>Ga0081539_10006726_pt1 | contig 10824 bp, 9 predicted proteins | sample TabmetS4T2R2_FD_71023 | JGI IMG/M metagenome (GOLD analysis project Ga0081539, IMG submission 71023) | Tabebuia heterophylla rhizosphere microbial communities from the University of Puerto Rico - S4T2R2 | ecosystem: Host-associated > Plants > Roots > Rhizosphere ... | reverse complement strand
GATCCGATCGGCGGCTCTTGGTACGTCGAGTCGCTGACCCGCGAGCTCGAACGCCGCATCGGGGAGTACCTGGAAAGGGTGGACGAGATCGGCGGGACGTTGCGCGCGATCGAGCAGAACTTCTTCCAACAGGAGATCGCCGATTCCGCCTACGAGTTCGCCAGGAGCAAGGCCGACGGCGCGCGAACGGTGGTGGGGGTGAACAAGTATCGCGACGACGGTTCCGACCAGCCCGTCGAGGTACACAGCGTGGACCCGGAAAGCGAGCGTCGCAAGGTTGCGCGTGTGCTCGAGGTGAAGGCACAGCGCGACAACGGCCGCGTCGAATCCGTCCTGGCCCGGCTCACCGAGATCGCGAAGGACGAGTCGGCGAACCTGATGCCGGCGACGATCGACGCGGTGCGCGCGCACGCCACCATGGGTGAGATCGTCAAGTCGCTCGAGGGCGTCTTCGGACGCTACCGAGAAGTGCCTGTTTTCTGATGAGCTCGCCCATCCGCGCGGCCCGATTCCACGGGCGCCACGATCTGCGCGTCGAGGAAATCGATCCGCTCGGGACGCCCGAGCCGGGTTGGGTGCGCATCGCGGTCGAGGCGTGCGGGATCTGCGCGACCGACACGCACGAGTACCGCGCGGGCCCGGTCATCATCCCGCCGACGCCCCACCCGGTGTCGGGCCGGAGCATGCCGCTCACCATGGGACACGAGCCGGCTGGCCGCGTGATCGAGGTCGGCGACGGGGTCGCGGTGAGCGTGGGGACGCGGGTCGCCGTCGAGACGAACGTCGTTTGCCACAGCTGCTTCTGGTGCGCGATGGGCGACTTCCAGCTCTGCTCGAAGCTCGTGGGCCTCGGGCTCATGGCGGACGGAGGGCTCGCGGAGGAGATGCTGGCGCCGGCGTACATGTGCTTTCCCTGCGACGACGTCGCACCGACGGCGGCGGCGCTCGCTGAGCCGCTGTCGGTGGCAGTCCGCGCGGTCCGGCGCGGCGGGGTCACGTCCGGCTCGACGATCGGCATCGTCGGCGCCGGGACCATCGGCCTACTCCTGCTCCAGGTCGCACGCCATGCCGGCGCCGAGACGATCGTCGTGATCGAGCCGGTGCAGGAGCGCCGTGCTTGTGCGCTGCGCCTGGGCGCCGACCTCGCGATCGAACCGCCCGAGGCGCGCTCGGCGGTCGCCGAGCTCACCGGGACGATCGGGCTCGACGTGACCTTCGAGTCCGCCGGGCACGCCGACGCGGCCGCACTCGCGGTCGAACTCGCTCGCCGCGGCGGGCGCACGGTGCTCATGGGCGTCTCGACGCAGGAGCTCCGGCTCTCGCTCATGGACATGCTGCTGGACGAGAAGGAGGTGACCACCTCGCTCTCCCACGCGTACGCCACCGATTTCGCGTCGGCGGTGGACCTGCTCAGGCGCGGTCGCATCGACACGGCATCGATCGTCACCGACGAGGTTCCCCTCGCCGACGTCGTGGACGCGTTCCGGATGGTGCTCGAGGAGCCCGATCGGCACCTCAAGGTCATGGTCCTGCCGCGCTGAAGCCGCGACTACTCGAAGAACCGCTCGCCCGGCTTGGCGTGCCGTGCCGCCACGTCGAGGTCGAGGTCGATGCCCAAGCCGGGGCCGTCGGGGACCTGGATGTGGCCGTCCTCGATGAGGGGCCTCGTGCCCGCCGCGATCTCGTTCCAGAACGGCACCTCGTCGGAGTGGAACTCCAGCGAGTGGAAGTTGGGCAGCGCGGCGGCGAGGTGCACCGACGCCAGCGTCCCGATCGGGCTGGAGATGTTGTGCGGCGAGATCGAGAGGTGGTGCAGGTCGACGAGCTCGGCGATGCGCTTCGCCTCTCCCAACCCTCCGCACTTCTGGAAATCCGGAAGTGCGACGTCGATCGCGCCGAGCGCCAACGCCTCGCGGAAGCCCTCGCGCGTGAACCAGTTCTCGCCGGTGCCGATCGGGGTCGTCGTCCGGTGTGCGACGCGGGCGAGCGCCGCCGGGTTCTCGACAGGGGTTGGATCCTCGAGCCACGCGATCGGTGCGTCCTCGAGTCGTCGGGCCAGCAGGAGCGCGTCGCGGGCGGGCAGACGCCAATGGCAATCGAAGGCAACGTCGACGTGTCCGCCGACCGCGGCACAGGTGTGGTGAACGAGCTCGGCGAGCGCGTCGAGCTGGGCGGCGGTCAACGCGCGCGTGAACGGGTCCGGGGGCGTGGTGCCGGCGACGGGGACGTCGAGGTCGAACTTCATCACGGTGAACCCGCGCTCCTTCATCTCCAGCGCCTTCGCCGCGTAGCCGTCCGGGGTGAAGGACTCGGACTCGTCCTCTAGGTCGTCGTAGTAGCTGCGTCCCGCGTCGGCGGGCTCGTCCACCTCTGCGATCCAGCGCGGCGTGCGGCGTTGCAGCAACGGGCCGAGCCCTTCGAGGGCGTGGCCCGCGTGGCAGTCGACGTAGATGCGAACGCGGTCGCGAAACTTGCCCCCGAGCAGCTCGTAGATCGGCACGCCCAGGGCGCGGCCCTTGAGGTCCCACAGCGCCGCGTCGATCCCGCTGATGGCGTGGAACGCGACGCCGGCGTCGCCGGCGTGGGACGTGGCCCATCGCATCCGCTGATAGAGCCGGTCGATCGCGAACGGGTCCTCGCCGATGAGGATGGTCGCGAATTCCTGGATCACCGCGACGAGGCCCGGCGCGAAGAAGCACTCGCCGATCCCCGTCACGCCGTCGTCGGTCTCGATCCGGACGTACGTCCAGTCGAAGTTGCCCTCGACGACGGCGGTCGAGATGTTGGTGATCCGCATTGTTGTCATCCTTGGAACGCGTTCTCCGGACGACCCTGCGCCCCGGGGCGGCAGCGAAGGACGCCGCCGGCGAGCGGCTCGGCCTCGAGCTGCGCCTTCGACAGATCCTGGGTCGCGGTCGTGATGTACAGGTCCATCAGATCCGGCCCACCGAATGCGCACGAGGTCGGCTGGCTGACCGGCAGGTCGATCGTGCGGGCGAGCTCGCCGGCGGGCGAGTACCGCCGGATCGCGCCGCCTTGATAGAGGGCGACCCACAGGAACCCGTCGCGATCGACTGTCATGCCGTCCGGGTAACCGTCGTCGGGGGCAAGCGAGACCAGACGCCGGCGATTGCTCAGCCCGCCCGTGTCGGGTGCGAAGTCGAAGGCGTCGATGCTGCGCTCGAGCGTGTCGATGTAGTACATGACCGTCCCGTCGACGCTCCAGCCCAGGCCGTTGGAGAGACCGACGCCGGTGACCATCGGCGTCACGGAATGATCCGGATCGACCCGGTACAGCGTCGCGGACCCGCGCACGTCGTCGAACCTCATCGTTCCGGCCCAGAAGCGGCCCGCCGCGTCGCACTTGCCGTCGTTGAAGCGGTGCGTCGGGCGGTCGGCCTCGACGTCCGAGATGAGTCGGAGCTCGCCGTCCTCGCTCAGCAGTGCGATCCCATCGCGCAGGGCGGCCACGTAGCCTCCGGCCCTCCGCATGGCAACCGCGCCGAGGTGCTGGCCGACGCTGAGCGTCCGGTCTCGACCCGAGGAGGGATCGAGACGGTGCAGGACGCCGCCTGGGATGTCCACCCAGAGGAGCTCCGACGATCGTGGATCCCAGACGGGCCCCTCGGCGAGGGTCGTGTTCGCGCTCTGGACGAGCTCGATTTCCGTGGCGATCGTTCTCACTGTCAGAGGCGTCCAATCTTCAACTCTGGCGTCGGTCGGGTACTATAGACCGATGGCCCAGCCGATCGCAATGCCCCATGACTGACGAGAACTTCCTCGAGACCGACGGGCCGCGGATCGTCACGCGCTCGGGGCGGACCGTCACCCTCAAAGGGACGGCGCTCGGCGGCTGGATGAACATGGAGAACTACAGCACCGGCTACGCGGGCACCGAGTCGCAGCTGCGAGCGGAGCTCCACAAGGCGCTGGGAGAGGAGCTCTCTGCGCGGTTCTTCGACCGCTGGCTCGACGTCTTCTTCGCTGACGAGGACGCCGAGCTCCTCGCGTCGCTCGGGCTGAACTGCGTGCGCATGCCGGTGAACTACCGGCATTTCGAGGACGACGCGAAGCCGTTTGAGATGAAGGAGAGTGGTTTCCGCGTCCTCGATCGGGCCATCGAGCGGGCGGCTCGGCACGGGTTGTACACAGTGATCGACCTGCACGCCGCGCCGGGTCACCAGAACCAGCAGTGGCACAGCGACAACCCGACGCATGTCGCCTTCCTGTGGGAACACAGGCACTTCCAGGATCGCGTGGTGCACCTCTGGGAGGAGATGGCGCGGCGATATCGCGACAACCCGTGGGTCGCCGGCTACAACCTCCTGAACGAGCCGTGCGATGTGGAGGGCAAGACCATCGGTCCCCTCTACGAGCGTCTCCGGGACGCGATCCTCGCGATCGACCCGAACCACCTCCTGTTCGTGGAAGGCAACTTCTACGCGCGGGACTTCACGATCTTCGACGATGCGTGGCCGAACACGGTGTACGCCTTCCACCACTACCCGCGCAACGGCTGGATCGACGGCGGCGAGTACCCCGGCACGACCGGCGACACCTTCATCGACCGCGCGCTGGTCGAGAAGGAGCTCCTCGAGCGCACCGCGTTCATGCGAGAGCGCGAAGTCCCGATCTGGTTGGGCGAGTTCGGCCCGGTCTACGTCGGAGACGAGCGGATCGTCGCCACGCGCTACGAGATGCTCGAGCACCAGTTCGAGCTGCTCGCGGAGCACGGCGCGAGCTGGTCGATGTTCACGTACAAGGACGTCGGCGCGATGGGGCTCGTCTACCTCGATCCGCAGTCCCCGTACATGCGGCGCATCCGGCCGGTGCTCGAGAAGAAGCTTCGGCTGGGCGCGGACTTCTGGGTCTCGAGGGACGACAACATCCGGGACGTCATGGCGCCGCTCGAGCATCTCTTCGCCACCGAGTTCCCGGACTTCTCCTGGCCGCCGTTCAGCGCGGACATCTGGCTCAGGACGCTCGTTCGCTGCACCGTCCTCGCGCAGCCGCTGGTCGAGGAGTTCGGTCGGTGCTTCGAAGGCGCGACCGCCGCGGAGGTCGAGTCGCTGGCAGACTCGTTCCTGCTGGAGAACTGCGTCCGGCGCGAGCGCCTGGCCGGACTGCTCGATCGGGTCAGTCGCTGGACTCCGTGAGAGGGCCCGCGATCCGGAGGATCATGGCCGGCGCTCGGTGGGCGGCCACCATGCGCCGTACGAGGTGAATCCACCGTCGATCACGAGCGTGTGACCAGTTACGAAGCCCGCAGCGTCCGATGCCAGGTAGCGGACCGCGGCGGCGACCTCGTCCGGCTGCCCCAGTCGCGCGAGCGGCGTCCATGCCTCGATGCGATCGGGCTCGTGGATGCCCTCCGCGATCGCCGTCTCCATGATGGCCGTCATGACGTAGCCCGGAGCGACGGCGTTGACGCGTACGCCGTCGGGGGCCCATTCGTTCGCCGTGACCTTCGTGAGCGCAAGCACTCCAGCCTTGGCGCTGCAGTAGGCGGCGCGATTCGGGAAGAACGTCATGCCCATCATCGAGGCGACGTTCACGATCGCCCCCGATCCTTGCGCGATCATCTTCCTCGCCGCGTGCTGGGAGCAGAGGAAGGTGCCCTTGAGGATGACGTCGACCACGGCGTCCCATGCCTCCTCGGCGAGCTGATCGGTGCGTCCCGCTCCGCCGATGCCCGCGTTGTTGACGAGGACGTCGAGCCGGCCGAAGCGCTCCTCGACCTCGGCGAACGCCCTGGCGACGTCGCTGGTCGTCGAGACGTCGCACTCGACTGCCACGCACGTCGTGCCGTTCGTCGACAGATCGGTAGCGGTCTGCCGCGTGAGATCGGCGGCGACGTCGAGAAGCGCGACGTGTGCCCCCTCGGCAACGAACGCCTCCGCACAGGCCCGGCCGATCCCGCGCGCGCCGCCTGTGACCACGACGACGTTGTCCTCGAACTCACCGCTCACGCGCGCTCCAGTAGACCCGGCCGCGCGATCGTCGCGCGCTCTCCTCGATCTCCACGTTTGCTGTTCAGCACCCTGTCCCGTCCACCACGTTCTCTCTCGAGAGCTCCGCCGAGCGCCTCACTGGATCCAAATCTGGGGCTGAGCAGCGCTCGCAGAGGCGTTAGCTGGTTAATTTGGATCCAATCCTTCCCTGCCGAGACTCCGCTGTCAAGGTGCGCAAGCTGGTGGCGTGGCGTCGCACCCGAGCACCCGAAGAGAGGGGGCGGATCGGATCCAATCGGCTACCATCGCGCCCAACGGCAAAGCGGAAGGGATGCTTCAACTGATGGCTCGCAAGAAGATCGGTGACAGTTACGAACCTGCGGTCGCAACCGTCGCCCAGGAGCTCCGTCGAGCGATCTTCGAAGGCGAGCTCAAGCCCGGCACACCCGTCCGCCAGGAAGCGTTCGCGAAGGCGCTCGGCGTCAGTCGCATCCCCGTGCGCGAGGCGCTCCGGCTGCTCGAGAGCGAGGGCCTCGTCGTCCTGCGACCGCATAGCGGCGCGCGCGTGGCGACCATCGGCTTCGAGGAGTGCGAGGAGATCTACAAGATGCGTGAACGCCTCGAGCCGCTCGCCTTCGCCGAGAGCGTCCAGCACATCGACGATGAGCAGATCGCGACGGCCCGGGAGCTGGCCACCGAGCTCGAGCAGCTCAAGGGGAACACCTCGGGCTGGCTCGAATGCGATCGCCGTCTGCACTTCGCCTGCTACGCCGGCGTCACGACTCCCCGTCTTCTGCGCACCATCGTCGGCCTCTGGAATGCCACCCAAGAGGCGGGTGTCGGCCTGGTCGCCGCATTCGACGCCGACGACTATGAGCTCCAGCAGAGCGAGCATCGCCTGATGGTCGACTTGCTCGCCACCGGCCGGGCGCGAGCGGGCGAGGACCTCGTGCGCATGCACGTCGAGCGCTCGCGCCTGCAGCTCGTCGAGAGCAGCAACCTCTTCGAGCACTGATCGCCGCGCTCGGAGAGGGGCGGTCACCGGGAGCTCGTTGTCGCGGCGTATCCCGCAGCGAGCGAGCGTCCGCTTTCGGGATCGAAGAAGTGCAGAGCCGTCGTGTCGACGAGTAGGTCTACCGGCTCTCCCACGCGCCAGTCGCGCGGGGTGGACCCGGCGGCTATGCGCGCCGTGAAGCGTGCGCGCGGCGCGATCGTGGACCGATCACCGTCCGCGACCGTGGCCTCGTCGCGACGCTCGGGGTCAGCGATGACCTGTTGTGTCGCAATCGAGAAGTGGAGGTCGACGACGCCTCCGAGCAGCTCGCTCAGCTCGAGCCGCGCAGTCAGCGCGCGGCCGTCGCGATCCATCTCGGAACCTTCCAGCAATCCGACATCCTCTGGCCGGATGCCCAACACCACCGGCGACCCTCGGTGGCCGTGTAGCTGTGGCATCCGCTGCAGTGTGCCTGCAGGGATTCTCAGGCGGTGGTCGCCGAAGACGACGAACATCCCGTCCTCGCTGGCCTCCGTGGTCGCCATCACGGTGTTCATGGCGGGTGAGCCGATGAAGCTGGCGACGAACAGGTTCTCCGGCTCACGATAGATCGACTGCGGATCGCTCACCTGCTGGACACTGCCACCGTCCATCACCGCAACGACGTCCCCCAGCGTCAGCGCCTCGATCTGGTCATGTGTGACATAAACCGTGGTGATCCCGAGCTCGGCGCGAATGCGCGCGATCTCGGCGCGCATCTGCGTCCGCAGCTTCGCGTCGAGGTTGGACAGCGGTTCGTCCATCAGGAAAGCGGCGGGCTGGCGGACGATCGCGCGTCCCATCGCGACGCGTTGGCGCTGGCCGCCAGAGAGCGCCGCTGGCTTCTTCCGGAGCACGCCTGATAGCTCGAGCGTCTCGGCGGTCGAGCGTACGCGAGCCTCGACCTCGTGCTTGGTCATGCGACGCCGCTTGAGCGCGTAGGCCATGTTGTCGTACACCGTCATGTGCGGGTAGAGCGCATAGCTCTGGAAGACCATCGCGATGTTGCGGTCCTGGGGCGGCACCGCGTTGACGATCCTGTCGCCGATTCGCAGAGTGCCGGTGGTGACCGCCTCGAGGCCCGCGATCATCCGCAGCAGTGTGGTCTTACCGCATCCTGAGGGTCCGACCAACACCATGCATTGGCCCTCCGGGACTTCGAGGCTGACGTCGCGGACGGCGTGGGTCCCGTCCGGGTAGACCTTCGACACGTTCTCGATGCTGATTCGAGTCGCGAGCCCGGTGCGGAGTGGCACGTTGCTCATTTGAGACCTCCCGCGGCAAGGCCACTCTGCCAGCTTCGCTGCATGACAGCGAAGACGAGGATCACCGGCACGATGGAGACCAGCGCGCCCGTGCTCACCACCGAATACGGCACGTCGAGACCCGCGCCGGCGACTTGGCTCCAGTTCGTGAGGCCGACGCCGACAGTGAACAGGTCGTTGTCGTTGAGCATCACGAGCGGCAGGAAGAAGTTGTTCCAGTCCGCCACGAACGTCAACAGGAAGACGGTGACCACGCCGGGAACCAGCAGGCGGAAGGCGATCGCCCAGAAGATGCGGACGTCGCCGTCTCCGTCGACGCGTGCGGCGTCGATGAGCTCGTCGGGCACCGCCGATTCCGCGTACGTCTTCATCAGGTAGACGCCGATCGGGCTCGGGATCATCGGGACGATGACCGACAGGGGTGATCCAGTCGCCTCGAGCTTGCTGAGCATGAAGAAGATCGGCAACACGAGCGTCTGCGGCGGCACCATGATGGCGCCGAGCGTCACCGCGAGAATCAAGCCACGGCCGCGGAAGCGGTACTTGGCCAGCGCGTATCCGGCCATTGCGGAGGTGATCGCGGTCCCGAGCGCGGCGACCCCCGAGTAGACCGCGGTGTTGAGCATCCAGCGAGCGAAGATGCCGCCGTCTCTCGCGAACAGGTCGTCGAGGTTGCCGAAGAGCTCGAAGCCATGACCGAACCACAGACCGAACGTGGTGAACAGGTCGCGATTGGACTTCGTCGCCGCGAACATGACCCACAGCAGCGGCAGTAGGAAGTAGCCGAGCACGCACACCATCAAGAAGTTGATGGCCCCTCGCTGAACAGGTCCGACTGCTCTCTCCGCCGGATGTGCGGCGACGGCGTGGCGGCGACCGATCATCTGGGCTCGTCCCTGAGACGAGCGGCGACCAAGGCGATGCCTGAGGCGATCATGACCATCGCCGCGAGCACGAGTGAGATGGCCGCACCGTAGGAGATCTCGTTGCCGTTGAACGCAAGCGTGTAGGCGTAGAGGTTCGGCGCGAAGTCCCGACTCACGGCGTCGGGGGCGAGCTGGTTGAGGATGTAAGGCTCGTTGAACAGCTGCAGCATCGCGATCGCCACGAGGAGCAGGAGGAGCAGCAGCACTGGACGGACCAGTGGCACCTTGATCTCCCTGACGATCTGCCACGGCCGTCGGCCGTCGAGTGCGGCGGCCTCCAGCACGTCCGTCGGGATGGCCTTCAGCGCCGTGTAGATGATCACCATCCCGACGCCCGTGGTGCCCCACAGGACGATGTTGCCGATCGCCGGCAGGGCCCAGGCGCGCGCAAGGAAGTTCGGAGTGTCGACGCCGATGGCGTCACCGATGCGACCGAACGGGCCAAGGCGATCGTCGTACATGAACCCCCACATCAGCCCCGCCACGACGGTGGGCACCGCGAACGGGAGGAAGATCCCGACCCGGAATAGGCCACGCGCTCGCAGTGCACGTCCGTCGAGCACGAGCGCGAGGATGAGCGCGGCCAGGAGCGTCAGCGGCACCTGCACGAAGCCCAGGAAGCCCACGTGGGCGAGTCCGGTGCGGATCGACGGGTCGTGCAGGGCGCGGCTGTAGGAATCCAGGCCGACGAACGTCTCGCCGCCGATCAGGCGGTCGGCGTACATGCTCATCCGCAGCGCCCAGATGATCGGCACCACGTAGAACAGCACGAACAGGCCTACGAAGGGAGCGAGGAGCACAAGCGGCGCCGGGAGCCTGAATGCTCGGCGCCCCACTCCCTTGGCAGGCAGCTTCACTCGACCGTGTAGCCCTGCCGGCGCGCGTAGTCCACGACGTCCGCCTGGAGCTTGTGGAGCACGTTGGCGATCGAGCCGCCGTCTTGGAGCGCGGCGCCCATGTACTTGTCGCCCTGCGTCCTCACGTAATCGGCGAACGGCCCCCACTGAAAGCCCCCGTCGACGTGCTTGGCGGCCTCGGCGAACACGCGGTTCGGCCTCTGCGGCCCGTAGAACGGGTACTTCTCGTCCTGCCACGCCGGGTCCTCGTACAGCGGCTTGAACGGGACGAACACGTACTTGCCTGCGGCCACGATCCCCTTGACGAGCTCGGGCGTGGTGGTCGCGAACTTCACGAGCTCAGCCGCCTCGGCCGGATGCTTGCTCTGCGCGGTCACCGCGTAGGTGCTACCACCGTACAGCGGCTGCGCGTTGTCACCGGCATCCCACTGCGGCAGCGGCGCGACACGCCACTTGCCGACGGTCGAGCTCGTGCTATTGATGAGCACCGGTCCCCACGCCGCGATCAGCCAGCTCGCGTACGTGCCGCGGTCGACGCTTGCGTACCACGAGTTCGTGTAGAAGGGAGCGACCTTCACGACGCCCTGCTTGATCAGGGCGTCCCAGAAGTTGGCGACCTTGAGCGCGGCCGGGTCATCGAGATGGATGGCGACCTTCGTGCCGTCCACCTTGAACGGACGTGCGCCAGCCTGCCACGCGAAGCTCATGAAGTACTCGAACTCGGGCGGGAAGTTGACGAGGTAGGACCCGGGCTCGGCGGCGTGCAGTCGCGTCGCGGCCTCGCGGAACTCG
>Ga0081539_10006725_pt1 | contig 10825 bp, 11 predicted proteins | sample TabmetS4T2R2_FD_71023 | JGI IMG/M metagenome (GOLD analysis project Ga0081539, IMG submission 71023) | Tabebuia heterophylla rhizosphere microbial communities from the University of Puerto Rico - S4T2R2 | ecosystem: Host-associated > Plants > Roots > Rhizosphere ... | reverse complement strand
GGGGGGGGGGCCCGCAAGGGGGAGGGAGGGGTCATGGGCAACAGTACTGATGCTCATGACCCCTCCGGCCCTTCGGGCCACCTCCCCAGCGAAGCTGGGGAGGGATTGCTTGCCATCTGCCGATTTGATAGCGCTTGCGCCGCTCAGGGAGCGAAAATTGGGAGGAGTCAAATGAAGCTCTACAACTCGATCGGGCCCAACCCGCGCATGGTCCGCATGTTCATGGCCGAGAAGGGTTTTGACGTTCCCAAGGTCGAGATCGACCTGCGCGGCGGCGAGAACCGGCGCGAACCCTATACGACCAAGGTCAACCCGGCCGGCCAGTGCCCGGCGCTCGAGCTCGACGACGGCACCGTCCTCGCCGAGATCACGGCGATCTGCGAGTACGTCGACGAGAAGAAGAAAGACACGCCGTCGCTGATCGGCGACACACCCGAGGAGCGCGCCAAGACCCGCATGTGGACGCGCCGCATCGATCTCAACATCGTCGAGCCGGGAGCCAACGGCTTCCGATTCTCGGAGGGGCTGAAGCTCTTCGAGAACCGCATCCGCTGCATTCCCGAGGCGGCGGAGGGGCTCAAGGCGACGGCGCAGGACAAGCTGAAGTGGCTCGACGGGCTGATGGGCGCCAAGCCCTTCATCGCCGGCGACAAGCTCACCATGGCCGACATCCTGCTGTTCGCCTTCGTCGACTTCATGGGGCAGGTGGGCCAGCCTTTGTCCGCCGATTGCAAGAACCTCACCGCGTGGTACGGCCGCATGAAGGCCCGCCCCAGCGCGGCCGCCTGATCCGGAGACTTTTACGATGCGTTGCCTGACTGCGTTGCTGGCGTTCCTTCTTGCCACGCTGGCCATCGGGACCAGCTTTGCCCAGGGCGATACGCCCAAGGGCCTGTTCCTGACCACGGACTATCCTTCCCAGACCGTGCGGGCGGGTGAGGTGACGACGATCCGGCTGAAACTCACCAACGCCGGGCTGCCGCCCGAGCCGGTGGCGCTGGCCCTGAAGGACGTGCCGACCGGCTGGAAGATCGACATCTTGGGCGGTGGCCAGCCGGTCGCGGCGGCAATGCCGGGCGTCAACCAGGATGTCGCCCTGCAGCTTCGCGTCGACGTGCCGAAGGACGCCAAGCCCGGCTCGAACAAGATCATGATCAGCGCCAAGGGGCCGATCGCCCAGTCGGTCGAGCTGCCGCTGACGCTCACTGTCGGCACCGAGGCGCCGGCCAAGCTCAGCATCAAGTCGCGCCTGCCGTCGCTGCGCGGGACGCCGCGCTCGGCCTTCGAGTACACGGTCACGGTCGGCAACGACAGCGGCAAGGACCTGACGGTGGCGTTGTCGGCCCAGGGGCCGGCCAACTTCCAGACCACCTTCACCGAAGGCTTCGGCTCCAACGAGATCAGCTCGATCCCGATCGAGGCCGGCCAGACCAAGGACATCAAGGTCAAGGTGACGCCGCCGCGCGACGTGAAGGCGGGCGACTATCCGGTGCTGGTCAAGGTGGCGTCGGAAGGCGCCACGGCCGAGCTGCGCGTGACCTTGCAGGTGAGCGGGCAGGGCAGGCTGGCGCTCTCGACCAAGGACGGCCGCCTGTCGGGCGAAGCCGAGGTCGGCAAGGCTGCGACCTACACGCTCGTGCTCTCCAACGACGGCACCGCGCCGATCGAGGAAGTCGAGATGTCGGGGACGGTGCCGACCAACTGGAAGGTCGAGTTCAATCCCAAGACCATCCCGAGCCTCGCGCCCAACGAGAAGAAGGACGTGGCCGTGCTGGTGACTCCGGCCGACAAGGCGATCGCGGGCGACTATGTCGCCGCGTTCCGCGCCAACGGTCGCGGCGAATCGGCGTCGGCCGACTTCCGCATCACCGTCACCACCTCGACCCTGTGGGGCATCGTCGGCGTCGGCATCATCGCCGTCGCCCTGCTGGTCCTGCTGGGCGCCGTCGCGCGCTTCGGCCGGCGCTAGACGGACAATGGCCGACAACGTCATCGAGGCGCGCGGGCTGCTGAAGCTCTATGGCAGCCAGCGCGCCGTCGACGCCATCGACCTCGAGATCCATCGTGGCGAGATTTTCGGCCTGCTGGGGCCGAACGGCGCGGGCAAGACCACGACCATCCTGATGATGCTCGGCCTCACCGAGATCAGCGGCGGCTCGGTCCAGGTGCTGGGCTTCAATCCGGTGCGTGAGCCGCTGGAGGTGAAGCGTCGCGTCGGCTACCTGCCCGACGCAGTGGGTTTCTACGACCACCTGACGGCGCGCGAGAACCTCGCCTACACCGCGCGCCTGCTGGAGATACCGCGCTCGCAGGCCGGGCGGCGCATCATGGAGGCGCTGGAGAGCGTCAAGCTCGCCGATGTCGTCGACAAGCGCGTCGCCACCTTCTCGCGTGGCATGCGCCAGCGCCTGGGCATCGCCGAGATCGTCATGAAACAGGCCGAGGTCGCCATCCTCGACGAGCCGACATCGGGCCTCGATCCGCACGCCACCTTCGAGCTGCTCGAGATGATCCGCGGGCTGAAGCGAGCGGGCGTTGCGGTGCTGCTGAGCTCGCATTTGCTCGACCGCGTGCAGAGCGTCTGTGATCGCGTCGCGCTGTTCAACAAGGGCAAGATCGCCCTGATGGGCACGGTGGTGCAGCTCGCCAACAAGGTGCTGGGGGCGGGCCATCCCATCCTGGTCGAGGCGCAGGGCACCGATGTTGCCGCAGCTTTGCGCGGCATCGAGGGTGTGCAGAGCGTGGTGCCGGAAGGCGAGGGCGCCTGGCGCGTCATGGCCGATCGCGACGTACGCGCGGCCGCGGCGCAACGCATCGTCTCGGCCGGCGGGTCGCTGACGCGTCTCGCCGACCTGCAGCCCAGCCTCGAAGAAGTCTACACGCGCTACTTCCAGGAGGCGCGCCATGCCGCGTAGTGCTGCCGTGCGCCGCGCCGGCTCGCCGTTCACCGGCCTTGGACCGGTGTTCATGAAGGAATTGTCCGATCACCTCAGCAGCATACGCATGCTGGTGCTGACCTTGTTCGTGATCGTGTTCGGCGCCCTGCCGGTGGGATTCGCGCTGCAGGACCTGCGCAACGTCGTGGTGTCCGACCCCTACCTGTTCCTGCGCATCTTCACCGTCACGCCGGAGCGCGTCGGACTGTCCTTCATCCTCGCGCTGAACTTCATCATCCCGCTGATGGCGATCGGGCTCGGCTTCGACTCCGTCAACAGCGAGTTCAACCGCCGCACGCTGTCGCGCGTGCTGTCGCAGCCGATCTATCGTGACGCGCTGCTGCTCGGCAAGTTTTTAGGCGGCCTCGCCACCCTTGCGGTGGCGCTGGTGGCGCTGTGGCTGATCGTGCTGGGCTCCGGGCTGCTGCTGCTCGGCCTGCCGCCGCGCGGCGTCGAAGTGGCGCGCGGCGTCGGCTTCCTGGTCGTGGCCATCGCCTATGGCGGCGTGTGGCTCGCGGTGGCGATGCTGTTCTCGGTGGTCTTCCGCTCGACCGCGACCTCGGCGCTCTGTGCGCTGGGGCTGTGGCTGTTCTTCTTCATCCTGTGGCCGATGATCGCCTCGGCGATCACCATCGGCTTCGCCCCCGCCCAGGTCACGTCGCTCGACCAGTACGTCGCCATCCAGGAGCTGGGTCTCGCCCTGCAGCGGCTGTCGCCCGGCACCCTGTTCAGCGAGGCGGTGGTGGGCCTGCTCAACCCCGAGACGCGCACTCTGGGCTTCATGCTGCCGCAACAGATGCGCGGGGCGATTCCCGAGGCGCCGCTGCCGCTCGACCAGAGCCTTATCCTGATCTGGCCGCAGCTCACCGGGCTCGTCGCCGGCATGATCGTGGTGTTCGCCGTGGCCTACGTCGTCTTCCAGCGCGAGGAAGTCAGGGCCTGAAGGACTGGACCTCACCGGCTGCCCACAACAACGCGCGCTGGTGCGACGCGGTCTGCCGCGCGCACGGCCGGCCGGGAACCTTCCTGCCGCACGCCTGGGTCAATGCCGAGGCCGTACCGCGCTTCTATCCCAACGTCGTGACCTTGGCGCACGACGACGCCGCGCTCGCCGAGCAACGCAGCACGGTCGACATCCTCGCCACGTCGAACCTGCCCGGCCGCTGGGCCGTGAAGGACAGTTTCAGCAAGCTCGATCTTTCCCGCGCCGGATTTGACGTCTTGTTCGAGGCCTCATGGATCCGCAGCGAGATGCCGGCGACCGACGCCTCGACCGACATCGAATGGCGGCGCGACAGCGAGGGCAGGGGTCTGCCGATCGACGATCCCAACTTCGCGCTGTTCACGGGACGCCGCGGCTTTCGCGTCGTGGCAGGCGGCATGCTCTATCGCAGCGACGGCGTGGTCGGGTTGTCGAATGTCGTTGCTGAAGCGGCCGACGCCGTCGCGGTGTGGCGCTCGCTGATCCTCCTGTCGGCGCAGACCTTTCCGCGATTGCCGCTGGTCGGCTACGAATCGGGCAACGAGCTCGCGGCCGCCCTCGATGCCGGCTTCGAGATCGGCGATCCGCTCAGGGTGTGGGTTCAGGGTCGCAGTCCTTGAGCCGCGGCAAGCATCAGGCCGCCTATAAGTCCGACGTTCGTCTGGAAGGCGTTGGCCAAGGCGATCCGCTCTTCGCCTTGCTTGTCCCAGAAGTTCACCAGCATGACGCTGGCGACGATGGTGAACAGGATGAGGCCGAGCGCCGCCCAGGCGATGAAGAAGCCGTACATGAGGGTGAGGCCGGCGGTGATCTGAAAGCCGGTGCCGATCAGGACGACCGCCTGCGGGAACGGCAGGCCTCTCGCCTTCACGGCCACCGTCAGGATCGGCACGATCCCCAGATGACGCAGCCCTGCGACGACGAAAATGCCGCCCAACAGGATCCTTCCAGCAAGAGCAACGTGGTCGGCAGACATCTGGCCTCCGATTAGAACCGCAGTTGACACATAAAGGAACTTGAGTTATATTGCGCTGGCGCTCGTTCCCCGGGCTCCGCTCTATGCATCGTTCATCCGATAACCATCCTGCCCGGCAGAAGCCATGCCGGCCTGTCCGGCTGTCCGGCCGGACGGAGCCGGCTCGGCAGCGCTCGGCCTGGTGCGACCAGCACGCAGCGTCGAGGAGCGCGAATTGTCTTTTGCCTGTGGGGGTTGGCCCTGTTCGGTCATCGCAGAGCGAGGCTACACTACCCCGCGAGTGGGGCGGCGAGGGCTGACGCGGTGTCATGGCAGTCGAACATGTAGAAACGCTTGTCATCGGCGGCGGCCAGGCCGGGTTGACGCTCAGCCACATGCTGGGCCGACGCGGCTGTAAGCATCTCGTCCTCGAACGGGCTCGCATCGCCGAGCGTTGGCGGACGGAGCGCTGGGAAGGTCTTCGTTTCCAGTTTCCCAACTGGTCGGTGGGGTTGCCCGATTACCCTTTTCCGCATGTCGATCCCGACGGCTTCGCGACAAGCCCGGAGATTGTCGACTTCCTGACAGCGTATGCCGATTTTGTCGGTGCGCCGGTGCGCTGCGGCGTTGCCGTCAGGAAGCTGCATCGGCAGACGGACAAGTCGGGCTTCATTGCCGAGACGTCGGACGGCCCGGTCGAGGCGACCAACGTCGTCGTCGCGACGGGACCCTATCAGCAACCGATCGTGCCCAAGTTGCTGGAAGAGGTGACCGGTGTCTTCCAAGTCCATGCCAGCAAGTATCGCGCGCCGGACCAGTTGCCACCGGGCGCCGTGCTGGTTGTGGGCTCCGGTGCCTCAGGCGCTCAGATCGCCGAGGAGCTGCTGCGAGCAGATCGCCATGTGTATCTTTCCGTCGGACACCACCGACGGATGCCGCGGCGATACCGGGGACGCGATCTCATCTGGTGGCTGGCTTCACTCGGTCTGGATCAGACTCCGGTCGAGAAGCGCGGGCCGGACAAGTCGCTGCCGCTGATCACGGGGGCCTATGGCGGCCACACGATCGATTTTCGCGAGCTTGCCACTCAGGGAATAACACTGCTTGGCCGCCTGGTGGCCGCGAAGGACGGTACGCTCGAGATCGCCCCTGACCTGGCAGACAGCCTTGCCTCCGGCGATCGCGCCTACTCCGGCTTCCTGGATCTGGTCGATGCCCATGTGGCACGGCACAGTATGGCCATGCCGGACGATCCCGACGCCCGTGCCGTCCATCCTGATCCGGCGTGCCTGGCGAAACCCGTCCGTCGCCTCGGGCTTCGCGATGCTGGCATCGGCTCGGTGATATGGGCTACGGGCTATGCCTGCGACTTCAGCTGGATCGAGTTGCCGGTGATGAACGAGGCTGGAGAGCCTGTTCACATTGGCGGCATTACCGAAGTGCCAGGATTGTACTTCATCGGCCTCCAATGGCTGTCGAAGATGAACTCGTCATTCCTGTCCGGTGTCGGGGCGGATGCCGCTCGCCTCGCCGACCATATCGCGGCGCGTCGTGCCGGGTAGGAGGCGGACATAACGACGAACCCGGCGCGTGAGGTGACTCGGGCCGTATTGCTGACGAGCGGAGCGATACTCTGCTTTGCGGCAAACTCGATCCTCTGTCGGTTGGCTCTCGCGCCGGACCTGATCGATCCGGCGAGCTTCACGAGCCTGCGCATCCTTTCGGCGGTCGCGATGTTGACCGCCGGCGTCTGGCTGAAGCACCGGCGCTTGCCGCGCCTGGCGAGGGCGAAGCCGCGTTCCACCACCGCCGTATTCATCTATCTCGTCTTCTTTTCCTTTGCCTATACGAGATTGGGCGCCGGAACGGGCGCCCTCATCCTGATCGGCGGCGTGCAACTCACGATGTTCTGCATCGCCTTGATTCAGGGAGAGAGGTTCTCGTTGTTGTCTTGGTGCGGCTTTGCGATCGCCATTGCCGGCGTTCTCTACCTGCTGCTTCCAGGCGCCACAGCCCCTGATCCGATAGGCGCAGGCCTGATGGCGATCTCAGGTGCCGCTTGGGGATTCTTCACAATCTTTGCCAGGGGCACCGAGGATCCCGAGGAGACGAACGCCAGCAACATGCTGTGTTGCCTGCTGCCGGCGGTGGTGGTGAACCTGTTCTGGCTCGGCGCATTTCATGCGACGTGGCTGGGCGTCGGTTTGTCCGTCGTCTCCGGCGCGATCGCGACGGGTCTCGGCTATATCGTCTGGTATCTGGCGCTCCGCCATCTGTCGTCGCTGCAGGCGGCGACCGTTCAGCTTTCGATGCCCGCGATCGTCGCGCTCGGCGGCGTCATATTCTTGGCGGAATCTCTTACCGCCCGGCTTTTGATCGCGTCTGCGGCCATGCTTGGCGGAATTGCCGTGGTTCTGCTCCGAAGGCCGGTCAAATGACCGGCCTTCAGGTCGCGGAATCTACCCAGCCGCAGGCCTTCAATGCATCGAGCATGTGTGGAGGCGGCGGCGCTGTGACAACGATCGGCGGCTTGTTCTTCGAGAGCGGCAGGACGATGCCGCGCGAATGCAGATGGAGCTGCTGGCCGGGTTCGGCTGTGCCGTAGAGCCGGTCCGCGATCACCGGACAGGCCGCGGCCGCGCAGTGCACGCGGATCTGATGCGTGCGCCCGGTTTCGGGTTTCAGCTCGAGCCAGGTAATTTCAGGTCCGCGCCCCAGCACCTTGTAGCGCGTCACCGCCGTCTGGCCCTTGTCGGAGACTTTGACGGACCAACCGCTTCTTGTGTTCACCTTCAGAAGCTTCTGGTCGAACACGCCCTCGTCGGCCGGGGGTGCGCCGCGCACGACGGCCCAGTAGGTCTTCTCGGTATCGCGGCCGGAGAACAGCCGGCCGAGCTTGCTGAGCGCCTTGGGATGGCGTCCCAGCACCAGCACGCCCGACGTGTCGGCATCGAGCCGATGGGCGAGCGCCGGTGGTCGCGGCAGGCCAAAGCGCAGCGCGTCGAAGCACTCTTCGAGGTTGGGCGCCTCGCTCGGACCGGCATGCACGGCGAGCCCGGCCGGCTTGTCGATCACCAGGATCAGCCCATCGCGATGAAGCACCCGCGCCTGGATCTGCTCGGCCGTGAGCGGCGGCGTTCTTTGCTGGGGGCGCGCCACTCCAGTGGCGCGTCTTCTCATGCTCATACGGACCGCGCGCGTCTCGCGCGCTCATGAGCGCGCGAGACGCGCGCGGTCCGGAAGATCATGATGCGAGCTAAAGATCGGGCCATCGGTCGAGCCAGCTCTCGCTCGCCTCGTAGAGTGCCGCCGCGCGCAGCACGGAGGCTTCGTCGCGGAAGCGACCGACGAACTGCAGGCCGATCGGCAGGCCCTCGCTGTCGTAGCCGCAGCACACGGTGAGGGCAGGGTGGCCGGTGATGTTGAACGGCATGGTGTAGGGAAACCAGTTGCGCCTGAGCTCGCCCGCTTCGACGCCGTCGATGCGGATCGGCTCGAACAGGTCCTGGTCGATGGGCAGTGCGGTGCGCGAGAGCGTCGGCGTCACCAGATAGTCCGCCGTCTCGAACCAGCCCTGGATGCGGCGGAAGAGATCGGTGCGCTGGAACATGGCGTGCTGGTAGTCGGCACCCGACCACTCCGCCGCCATGGCGACCTGGCGGACCAGTGACGGCGACAGGCGATTGTCCTCACGGCGCAGGAGATGGTCAAAGCGCGCGCGCCAGGTCGTGTGATTGAGGACCTTCCAGATCGGTTCCATGTTGGGCAGGTTGTCCTGCAGCTCGACCAGCTCGGCGCCGAGATCCTTCAGTTTGACCAGGGCCTGCTCGAAGGCAGCGCGTACGTCCTTGGCGACCAGGGTGTTGCCGAGTGTGACGCTGAAAAGGATGCGCTTGCCTGAAAGGTCCCCCTCAGGACGCGCGGCGGCGATGTAGTCCTGCGGCGCAACGCCGATCGACCAAGGATCCGACGGATGAGGGCCTGCCATGGCCTGCAGCATCAGGGCGGTGTCCATCACCGTGCGCGTCATCGGCGTCACGTAGGTGTAGTTGCCGAAGGCGTCGGCGACCTGACTGTGCGGAATGACGCCGTTGCTCTGCTTCAGCCCGACCATGCCGTTGGCCGCCGCCGGAATGCGCGTCGAGCCGCCGCCGTCGGTGGCGATGCCGATCGGCCCGATGCCGGCTGCGACCGCGACCGCGGCGCCGCCGCTCGAGCCGCCTGACGTGCGCTCGGCACTCCAGGCGTTGCGCGTGCGGCCGAACAGCGGCGCGTCGGTCAGCCCCTTGTGGCCGAACTCCGGCGTCGTGGTCTTGCCGAACAGGATGGCGCCCGCGTTCTTCATGCGCGCGGCGCAGACGGCGTCCTCCGTGGGCACGTTGTCGTCGTGGTGCAGCGAGCCGAAGGTCGTGCGCACGCCGGCGGTGTTTACAAGATCCTTAGCGGCGAAGGGGATGCCGTGCAGCAGGCCGAGGGGCTTGCCCTGCATGACGGCCTCTTCTGCCTGCTTCGCGGCCGCCCGTGCCTGATCGGCGGCGATGGTGATGAAGCAGTTCAGCACGGGCTGCAGCTTCTCGGCGCGGGCGAGGACAGCGTCCGTGAGTTCCACGGGCGAGACCTTCTTGCTCGCGATCTCGTTGCGGAGGACCGAAGCGGGGAGGCGGGTGAGGTCGGTCACTTCAACAGCCCCCGGGCAGCGAGATTGCGCATCAGGGCCGACACGCCGAAGGTCCATGGCGCGATCTTGTCGCAATGATTGACGCGGTTGGTGAGCGTGCCGAGCTTGGGCGAACTGATCGATACCCGGTCGCCCACCATGTGGGTGAAGCCGTGGCCGTCGGACTTGCGCTGCTCGGTCGGCGCGAACAGGGTGCCGGTCATCAGCACCATGCCGTCGGGATACTGGTGCGTGTCGCCCATGGCGTGGCGCACGAGGTCGGTCGGATCGCGGCTGATCTTGGAAAGGTCGCTCGAGCCCCTCAGGCGGAACTGGTCGGGACCGGTGACTTCGAGATCGACCTTGGCCTTGCGCACGTCGTCGAGCGTGAAGGTCGCATCGAACAGGCGCACGAAGGGGCCGATCGCGCAGGAGGCGTTGTTGTCCTTGGCGATGCCCAGCAGCAGCGCGCTGCGGCCCTCCATGTCGCGCAGGTTGACGTCGTTGCCGAGCGTGGCGCCGACGATCGCGCCCTTGGCGCTGACGACCAGCGTCACCTCCGGCTCGGGGTTGTTCCAGTCGGAGTCCGAGCGGATGCCGATCTCCGCGCCGTAGCCCACGGCGGCCATCGGCGGCGCCTTGGTGAAGATCTCGGCATAGGGACCGATGCCGACCTCGAGGTAAGGCGACCAGGCGCCGCGGGCCGTCAGCGTCTTCTTCAGCGCTTCGGCCTCGGGCGAGCCGGGCTTGATGGTCGTGACGTCGGCGCCGATCAGGGAGTTCAGCTCCTTGCGCACTTGGTCGGCGCGGCTCAGGTCGCCCTTGGCGTGCTCCTCGATCAGCCGTTCGAGCAGGCTGACGGCGAAGGTGACGCCGGCCGCCTTGATGGCCTGCAGGTCGATGGGCGCGAGCAGGGCCGGGATCATTTCTTCGAGCGAGCCGACACGCTCACCCTTGCTGCGGGCGAGCGCCACAGGATCGGCGGTATTGCAGAGATCGGCCACGGTCGGGGCCGCCGCGGTGATGTCGAACACGCCCTCGGCGCGCACGGCGACGACGCTGGGGCCGTCTTTGCCCTGCACCCTGCCGATCAGGGTGCCTTTTGTGCCGTCTTCGGGGAGGATTTCTGCCACTGCCAAAGCTCCTCTGGACGTCTCCGGCGCTTCGATGCAAAACAGGCGCGCCATTCCTGGAGAAATCAAATCATGGCCGCAGCGCGGATCAAAGGCGTTCTTTCGCCCGTCGTCACCCCCTTCAAGCGCGACCTGTCTCCCGACGTCGGCCGCTTCATTGCG
>Ga0081539_10006724_pt1 | contig 10828 bp, 9 predicted proteins | sample TabmetS4T2R2_FD_71023 | JGI IMG/M metagenome (GOLD analysis project Ga0081539, IMG submission 71023) | Tabebuia heterophylla rhizosphere microbial communities from the University of Puerto Rico - S4T2R2 | ecosystem: Host-associated > Plants > Roots > Rhizosphere ... | reverse complement strand
CCTGCTGGTAGATAAAACCAGTGAGGATAGGCCCGCAAAACAACCCGCGGCTGCGTTTGACTTCTCATACAATTCTCCTTGGTGAATCGGAGTCTATAGTTGCTCGCCAGATCTGAGGGCCGAGGATGCACCCAGCCCTCAGAAAAGGAGAAAGAAGATGCAAGATAAGGTTATTGATCCCAGCCGGGCAGACCAAGCTGCTGTGCCTGTTTCTTCACATCCTCGTCGTAGTTTGCGGCTGCTTCATCAGGAGACATCTGACCTGTTCCAACAGCCACACAGATCTGCTCAAGGTTGGGACCTTTAATCGGAGAAAGGAATTCAAGCGCAGGGACGGAGTTGCCGGAATCTATATAGGCAGCGATATCCTTCACGCCCGGAAGAACATTCTCAGGGAGTTCAGTTCCCTTGATGAGATATGGACCTTGTGGTGGGACTTTTGCATTGATCGCGTCGACTCCGGCAGGAGAGGCGATGAACGCCAGGAAATCCTTCGCCGCCGCGAGATTCTTGGTTGTTTTAGGAATATATGTCCCCGCGGGCATCCAGATCGTGGCACAATTCTTGGATGCATCGGTGCCGGGTTGACCGAAAAACCCAATATCATTGACTTTGTCTGGCCAGTTTGTCGCGATCGTCCCAAGCGCAAAGGACAACATCGGGTAGTGGGCGAACTCACCATCGGCCAGCATATTTAAACCCTGTTCAAATTTTGTAGTTGCAAAGTCCTTTTGATACCAATCCTTCTCAAAGCCTTCCTGCAGATAATCGAAACCAGCCATCGCAGCTGGAGTTGAGGCGTACTTGGCCTTATTGGCTGTGTAGTCTGCAGCAAAATTTGGATTTTCCTGTTGAACGTTGCAGTAATCGGCTAGCACAAACAGTTGGGAGGTCCAGGTATCGCCGTACGTAGCGCCAACAGGCGCGATTCCTGCCTCTTTGATCTTTTCGTTGTTCGCTTCAAATTCAGCCCAAGTCTTTGGCACGCTCAACCCCAGATCTGCATAGATCTTCTTATTGTAGAGGATACCTCCACCAAGCGCCGTGCCGGTTGGCACGCCAAAGACTTGTCCATCTTGCGACACAGTGGGAAGGAACGATTCCACAATGTTGGCAATGAATGGCTCCTTTGAAAGATCGACGAGGGTGTCGGTTGGGTGCAGGGCTTGAAGCAGCGAACCGGAATTATAGAAAAAAATGTCGGTCATCTCACCCGATGCCAGGCGCGTCTTGACGATGTTATCACCGTCGGTACCACCCGGCCGGGTCTCAATCGTGATGGTCACGTTTGGATGTTGCGCGGTGTACGCATCGACAAGCGCTTGCGTTGTGTCCTTCGTATTCTGGCTCTCATCAACGAGGTAGGTCAGCGTAACAGGTTCATTTGCTGCTGGCGCTTCTGTAGCCGCAGGAGCACATGCCGCCAACAAACTTAAAAGACATAGAATGCTTAATGCCTGATTAAGCATTATTTGATTCTTTTTCATGATCTCCTCCGAGATTATTTGAGAACGTTTAAATTGTGATTTTGATTTACATAGGGCCACATAAATGCCTAAGCTTGAACTTTGGAATCTAGCTTCCAAAGATCATTGAAAAGTTTGGCTATTTATGAGGCAAGCGGTAGAATTGGAGGGCGGTTCGTATCCTTAAGACAATAGGCAGTGTCTCCTTTCGAAATAGAGTCTGATTCCCTGCGGGCAAGCCGGTTCAGCTCAAGAGAGTGGCTCCGTCTGGTCTGAATCTATTGGCGCCCAGACCTTCGGTTGGAAAACCAGTAGTGGGTATGGACCGCATTTTTATGTGCAAGCCTCATGCCACCCCGCATCCACATAAATTATTCCAGGTATGCAATCGTCATGCGTGATTCAAAGATGGAATTCAACATTTTCTAAAAAGGAGCCGGCCCCGTCGACTCGCGAACAATAAGTTTTGCGGGGCCGTAGAATTGTTGTCGCGGAAGCTCGGAGTTTTGAATTCGTGCCAAGAGAACCTCAAAGGCTTTCTTTCCCAAAATGAGGGCATCTTTCGTTACTGTTGTCAGACGCGGTACCAGATAGTTCGTCATTGCGATATCATCGAAACCAACTAAGGATATATCGTTTGGCACCTGCAAACCCGAGTCAATAACCGCCCGCAGAGCGCCAATTGCCAGTATGTCGTTAATAGCAATGATTGCCGTGGGCCGAGATTCCAGCCTGATAAGTTTTAAGGCAGCCTGATAACCGTCTTCAATTGTTGGACCGCAGTCAACAATCAAGTCAGATTGAATTGGTAGATCCGCAGCAGTAAGACTGTCTCGATAGGCGTCAAGTCGATCATCAGCCAATTCATGTCCCCCAACGCCACCCACCCCGTAAATCAGCCCAATGCGGCGATGTGTCAGCGAGAACAGATAAGCCATCACTTCTTTCGTCGCGACTCGATAGTCTGCTGCCACCGCATCCACCCCATAGTTGTCGCTCAATTCAACGATTGGCAATCCGCGTTTTCGTACTTGGGCAAGAGTTGCCTGGGCTTCATCAGATTCGAGGATGAAAGAGCTGGCCAAAATTAACCCATCGATCCGGCGCCGAGCCAGATCTTTGAAAATGTCTACGGCATATTCATCATTCAGGGCAGTACTGGAGAGAAGGATGTGGTAGCCAGCCGCGCGCGCTGCTTCTTCAATACCAGTTGCGTATTCGCAAAAGTGAGGATTTCGAAGATCTGGAATGATGAGCGCGATTGTCTTCGTGTTGCCAGAGCGTAGAGCTTGCGCTCGAGCATCCGGTTCATAGCCCAGCTCTTCAATAGCATCTAAGACACGCTGGCGGGTCTCTTCAGAAATTGGCACACGGCCCTCCGTCTGGCCATTCAATACATAGGATACCGTAGCACGAGAAACTCCAGCGAGTCGGGCAACGTCAACTTGAGTGGGTCGGTTCATACGTTGTTATCGATAAGTTAAGAATTTCAAAAGGGCTTGGTTACACGTATCACCTTACACGTGTAAGCAGATTTGCAGTGTAGCATGGAGAAGGTTGAGAGTCAAGACTCAATTATCAAATTGGATGGAATCCTTACCAAGTCCCCATCCTTTTATTTTCTGTGGTGCTACAGGATCAAAATTGCCAACCCGCCTAGCAATGGATCGCGCAGCACAATAAGCAATTACGAGTTTTCATCCGTCAAGCCAATCCAATTTAGCTTTCCCTTTGAAATCCAGATTGCCATGATGAAAACCACGTGCAGCGGGATTCTTTATTCGAATTGATCGCGAAAGTAGGCTTTATCGCTATCATCCCCGGCCATTAGTGGCGTGTTGAGGATCCAGCCAGCCTATACAAAATTTCACCTGCTTTCGGGACAACCACGATATTTGCATCTTCTCTGTCTTTCCAATCCTCAAGATTGATCTTCGATGGATCGAGGTAACCTAAATTGAGGCGTGCACAATCTTCTGCAGAGATTTTGCTCGCCAATGTCACTCTGACATTTGGCTTTTCGGTTCCGTTTTCCATCACGCCTGAACCTCGGAGATGCGTACTATGCGCCAGGACGCCCAACGGAATATTTTTGAAGCGTTCCCAATCATTCAAAAAATACGGCAGGATATGATAACCAACTTCATAGATATACTTTCCATGGACATGACTGACGACATCCAGATGTGGCGCGTAAATAACGACTTCACCGCCAATAGCTACAGCAGGTTCGAGCTTATACATCGCCTTGGCGCCTGTCCACAATTCATCATACATCGCAGGCGCACAGGAGAGGACTCGCTGGAAGGGCTGGCTCACCCATTGAATATGGCGCTGCGCAGATAGATCAGCTGCTTCACTCCACGCCGACAAATAGTCGCCGATAAACAAGCCGCTCAGCCCGTGACCTTCCACTACCAACGCGACCAGTGTGATCGGCGTCTTCAACCGTCTCGCTGCCGCGTGGATCATGGCTCGCACGGGAGTATTCTTGATTCCAATTGTGCCCACCACTTCTGCCAACGCACCGAGCCAGTGTGTGGCATTGATCATGTCCGCGCCGGAGATACCAGGGAAGAGATACTTTGCACCACCAGAAAAACCGACCACTTCATGTGGGAACGTCGGACCCAGAATGATGATATGGTCATATTCAAGCGCGGCTTTGTTGATGCGGATATCAACTTCATCTGGTAATGACGAATGCCAATTCTTTCCTGCGATCTGCTTGATCTCATCCCGCTCAATGAGGCCCAGAGAGGTCAACGCGGAGGGTGTATCCCACTCATGATTCAGTAACCCAATATGCCTGAAGGTTGTATCCCGCTCTTCAGCCGAGATGCCAACCAATTTGTGCAGACTCTCTTCACCCAATGGCGGATGTGTACCCAACGCAACTATAAAATCAAGTTGGTTCGTATCGCGCAAGAGTTCCACAAGGGAACGAAACAGAAAAGGCAGAGGCACTGAACGTGTGTGATCAGGAATCAAAACCACTACACGCTGGTCGTGAAAATTATGATCCAGACCATTATGCAGGGCTTCGATAATTTGATCATCCGATAAGAGTTGCCTTGGAGGAGAAACGGCCCGAGAATCAATCATAGTCTTGTCCAATTCATGGGCGGGGAGACCCTACCCTACATAACATCAAACTCCGCTAAACGCTGAGAAGCCACCGTCGATTGGAATGACAACTCCAGTAACAAAGGCAGATGCCGAGGAGATCAACCACATTGTTGCACCGAGCAGGTCCTGAGGAGTGCCGAAGCGATTCATCGGCGTGTGAGTCAAAATCGCTTGACCACGTGCAGTTAAACTACCATCTTCATTCAATAGCAATTTCCGATTTTGTTCGCCAATGAAAAAGCCTGGCGCGATCGCATTGACGCGAATGCGCGGCGAATAATTCTGCGCCATATAAACGGCGAGCCACTGCGTGAAATTCGTGACCGCCGCCTTCGCCGCCGAATAGGCAGGGATGCGTGTCAGTGGCCGAAGCGCGGTCATCGATGAGATGTTGAGAATCACGCCTTCTCTACGTTCCGCCATACTGCGTCCAAACACCTGGCATGGCAAGATTGTACCGAGAAGATTTAGATCACCAACCTGCCGAAGTGCATCCAGGGGAAGATCAAAGAACGACAGATCTGCAGAAGTAGTTGCGGACAAATGATTGCCACCTGCGGCGTTGATCAAAATGTCCACAGGCCCAAATTCTGCTTGGACTGTTTGATTTGCTTGTTGTAATGTGTCCATTACCAACACATCGCCATGGACATACATCACTCGACCCCGGCTTTTATCATTCTCGGTAATTTCTGCAAGGGCCTTCTTTGCGCGCTCTTGATTGCGACTCAAAACAACAACATTCGCATTGCATTCCAAGAGCATACAGACAATTTCCAGACCAAGTACACCTGTTCCGCCAGTTATCAATGCAATGCGGTCTGTGAAATCATACAACGATTTTAGTTCTTCCAGATTCATCTATATTCCATAAGGATTGTCACCGTGAGCGCTAGCGAAGGGTCTCTCGATGATTATCTCAGAGATTCTTCGCTGCTACGCGGCTCAGAATCACATAACTAAATTACTTCAACAAACTCAAATGTCTATCAAAGTGGACCTTCAATCCCTCGAAATACGCGTCGTTATGTTTGACGAGCGCTGCATTCAATTCTGCGCCGAACTGCCTCAGAACGGAACCAAATGTGACATGCAATATTTGCCGTGCATGGAAGTCATCCAACAGGGAAGGCAAATCAGCGGTGGAGGGTAATTGATCCAATTGGGCTGAAACATGATATGTGTGTTGGTCTGTTTCATAACATTCACGTGCAAGCGAAAAAATCTTCAAAAATAAATCCGGTGTGTATTTTGCCAGGACACGTAATGCTTCAATATAACTTGTTCCCGCGGTTTTGACATGAATCCGATCGCCCCAATGTTTGGCGATCAACGGATAGACACGGAACTTATCCGAGCCGGAATGCAGACTTAGCTTATAAGTTCCGAAATGCGCTGTGACGGCCGCATGCTTCCCAAGTTCACTATCCAAGATATTCAGGTCGCCAATGTAATCGACTCCTTTTTCGAAGCGACCGATAAAGCGCGGCGCTAATGATGTGAAGCGCACACCCAAACGCGTGAGTTCATTGGCAATGAAAAAATGTTCCAGTGGAGTGGTGGGAGAATCAGTTTCATCTACGGAAACTTCAAAGTCAAACGAATCTTTTAATTGTAAAACGCGATTAAACATGGACGCTGCATGTTGAATGGCGTCACTATATTTGATGACTGCTCGTTGTAAAGATTCTGCATTGAACTTCCCCCAAACTTTTTGGCCATCCTGATTTAGGTACAACTCTGAGAGTTCATCCCAGTTAAATCTTATGACTTTTTTATTCAACACATCCAGCGAATCTGTATCCGCTGAATTATCTACATGATCCCCTGGGTCTATAGTGAAAAATGTATACCCTGCATCCACAAATGCTGGAATATCTTCCTCTTTCTTGAGATGATCCGCATCCGCGCCCCAGGGCAAATCCCATCCCGCGGCATCCACCGCGCGTTTTGCATCATCCATCACCTGTTGGGGTGTACGTCCTGTACGCCCATTCTCACGGACGGATTGTTGGGCAAAGACCGGCACGAATTTAGTAGCCCGGACCGCGGCAATATGACCGGGCGTAGCAAGACCGAGTCGATCACCGAAGCCAAAAGAGGGGGCCAGCGAAAGAGGGATAAGCATTAAGGAGGCGGTTGTTGTAATTCCAGCGTGATCCCATCTGGGTCCAGGAAATAAATAGTGTAGCCACCTTTATTCACGCCAGCCTCAATAGCGATAGGTTTTTCAGCTTTGAATTTAACGCCCAACCCTTTGAGCCGATCGAACTCCGCATGGATGTCATCTACCATGAACGCCCAATGACTTGTACCCGTACGGTTGGTATCCAGAGGAATGTCCTCTCCGCGTGGGTGAATATACTCTACCAGTTCGATATGGTGACGCGACATCGGAATGGTCTGGCCCGGCACACGTAATTGTGCTACCTTGAGATGGGCATCCGGAAACGCCACCAGCTTACTGGTATATTCATTCTGCTGGACCTGACCACGCACAAACTCCAGGCCCAACACTTCGGTATACCATTTCACCGACGCATCCAAATTGCTGACTGTGAATGAAACATGCCAGAATCCATGGATCATATTAACACCTCACGTACCTTGTTTTCCATAACGAGCAGGACTTCCTTTGGTGTCTGTTTACCGGTCATTGCCTCTTGTACACCAGACCACAGGATATCTTCTATGAGGGGGTATTTGGCAAATTTCGGTGGGATCATTGCATAGTGCGTGATGGTTTCCTCTAAGGCATCCATTCGTTTCGCATCACGTTCAGTACCAGATTTAGATTGCGCAATTTTCATCTTTTCGAAAACACTCTGACGGACAGGGGTATGACCACTGACGCTCGCCTCGTGCCATTGCACATCAGCACTGGTAAGATATTTCGCCAGGGCTAAGCCTCCCTCTGGATCGCGCGCGGCTTTGGGAATCGCAAAGGTATGTCCACCTGCATAGGACTTGCGAATCCCTGCTGGACCTGCGGGATAGACTGTCACATCGAATTGATTGAACACCGCGCAGGTTTCCCGTGTTTGGTACAAGCCATAGAACCCGGGCCAATCGCCGATCATTAATATATCCCCTTTACGGAAGCCCTCTGAGATTTCATCGTAATACCAATTCTCGATCAAATCTGGTGGTGTAACGCGCGCTATCGTGTGCAGGCGATAGAGAAAATTCAACGCCCATTCACCAGCTTCGCTATTGAAGATGGGATGTAAATCCTCATTAAACAAATCACCGCCAGCCATACCCAGCATTTCATAAAATGTACCAAACAAACCAGAATGCCTGCCGGGAAAAGCGAAACCATAAAATCCATCGTGTTTATGCTTAAGCATCTGGGCGGCAGCTTCATCCCACGTTTGGGGAGCGGAGATCAAATCGGCGCGGTAGAAAAGTAGACGGGCATCGAGGTTGCGCGGGAGCTGCATCAGCCTCTCATGCGTCGGATCCGTTCCAATTGTGAAACGGCACAGTTCCAATACGCGCGGTACGAAATCGCTTAACTCGTCAGGACTCACAAGTTCATCCAATGAGAGCAGGTGTTCAGCTTGCGACGGAGAATATTTCGTATGGGTGGAGATCAGATCGTAATGACCATTCTCGGTGCCGAGATCTTTTGCCATGCGCTCGTTCAATTCAACATGCGGCAGGCGCACATCCACACACAGTTGATATCCGGTTTGCTGTTCAAAGGCCGGCAGCAATTCCAGCGGGCCGTCGTATTGCGGTCCACCAATCAAGGCAAGGTGTAATTCTTTCATTAGAACATCGCCTCCACAGCACGAACAATATCATCGGTTTGAGGCAGGACTGCGTTTTCCAACGGCTCGGCCACGGGAATCGGGACATGCTTCGCTCCTAACCGACGGGCGGGCAGGATCAACCGGTCTGGAGCCTGCTCCCCCACTCTTGCAATGATCTCCGCGCCCAACCCACAATTGCTATGAGACTCATGCACAATGAGCAGCCGACCCGTTCCCCGAATCGACTCTAAGATCGTATCCATATCGAGCGGCTCGATGGTCCGTAAATCGATGACTTCGCCCTCAATGCCTTTTTGTGAAAGGATCTCCGCCGCTTCAAGCGCGAACAATAAAGTACGTGAATAGGACACAATCGTAATATCCCTCCCGTAGCGCTTGATATCTGCCTTGCCAATGGGGACTGCGTAATCATCGTCCGGCACTTCGCCTTTTGTGTTATAGAGCAACTTATGTTCGATGAAGATAACGGGATTTCCCGCACGGATGCTGCTCTTGAGCAGCCCCTTCGCGTCCGCAGGTGTAGAGGGCGCAACGATGATCAGACCCGGTACTTGTGCAAACCATGACTCAAACGATTGTGAATGTTGCGCGCCGTTGCCACGTCCTCCCCCTTGTTGCGCGCGGATAACGATTGGAACAGCTACTGTGCCACCGGACATATAACGAAGTTTTGCCGCCTGGTTGACAATCTGATCCGCGGCCACGAGGGCGAAATCCATAAATAATAATTCCACCACGGGCCGCATCCCAGCCATCGCGGCACCAATGCCGAGGCCCACGAAACCGGATTCGCTGATGGGAGTATCGCGCACCCGGTCTGCTCCGAACTCCTCGATGAGATCCTTGGTCACTCGAAAGATGCCGCCGTGGTGACCGATGTCTTCACCCATTAAAAAGACTCGCGGGTCGGCGCGCATCTCCTCACGGAGCGCGTCGTTCAAGGCTTGGGCATATGTGATAGTTGGCATTAAATTTATTTACCTTAGTCAATTCTATTTGCCTGATGATGTCAAAATTCAATCAGTTATCGGTGGTCGAGTAGTCCCGAGTGCTCTTTGAGGGCGTACACTTGCACCAGGCGCAAGTGCTGGTGTCGAGACCACGCATTTTCAAGAAATTTTTTTGTTGCAGGTTACTGGTGGTCTCGATACGGCGGACCGCCTCGCCTACTCGACCAGCGGATTGCTTTTGAAACAAACTAACGTGTAGCTAACCTCAATCCAATCAAACAAACACATCTGTGAACGCATCGGCAGGCTCCGGTACCGGGCTTGATTCGGCAAACTGGAGGGCATCGGCGATGATCACTTCGGCTTCGCTATTGAAGCGGGCTAAATCTGCTTCACTGCAGCCAAGCGCGATGAGTCGTCGTCCTAAGCGAAGGATGGGTTCATTCTCGTGGGCTTTGGCAACTTCTTCCTTTGTGCGATAGATTTCCGGGTCGCCCATCATGTGTCCCCATAGACGATAGGTCATTGCTTCAATGTAAATAGGACCTTCTCCAGCCCGCGCTTTCGACACGGCCCGCTCCACTGTGTCATACATCCATTCGAGGTCATTCCCATCAATTTGAACGGCCTCTATTCCAAATGCCTCGGCACGTTTGTAGGTTTCCACATTCAAGGTTGTTTCATGCGAGGGTGTCATCTCAGAATAGAGATTGTTCTCACAGACGAGAATAAGCGGCAGTTTCCAAATTACCGCAAGATTTAGGGTCTCGAAAAACACGCCCTGATTCACTGCGCCTTCCCCAAAAAAGGCCAGCGCGACATTGTCCTTTTTTTGTAATTGAGAAGCTAAGGCAGCACCCGCGGCGTGTGGGATGCCAGCCGCAACGATTGCGTTCGCTCCGAGTAATCCAACTGATGGGTCAGTGAAATGCATGGAGCCGCCTTTGCCCTTAGAACATCCTGTTGCCTTGCCAAGCATTTCTGCCATCGCGGCGTGAATACTTAGGCCCTTTGCAATGGCTTGACCATGCCCACGATAGGTGCAGGTCATGTAATCATCCTGTCGCAGGGCCCAGCAACCTCCTACAGCGGTCGCTTCCTGTCCCACGCACGGGTGGAAGGAACCGCGAATTTTGCCTGCTTGATATAAGCTGCGAATTGCTTCTTCAAACTTGCGAATCACAAGCATTTGCCGATAAGCATCTTGCAATCGCTCTGAGGTCAAAGACATGGAGTCTTCTCCTTTTTTTCAATCGGTTATCGGTGGTCGAGTAGACGGTGGTGATTGTTCGCCGTCGTATCGAGACTACCTGTTTTCAAGAAATTCTTCATTTGTATGACACTTTTGGTCTCGACACCGCACCTGCGGTGGGTGCAGGTGTACTCCCCGCCAACACCGGGCGGTGTTACTCGACCAACGCACTACTCTTAAAACAAACTGTTAGGTGCGTTTTGCTACTATCTCATCTGGTCTCACACTACGCCTTTCATTCATGGAACGATA
>Ga0081539_10006723_pt1 | contig 10828 bp, 8 predicted proteins | sample TabmetS4T2R2_FD_71023 | JGI IMG/M metagenome (GOLD analysis project Ga0081539, IMG submission 71023) | Tabebuia heterophylla rhizosphere microbial communities from the University of Puerto Rico - S4T2R2 | ecosystem: Host-associated > Plants > Roots > Rhizosphere ... | reverse complement strand
CGCCGAGCGTGTTGTAGGCCTGTGCCTGCATTGCCGCCGTCTCGCGGACGTGTTCGCTGTCGGAAGGCTGCGCGTCGTCCGCCCGCGCCGCCTCAGCAAGCGCTCGCTCGGCCCAAGCGATGGCGCCCGCATTGTCGCCGGCGCGAAAAGCCAGGCGGCCGATCTCCTGGTAGAGTTGGGCGTGCTCGATGGGATCGCCCGCTTCGCCGAGCTGGTCGATGCCGGCAGCGAAGCAGGCCTTGGCGCGCTCGCGGTCGCCCGTCTCCCAATGAAGTCCGCCGATCTTGCGGTAGAGGCGTGCCGCGCCGGCACCGTCCCCGCCGGGCTCGAGTTCCTGGCGCAGAGCCTCGTAGTACGCCAGCGCCTCAGCGCGCTTCCCGGTCAGCGCCAATAGGTCGGCCAGCCGCTCGCGCACTATCCGGATTTGGTCATCGCAGGCTGGGCAGCTTGCGAGCGTCGCAAGGGCCCGCTCGTAGTGTCGGATGGCGTCGTCGTTGGCGTAGACGGCGCGCGACCGGTCGCCGGCCGCCGTTAGATAGCGGCCACCCTTGGCCTTATCTGATGTGAAACTCCAGTGATGGCCCAGCGCCTCGAGGTCGCTCAGGCGTGATGGCGATGGGCCGACGGCCATTTCGAGCGCGCGGCCGGCGCGTTCATGCAGTTCGCTGCGGCGCGACAACAGCAGGTTCTCGTACACCACTTCGTGCACCAGCGCGTGCGTGAAGCGATAGCGCCGGTCGTCACGGCCCTGTCTCGCGTCGCGCACCAGGTCGGCCTCGACCAGGCGTTCCAGCGCCATCCGCACGTCGCCGACGACCGCCTCCAGCAGCGCCTCGTCGAAGCTCACCCCCAATACCGCGGCCGCCTGCAGAACGCGCCTGAGGTCGGCCGGCAGCTTGTCCACTCGCGACAGCAGCAGGCCGTGCAGCGTGGGCGGAAGGCTTACCGTCTCGACGCGCGCGCTTAAGGTCCAGTGCTCGGCCTCCCGGACCAGCACGCCCTTGTCCACCAGGCTCCGGACGATTTCCTCGACGAACAGCGGATTCCCCCCAGCCCGCGCCACGATGAGTTCGCGCAGTCGGGCGAAGCCAAGCTGCTGCGGAGAACCGAACAGACCGTCGACGAGCTGCTTGGTCTCGTCAACGGAGAGTGCAGCGAGGCGGATCTGCGTCTCCTCAGCGTCGGCCATCACAGGCGGGCGGACTTCCGGCCGATGCGCCACCAGCATCATCAGGCGCCGATCAGCCAGGTGATCGGCGAGGTCCCGCAGCAGCTCGACCGAAGCTGCGTCTGCCCAATGGAAATCGTCGACGATGACCAGCAGCGGCCCCTGCTCAAGGCGACGCTCGACCAGCAGGCGGGCGGCGAGCACGATCTGGCGCTTGAGCTGCTCGGGATTGAGATCGCGCGGGCGCGCCTCCTCGACGCCAAGCAGGTAGCTCAGAACCGGCGTGATCGCCTCGGCGATCCCTGCCCCGGCGCCAAGCGAGTTCAGGCCCTGCGCCAGCTTCTCGCGCGCCACCTCAAGCGAATCGTCCGGCTGGACTCCATAGCCTTCGCGGAACAGGGCGCCGAAGACGCCGTAGGTCGGCTCGCCAAGCGACGAGCAGGTCGCACGCCGCAGGGCGGTGCCAGGCAAACGGCCATCCGCCTCCAAATGAGCCAGGAACTCGGCGATCAGACGAGACTTGCCCGTGCCGGCTTCACCGGCCAGGCTCACGACCTGCGCGCGGCTTTCCAGCGTGCGCTCGAAGGTGGCGAGCAGATGGCCGAGTTCCTGGTTGCGCCCCACCAGCTGACCGGCGAGACCCAAAGTCGCGAGACCGCGCGGCGATTGCGGCTCGGCGAGCGCGCTCAGTAGCCGATGCACGACCATCTGGTCGGACTTGCCGCGCAACGCCATGACGCCAGCGGGCTCGAAGGCGAAGCGATGACGCGTGAGAGCATGGGTCGATGCCGCGACCAGTATGGCGCCTGGCGCCGCCGCTCCTAGCAGGCGGGATGCCGTGTTCACGGTGTCGCCTGTCACGTCGTAGGCGGCACCCGCGCCGCCTCCCAGGTTGCCGGCGACGACTGGACCGGTATGCACGGCGATGTGCAAGCTGACCGGCTGGCCCAGGCGCGCGCGCCACGTCTCGCTGAGTGCCGCGGCGCGGCGCAGCATATCGATAGCCGCCTCGAGCGCCCGTTCTGGATCGTCCTCATGGGCGACCGGCGCGCCGAATAGAGCGAGTACGGCATCACCGAGGTACTTGGCGACAAAGCCGCCGTAGCAGGTGATGGCCTTGCCGAGCGAGTCGAACAGCGCGCCTTGGAAGGTCCGCACTTCCTCGGGATCGAGGCGTTCAGAGAGCGAGGTGAATCCGCAGAGGTCGGCGAAGAGGACGGTGACTTGGCGGCGGTCCGCTTCGGCTTGCGGTACCTTGGGCTCTGCCGCCGTGGCCGGGTTGCGCGGCAATCCGCAACGCGGACAGAAGGCGAAATCCGGCTCGCAGACAAAGCCGCAACCCGCGCAGGGAACCGGCTGTCGACGGCCGCAGCGCGGGCAGAAGGTGAAGTGCGCCAAAATTTCGAAACCGCAGCCGGCGCAGGTCATCGACAGGCTCACCAAGCCGTGTGGTACGGCCGGTACCATAGCATAGGCAGGGCGTTGGACGGCGGTGCACACCATTTGCGCGAAGGACAACAACAACCGGGGTGCGGCGGGCGATTGGGCAAGGACGGCATGGATGCCGTCGACACGCTCTACGCCAACACCCGCAACAACCCGATCGAGGACATCGAAACCCACCTGCCGCTGCGCGTGCTGCGCTACGAGCTGCGCGAGGATGCAGCCGGCGCCGGCAAATGGCGTGGCGGGCTGGGATCGGTGCCAATTCGCCTTCCTGAGCGACGGCGGCGCCTCAGTCGAAGGCGAAGGCCATCGCTACCGGCCGTGGGGCTTCCTTGGTGGCGCCGAAGGCATGCCGGCCAAGCTCGATTTCGTTCTCCCCGGCAACAATGCGGCCGGCGCCCTGCCGTCCAAGGTGGCGGCACGGCATAGAGGCCTCCCTCTCGGCTGCGTTCCGAGCAGCAGTCGCCGACATTGCTTCGGCCGAGATGCGCGGCGCGTGTGCAGGATTTGCCGCGACGGGACAATCGCTATACCGTGCTGGTTTGACGAGCCGAATAAGGCGCGCGGGTGCACTCGGGGAGGATCAGCATGCACCGGAAATTGGCGTTGCTGGCATTCGTTGCGTATGCGTTGCTACTTTGCGTTGCTGGTCCGGCCAGCGCCCAGAAGCAGACCCTGAAGATGGCGTATTGGGCGGGTCCCAGCCATCACATGGTCCAGACCCTGGAGGCTTGGGCAAAGACGGTACAGGAGGCTTCGGGCGGCAACCTCACAATCGAGGTCGACAAGGCGTCGCTCGCCAAGCCGGACGGGCAGTACGACATCGTCAAGAATGGCGTGCGCGATCTTGCTTGGCACGTCGCCGGCTACACCATCGGCCGATTCGATCTGTTCCAGGCGCCCGAGCTGTCGTTCCTGTGCCCGAGCTCGACGGTTTGCAGCCCGGTCCTGTGGAATTGGTATGCCAAGAACGGGCTTGCCGCGAAGGAATTCACCGATGCCACTCTGGTGACGACCTTCACCACGGGCCCGTTCCACATTCATCTCGCCAAGCCCGCCCGCACGCTGGAGGAGATCAAGGCGCTCAAGATGCGGGTCGCGGGCGCCAGCGTACCGGTCGCCAAGGCACTTGGCTGGTCGGTCGCCGTGCTGCCGGCAACGGAAGCCTACGAGTCGCTTCAGCGCGGCGTGGTGGACGGCACGGTGTTTCCCTGGGAGGCAGTCAACAGCTTCCGCCTCAACGATCTCACCAAGTTCCACCTCGAGGTTCCGGGCGGCCTGCTCACGGCCAGCTTCATGATCGTAGGCAACACCAAGGCGATCGACAATCTGACGCCGGCCAACAAGGCCGCGCTGCTCAAGGCGGGCGGCGAGGCGGGTGCCAAGCTGCTCGGCAAGTACTGGGATGCCGCCGACGAGCGCGGCCGGGCCGATGCCAAGCAGCGCGGCCACACGATCGAAACGCTGGCACCGGCGGAGCTCGCAAAATGGCGCCCGCTCCTGCAGAACACGACGGACGAATGGCTCAAGAGAGCCAAGGCCAAGGGCGAGGACGGGCAGAAGCTGCTCGATGATCTGCAGCAGATGATCAAGGCGGCGTCGAGCTGAGCGAGCCCGTGCAGGACGTGCTCACGAGCCGTGTCGGGCGGCTCAATGGCCTGATCACCCTGTGGCTCGCACGCGTGGCCACGGTCGCGCTGGCCGCGATTGCCGTCGTCACATTGTGCGACGTGATTGCGCGCAAGCTCTTCAACAGCGGATTCACGTTCACTGTCGAGTTGACCGAGATGGCGATGGCCCTGATCGTGTTCCTGGGCGTCGGCCTCGTCACCCACCAACGCGGCCACATCGTCGTCGATGTGGTGACGCTGAGACTGTCCGAACGGACACGCGTCTGGCTCGGCCTCGTCACCAACCTCCTGTCGCTGGGCTTCGTCGTGCTGATGGTGTGGCGGTTGTGGTTGCAGGCGGCCTTCATTGCCTCGAAAGGCGACACGACGCCGATCTGGAACATTCCGCTGTGGCCAATCGCCTACCTGATCGCCGCCGGCAGCATCTTCCTTCTCACCGGTCTTGTCCTCCAGACGCTCGACTCGGCCGACCGGGCGGCGCACCGCGAGAAATCGGCGCCGCAGGCCGCCGAGCGCCCCTTCCAGGACTAGGACATGTCGCCCTCGCTCATTGCCATCGCGATTCTCGGCCTGATGTTCGCGCTGCTGGCGGCCGGGATGCCGCTCGGCTTCGCCATGGGCTTGGCCGGCTTTCTCGGAACCCTGCTGCTGATCGATGCCAACGCTGCGTTGGCGCTGCTCGGCCAGACGGCCTACGAAACCGGTCTCGCCTACGGTCTTTCCGTCATCCCTCTGTTCGTGCTGATGGGCTATGTCGGCGGCGCGGCTGGGCTGAATGAGTCGCTCTATCGCGCGTGCAATGCCTGGCTCGGCCACCGGCGTGGCGGATTGGCGCTGGCCACGATCGGCGCCTGCGGGGCGTTCGCCGCGATCTGCGGCTCGAGCCTCGCGACCGCAGCGACGATGGCGCAGATCGCCCTGCCGGCGATGCGCAAGTACGGATATGACGACAGGCTGGCGACTGGTGCTGTGGCGGCGGGCGGCACCATCGGCATACTGATTCCGCCCAGCGTCATCATGGTGATCTACGGGCTGCTGACGGAGACCAGCATCTCGGCGCTGTTCCTGGCGGGCTTCGTGCCGGGACTGCTGACTGTGCTGGGCTTCATGGCCACGATTTCCGTCATGACTCGGATCGACCCGACGCTCGGCCCGCCGGCGGCTCGCACCCCGATGCCCGAACGGTTCAAGGCGCTCACCGGCGTGTGGGGAACCGCCGCCTTGTTTCTCGTCGTGATCGGCGGGCTCTACATCGGCCTGTTCTCGCCGACCGAGGCGGCAAGCGTCGGCGCCTGTGGTGCCTTTGCGCTGGGGCTGCTCAACCGCAAGTCCCTACGGGAATTACTGGCGACGTCGATGGTCGACACCGTCAAGACGACGGCCATGATCTTCACGGTGCTGATCGGGGCGATCCTGTTCAACAACTTCCTGATCCTGGCATCCGTCCCGACGCTTGTCAGCGACTGGATATCCGGCCTGCCGCTCGGCAAGACCGCGGTCCTTCTCGTCATCGTCGGCATGTACTTTGTGCTCGGCTGTCTGCTCGATTCCCTGGCCATGATCCTGCTCACGATCCCGATCGTGTTCCCGATCATCAAGGCGCTGGGCTACGACCCGGTGTGGTTCGGCATCATCATCGTCATGGTGGTGGAGCTCGGCCTGATCACGCCGCCGATCGGCATGAACGTCTTCATCATCAAGGGCATGGCCAAGGACGTCCCGCTGGAGACGATCTTCCGCGGCGTCACGCCGTTCATCATCGCGCAGATCGTGCTGATCCTGGCGCTGATCTTCTTTCCGGAGATCGCCTTGTGGCTGCCGTCGACGATGTCGCAATAGCCGGCGGAGACCCGTTCAAGCGAGCAGAACGATGGACCCGATCGTGCGTCGCGACTGCAGCGCATCGAGGGCGGCCGCAGCGGCCGACAAGGGGAAGCGATGGCGCAGGTTCACCTTGAGAACCCCGCGTTCCAGCATGGCAAAGACGTTGGCTGCCATGGCGCGCAGGCGTGCCGGATCGTCGGTGTAGTGGAACAGGACCGGCCGCGAAACCCGTAGCGACTTTGCCGATTGCTGCGCGGGATCCAGCGGCGGCAGGGCGCCGGTGGCATGGCCGTAGGCGATCCAATGGCCCGTGCGCGCCAGCGACTCGTAGTTCTCGCGCTCCGCCAGCCGTCCCAGTCCGTCGAATACGACGTCGACGCCGCGGCCCTGGGTGGCCGCTCCGACTGCCTCGGCGAACCGGTAGTCCGGCGTGACGATCGGTACGTCGCAGCCGTTCTCGCGAGCGATCCTGGCTTTCTCTTCCGAGCTCACTGTGCCCACGACACGCGCGCCCAGATGCTTGCCCCACTGGCACAGGAAGATGCCCACGCCGCCAGCGGCGGCGTGGACCAGAATGGTCTCGCCCGCCCGCACCGTATGAGTGCGGTGCAGGAGATATTCTGCGGTCAACCCTTTGAACAGCACCGCCGCCGCGGTTTCGGCTGCAACGCCCGCCGGTACGCGAACGACCTGATCGGCCGGCATGGTGCGCAGCGTTGCGTAGGCTCCCGGTCGCCCTGAGGCGTAGGCCACCGGATCTCCCGGCAGGAGGTCGTGCACGTCGGGTCCGACATCGAGCACGGTGCCGGCCGCCTCCATGCCGATCGCCGCCGGCGGCTCGACCATGCGGTACTCGCCGTGACAGATGTAGACGTCGATGAAATTGACACCAGCGGCAGATTGCCGGATGCGCACCTCGCGGGGCCCCGGTGGCGGTACGCCGACGTTCTGGAACGAGAGCTGGTCGGCAGCCCCGAAGGCCTTCAGCACCACGGCCTGACCGTTCATCTCCCCGACGTGCGCCCCAGCTGCGGGCCGTGATCGCCGCTCGCCTGCGCCCGAGCGGAGATAGCGGCGCAGGGCCTCGAACCCGGCCTCGTAGACGCCGCGACCCACCATGTCGGCGAGCTCCGCTTCGCGTCCCGGCGGCGTCTCGAATGTCGACTGCCAATGCCAGAAGGTGCGGTTCCCATCGGTCACCGGCTTCAACTGCAACGTCGCAACGTAGCGCTGCAGCGGCACCGTGGCGTCGAGAATGCAGTAGGTCGAAACATGGTCGATGTCGCTGAGCGCGATCAACTGCTCGCGGATGTGGTTGCCGTCACTGAGATGGAAGTTGCGCACGCAGCCCACCTGGTCGGCTGGCTCATCGCCCTCGATGTGCGAATCGGCAACGGCCGGATGCCAGCGGTCATGGCTGTTGAAGTCGCGCAGCACCTCCCAGACGCGCTCGATCGGCGCATCGATCACCGTCGACCGCGTCACCCGCAGCATCGCTCAGCGATGTCCGAAATAGCTCTTGAGCGCGTCGAAGCCCGCCTGGAACACGCCCTGCCCGATCTGGTCGGCCAGTCGCCGCTCCTGGCCGGCCGGCGTGTCAAACTCGGCCGACCATTCAGCGAAGGTACGGTTGCCGTCGGTGATCGGCGTGAGCTTGAGTGTAGCAATGTAGTTGTCGACACCCATCGGCGATTCGAGGATCGAGTACGTGCACTGGTAGTCGTAGTCCGACAGGGTCAGCAGCTGCTCGCGGATCGCGCCGCCGTCGCGCAGGCGGAAGTTGCGAATGCAGCCGACGCGATCGGCCGGCCAGTTCTGCTCGATGCGAGATTCGGCGATCGCGGGATGCCACTTGGCGAGGCCATTGAAGTCTCGAATGTGGGCCCACACCGCATCGGCCGAGGCGTCGATCACGCTCGAGGTGTAGACCTTGATCACGAACCGCTTTCCTCGACCTTGCTGGGCTTGGCGAGCGAATTGAGCAGGCCGCTTGCCATGCCCTGCCCGCTCTTGCCGGTATCGAGGCCGATCTCCTTCAGGAGCTCATCGACGATCGGCGCCTGGGCCCGGTAGCGCAGGGCGGAGTTCACCAGCTGGTCGGCGAAACCCGCGCCACCTCCGGTCGCAAACTCGCCAGGGCCATGCCCGCCGCCTCCGCCCAGGCCATCGACGTGCAGGATCTTGATGCCCTCGATGTTCTCGAGCGGCTTCACCTGCTCGCGAATGATGGCGTCGAGCTTGTCGATCAGGCGCAGCCGCGCGGCCGATCCGCGCGCCTCCAGGCTCAGCACGTTCTGCGCCTCGTTCATCGCGCGGACACCCTCTGCCTCGACCTCGTGCCTGAGCCGCGCTGCCAGCGTCTTGATCTTCTCGGAATCGGCCTCGGCTTCGGCCTGCGCGCGCATGGCGGCACCGCGATCCTCGGCGGCGACCTTCTCCGCTTCGGCGGCGATGCGCAGGCGCAGCGCCTCCCGCTCGGCTTCCTGCGTGGCGGCGATCAGCTCGATCGCCTTGCGGCGGTTGGCCATTTCGGTTTCGCGCACGGTGAAGACCTTTTCTTCCTCGGCGACCGCCAGCGCGCGCGCCCGGTCGGCCGCGGCCTGTGCTTCCGATTGCGCCCTCGACTGCTCGGCGATGGCGATCGAGCGCTGCTGTTCGGCGATCTCGAGCAGTCGGCGGCGCTCGATCTCGGCGCCCTCGACCTCGCGCTCCTTGGCAATGCGCTCGCCCTCCAGCACCCTGTCGGTTTCGAGCCGCGCGCGCTCGATCTGCTCGCGGGCCGCGATCTCGGCGCGCTCGGCCAGCTGCTGTTTCTCGGCGCGCTCGCGCGCCAGCTCGGCGCGCTGTCCCGCGCGCGCGATCTCGATCTCGCGCTCCTGGCTCAGCCGGGCATTCTCCGCCTCCAGGTCGATGTCGAGGGACAGCTTCTCGGTCTGCAGATTCTTGTTGCGAATCTGGATCATCGTGTCCTGCTCGATGTCGTTGCGGATCTTCTTGCGCCGCTCGATCTCCTCGGTGAGACGCGTCAGGCCCTCGGCATCGAAAGCGTTCGACGGGTTGAAGAACTCCATGGCCGTCTGGTCGAGCTGGGTGAGCGAGGCCGATTCCAGCTCGAGTCCGTTCTGCAGCAGGTCCTCAGCGACGGTCGCGCGCACCCGGCGGACGTATTCGCCGCGTTTCTCGTGCAACTCCTCCATGGTCATCTCGGCCGCCACCGTGCGCAACGCGTCGACGAACTTGCCCTCGAGCAGCTCGGCGAGCGCTTCGGGCTGGGTGGTGCGCTGGCCAAGCGTCTGCGCGGCATTGGCGATGGCCTCGGACGCAGCGCGCACGCGCACGTAGAACTCAGCCACGACGTCGACGCGCATGCGGTCGCGCGTGATCAGCGCCCGATCGCGACCGCGCGAGACCTCGAGGCGCAACGTATTCATGTTGACGGGGATGACGTCGTGCAAGATCGGCAGCACGAACGCGCCGCCGTTCAGCACCACCTTCTCGCCGCCCATGCCGGTGCGCACGAAGGCGCGCTCCTTGCTGGACCGAAGATAGAGCCAATGGAACAGCCAGACGACGATGGCGGCGACGATCGCCACCACCACCAGGCCGAGGATGAAGCTGCCGAAGTCTGCGCCAGTCATGTCCGTCCCCTCAAACGTGGGCGGCTTGCCGCCGCCGCTCGATTCGCTTGAATTGCCGCGTCTGCTCGGTGATCGCCACCTCGGTCGGCAGGCGCTCCATGCTGGACGCGCCGTAGAAGCCGTGGCAGCCCGGACAGCGATCGATTACGTACGCCGCATCGGCCGGTTGCGCGATCGGCCCGCCATGGCAGAGCACGATCACGTCCCTGCGTATCTCGCGGGCCGCCTCGGCCCAGGCATTGATGCGGTCCACGCAATCGTCGAGCGAAAGCGCCGTCTCCGCGCCGATCGAGCCGCCCGTCGTCAGCCCCATGTGGCACACGATGATATCGGCGCCGGCCCTGGTCATCGCGCGCGCTTGGTCCGTGTCGAAGACGTATGGCGTGGTCAGCAGATCGAGCGCGTGGGCGGCACCTATGAGGTCGATCTCCGGTCCGTAGCCCATGCCGGTCTCCTCGAGGTTGGCGCGGAAGACGCCGTCGATCAGCCCGACGCTCGGGAAGTTCTGGATGCCCGAGAAACCGAGCTCGGCAAGGTGGCGCAGGAAGTGGTCGCGGATCATGAAGGGATCGGTGCCGTTGACGCCGGCCAGCACCGGCGTGCGGCGCACCATGGGCAGAACTTCCTTGGCCATGTCGACGACCACGTCGTTGGCGTTGCCGTAGGCCAGCAACCCGGCCAGCGAGCCGCGCCCGGCCATGCGATAGCGGCCTGAATTGTAGATCACGATCAGGTCGATGCCGCCTGCCTCCTCGCACTTGGCGGAGAGGCCAGTGCCCGCGCCGCCGCCGACGATGGGCCGGCCCTCGGCAATCATGCCGCGGAACCTCTCGAGAATGGTTTTGCGCGCGATGCGGGGCATGTCGGGTTCTGCTTCGGTTAACGCCGCTGCGCGCGGCCGCCGGCAGCCGGGCGCTGGATGTTTTCGTTGAAGGCCCCAACCGCCGCCTCGGCAAAGGCCGGATCGTTGATGTGATGCGGCAGGCGGACCAGGCGACGATCGCTGCCGGTGCGGAAATTTCCGGCAATGGTGTCGAACAGCGCCTTGTCCGCCGCCGGCTCCCAGAAGGGCTTGCCGGGCGCGTCGATGCCGGACATGCCGCCCTCCGGGATCAGGAATC
>Ga0081539_10006722_pt1 | contig 10829 bp, 11 predicted proteins | sample TabmetS4T2R2_FD_71023 | JGI IMG/M metagenome (GOLD analysis project Ga0081539, IMG submission 71023) | Tabebuia heterophylla rhizosphere microbial communities from the University of Puerto Rico - S4T2R2 | ecosystem: Host-associated > Plants > Roots > Rhizosphere ... | reverse complement strand
CCGGCGCCGGCGCCGGCGCCGGCGCCGGCGCCGGCGATCTCACCTGGCCGATCGTCGCCGGAATGCTCGCCACGGCGCTCCCCGCCCAGCTGCTCGGGGACGTCACCCGGCCGGGCGAGATCCACACGGTCCTCGGCGGGATGCCGCACAACGTCACCCTCGAAATGGATCTGGCGCTCTGGCGGCTCGCCACCCGGGCCGGCGAACACCGCGACCTGCTCCTGCGTACCCCGCCCGCCGAGCTCGCGGGGCGCTACCTACGGGGCGAGCTGCCGGACGTCGGCCTGGCGGCGTTCCTCGACGCGTACGGCCATCGCGGCATCGCCGAGGCCGACCTGGGCGTGCCGCGGTGGGCCGAGGATCCCACGCCGGTCTTCGCGATGCTCGCGAACTACCTGCGCCTCAACGATCCCGGTGAGGCGCCGGACCAGCGGTTCGCCCGGGCCGCCGCGGCGGCCGAGGCCGCGCTCGCCGACCTCACCGCGCGCGCCCGGCGGCGCCGGCCCGTCCGCGGCCGGATCGCCGGCTTCCTGCTGCGCCGCGCCCGGACGCTGGCCGGCCTGCGGGAGGCGGGCAAGTTCGCCGGCCTCTACCGGCTGCAGGCCGTACGGCGGGAGCTGCTGCTCATCGGTGCCGAGCTGTTCGACGACCCGGACGACATCATGTTCCTCACCCTCGACGAGGTGGCGAGCGCGGTGCACGGGGACGCCGACCTTCGGGGCACCGTGGCCGCCCGGCGGGCGGAGTACCGGCGGGAGTCGCGCCGCAGGACCGTACCGGTCGCGCTGCTCTCCGACGGCACCGATGTGGAGGCCGTCCTGCCGGCGGCGGCCGGTGCCCCGGACGTCCTGCACGGGGTCGGCGCCGCCGCCGGCCGCGCGACCGGCCCGGCCCGGGTCGTCCGCGACCCGGCCACCGCCCGCATCGAGCCCGGCGACATCCTCGTCGCCGCGACCACCGACCCGGGCTGGACTCCGCTGTTCCTCACCGCCGCGGCGCTGGTGTCGGAGACCGGCGCCGTCATGGCGCACGGTCCGACGGTGGCCCGCGAGTACGGCATTCCCGCCGTGATCAGCGTCCCGGGCGCGACCGAGCGGATCGCCACCGGACAGACGATCACCGTGGACGGCGCGGCCGGGACCGTCACGCTGGCCGCGTGACACCATCCATGCCATGCCGAAGAAGGTGGATCACCGGGCGCGGCGGACGCTGATCGCCGACGCGCTGATGCGGGTCGCGGCCGAGCAGGGGCTGGAGGCCGTGAGCCTGCGCCACGTGGCCGCCGCGGCCGGCGTCTCGGCGGGCCTGGTGCAGCACTATTTCCGCACCAAGGACGAGATGATGGCGTTCGCGCTGGCCGTGGTGCGCGACCGTAATCAGGTGCGGGTGACCGAAGCGGTCGGCCGGCTCGGCGCCGACCCGCCGCCGCGGCTTCTGCTGCGTACGCTCATAGCGGCGCTCCTGCCGCTCGACGACGAGAGCCGCGCGGACGGCCGGGTCGCGCTGGCGTTCCTGGCCTACACGGCGGTGCGCCCGGCAGCGGCCCGCGAGCTGCGCGACGACACGGCGCAGCTGGTCGGTTTCCTCGCCGGGCTGTTACCCGGCCCGGACGCCGCGGCGGACGCGGCCGGCCTGCTGGCCCTCATGGAGGGCCTGGGTGTGTACCTGCTGGGCGGCCAGTACACCGGGGAGCAGGCCCTGGGCGCGCTGGACGCCCACCTGGACCGGCTCTTCACCCGTTGAGCGGCGGTCACAGGGCGCTGCGGCGGGCCTCCAGGTGGGCTCGTTCCGGGGCGGTCCGCACCAGCGCCAGCGCCGCGTCGTACGCGGCCCGCGCCTCGCCCGGCCGGTCCAGGCGGGTCAGCAGGTCGGCGCGGACGGCGGGCAGCAGATGGTTGCCGGGCAGCGCCCGGTCCAGGCCCTGCAGCAGGGCCAGCGCCGCGTCCGGCGACCCGGACTCGGCGACCGCCACCGCCCGGTTGAGGCGTACCACCGGCGAACCGGTCCGCCGTTCGAGCTCGGCGTAGAGCCGGGCGATGCGCGGCCAGTCGGGCGGCGCCGGGCCGGCGTGCTCGGCGGCGATCAGAGCCTGCAGGTGGTACTCCCCCGCCATCGGCACCGCCTCCAGGTAGCCCAGCAGGGACCGGCCCCGGGCTATCTCGTCGTGCCGCCACCGGTCACGGTCCTGTTCGGCCAGCGGTACGAGGGTGCCGTCGGGCGCGACCCTGGCATCGCGCCGGGCATGCTGCAGCAGCATCAAAGCCAGCAGCGCCACGCCGCGCGGTTCGCCGGGCAGGAGTTCGCCGACCAGGTAGCCGAGCCGGATCGCCTCGGCCGCCAGCCGCGGACGGAGCAGGTCCGGCCCGGCGGTCGCCCGGTAACCCTCGGTGAAGATCAGATAAATGACCTTGAGAACCACGTCCAGCCGGCCGGGCAGGTCCGCGGCCGACGGCGCGCGCAGCGGGATGCCCGCGGCCGCCATCTTCGCCTTCGCCCGGGTCAGCCGGGCCGCCATCGTCGGCTCGGTGACCAGGAACAGCCGCGCGATCTCGGCGGTGGTCAGGCCGGCGACGAACCGCAGCATCAGCGCCGCCCGCGCGTCCGGGCGCAGCGCCGGGTGGCAGCAGGCGAACAGCAGGCGCAGCCGCTCGTCCGGCACGTCGCCGTCCTCGTCCACGTCCGCGGGCTGCGGGTCGGTGAGCAGCAGCGGCAGGCGTCGGGCGTCGGCGTCCTCCCGGCGTACGCGATCAAGAGCGCGCCGGTATGCGGAGGCGTAGAGCCACGCTGCGGGCCGTTCGGGTACGCCCTGCTCGGGCCAGACCCGCGCCGCCGCGACGTACGCGCCCTGCAGGCTGTCTTCGGCCAGGTCGAAGCGGCGCAGCCGGGTGACGAGCAGGGCGAGCAGGCGTGACCACTGGTCGCGGTACGCCTGCTCGACGGCCTGCTCCGCACTCATCAGGACTTCGGGTGGTACACGAGCGGACGGATCTCGACGATCGGCTCGGGTAGCTGGCGGGCCAGCTCGATCGCCTCGTCCAGGTCGGCCGCCTCGATCAGGTAGAAGCCGCCGATCTGCTCGGCGGTCTCCGCGTACGGGCCGTCGGTGACGCCGACCCCGTCGGCGCCGTTGCGGACCGTGGTCGCCGTCGCCGAAGGTGACAGCTGCTCGCCGCCGAGCATCGCGTTGCGCGAGCGCAGCATCGCCATGTACTTGGCGTGCCGCTCGCTGTTCTGGCGCTTCTCGCGCTCGTCGCGGTCCGCCCAGACCTTCTCGTCGCCGTAGATCAGCAGTGCGTACTGCATGAGTGTCACGCTCCTTCTCGGGTGCCGCCCGTCGCGGCGCCGTCACGGTGATGACGCCGCCGCCGCGCCGGATTCGACAACGGCCGGAGAATTAACTCAGCCAGCCGGGGCGGATCAGGCCGGCCTCGTACGCGTAGACCACCAGCTGCGCCCGGTCCCGCGCCCCCAGCTTGATCATCGTGCGGCTGACGTGCGTCTTCGCCGTGGCCGGGCTGATCACCAGCCGGGCCGCGATCTCGTCGTTCGACAGTCCCTCGGCGACCAGCACCATGACCTCGCGTTCCCGGTCGGTCAGCTGGTCGAGGCCGGGCGGCGGCGTGGCCGGCGAACGCCCGCGCCCGGCCGACCCGGCGAACTCGCCGATCACCCGGCGGGTCACGCTCGGCGAGAGCAGGGCGTCGCCGGCGGCCACCGCCCGGACGCCACGCAGCAGCTCGACCGGCTCGGTGTCCTTCACCAGGAATCCGGACGCGCCGGTGCGCAGCGCCTCGAACACGTACTCGTCCAGCTCGAACGTCGTCAGGATGACCACCCGGGTGCCGGCCAGAGCGGGGTCGGCGGCGATCCGCCGGGTGGCCTCCAGCCCGTCGACGCCGGGCATGCGGATGTCCATCAGCACGACGTCGGGCCGGGTCCGCTGGGCCTGCCGGACCGCCTCCAGCCCGTCGGCGGCCTCGGCCACCACCCGGATGTCCGGTTCCGCGTTGAGCAGTGCCCGGAAGCCGGCCCGCACCAGGGCCTGGTCGTCGGCCAGCAGTACCGAGATCATGGTTCGTCCCCCTCCGCCGCGGCCGGCAGCACCACGGACACCAGATAACCACCGTCCACCGGTCCCGCCTCCAGCGTCCCGCCGAGGCTCTGCGCGCGGGCCCGCATGCCGGCGATCCCGGTGCCGGCGGCCGCGTCCTTCTCCTCCCCGGCACCGTCGTCGCGGATCGCGCCGTCGTTGCGGACGGCCAGGTGCAGGGCGGTCGGCAGGTAGTTCACCCGGACCGAGGCGGTCGCGCCCGGGCCGGCGTGCTTGCGGACGTTGGTCAGCGCCTCCTGGACGATCCGGTACGCCGCCCGGTCCACCTCGGCCGGCAGTTCCCGCACCGGCCCGGTCACCTTGGCCTCGACCGGCAGGCCCGCGTCGGCGGTGAGGTCGGAAAGCCGGCTCAGCCCGAGCGCGGGCTGCCGCGGCGCCGCCTCCTCCTCGGTACGCAGCACGCCCAGCACGGCCCGCACCTCGCGCAGCGCCTCCGCGCTCGCCGACTTGATCGCGGTGAGCGCCTCCCGGGCCTGTTCCGGCCGGCTGTCCATCAGGTGCAGGCCGACCCCGGCCTGCACGTTGATCAGCGAGAGGTGGTGGCCGAGCACGTCGTGCAGTTCGCGGGCGATCCGCAGCCGCTCTTCGGACGCCTGGCGGCGCTCCTGCTCCTCCCGGGCTCGGGCACGCTCCGCCCGCGCCCGGATCATCTCGGCCATGTGCTCGGCGCGGGCCTTCGCCGCGCCGCCCAGGAAGATCAGCCCGGCCAGCCCGATCGGGGCGAGCAGCAGGGTGGGCAGGTCGGGCCGGGCTCCCGGGTGCAGGCGGAGTGCGTCCGCGAACACCACGCAGATCAGCAGATAACAGCCGTACGCGGCCACCGCGCCGAGCACCGCCGCCCGGCGCCGGCCCAGCTTCGCGAGGGTGAACAGCGCGACGCCCGCCGCGGCGGCGTACATCCAGCGCGGCTCGGCGAAGGTGAGGAAGCCGAGGGAGGTGGCCGCGGCCACCGCGAAGACCACCTCGGGCGCGCGCCGGCGCCAGAACAGCGCGAACGGCCCGATCACCAGCAGGGCCAGGGCGAGAACGTCGAGCGGGCGGAAGAGGGCGCCGTGCGCCGCCGCGGTCTTCGCGGCCGCCACCTGAATGACCCCGGCCACGATCGCGGCACCCGGCCACAGGCCGGGTACGCCGGAGGAGCGGCCGGTTGCGCCTGTCGCGCCCGGTCGGTCCCCGACGCCGCGGCGGCGGCCGTGCGGGCGGAAGCCGTCCGGGTCGGCGAACCGCCCGGTGCGGCGGTCCGCGCGCCACGGCGGGCCCCACTCGCGCCTCCACGTCATGCTGCCGAAACTACGGCACGGCGGGACACCGGAGCATCGGCGCCGGGTGGCGCGGTGTGCTACTCCCCGGGGCGTACAGGCCGGAGCGGGACTGCCGCCTCGGGCGTACGCCCCGGACTCCCGTACCTCCCGGAAGCGGAAGCGAAGATGCTTCGCCGGACCGACGCCCGGGGGCCCGCCAGGGCCGACTCTGGTGGCACGACGCCCACCGAGGAGGACACTGTGAACCCGAACGACGCCACCTGGTCCGGATCCAACCGGCTGCGGACCTCCGACACCGAACGCGAGCGGGTCGCCGAGATCCTGCGCGCCGCCATGGGCGAGGGGCGGCTGACGCTCGCCGAGGGGGAGGAGCGGCTGGCCGCCGCGTACGCCGCGAAGTACCGCGACGAACTCGCGCCGCTGACGGCCGACCTGCCCGACGGTGGCCGGCGCGCCCTCGCCGAGACGCCCGAGGCCCGGCTCGCGACACGCCGGGGCCTGCGCCGGCACGCGAGTTTCGTGCTGTCGATCGCCGCGATCCTGACCGGCTTCTGGATCCTCTCCGGAGCCCACTTCTTCTGGCCGGCCATCCCGCTCGCCTTCCTGGTCGTGGGGCTGATCCGGCACGCGCGCTGGGGCCGCTACGAGTATCGCTACAGCTACGCCCACCGGGTCGCACCGTGGAACGCGCCGGACCACCGCGTTCCATAGTGGATTGGGCGGTCGCTGATCAGGGACGCTGCACTCAGGAGCGGCGTGCACGTTCCGGTAAGGCGTGGGGAGGTGCCCACCGGCCGATCCGCAGGTCGGCAATGCGGTCGCTGCGGAGCATGTCGGTGTCGACGGCTTCCATCTGGTCGGCGACCTCCACCCACAGCTGCGTCACGGATTCCCACCGCGGTGTCCTGCCCTGGCCCTCCCGGGAGAACTCCACCAGGCAACCGTGCAGCGGACCCCTCCTCCACCGTCACGAGCGATGGGCAGCCACCGGGGTAGCCAATACACCTGGGGAAGGAGGGTGCCCGCTGGCTGGGTGTTCTGGCCGGCCACGAACCGTTCGATCTCCTCGCGCAGCCCAGGCGGGTACAACTCTTGTTGGACCTTCAGGTGCATCCGCCATCGCTGCAACGCCAGGGACACCGGGTATGGACTCGAGAAGTCAGGGATCAGATCAGCACTTGGTAGGCCGATACCGTGCCGGACTCCGTTGGACAGCCCCCACCAAGCCCGAAGGTCGGCCGGGAGCGCCACACCAAGGGCGGTTGCCACAGCGTCGATCTCGCCCGGCGATGCCGGCGGGTTCAGCTCCGCACGGAAGCGAGGGGCAAACCGCGACAGCCAATCCTCGATCCGGTGCCACGCCCACTCCACGCCGTCGTCCGTAACCAATCGATCGGCTCGGCGCATCAACCCGGCCGCACTGGGTCACGCTCAGGTCGCACTCCCCGATCGGGCGTACCTTCCTGAGAGCGAAGTACCGGTCGCTGTATTGACCTTGGTACCCCGACCACACGTGGAGGGGAAGCGGCACCAGCGTGCTGAGCTCACCTTCTCCTGCCGCCCGGCGACCTGATGGCACGCTGGCCACACCCGCGCGGGGAAACCGCGCCAAGATCGGGCGGGTAACCTCGTGCCACCGCACTGACCTCGACATTCCCCGAACCGACCGGCGACCTTGGCACCCCGTACCCGCGGGAGCGTGGTCACGATTCCAAGATCGGGCATGTGGTAGTACGGCGGGTGCGGTGACCTGCGGCAGGGCGGCCGGGCGCGGCCAGCGCGGTGGACCTTGGCATCGTTGCCGCACGCCCACGTTGCCACGGCACCAAGATCCGGCAGCAGCCACCTCCACCACGGACACCCCGCGCCGACCTTGGTACCGAGACCACGCGGCGGCGGGGAAACGGCGCCAAGATCGGGCGGACGACGCCCGCGCCACCGCTCTGACCTCGGTTACCCCTCGGCCGGCCGGCGACCTTGGCGTCCCGACCACCCTCCCACGGGCACACCACACCAAGATCCACGACCGCCGCTCGACGATCGTGCTGCGCGGGGCATTCGCGGTGATCTCGCTCATGAGGGTCGCGGGAATGTTCGCGCCCGGGCTGCTGCAACGGTTTCCGCTGGAGACCGCGGTGCCATGACGACGGATCCGGTGGCGCCTGCCGGTCGCGGGATCCTGCTCGACGATCGATCAGGTCGTCTCCGCGACGTCACGCACTGTCAGGACGCGAGCAACGGGTGCGCCGTCGCCGACCACGTTTCGCAGGGCGATCCGATCCGGATCCGCCAGAAATCCCTCCAGCCCGGCCGGCGCAACAAAGCGAATGATCTGCACCTCCGTGGTGCCGTCGATACTACGCAGACGCCGCTCCAGACGACCGCCATGCGGGGCGAGCAATTTCAGCACGTCGTCCTCGTAGCGCCGCCCGTCGGCCACGGCGCCCGCACGCATCTCGACGACGACGGCCAGGAGTAGGTCCGCTCCGCTTGTCACAAGCGGCCAATTTAGCGAACCGCCGGCTGGGCAGTTGGCGGAGCTGGCCCAAGGTGCGGGCGGGTCAGCGGCACTGGACGTCGGGCGCGGACAAGGAGCACCGACGGCGCCGTTCGAGATCGCCGCCTCCGCCTGGTGTGTGCGGGCCCGCGCCTGAATCGTCCCCGGCCGCGGCGATCAGCACTGGGCGCGATAGAACACGTAGCCGCCGAAGTGGCTGTCGCCGCGGCCGTTCTCGCCGACGTCGGTCAGCCCGGCGTCGCGCAGCCGGCTGAGCAGTTGATCGGGGAGGTCACCGGCCCGGCGCGGATTGCGGCGGGCCAGACGGGCGTGGAGTCCGCGGTCGTCGGGGCTCCCGGCGAGATCGACGATGTGCAGCTGTCCCCCGGGCCGCAGCACCCGCCGGATCTCCGCCATCGCCCGCGTCTTCTCCTCCTCGTCGAGGTGATGGAGCATGAGGGACGAGAGGACCCGGTCGACGCTGGCGTCCGGCAGCGGCAGCGCACCGGCGTAGCCGCGTTCGAACCGTACCGGGAGCCGCGCCCGGCCGGCCTTGCGCCGGGCACGGCGCAGCGCGTCCGGATCGGGGTCGATGCCGATCAGGCTCAGGTCGAGCCGGCGGCGAGCCAGGGCGAGCAGCAGGTTGCCGGTGCCGCAACCGATCTCCAGGATTGCTTGACCGGGCTGGATCTCGGCACGGTCGAGGAGTTGCTCGTGCAGGCGGCCCACACCGAAGAGGCGGGTGAACGGGTCGTACAGGGGTAGTAGCCAGCGCCGTCCCATCGCGGGCAGATACGGCAGTTCGTGGGTGGGGTGGGCGTGTCCGGTCATGTCGTGCTCCCATTTCGCGGTCTGATCCGACGAAGTTGCGTCGTACCATCAGCGTCATGCGGCGCGGAGTAGGCGACAATGGCGGATCTGTGGCCGGCATAGGACAATCTTTGGTCGTCGGCGGGGAGTCGCGGGGCAGCCTGCCGCCGGTTCCGGTCGTCACCTTCAACCGGGCTCCCGGGCATCCGGCGGTGACGATCGTCCACCTGCCCGACCACGGCCCGGCCGGACAGCCGCCGCTGGACAGCTCCCATGCCCACGACTTTCTCGTGCTGTTCTACGCACACCGGGCCGACGGGACGGTGCTGATCGACGGGCGGGCGTGGACGGTGGCCGACGGTGACCTGTTCATCATCACTCCCGGTCAGATCGTGGCCTTCACCGGCCCGCACGGGCAGATCGTCGCCGACGGATGGGCGGTGTCGTTCCCGACCGACGTGATCCGGCCCGGTACGGCCGGCGCGTACTCGTCGTGGCGGGCCAACCCGCTGCTGTTCCCGTTCGCCCTGGGCGTGGGCGTCGAACGGGTGCAGCGGCTCCGGGTCCCACCCACCGAGCGGGCCGACTGGTTCGAGCGGTTCGCCGCCCTCGCCGCGGAACTGCGCACCCGGCGTGACGGCTACCACGAGGCCACCCTGGCCCACCTGACCCTGCTGCTCGTCGCCCTGTCCCGGCTGTCCGCCGACGTCGCCGACACCCTGCGGTCTGCCGACGAACCGTTGCTCGCCGCCGTCTTCGAGGTCATCGAGCGCCGCTATCCGGGGCCCCTCTCGCTGACCGACGTCGCCGCCGACCTGGCCCTCTCCCCCGGCCACCTCACCACGGTCGTACGCCGCAAGACGGGACGGACCGTGCAACAGTGGATCGCCCAACGCCGGATGCAACACGCCCGCCTCCTGCTCGCCGACACGGATCTGACGGTGGCGGCGATCAGCCATCGCGTCGGCTATCCCGACGTCAGCTACTTCATCAAGCGGTTCCGCGCCGAGCACGGCCTGACCCCGGCGCAATGGCGTGCCGCCGCGCTCACGCCGGCCTCCCGCTGACCGGCCGCCGGTCAGCCCAGGGCCAGGTGCAGCGCCTGCATCGAGCGGACCGCCGAGCGGACCTCCTGCAGCACCGCGAACGGCTGGGTCACGGGCACCCAAGGGTTCGCGCCGGTGTCGAAGCCGATCGTGTCGACCGTGCAGCCGTACGGCAGCCCCAGCAGCCGTACCGCGTCGCAGTGCTGGAACGGCACGAAGATGTCGGTGGTCACGACCAGCAGCCGGCTGTCCTTCGGCACCCGCTGCACGATCTCGGCCCAGCCGGTCAGCGTGTCGGCGGTGTCGGCCCGCTTGCCGGGCTGGGTCGACGGCGCGGCCAGCACGTGTACGACCGGATCGGCAGCCGGATAGGAGTGGACCCACCACGGCATGCCGAGCTCGCTCACGCCGGACCGGGTCGCGACCGCCCCGTCCAGACCGAAGGCGCACCGCAGCCCCAGCTCGACGGCGTCGCCCTCGGTCGCGCACACCGGCAGCCCTTCCACCTGGACCTCAAGTTCCCGGACGCTGCCCAGGCCCGCCACCGTGGTCGCCTCGACGCCGTCGCGCAGCACAGTCGCCGCGAGCTCGGCGCGGGCCATCATCGTGGCCACCCCGCCGCCGAGAACCAGCACGTGGTCGTAGCGGTCCGCGGCGGGCGTCCGGCGGTCGGCCAGGCCCAGCGCGGACGCCGCCGCCCGGATCAGGGCGACCCGCTCGTCCGGGAAGGTCTCGCCGACCGCCTCGTGACGTTCCAGGCCCTTGCGGTAGTCCCAGATCTGCGCGGAGACGGCTTCCAGGGCGGAGAGCCGCTCGGCGAGCGGGCCGGCCGGCAGCGGGCGCTGGCCGAAATCGGCGAGCAGCGCGGCGACGGCCGGCGAGTCGACCCACCTCGCGATGCCGGCGGCGAGGTCGTCGCCGGCGGGCAGCGGTACCGGCTCGAACGCGGGCGTCATCGGGCCGGCGGGCCGCCGGGTGCGAAGGTCACGAATCGGCTCCTCGTCGCTGGACACAGCTCAGTCGATCTCGTACGCCAGGTTGGGGCGCAACCAGCGCTCCACCTCGGCCACCGGCAGGCCCCGCCCGGCGGCGGAGGCCCCCCC
>Ga0081539_10006721_pt1 | contig 10834 bp, 8 predicted proteins | sample TabmetS4T2R2_FD_71023 | JGI IMG/M metagenome (GOLD analysis project Ga0081539, IMG submission 71023) | Tabebuia heterophylla rhizosphere microbial communities from the University of Puerto Rico - S4T2R2 | ecosystem: Host-associated > Plants > Roots > Rhizosphere ... | reverse complement strand
CAACAGCGGTCGCGGCGTCGCCGGCATCTCCAAGAACGGTCCCTACGCTGAGACCATCCCGCCGCTAGACGCCTATGCCACGCGCACGCCTCCCAACCCCAAGAAGGCGACCAAGCTCTCCACCCTCGAACTGTATGTACAGAACGCCGAGGCCAACGGCGGAGGCTGGGTGCAGTTTGTCTTTCACCGCCTGTGCGAGCAGTGCGGCGCCTATGCCATCACCCCGAGCAAGTTCACCGCGCTGCTCGACTTCCTCCAAGGCGAGGTGGTCGCCGGCCGCGTCACGGTCCAGACCACCGCGCAGGTCATCGGCGGCACCGTGCAGCCGCCGGTGCCTGCCTAACGGAGACGAGGCGTGACGTGGAGCGACCTGCCCATGGAGTAAGGACCGGGGTGGCTCGGGACGCCGCGCATCCTGCCTTCATCTGGCTGCGTGTCAGGCCTGACCAGCCCCGCGCTCAGAACAGGTAACGGACGACCTCGCGGGTGATCTGCTCGGGGTCGTCGCCCAGCTGCGGCGGCAAGTTCCGGTTGAGCCACAGGGTGGCAAGCCCGTGAACTAGCGACCAGGCGGCCACGGCCGCCCGAACTTCATCGCCGCCGGGGCTGTTGGCGCCGGCGGGTACAGCAGTGACCTGGCCGCATCGCAGGCGTGCACCAAGTCGGGGTCATCGGTTCGGTACAGCTCGGGGCCATTCCACAACGGCGAACCAGGACCACGCCTGGGACGTGGTTCACCCATGACCCGGTGACTCTGTTCGGGGCCGCCACGAGCGGCCGCGGATCCGAGCAGGTGAGCGAGACCTTCCGCTCGATGTAACAGGCGAACGCCCCGGCCGTACTGGCGACCGAGGGCGTTCACCCCGAGACGTAAACGGCCCCGGGGTCCTCCCAGCCGGGGCCGTTCGTTCGCGCGTAGCACCAGATAAAGCGCTCGCCGGCTCCGAGCCGTTTCATCGACTCCAAGATCCCTGCTCGGTCCACCGACGCCTTAAGCCAAGCGGGGGGCCGACAGGCTCCCCCGCCTGACCCCTTGGCCCCCCTCTATGGCTACGCGATAGCACGGCTACCCGGTTGCCTCGACCACCAGGCCGAGCGCGCCGCCGTCTCCAAGCCAAAAGCAGGCGGCTCCCGTTCGGGGGGGCCAAAACAGGAGCCTGCCCGCCACGGTAAATCACTTACCCAAACCAGCGCAAACGAAACAACAGGTCCCTACATCGGGGTCGGCCCGTCGCTCGCGCTGGGCGAGGCGCCCCTCGGCCCCCAGCGACCGGTCCGACCGCAGCACCGCCGCCCGTAGGGTTAGCGATCCATGTTCGGGGTCCGCAGGAGCCGAATCAGCTGCCGCAGGCTGTCGTCGAGGCTAAGGCCATTGGAGGGCAGGGTGAGCAGTAGGCCACGCAGCTGGTTCAACTGCCAGCGCTGCTGGATCTCGGTCCGGGCGGTCAGGGCCTGCTCCAGCGCCTGATCGATGGCGTCGAGCGCCGCGTACACGATCTGTTCGTCAAACAGGCCTAGTACTGGCCCGCCAGTGGCTCCAGCCATCTCGTAGCCCCCCAAATGTGCTAAGCGAGCTTGCATGGTCTCTTGATGGAGACAAAGTACAAAAGGAGTGGCCGAGTCTTCACGCGCCCCGGCGCTGGGCTGATAGAGGCCATGCTCTATCCCACAGCCTGAGGGGCACGATGGCGGGCCACGTCGCGCAGCAGGTACAAACCGCCCGGCCGCCTGCGTCCGGTGGATAGACGGCGAGCCGGCCGGCGGGAGGGTGAACATGAACCGGCGACACCGGCGTCCACGACCGGGTCCCAAGCACTTTGGCCCACGGCCGCCCGGGTCCCCTCGGCGTCGGCGCCGTAGAGGATGGCGTGGGCGCCATTGATCATGGCGGCATCCTTTCGGTGGCCGGGCTCGCTGAAGGAACGGTCGAGGAAGTCGATGGCCTCCTACAATGACCAATGACTCGTGAGCACCGGAGGTCGGCAACACGTGCAGTAGCGGCAGCGCCGAATGGCGAAAGAGAGCGTTTCCCTGGACGTCAACTGAGCGTTTCCCTTCGGCGTCTACGGTCGGAGCTGACCTGGGAGAACGGCGTCGAGCACAGCGGTTCCCCGTTGTTTGCTGACACGGAAGAGGTCACAGGTTCAAACCCTGTCGCGCCCACCAGCAAGCCTCTGACCAGCGGAAACGCTGTCGCGCTCACTACACAGCACCGATCCAGCAGAGACGCTGGTCAGTTCGCTGTCTGGGACCCGTTCCCAGGGCTGTGCACCGGATGAAGAGCGTTTCCCATGCCTAACCTTGCTGTTCATGGATCGCGCCGGGTTCGACCGCTCATCCGCTCCTTCGAGCGGCATCTCTACGCCGAGAACTCCTCGGCCCGAACCGTCACACCTACTTCCTTGCAGTCCGGCAGGCCAACCTCTTCCTTCGCGAACGCGGTGCCTGGCAGGCCGACCCTTGAGGCGTTCATGGGGCGACCTGCTCGCGCACTGGACGGTCAGCACCATTGTTACCTACCACAAGATCCTCAAGATCCTTTACGGCTGGGTTGACCGAGGAAGAGGCGATTTCGACCAACCCAATCCTGTCCGCCGTCTCGCCACCCCCAAGGGCGAACATCCTCTCGCCCCGGGAGGACCTGAACCTCGAGTCTCCGACTTCGCACGCCGGCGCCAGCGCCGAGGCGATCGCGGTCAAGCACACCAGCGGCGTGTTCAGGCTGCTACTGCGGGCGGTGGCGCCAGCTACGGCGGTAGATACAGGTGTTCCCCCGGCTTCAACGTCATCCAGGCCGGGGCCGGATCGTCAAGGTCAGGGCCTCGCACCTGTCCATGGTGTCCCACCAAGTGCGGTGACAACCTGATCGTCGCCGCGGCCCGTAGCACCGCTGAGCCAGCGCCGCTCCAGCCGGAGTTACTCGCGCTTTGTTGGCGCGGATCCGCCGGGACCAGGGTGGTGCTGGGCAGGCCGACGTTGATGAGTGCAGCCTGCAGCTGCTGACGTCGGTTGGAGCAAGGCGATGGGTGAAGCGGGAATGGTCGCTGACGCTGTCGGCGGTCTCAATGACCGGCTGCGGGTCGCCATGCACCCGCACCCTAGTCTCGGTGGTGAAGGGCCCGTAACGGCGTAGCAACTCAAGCTGGTCGGGGTGGTGAGATCGAGGCGGACCGGCCCATTGGTGCCGGCCCGCTGGTACCACTACGCCCTCCGCAGGGCGTCGGCGGCAAGCTTCCGGAGCCGTGGGCGGCCGCTCGGGCTCGGCACAACAAACCCGACTTATCGCCATCTGTCATGAATGTCGTAGACTCCGCACTGGGCGGCTCGGCCGCGCGGCGGCGAGGGGGAGGGACTAAATGTCGGTATTGCGTCGATGGCGGCGAGGCACGCTGGTAGGCGGCGCCCTGATCCCGTTGGTGCTGATGCTCGCTGCGGCACCCGGCGCAGCCAGCTCAAGGCGGCCCGCGCCGGCGGGGCTCCGGTACCGGGCGCAGGCCGCACCCGAGGACGAGCCCCGCGAGGGCGGGGAGAGCGGCGAGATCCTGGCCGCCGCGCAGATGCGCGCCGCCATCCGCACCGCGCCGGCGACCTCGGTGAGTTCCGCCGCATTCCGCGCCGCGCTCACGCAGGCGCGCGCCCTGGGCCAGGCCGGCGGCGCCTGGCAGGAGGTCACCTCGATCCCCTACAACTCCGACGCGGTCGCCTACCGGGATCCTGTGTGGTCGAACTCCTCGGGGGGCGCCGGCCTGGTCTCTGGCCGGGCCACCGGGATCGCCTTTGACCGCGGCGCGGTGTACCTGGCGACCGCCGACGGCGGGGTGTGGAAGACCACCAATCGGGGGCGGAGCTGGCGACCGGTCTTCGACAACCAGGTGAAGCTGTCGATCGGCGCGATCTCTGTCAACCCCGCGGACCACTCCATCTGGGTGGGGACCGGCGAGGCGAACACCAACTTCGAGGCCTACAACGGGGCCGGGATCTACCGCTCGGCCGACGGCGGCGCCAGCTGGCGGCTGGTCGGCAACCGGCTCGACCAGTCCCTGGTCTCGCGCCTCACCTTCGATGGAACCGGCAACGTCTACGCCGCGACCGGCCGCGGCCTGCTCAAGCGCAGGACCACCGACCTGACCTCGCCCTGGTCGGTGGTGCTCAAGCCGGATCCCAACCCGACCAACTCGCCGTACCGGACCTCGTTCATGACCGACGTCAGGGTCCGGCCGGGTACCCACGGCCGCGTGGTCCTGGCGGCGCTGGCCTGGCGAGGCGGGACCCTGCCGACCGACACCCAGTACAACGGCTTCTACCGGTCGACCGACGCCGGCGCGCACTGGACGCGGCTGACGCTGACGGGGGACCTGGCCGGCGCCACCGACGTCGGCCGGACGACCTTCGCCTTCTCCGCTGCGGGTAACCGGTTGTACGCCGTCGTCGAGTCGACGGAGACCATCGCGCTGAAGGGCGTCTACCGCTCGACCAGCGGCGACCCGGCCGGGCCCTGGCAGCTCGTCGCCGACAGCGACAAGCTGGCCCGCTCCGGCTCGGCCCTGGCCCTCTCCGGTGGCGAGCCGGGCCAGCAGGCCTGGTACAACCAGGACATCGTCGTCGACCCCAATGACCTCTCGCATCTCTACCTGGGCCTGGAGGAGGTCTTCGAGACCGCCAACAGCGGCGGCCAGTGGTCCACCATCGGCCCGTACTGGAACTTCCCGTTCCCGTGCTGGAGCTTCGACCCCGCCGAGGACACCTGCCCCGACACCACCCACCCCGACCAGCACGCCCTGGGCATCAGCGAGGGGACCCTGTGGGTCGGCAACGACGGCGGCGCCTACCGGCACCCGGTGCCGGCCGTCGGCAAGGTCCAGTGGAGCAACCTGAACGCGACCCTGCGCACCCTGCAGTACTACTACGCCGGCATCGGCCGGGTCGCCGGTGGCGACAACATCTGGGGCGGGATGCAGGACAACGGCGTGTCGCTGCTCAAGCCCGGCGCGAGCCAGATGGTCTCCCCGTTCGGCGGCGACGGCGGCGACGTCATCATCGACCCCAACAACGGTGACAGGGCCGTCAACGAATACGTCTACCTGGCGATGGCCCGGACCGAGAACGGTGGCCGCTCGCCGCGAGGGACCATCAACTCCTACACCGACATCTCCCCATCGTGTTTGGATCCGCTGCAGCAGATCCCCGGCTGCGACCCTAACCCGCGGTTCATCGCGCCGTTCGCCGCGGACCTCCACGACATCGACCACTGGGTCGCCGGCGGCCAGTTCGTCTGGGACAACCAAGACAAGGGCTGGAGCACCACCTGCACTCCGGCGGCCTGTGACTGGAAGAACGTGCACGACACCGGCGGCACCATCAGCGCCATCGCCGCCAGCGGCAGGGTTACCTACGCCGCTTGGTGCTCCCCCGGCAACAACGCCTGCGGACCCGGTCTGACCGGCTTCACCTCCGGCATCGACACCAACTATGGGGGCGCCTGGCACACCGTCCACTCCCCCGTCCTGCCCAACCGGGTCCCGACCGCCGTCACCATCGACCCGGGTGACCCCGCACACGTCTATGCCACCTACGGGGCGTTCAACCGCCGCTGGATCCCAGACGCGGGAGTCGGTCACGTCTTCGAGTCCAGCGACGGCGGCGCCACCTGGCGCGACCTCAGCGGCAACCTCCCCGACATCCCCGTCAACGATGTCGTCCTCTGGAAGGGCAGGCTCGTCGTCGGCACCGACATTGGCGTCTTCGCGACCCCGCTGAGCCATCTCGGCACCTGGTCGCGGCTAGGCTCGGGGCTACCTAACGCCAGCGCCAACGACCTGGTCATCTCACCCGGACGTGACTACCTGCTGGCCGCAACCCACGGTCGCGGCCTCTGGAAGATCGCTTCCTAGCGTCGCCCGTTCCGCGGCGGCCCTGCCGGGCTCGCTCCGGCAAGGCCGCCGCGTGGCCTCCCTCGGTACACCCAGATCGTCAGGGTCCGCCACGAGCAGGATGCCAGCGCAGCGAGCTCTTGGCCGCCACTGCGCGGTAGCTCAGCCCCCCCGGCCGACGGTCGCGACGGCCTGCCAGGCGCTCCCGTCCCATCGCACATCGACCGGCACCGGTTTCGGACCAGGCATACAGCGGATCACCAGCACCGTGCCGCGCCGGCCGTCCAGCAGCGGCCGTGTCGCCACGAGCAGCACCCCGCCGCGCCCTCGGGCGGCGAGCGCGGTAGCGGGCTCGGCTATAAGGACGACATTGCGGTCGTGGAAGGCCGCCCGGATGGCCGCGCGTTCGGCTGCAGTGAACGGCTCCAAGGGCCGGCGCGCACACGGCCTAGCGTGCCCGGCAACGAGGTCGAGAGGCTCCTCGCCGCGCTGGGGGCGTCGTGACAGGGTCGCGTAGCCATCTACGACCGCAGCGTCAGGGTCGCTGGTGGCCGCGAACGCCAGGGCCGACGCCACCGCCTGGGCCGGGTCGCCTGGGATGGGCGGCCCTTGGCCGCCAGCCGCTTCGTCGCCTTGAAGGGGGCCGCAGCCGGTTAGGACAAGGACGCCGAAGGCGACCGCCAGTCTCCACATGAGCTGCCTTCCCATCGTGCGACTCGCGAGCCGTTAGTTGCGGCTCGGGGATTCTGATAGTTTGACGCCAGGCCTTAGTATCTGGTTCCAAGGAGCCACGGGTGCCTGCCATCCCGCCACCTGTACGACCGTGGAGCGAGCGAGATCGATCCCAGGTAGCCCACAACCCTCAAACCTCGGTCGTTGTCGAGCGCACCCACCCGATCACTCCAGTGGCGACGTCTAACCCATGGCCCAGACGCGGCTGCATCACGTTGACCGCGGAACTGCGCGGTCGACTCGCCCTAACATGGCTGGCCCACCACTGGTGTCTCGGCGGAGCTCCAGAGACCGTCTGGGTAGTGGACTTCGTGGATGAAGGTCTAGTGATGAGCCCGCAGATCGACGGGATGCTCAGCGGCACAATCGAGCCAGAAGCGAGCGTCTAACTGGACGGCAAGAGAGCGTTTCCCTTCCGCATCTACGGTGAGACGCGACCTGGGAGAACGGCCTGTAGCACAGCGGTTCCCCGGTGGTTTGCTGACACGGAAGAGGACGGAGGTTCAACTCCTGCCGCGCCCACCACGAACCCTCGCCTAGCAGGGCCTCGCACCAGACCAGAAAGGCCGGCAGCTGATGTTTCGAGTGGGTTCGTCGAGCAGAGTTGCTGCGCGACCAAGCATGAACCAGAGACTGTTTAACTCACACCCAGGAGGAGGTTCAGTTAGCGGCCGGGCCTGGGAGGCGTCAGGACGGCGTTAGCGGTGGGACAAAATGCCATACGGCGTCTCCCTTGCCGTCGGCTAGCCAGAAGCTGCCGTCCTGTGCGGCCGCCATCCCGATGAGGCTCTTGGCACCGGGGACTGGCCACAGCTTGATGTCGCCCGCGCGGGTGATCCGGCCCACGCTCGTGTCGGTAGTGAACCATACCGCCCCGTCCCGCCCCGGGACGATGTCGAACGGGTTCTCACTGACGGGGAGGCGATACTCCGAGATGGCACCCTTGGTGGTGATTCGACCGATGCGGTGCCCGGAGCGCTCTGTGAACCACAGCGTCCCATCCGGCCCTGCGGTGATGCGGTGTGGCACCGATCCGGATTTTGGCAATGGCCAACTGGTGTAGCGTCCTTGAGCTGTGACCCGACCGATGGCATCCGGAGGGTCGTCGAGGCCGACCGGGCTCTGCGTGAACCACATCGCGCCGTCCGGCCCTTGGGTGATGCCTGCCATGTCCAGGCCACCCTGACCAGAGGGAATCTCGGTGCTGTCCATGGTCCCCGATGGGCTGAACCGGCTGATCTGGGGTGGGACGGTCTCGTTGGTGAACCACAGTTCACCGCCAGGGCCGGCAGCGAGCGCACCTGGCAGACCCACTGTATAGGCCCGCGAGAGGGTAATCGTCCCAGTTGCGTCGACCCGCCCGACCTCCTGGAAGCCGGAGAACCACATTGCGCCGTCCGGGCCCTCGACGATGTCGCCCGGGCTGGTGTTGCTTTCACGGATCTTGTAGGTGGTGAGGTTCCCGGCCGGGTCAAGACGCGCGATCGAGTTGTCGTTAAGAGTGATCCAAAGCATTCCGTCGCTGGAGAAGTTCAGAAATCTCGGGAACGCACCGGGGTAGAGACGGGCAGCCGCGCTGATCCTGGGAGGGGCCGGGCTTCTGGTGGACGGCGTCGCGGTGTTGCCCGCCGGAGGCGACGGAGCGCTCTGACAGGCGGTCAGGAGGAGGCCACCAGCCATCATCCCGGCGAGGATGTACCGGCCAAGCGGTCGTCGCATCATCGGCAGGCGAGGTCGCGAGGAGCCTTGGTCCCGACGAACGTCTGCCACTCAGCGGCCGTGAGGTCGCGTCCAGCTGTTGTGCAGGCAGTGTCCACGAGATCCTCGCCCGAGATGTCGCGCCAGATCAGCTGGGCATCGCTCGGCGGCCCCGCGCTCTCGGTGACGGTGACCAGCCGCCGGCCGTCGGGCGTGAAGGCGATGCCCGTCTTCCGGGCGGCCGGCCCGCTGGGCGAGGGGAAGGTGGCCAGCGTGGCGCCTGTATCGAGGTCGGCAAGGACGATCGACCCATTGGTCCGTTGACGGGCCACGACGGTGCCCTGCGCATTCGCCACCGGAGGCCAGCCGTAGCTGCCGTCCCCTGGGAGCACGCGTTCCAGCTTCGATCCCCGCTGGTCCCTAACCTCCAGCCGGCCGTCCGCTCGTTGGACCAGCAGCCGTCGGCCGGAGAACGTCACGAACGAGGCGTCGGTGCCGGGCACCGTGGCAATGACCTTTCCATCGGTCAGGTCGGTGATCTCTACCGAGCCGTTGATGATGATCGCGACCAGGCTGCCATTGTGGTTCACGGCAGCGGCCGCGCCGTTGGTGGGCAGCTTCCTAGACTCCGCGATTAGCTCCCGTGAACCGGGTATGGTCCTGCGGACCGCCCCCGACTCGGCATCCTGCAGTCGGACCTGGCCATGGGCGTTCACGACCACGATGGTGCGGGCGTCAGGTCCCCTGCCGGCGGCGACGACCTCGTCGCTGCCTTCGCCCGCCGGCCACGCCCGAAGGCCCGGCGGGAGGCCACCGGGCATTGGGACGTCGGACCCACCGGCCGGTGGCATCACGGGTATGACAACGTGCTGCCCGCTCGCCTCCCACGTCGGGGGGCCGAAGGCGTAGGAGAGGCCAGGCGCCGAGACGCTCTGCGGGGACGTCACCCCGACGGCAAGCGGATAGATGACCGCTGACCCGCCGCCGCCACCCACGACCGCGACCCGTCGTCCGTCAGGCGACACCGCGACGCTCGGACCCGCACAGGCAAAGCACGACGCCTCGACCGATATGCGGATCGTGCGCGAGATCCTGTCCCGCTGACCGAGGTCCCAAAGGACTACCTTGTCACCGGAGGCCGACAGTAGGTGCGTGCCGTCACCGAAGAAACGGACCCCGTCGTTGTTGATGCTGCCATTGCCAATGAGCTGGACGGGATCGGGACGCTGGGCGCCCTCGCGGGCGACCGGCGCCAGGAAGATCGTGCCGCTGTCGGCCACGGCCACCTTGGCACCGTCCGGGCTCAGGGTGAGCGTGCTGGGCAGGCTGATCGGCGCCTTGGCGGTGAAGCCAGGGTGCCAGTAGTCGGAGGGTCGATCGGTCCGCCAGACAGGAATTGTGCCAGCTCCATTGGTCTGGGTGAAGGATCCGCCGTCGTCGGAAACCCCGACCGCGTAGTTATGCGCGCCGAAGCCGGCATTAGAGCGGGCCTCGAGCTTCCAGTCGGAGAGCCGTCGCCGCTGCCAGCCCCCATACCCGCGGTCGAGCAGGAACAGCTCGTCGTCAGACGCCACCACCAGCGAGACGAGCGAGGTGAGCCCGTTGGCAGAGTCCGCTGGACCGTCATGGGTGGCCCGCGTGGTCGCTCTGACCACGTCCACGATCACCGTCGAGCTCGGTCCCTCGAACGCCGGCTCGCTCGTGTGCGCCACCGCCGTCCGGCCTGAGGGGGAGACGGCAACCGCGCCGGCCCGCTGGCCCGACGGCCCCTTGATTCTGGTGACTCGCCGGCCGCGTCGCCACAACACCGCCTCGGTCCCGTCAGACGCGACCACCACCCCGCCGTCTCGACTCACGCCCAGGCTCGCTATCGAGCCGTGCATGGCGAGAATGGTCTGCGGCTCGGGGTCGGCGAGGTTCCAGCGCTGCACCCGGCCGTCGCCAAGCCCGGCGACCACAGTCCGCCCGTCGCCGCTGCCGGCGAGCTCGGCGACTTGGCCGCCCATCGGTAGGTAGCGAACCAGCTGATTGTTGGAAGTGACGGCCTGTAGAAGCGACGACCGTGTCTGCGGGCTGGGATCCGTCCGGTATGCCTGCACGGCCAGGAGTTGCGCGACATCCATCCGCGTGTCGAGGTTGGCTACCGCCGCCGAGGCCAGGGCACGAGCCGTCGCGATCCGCGCCTGGCTCCTGGCCTCGTTCGCGTTCCCGACGGCGACGAGCGCGCCGACTACGGCGGCCACGAGCAGGATGGCCAGTCCCGCGATCCCACCCCGTCGCTGCCGCCGAGCGCGCCGGAACTGGGCGATATGCTCGCCGACGAGCAGGTCCTTGTCGACTCCCCGTATCGGCGCCGCGATCTCGGCCACCCTATCCAGCAGGACGGGGTTGGAGCGATCGAGCTCAACGGAGGTCTGCACCGACGACAGGTCCACCCACAACGGCTCATGGTCGACCATGCCGCGTATGCTCGGTGGCAGGGCGGTGCCGCGGGCCCAGTCCCAGTCGCCCTTGCTGTCGTCCCAGTGCAGTTC
>Ga0081539_10006720_pt1 | contig 10836 bp, 7 predicted proteins | sample TabmetS4T2R2_FD_71023 | JGI IMG/M metagenome (GOLD analysis project Ga0081539, IMG submission 71023) | Tabebuia heterophylla rhizosphere microbial communities from the University of Puerto Rico - S4T2R2 | ecosystem: Host-associated > Plants > Roots > Rhizosphere ... | reverse complement strand
GTCTCCGAGCATTTCTCCACCCACATGCTGCGCGCCGACTGGGAGCGCGCCGAGCCGGCGGCAAGCGAGATCGAGCAGAAGCTGATCGATGCGGTGCTGCCGAACATCGCGCGCGCCGACATCGTGCTGCTGTCGGACTATGCCAAGGGCGTGCTGACCGCGCGGGTGATCCGCAACGTGATCGACACCGCGAAATCGCTCGGCAAGCGCGTGATCGTCGATCCCAAGAGCGCCAATCTCGCGATCTATCGCGGCGCGACCCTGCTCACGCCCAACCGCAGGGAATTTGCCGAGGCGACCCGCAGCCGCGCCGACAGCGACGCCGGCATTGCCGAGGCCGCGCTTGACGCGATGGTTCTCGCCGATTGCGAGGCGATGCTGGTGACGCAGAGCGAGCACGGCATGACGCTGGTGACGCGGCGGGGCGAGGCGATCCACGTGCCGGCGCTGCCGGTGAAAGTGCGCGACGTCTCCGGCGCGGGCGATACGGTCGCGGCGGCGCTGGCATTGTCGCTCGCCGCCGGCGCCGGTTGGGAGGCCGCGCTGCGGGTGGCCAATGCCGCCGCCGCGGTGGCCGTCGGCAAGAAAGGCACCGCCACCGTCACGCCGGCGGAGCTGCGGCGAAAAATCCTGCCGCATGCCTCGCTTGCGGCCGAAGAGAAGATCGCGCCGGCAGACGTGCTCGACGCGCATCTTGCCGAGTGGCGCAGGGAAGGGCTGCGCGTCGGCTTCACCAATGGCTGCTTCGACATCCTGCATCCCGGCCATGTCAAGGTGCTCACCGCCGCGCGCGGTGCCTGCGACCGGCTGGTGGTCGGGCTCAACAGCGATTCCTCGGTGCGGCGGCTGAAAGGCGAGGGGCGTCCGGTGCAAGATGAGCGCGCCCGCGCCGAAGTGCTGGCGGCGCTGGAGGCGGTCGATCTCGTCGTCATCTTTGCAGAGGATACGCCGATCAAGCTGATCGAACATGTCCGGCCGAGCGTGCTGGTCAAGGGCGGCGATTACACCCGCGAGCAGGTGGTCGGCCACGAGATCGTCGAGGCCCATGGCGGCGAAATTCTGCTGGTCGACGTCCTCGAGGGCCACAGCACGACCTCGCTGGTAAAACGCGCCCGCGAGGGGCGGGCATGAGCGGCACAGTGGCGCGATTGGGTCGGCGTTTGCAAACCCAGGCCTTTTGGATGATGGCATCCGACGTGTTTGCGGTCGCCATGGCGATTTCGCTGCCATGGTCGACTTCCCTGGTAGCCATCTTTTCGGCTTTCTGGCTCGGGGCCGTAGCGCTCACGTTTGATTATCGCGCCTACATGCAGTTCATGCGACGTCCGGCCTGTTTTCTGCCATCCGTCTTTTTCTTGCTGGTTGTTATCGGCACCCTGTGGTCGGATGCGTCGTGGGCATCTCGCTTTTATGCGGTGGGTCCAGCCCTGAAGCTTCTGTTTATTCCTGCGCTCCTTTTTCACTTTCAGCGCTCGGTGCGAGGACAGTGGGTGTTCGTTGCGTTCTTTGCTTCCTGCGCGCTGCTGATGGTGATGTCCTGGTTGGTCGCTTTCAATCCCGCTCTCGCCCTCAAGAGCGGGGCGGAATACGGCGTTCCCGTCAAGAATTATATCGACCAGAGCCAGGAGTTTGCGCTTTGCGCGGTGGCGCCCATCCTCCCGGTGATCATGTTGCTGCGTGCGGGCAAGATCCGGCAGGCCGTCTTGCTCGGCGCCGTCGCGTTGAGCTTCCTCATTAACATGCTGTTCGTGGTTGTCTCCCGGACAGCGCTCGTCACGATGCCCATCATGCTTGCTGTATTCGCGGTGATCCATTTCAAGTGGCGCACCAATCTTGCGATGCTGCTGATGGCGGTGGTGCTGGCGACGCTGGCATGGATGACTTCGCCGAAATTGCGATGGACCGCCGAGACGTTTTACAGGGACTACTATTATTACAAGCTGCAGGACGAGCCGACGTCCGTCGGCCTGCGCCTCGAATTCTGGAAGAAGTCGCTGGGGTTCTTCGCCGAAGCTCCTGTTTTCGGACACGGCACCGGATCGACGCGCGGGCTTTTTGAAAGATCGGCCTCTCGCCCCACTAGTGGAAAGGTTTTCGCCAGCGGAGAGGTCATCGGCAATCCGCACAACCAGACGCTCAACGCTGCGGTTCAATGGGGCACCGTCGGCATTGTCGTGCTGTATGCCATGTGGCTGTATCATCTCCTCTTGTTCCGCGGTGAAAGCCTGGCCGCTTGGGTGGGACTGCTGGTCGTCGTGCAGAACTTTTTCACCTCGCTGTTCAATTCGCATCTATTCGATTTCCACGAGGGCTGGATGTACGTGCTGGGTGTCGGTGTTGCCGGCGGCATGGTGCTCGGAGAGCAGCAACGCAAAGCCCGTTCGGCGTCTGGAAGCGCCTTCCGATGATGAGTGGTGGCATGCAACCGCGGGATCGGCTATCAGCTAGGCTGCGGCCAGGCCAAGCCACGGTCCGTCAATCGTCAATGTCATGGTGAGCCTGAAGAATCTGACCCTGCGCAACGCGCTGATCGCCACGCATGACGCGCTGGCGACGGCGGCGGCGCTGTTTGCCAGCTTCATCCTGCGCTTTGATGGCGATCTGTTCTGGAACCGGGTGCCGCTGCTGCTGCACATCCTGCCGTATTTCATCGCCTTCAGCGTGGTGGTCAGTTACGTCTTCAAGCTGACGACGACGAAATGGCGGTTTATCTCGCTGCCGGATGCGCTGAACATCGTGCGCGTCGCCACCGTGCTGACGCTGGCGCTGGTGGTGCTGGATTATCTGATCGTCGCGCCCTCTGTCGGCGGCACGTTCTTCCTCGGGCGCATCACCATCGTGCTGTACTGGTTCCTGGAAATCCTGTTCCTGAGCGCGCTGCGCTTTTCCTATCGCTATTTCCGCTACACGCGAGTGCGCCGCCACGCCAGGACCGAAGGCGCTTCGCCCGCGCTTTTGATCGGCCGCGCCGCGGACGCGGAGGTGCTGTTGCGCGGCATCGAGAGCGGCGCGGTCAAGCACCTGTGGCCAGTCGGCGTACTGTCGCCGTCGCCCTCCGACCGCGGCCAGACCATCCGTGACGTGCCGGTGCTTGGCGGCATCGACGACGTCGAGGAGGTCATCCACGATTATGAGCAACGCGGCAAGCCGATCGCGCGGGTGGTGATGACGCCGTCGGCATTCGAGCCGGAGGCGCGGCCCGAAGCGGTGCTGATGCGGGCGAGGCGGCTCGGGCTGATCGTCAGCCGCATGCCGTCGCTGGAGAGCGGCGATGCGCCGCGTCTCACTGCGGTGGCGGTCGAGGACCTCTTGCTGCGGCCGAGCGAGAAGATCGATTACGCCAGGCTCGAGGCGCTGGTGAAGGGCAAGTCGGTCATCGTCACCGGCGGCGGCGGATCGATCGGCTCGGAAATCTGCGACCGTGTCGCGACCTTCGGCGCGGCGCGGCTGCTGGTCATCGAGAATTCGGAGCCGGCGCTCTATGCCGTCACCGAGGCGCTGGCCGCGCACGCCACCAATGCCGCCATCGAGGGCCGCATCGCCGACATCCGCGACCGCGAGCGCATCATGCGGCTGATGAACGAGTTCAAGCCCGACATCGTGTTCCACGCCGCGGCGCTCAAGCACGTGCCGATCCTCGAGCGCGACTGGAGCGAGGGGGTCAAGACCAACATCTTCGGCTCGGTCAATGTCGCCGACGCGGCGCTCGCCGCCGGCGCCGAGGCCATGGTGATGATCTCGACCGACAAGGCGATCGAGCCGGTCTCGATGCTCGGGCTCACCAAGCGTTTTGCCGAGATGTACTGCCAGGCGCTGGACCGCGACCTCGTGGCCCAGGCCGCGGGGCGGCCGCGCATGCGCCTGATCTCGGTGCGCTTCGGCAATGTGCTGGCCTCGAACGGCTCCGTGGTGCCGAAATTCAAGGCGCAGATCGAGGCGGGCGGGCCGGTGACGGTGACCCATCCCGACATGGTCCGCTATTTCATGACCATCCGCGAGGCCTGCGATCTCGTGATCACGGCGGCGGCGCATGCGCTGACGCCGGTGCGGCCGGATGTCTCGGTTTACGTGCTCAACATGGGTCAGCCGGTGAAGATCGTCGATCTCGCCGAGCGCATGATCCGCCTCTCCGGCCTCGAGCCCGGCCTCGACATCGAGATCACCTTCAGCGGGATGCGGCCGGGCGAGCGGCTGAACGAGATCCTGTTTGCGAACGAAGAGCCTACGGTCGAGATCGGTGTTGCCGGCATCATGGCCGCGAAACCGAACGAACCGCCGATGGCGACGTTGCGCAAATGGCTGGCGGCGCTGGAGGAGGCGATCGCCAAGGACGATCGCGCCACCATCAAGGCTGTGCTGAAGGATGCCGTGCCGGAATTCGGCGCCGTGGCGTCCGCCGAGCTGCCCTCGGCATCGGTGGTCCGCCTGTCAAAGGCTTGACGGCCTGAGCTGCAAAATCCGCCGTGCAAAGCGCAGGAAGAACGCCGCATCGATCGGCGGCGCGTTGAGATGCTTTCGGCGCGAGCGCAGGCACTCGAGATTGCCGCGGATGGTCACGCCCAGGCCGCGGGTCGAGATGCCACCGACCTGGAAGTCGACGAAAACGCGCGGCAGATAGCGCACTCGAAAATCGTGCAGCGCGAGCGCGCGCAGCATGTAGTCGTAATCGGCGGTCGTGATGTAACTGAGATCGTAGTCGCCGACTTTGGTCGCTACTTCGCGTCGCATGTAGAAAGTCGGATGTGGCGGCACCCATCCAAGCTGGAACGAGTAGCGGTGATATGTTCCGCCATGCCATACCCGCGTGATCCGTTTGGTCCGATGGTCCGTCACCATATTCAGGTCGCCGTAGACGATGTCGGCATCCGCGAGGCCAGCTGCGATGTCGGAAATTACATTCGCATCGTGGAACGTATCGTCCGAATTCAGAAAGCCGACAGCGTCGCCGATGAAACGGTGAAAGCCTCGATTCATGGCATCGTAGACGCCGCTATCCTTCTCGGAGAACAAGCGAACTTCTTGCGAGCCGAAGGACTCCACGATTTTGACGGTTTGGTCCGATGAGGCGCCGTCGACCACAATCAGCTCCTTGTTCCCGTAATTCTGGGAGAGGAAGGATTCAATTGTGTAGGCGATCGTCGCCTGCGAATTGTACGCAGCGGTAATGACACTGACCTTCATGAGTGTCTCAGGAAAATGGTCGCCACATGAAGCGCCGCCGGAACAGACGAGGACAGCAAGGTACCTAATGAATTGAGGCCTATTTGTAGTCGTGGCTTAGGATGGTGTCAAAGCCAGGGGCCGGTTCAGGCAAATAAACACGGTTACCGCCGCGGTCGAATGAAGCCGTAGATCAGGACGGCAACAGCGCCGCACCCAGCCGCCAGCAGCAGCAGCTTGATCGACAGCACTGGCGACATGGTGGAAGCGGCGGCCAGGATCGCGAGCCCAACATTTACCATGAAGACCTGGCTCACCACCTTCGTCGCCGTAAGGCCATTCTCCGTCGCTCGTTGGTAGAAATGGGAACGGTGTGCTTTCCAGAACGCTTCCTGCCGGACGATGCGTTGCATTAGCGTTATCGTCGCATCGGCGAGGTAATACAGCGGCAAGAGCAAGGCGGCCACAACATCCTGGTAATAGGCGAGCTGCAGCAGGCACCAGCCGACCAGCAGGCCGATCGGCAAGCTGCCGACATCGCCGAGAAAGACCTTCGCTATTGGACGATTGAATGGGGCAAATCCAACCATCGCGCCACAGAGCGCCGCCGCGACAATGGTGACCGGCAAGGGGACAATACCCACCCCGCCAAGCAGAACCAGGGTGGCGGTCAGCGGGACGACCTCGGCGGCTGTCATCAGGTCCAGCCCGTCCATGAAGTTAACCAGGTTCACAAACCAGATGAGGACGATGAGGAGCAGACCCCGCTCGATCCAAAGCGGAAAGTTCGGGACGATCCGCAGGCTGTCGGGTGCGGTCAGGACGACGGCAGCGGCAGCCAGCGCCTGCAGCAGCAATCTCGGCAGCACAGGCAGGGATCTGAGATCATCGGCAAGGCCAACCACCGCCATGAACAGGGTGGCGCCGAACAGGATGGCCAGTGTCGCTGCATCCGCGAGCTGGCTCCAGACGCAGGTGGCTGCCGAGACGATGATCGTTGCCGCGATCACTGCGATGCCCGCGCCCTGTGGTGTCGGAATACGATGCGAGGACCGCGCGTTGGGTCTTGCCAGGGCATAGCGTTGCAACACCGGCCGGATCGCCCAGGTGATCACGTACGATAACGCAGCCGCCGTGACGATGGCGCCGAGATAGTGGATTGCCTGGGGCGTGACCATCTGTCGTAGGGACTATTGCAGGACCTCGATCGGCGCAGAGCCCTTGGCCGCCTTCTCCGCGCTGAATATCCACACCAACCCACCGAGCGCACCGACGACGAAGTAGACGGCGCCGAACAGCAGCGACACGTTCACACCCTCGTTGGCCACAAGTCCGGCATAGCCGAACGCCAGGCCCATGGTGGCTTCGCGGACCCCCCAGCCGGCGATCGAGATCGGCATCATCGTGATCAGCATGACGGGTGGAACGAGCTGAAAGACCTGTCCGAACAGCACGGGGGCGGCGATCGAGCGGACCACGCACCAGGCGATCACTACGGCGAGCACGTGAACGAGCAGCGACAGCGCGGCGATCTTGGGCCCACGCTCCCAGCTGAAGATCACGCGGTTGGCGATGACCGCGCAGGCATGAACGTGATGGGTGACCCACCAGCGCTTCAGCCACGGCCATTTGAGCCAGCCAAGAACGAGAAAGCCGAGGCCGCCGGCCAGCGCGGCGAAATCGACGAACAGCAGGGCCGAGCGGCCGTTGGGATCCGATATCAGCCGATAGCTCCAGGGCAGGCTCGCCACGATAACGATCGCCAGCGCGATCAGCCCAATCGCGCGGTCGACGAAGATCGAGTAGGTCGCCGCGCGCCAGCCAGCGCCGGCGCGCGCGACCAACCAGAGCCGCACCGCGTCGCCGCCGATCGAGGAGGGCAGGGTCTGGTTGAAGAAGGCGCCGATCATGTTGTAGCGCGTCGCCTGCGTCAGACCGAGCGGCGCGCCGCATTCGGCGCTGACTTCGCGCCAGCGAAGCACGCCAATGAAGATTTGCAGAAAGGTCGCCACGATCGCGAGGACGATCCAGCCCAGGCTCGCCACGTTGAAACGCGAGGCGAGCTCGTGAAAGTCGACCTTGCGCAGCGCCAGATACAGCAGTGCAGCCGAAACGAGTATTTTCAGCGAGGAGACCACAATCCGGCGCATCGGGAGGAACTGGATCGGTTTGAGGGGACCAAAGCGCGGACCACGGCGATCTCGCGCTGAATTTGCCCGTCTTGGTATGGTTTTGTAACCCTTCTGGCAATAGCCGGTCGACGGCTATTGCGAGGTGCTCAGCGCGGCAGGTAAAGAGGCCCCGGAATGGGCCGGATTGGCCATCGGGGATTCGATGTCGGATCGAGCGATATTGGTGACGGGGGCGGCGGGCTTCATCGGCTTTCACATCGCCCGCACGCTGCTGGCCGAAGGCCGGCGGGTCGTCGGCCTCGACAACCTCAATGACTATTACAGTCCCGCGCTCAAGCAGGCGCGATTGGATGTCTTGCACGAATCCGCGGCCTTCGAGTTTGTGCGGGCCGACCTCGCCGACCGCGCATTAGTCGCGGCGATATTTGCCAGACACCGGTTCGAGAGAGTGATCCACATGGCGGCGCAGGCCGGCGTGCGTCATTCGATCAACCAGCCGCATGCCTATTCCGAATCCAACCTTGAAGGCTTTCTGAATATTCTCGAGGGATGCCGACACAATGGATGCGGCCATCTGCTTTACGCATCGTCGTCCTCGGTCTATGGCGATAACGCCAAGCGGCCATTCTCGGTCGACGACAGGACCGATCATCCTATCAGCCTCTATGCGGCGACCAAGAAGGCCAATGAACTCATGGCACAATGCTACAGTCACCTGTATCGGTTGCCGGTGACTGGCCTGCGCTTCTTTACGATCTACGGTCCATGGGGCCGGCCCGACATGGCTATCTTTCTGTTCACGAAGGCCATTGTTGAAGGCAAGCCGATCAAGCTCTTTAACCATGGCAGGATGAGGCGGGATTTTACCTATATCGATGATGTCACTCGCGTTATGGCGCGTCTGCTAGACCAGTTCCCTCGCGGCGACGACCCCGGAAGCCCGGCCCCGGCGCGAATTTACAATGTCGGCAATAATCATCCCGAAGAACTCTCCCGCGTGGTGGGTCTGTTGGAGAAGGAATTGGGCTGTGCGGCTGTTAAAGATATGTTGCCGATGCAGCCGGGCGATGTAATGGAGACGTTCGCTGATATCGAAACGCTAATGCGCGATACAGGCTTGAGGCCCCGGACCTCGATCGAGGAGGGCATTCGCCGTTTTGTCGGGTGGTACCGAGAATATTACAGGCTTTGAGAGGCAGCGATGGACGGGCGAATCATCCCACTGATCATGTGCGGCGGCGCCGGGACGCGGTTGTGGCCCGCCTCGCGCGAGGTTCGCCCAAAACAGTTCCTGCCGCTGTTCGGCAAGCGCTCGACCTTCCAGGAGACGCTGCTGCGGGTGTCGGATGCCGCGCTGTTCGACCGGGCGATCGTGATCACCAACGCCGCCTACCGTTTCATGGTGCTGGAGCAGCTGGCCGAGATCGGCCGGGAAGCGGACATCCTGCTGGAACCGGTACGGCGCGATTCCGGCCCGGCGATCGCCACCGGCGCGGCGTTCGCGCAAAGCCGCAGTGGCGAGGCCGTGGTGCTGGCGCTGGCCGCCGATCACGTGGTGCGCGACAACGCAGCGTTTGTTGCCGCCTGCCGCGAAGGCCTGGTTGCCGCCTCCGCCGGCAACATCGTCACCTTCGGCGTCAAGCCGGAGCGCGCGGCCACCGAATACGGCTACATCAAGCCGGGCAAGGCGATCGCGGGCGAAGTCCTCGCTGTCGAGAAATTCGTGGAGAAGCCGGATCCGGCGACCGCAAGCCAGTATGTCAAGTCGGGCTATCTCTGGAACAGTGGCAACTTCATGTTCCGCGCCAACGTCCTGCTCGATGAATATCGCAAAGTCGATGACGGCAGTGTGAGCGAGGTGACGGAAGCGGTGGCGAAGGCCGGCCGCGATCTCGGCTTCGTCACGCTTGATGCGGAGTCGTTCGGCAAGGCGCGCGCGATCTCGATCGATTATGCCGTGATGGAGAAGACCTCGCACGCCGCGGTCGTGCCGGTTTCCTGCGGCTGGTCCGATGTCGGCTCGTGGCACGCGGTATGGGAGCTGTCGGACAAGGATACACAGGGCAACGCCGCGCAGGGCGCTGCCGTGTTCGAGGATTCGCGCAACTGCAACGTCTCGACCGACCGCGCGCTGGTCGCGCTCGAGGGCGTCGACGATCTCGTGGTGGTCGCAACACAGGACGCGGTGCTGGTCTCGCGCCAGAAGGATGCCAACGGATTGAAGCGGCTGGTCGCGAAACTGAAGACGGTCGCGCCGCAGGTGACCGAAGAGCATATCCGAGTGCACCGGCCCTGGGGCTCGTACCAGTCGGTCGACAACGGCGATCGCCACCAGGTCAAGCGCATCATCGTCAAGCCGGGCGGCCGGCTGTCGCTGCAGAAGCACCACCACCGCGCCGAGCACTGGATCGTGGTGCGCGGCACCGCGCAGGTGACGGTCAACGAACTGGTCAAGACCGTGCACGAGAACGAGTCGATCTACATCCCGATCGGCGCGGTGCACCGGCTGGAGAATCCCGGCAAGATCCAGCTCGAATTGATCGAGGTTCAGACCGGCAGCTATTTCGGCGAGGACGACATCATCCGCATCGAGGACGACTATCGGCGCAGTTGAGCGGAGCCGTAGTTCTACCGGCTTGGCAGTTGTAACCGTTTGAATCAAAACGTGTCCGAAAACCGCCGATCGCGTTCGCCACGTCTGTGACCGGCATGCTAGAGAACCGCCGGGGAAAGTTCCGGCGCAGAATCTGCTTGGGGTCGACACATCATGAGTTCCAAAGAGTCCGCATCTGACGCGAAGGTCGATGCGAAACGTGCGCTTCGCGTCGGCGTCGTCGGCGCCGGCGTGATGGGCAGCAACCATGCCCGCGTGCTGGCCGGCCTGCCCGGGGTGACGCTGGTCGGCATCGTCGATCCGTTGCCGGAGCACCGCGCGCGCGCCACCGCGCTCGCCGGCTGCCGCGCTTTCGCCGATCTCGACGAGCTGTTCGACGAGGGCGTCGACGCCATCACCATCGCGGCGCCGACCCATCTGCATCACGAGATCGCGCTCGCCTGCATCACGCGCAACATCCACATCCTGGTCGAGAAGCCGGTCGCTTCGACGGTCGAGGAGGGGCGGGACATCGTCAACGCGGCGCGCCGCGCCGGCGTCACGCTGATGGTCGGCCATGTCGAGCGCTTCAATCCGGCGGTCGCCGCGATCAAGCAGGCGATCTCCGGCGAGGACATTCTGTCGATCGGCATCACCCGCGTCGGGCCGTTTCCGCCGCGGATGTCCAATGTCGGTGTCGTGATCGACCTGGCCGTGCACGATATCGACCTGATCCGCTGGTTCACCGAGTCCGATATCGTTGAGGTGCAGCCGCAGCTCTCCAGCGCGGTCGCCGAGCGCGAGGACATCGCGCTGTTGCAGTTCCGCACCGCCTCCGGCGTGCTCGCCCACATCAACACCAACTGGCTGACGCCGTTCAAGGCGCGCAGCGTCACGGTTGCGACCCGCGGCAAATATGTGATGGGCGATCTGTTGACGCGGCAGGTGACC
>Ga0081539_10006719_pt1 | contig 10837 bp, 8 predicted proteins | sample TabmetS4T2R2_FD_71023 | JGI IMG/M metagenome (GOLD analysis project Ga0081539, IMG submission 71023) | Tabebuia heterophylla rhizosphere microbial communities from the University of Puerto Rico - S4T2R2 | ecosystem: Host-associated > Plants > Roots > Rhizosphere ... | reverse complement strand
TTTTGGGATTGTCCGAGCCGATCATCGTCAAAACGCCGGTGATCGCGACAATCATGAGGAAAATCCCGAGGACTTTCGGTTTCGGAACCTCCGGACGATCGTCCTGCCATTGCCACCACCCCGCCATAAAGAGCGTGATGGGGACGAAGAGAGCAGCCAAACCAAAGAATTGGTAGAGCATATCGGCGAGCTGCGCTCCCACCGGCCCAATCCAATTGCGCGCGCGCTTATAAGCTCCGGTCGAATTCCATGACGGATCGTCAGCGCTGTAGCTGACGAGGGCCATCATAATCACCAGGCCGATTCCGATCAGAACGATCCCGGCAATCTCATTCCATGGTCCCTCATCCCAGGCGCTGCGGCGGCGTGGCGAATCGGTTTGAGTTATTGGTTTACGGCTAGCCATAAATCTACGCTGAGTCCCAAAGACTAAATCAATTGAGATGGCCAATCGGACTCAGAATTGGGGGACTTTAGTTAGACGGCGACTGCTCTTTTTGAAAGCAGATATTCTTTGATGAAATCGTCGAGTTTACCGTCGAGGACAGCGTCTACGTCGCCCGTCTCATACTTGGTGCGTACATCTTTCACCAGGCGGTAAGGGTGCAGCACGTAGTTGCGAATTTGCGAGCCGAATGAAATATCGCGCTTTGCTTCGGCGAGCTTATCAGTTTCCGCTCTTTTCTTGGCAAGTTCAAGCTCATACAGACGCGATTTCAAAACCCTCATGGCGACATCGCGGTTCTGGTGCTGTGAACGCTGGTTTTGACAGGTCACGACGATCCCGGTCGGGAGATGCGTGATCCGCACCGCCGAGTCGGTAGTATTGATATGTTGGCCTCCCGCTCCGGTCGAGCGATAGGTGTCAACACGGAGGTCTTTATCTTGAATCTCGATCTCGATGTCTTCGTCGATTTCGGGGGTGACGAAGACCGAGGCGAAGCTTGTCTCACGGCTCTGTCCGGCGTTGAAAGGAGATTGTCGGACCAGCCGATGCACTCCAACCTCGCTCGAGAGTAGACCGTAAGCATAGTCGCCGGCGACACTGAAAGTAGCCGATTTGATTCCGGCCTCTTCGCCAGGCTGATAATCGATGACTTCGGTTTTGAATCCACCTCGCTCAGCCCACCGCAGATACATTCTGAGCAACATCTCCGCCCAATCCTGGGCGTCGGTGCCGCCGGCGCCGGCGTTGATCGCGACGATGGCGTTGCGCGCATCGTTCTCGCCGCCCAGCAGCATCTGCGTCTCACTCTCTTCGACCTCCTCCGTCAATCTCTTGATCGATTCACGAAGTTCGGCCGCCGAAGCTGCGTCAGCCTCGGCAAATTCAAATAACACTTCGATGTCGTCAACTAGTCGCGCCTGGCCTTCGGCGGTATTGACGGCGCGTTCGAGTCGAGCGCGATGCTGCAAAGTCTTCTGCGCCCTCTCTTGTTCGTTCCAAAAATCAGGCGCTGAGATCTGTCCTTCTAATCTTTGCAGTTCAACGCGTTTTGTTTCGGGGTCAAAGAAACCTCCGCAATTCGGTAACTCGCCGTTTCAAACCCTCGTACCGTTCCCGGAGTTCCTGGATCGCAAGGTTATCAAGCATGACTAAACTCCTCCGTCATCGTTTTAGCACTTAAGCTTACCACAAATCAAAGAATGTTGCGTCCTTTAAACATAGAAAAAAGGACGATGAGAGCCGCGAAAAAACGTTAAATTTCTCATCGATTTCATTAATTTCTTGATCATTTCAAATCCTAAGTCGCTTCTCGATATTCTCCAAAGACTCTTTTCATGCGCTCTACGATTTCACCCAAAGTGGCATATGCTTCGACCGCCGCGATAATCAGCGGCATGAGATTTTGATCCGAACCGGCGGCTTTTTCGACCTCATCCAATGCCCTGGCGGCGGATGCGGCGTCGCGCTCGGCCCGCACGCGCCGTACTCGTTCAATCTGATTCTGTTCGAATGCGGGATCGATCTTGAGCGTCGGAATGGCCCGATCTTCATTAATCTGAAATTTATTGACGCCGACGACGATCTCTTCTTGAGATTCGACGGCTCTTTGATAATCATAGGCCGCGCGTTCGATTTCGCGTTGCACATAGCCCGTTTCAATCGCCGGGAGCATTCCGCCAAGGTCGTCAATTTTCCTGATGTAATCGGCGGCGCGGCTTTCGATCTCGTTGGTCAAGACCTCAACCAGATATGATCCGGCGAGTGGGTCGGCCGTGGCCGCCACTCCCGATTCATAAGCGATGACTTGTTGAGTGCGAAGCGCGATGCGCGCGGCGTCCTCAGTCGGCAGGCTGAGGGCTTCGTCCAGCGCGTTGGTGTGGAGCGATTGCGTTCCGCCCATGACTGCCGCGAGAGCCTGGATCGTTGTTCGGATGATATTGACCTCAGGTTGTTGCGCGGTGAGCGTTGAACCGGCGGTCTGTGTATGAAACCTCAGCATCATCGATTTCGGATCGAGGGCCTGGAAACGATCGCGCATAATCCGCGCCCAGAGCCGGCGCGCAGCTCGATACTTGGCAATCTCCTCGAGGAAATCATTATGCGCGTTGAAGAAGAAAGCCAGCCGCGGCGCGAAATAATCGACCTCCAATCCGGCGTCGAGCGCAGCCTGGACATAAGCGATCCCGTCGGCCAGTGTAAATGCCACTTCCTGGACCGCGGTCGAACCGGCTTCGCGGATGTGATATCCCGAGATTGAGATCGTGTTCCAGTGAGGCATCTCTTTTGCGCAGTAGGCGAAGATATCGGTAATGATCCGGAGGCTGGCGCGCGGCGGAAAGATATAGGTTCCGCGGGCGATATATTCCTTCAAGATATCGTTCTGAATTGTCCCATTGAGCCGATCGGAGGCGACGTCCTGCTTCCTTGCCACGGCGAGATAGAGTGCCAGCAAAATCGCCGCCGTCGCATTGATCGTCATCGAGGTCGAAACTTTGTCGAGCGGAATGCCGTCGAACAAAACCTCCATATCGGCCAACGAATCGATCGGCACGCCCACGCGGCCGACCTCGCCTTGCGCCAACGGATGATCGCTGTCATAGCCGATCTGGGTCGGCAAATCGAAAGCGACCGAGAGGCCGGTGGTGCCGTGTTCGAGGAGATATTTGTAACGGCGATTCGATTCTTCGGCCGTCGCGAACCCGGCATACTGCCGCATTGTCCATAAACGGCCACGATACATCGTCTCGTACACGCCGCGCGTAAACGGAAACTGACCCGGCTGGCCGAGGTCGGCATCATAATCGATCTCGACATCCTGCGGGGTCAAATGATTCTTTAATTCAATCCCTGATGAAGTTGTCAATCGTTCCGGGCGTCCCTTGGCTTTGCTAGTCGTCATATGCTTGAACATGGAATTTTGAGATAATATTGTGCTTAAATTGCCGAGCGGATTCTATCACGCAAAGCATTGGAAACAGTACCAAGACCGGCGGAGGAAGGCTGATCCGGCGATTGCCGCTCCGTTAACATTTGCTCTTCTATAGAGGCATTAAATTTTGGACGAATACCTGGAAAAATTGATCCGAGAACTCGGCGAAGCGATCAACGATGCAGTTCAGGAATCGGAAGATGTCAATAACGCTCTGGAACGGATTAGGGCAGCCGGTCACGAAGTCCTGCTCGTACTTGAAGCGACCATTGCATTCAAAGACAAACTTGCCGACGGAGATGAAGACTCATCATCATTCAAAGAGATCTCGATCGAAGAACGATTGGCCGATATCAGCAATGAAGACCGGCAGTTTTTGAAGAGTTTGAACATTAAGTTCGATAAAGACGACTGACTTGGGGGTGTGATATGACCATTAATGCGGTTCCGATCCTCATTGGTGTGCTTTGCATCTATGCCATCGCCTACCGTTACTATAGCGCATTCGTTGCGGCGAAAGTTCTCGCGCTCGACGATGCGCGTGTGACTCCGGCGCACCGGTTGACTGATGGGCATAACTATACTCCTACCAATAAGTATGTTTTATGGGGCCATCATTTTGCGGCGATCAGCGGCCCCGGGCCATTGATTGGACCGGTGCTGGCGGCCCAATTCGGATTTCTGCCCGGATTGCTCTGGCTGGTGATCGGGGTTGTGCTCGGAGGTGCGGTCCATGATTTCGTCATCCTCACGGCTTCGATGCGAAATAACGGCAAATCGCTGGCCGAGCTTGCGCGGCGCGAGATCGACAAGGTGACCGGTTTGGTTGCGACCTTCGCCATTCTGGTCATTCTGATCGTCGCTCTGGCCGGCGTGGGGCTGGCGGTGGTCAATGCGCTCGCCGACAGCCCGTGGGGCATGTTCACGATTGCGATGACCATTCCGATCGCGCTCTTGATGGGGCTTTATATGTTCCACTGGCGCGGCGGCAGTCATCAGGCGATCACCATCGGAACCGTCGTCGGCGTCATCTTCTTAATTTTTGCGGTGATCTTCGGCAAATTTGTCCAGGACTCTTCATTCGCCCATTACTTTAAATTCGGCCAGCACGGCATCACCATCCTGGTCGCGGTCTACGGGTTCGTGGCATCGGTGCTACCGGTGTGGTTGTTGCTGACTCCGCGCGATTATTTAAGCTCCTACATGAAGCTTGGCTCGATCGCTCTCCTGGCGCTGGGGATTTTCGCCGTGATGCCGGTGTTTAAGATGCCCGCGATCACCCCATTTGTGGACGGCGGTGGACCGATCATTCCGGGAAAGGTCTTTCCCTTCGTCTTCATTACGATTGCCTGCGGAGCCATCTCCGGTTTCCATTCGCTGGTCAGCTCGGGCACGACGCCGAAGATGATCGATAAAGAGACGCACGCGCGGCCGATCGGCTATGGAGCGATGCTTTGCGAATCGATCGTCGGCGTCATGGCGTTGATTGCGGCCTCGTCGATGTTCCCCCACGATTATTTCCAGATCAATGTGCCGGTCCAGGCCTTTGCCAAAATCGACGCGAGCTTGCGTTCAATGGGATTCGATCAATCGAATCTGGAAGCGCTGACTCGCGCGGTCGGAGAAGAGAGGCTGGCCGGACGCACGGGCGGCGCGGTCAGCCTGGCCGTCGGCATGGCACAAATCTTTTCGGCGATTCCGGGCATGAACGGGTTGATCAGCTACTGGTACCATTTTGCGATTATGTTCGAAGCCCTCTTCATCCTGACCACGGTTGACGCCGGCACTCGCGTCGCCCGGTTTATGATGCAAGAAATCCTGGGGGGAATGAGTAAACGTTTCGCGAGGACCGATTGGCTCCCCGGCGCCGTCATCGCCAGCGTTCTGGCCGTCATGCCCTGGACGTATTTGATTTGGACCGGATCGATTGCAACCATCTGGCCGCTCTTTGGCATGGCCAATCAAATGTTGGCGTGCGTGGCACTGTGTGTCGGCAGCACTTTCATCATCAACTCCGGCCGGGCGCGTTATTCGCTAGTGACGATCTTGCCGCTCACCTTCATCAGCATCATCGAGCTGACCGCCGGCTATCAGAATATTTTCAATAACTACCTGCCGAAAGAGCTTTATCTGAATGCCGCGATCACGGCTTCGTTGATGGTCGGGCTGGTCATCGTCATTACCGGGTCGGCAATCAAATGGTACCGGGTAGCAATTAAGGGCGAGCCTCATCAATTTGATCAGCCGCCTGATCAGTTGGCTGATCAGGCCGACGAGGCAGCCATTCGGCAGCCTTTGGTCATAGGGCGGGATTAAAGTCGAAGAGCTGAACTCCGAACTCCACATCAACAATCTACCCCGAGGAGAGGTGATCATGGCGGATCGTCTGGCAGTCGTCGGCGGCAAAGTAGTCACACCGAATGAAACGATTGAGAACGGCGTTGTGGTCTGCGAAGATGGGATCATCAGATTTGTCGGTTCGGCGGAAGAGGCAGAGCCCGAGCCTCAATCGATCATCGTCGATGCCAAAGGCCGCGTCGTCATGCCGGGTTTCATCGATACCCATTTTCACGGCAGCAACGGTGATGACGTCATGGCCAACGGATCGGAGGGCATTCGCCGAATTTCACGTTCGTTGTTGAAATTCGGCACAACCAGTTATCTGGTGACCACCGTTGCCGCGCGGCATGAAGAGCTGTTGCGATCGATCGAAGACACCGTCACCGCGGCGGAGAAAGATCGAGGCTCGGTTGACGGCGCTCAAATTCTCGGTCTCCATCTCGAAGGCCCATATATCAATCCCAGGTTTAAAGGAGCACAACCCGAGTGGGGCATTCGCGATCCCAACTTTGACGAATGCCGCGAGTTGCTTGAAGCGGCGGCGGGACAAATTAAAATTATGACTCTCGCCCCGGAATTGCCGGGCGGATTTGAGTTGATTCGCTGGTTGACGGCCGCCGGAGTGGCTGCCTCGCTCGGGCATTCCGAGGCCGATTACGAGACGGCGCTCGCCGCCATCGAAGCCGGCGCGACGCGCGCGACGCACCTCTACAATGCCATGTCGGGCGTCCATCACCGCCGCCCGGGGCTGGCTGCGGCGTGCCTCAACGAACCCGGAATCCAGGCCGAACTGATCTGCGATGGCGTCCACGTCGATCCGCGCATGGCCCGGCTCGCCTGGAAAGCGAAGGGCCGAGAAGGGCTCACCTTGATCACCGACGCGACCGCGGCGCAAGGCAGAGGCGATGGCATTTACACCCTGGGCGATTTCCAGATCCAGGTGCGCGGGCCGCTCTGCACCTTGATGGACGGCGTGACAATCGCCGGTTCGGTCTTAACGATGAACGCTGCCGCATCTCACGCCATAAAGTTCACAGGGATGAATCTGATCGATGCCGCCGATGTCTCTTCCTTGATGCCGGCGCGCGTTTGCGGCGTCGCAGACCGCAAAGGCTCAATTGAGTGCGGAAAAGATGCGGACCTGGCGATTCTGAATGCCGATTTTTCCGTTTCGCAAACGATTCTGGCGGGAAGATCTATCCCGCTCTGATCGATGATCTCTGATCCCTGGCCCCTGATCTTCTTTATCAACCTCAGGGACCAGGGATCGGGGGTCAGAAAATTGCCGACAACTGATCACACAACTGAGAAAACACTGAAAACTGTTTACCGAGGAGAAGAAATGAAATTTAGACCCGTTGGCCTTCTAGTTGGAATACTGTGCCTCTCGCTCGCCCCTTGCGCAGCTGGATTGGCCAGGGATCGAGATAGATATGATGCGGCAACCCAGGCGGAAAAAGCCGCGAACGTTTTCAGGGAGATCATGGGATCGCCGGATCGAGGGATTCCTCTTTCGATCCTCGATAAAGCGCAATGCGTGGCAGTCTTTCCCAATGTGATCAAAGGCGGATTTATTGTCGGAGGCCGTTACGGACGGGGCGTTGCGAGTTGTCGGACGAAGGTCGGATGGAGCGCCCCGGCCTTCTTCAATTTAGGCGGCGGCAGCTTTGGCCTGCAAATCGGCGCGCAAGCCACCGATTTCATCTTTCTATTTATGGGAGATAAAGGGATGAATACCCTGCTCAAGAGCAAATTTGAGCTGGGGGGCGATGCCTCGGCCGCGGCAGGACCGGTCGGACGCCAGGTCGGCGCTTCAACCGATGCTTTCCTCGGCACCCAGATTCTCACCTACTCCCGCAGCAAAGGTTTGTTTGCCGGTCTTGAACTAAAGGGAGTCGTCATCAATCAGGATGGCGACGATATGAGATCCGTCTACGGCGAGGGCGGGAAAGCAAAATATGTGTTGAAAGGCGGGAGGCCGACTCCGTTCATTGTCAGGGTCTACCCGAATACGATTGCCCGCTATTCGAGGCGGAGGCAGTCCTGAATAGTCAAACCGGAAGATGATGCTTGCGCGCTGTGGGGCTTCTCGTTATAGTTTGGTGTTCCCTAAGCCCCTCTCTTTGCAATCAAGCGAAAGACCAGATGCGGTTCTCTCCGCATCGATCAGCGATCGGCGATTCGACCGACAAATTTGTTTGTTTAGGAGTGGAATTGAAAGGAGGATTTTGATGGCTCACGAGACCGGAATCAGTGCAGGCAGCACGAAGTTCACCGGCAATGGTAAAGAGGTCAATGTTTTCATGGCGCGGCCCGAAGGTGTCGAGAAGGCTCCGGCCGTCATCGTCATCCAGGAATGGTGGGGGCTCAACCGGCATATTGAAGATATCACCCAACGTTATGCGCGTGAGGGTTTTATCGCCGTGGCTCCCGATCTTTATGACGGTGTATCCACCAAAGACCCGAAAGAGGCCGCCAATTTGATGGGCGCGCTGAAGACCGAAAAAGGTCTTGAGTATTTGCAGGTTGTGGTCGATCAATTGCGCTCGATGAGTGAGGTGACGAGCGTCGGCGTGACCGGTTTCTGCATGGGCGGGACTTTTGCGCTGTTGCTCGCCTGCCAGGGAAAGGTCGAAGCGGCGGCGCCCTTCTATGGAGACGTGCCGGTGGACACAACGCTCATCGGCAAACTCGGCTGCCCCCTGCTCTTCATCGGCGGCGAAAAAGATCAATGGATCACCGTTGAAAAGATGAACCGCCTGGAGACCGCGCTCAAGCAATATGGAAAGGACGGCGAGGTCCGTGTTTACAAGGGTGCGGACCACGCTTTCTTCAACGATACGCGCCCCGAGGTTTACAACCAATCCGATGCTGAAGACGCCTGGCGGCGCGTCATTGAATTCTTCAATAAGCATTTACGTAAAGGGCAGACTGCGAACGCATGACGGATTCCATCTTGGCGGGAAAATCGGTGGTCATCACCGGCGCATCATCGGGCATCGGGCGGGCGACGGCGATGGCCCTGGCCGAGCGTGGAGCGCGCCTCTGCCTTCTGGCTCGCTCGCCGCACCAGCTCGCCGAGGTGCAGGATGAAGCCGGGAGACGCGGCGCGGATCAAATCGTGACCTCCGTTTGTGATGTGCGCGAAGAAGCTGACGTCGAGCAAGCAGTAGGGACGGCGCTCGAACGCTTCGGCCGGATCGATATTCTGATCAACAGCGCGGGATTGAGCCTCAACGGCGAGGTTGACGGTTACCGGCTCGCCGACTGGCGAACAGTGATCGAGACTAATCTGACCGGAACATTTCTCACCTGTCGCGCAGTCTTGCCCAGCATGAAGAGCCAGGGCGGCGGACAGATCATCAATCTCTCCTCGGGCGCCGGCCGCAACGGCATCAAGCAGATGGCCGCATACTGCGCATCGAAGTTCGGCGTCATCGGATTTACCGAATCACTCGCGCTTGAGGTCCGCAACCACAACATCCGCGTCTCGGTCCTCTTGCCCGGCTCTGTGGCGACCGATTTCTCACGGGTCTCAAAGCGCCAGTCAGAGACGGCCGAAAATCAGGACATCGGTTATTCAATGACGGCGGAAGAGGTCGCAGCGGTCATGATTGCAATGCTCGTCCAGCCACAACAGGCCTGGATGAGCGAGGTTGTCTTGCGTCCCCTTAATTTGGAATTACGAAGAACACAGGATAGACATTAGATGCCGGATGAGAGGGACGGCCGTGGGGCCTCCGTCTCTCACATCCGAATTATTGAGGTTGAAGATGGTCGGCGAAGTAATCTATTGTTCCGGTTGCGGCATCACGCTGATGCCATTTATGAAGGTTTGTCCGCGTTGCGGCACGCCGCGTGAAAACGCGACGTCACTCGAACAGCCCGCCCCTACGCCCGATCCGACTTCCAATCCGACGTTTGAGACTTCCCTAAAATCGGCGCCGGAGCCCGATGCGCCGCCTGCTCCCAATGATGTGGAGGCAACCGAGACGGCGCCCGCACCGCAACCGCAGACCGATGTCGTCCCGCTCAATGCCATTCGCCAGCAACGTCTGCCTCAAGGAGATTCGGAGTTTGCGCCTCCGCTCGATGTGGTCTTTCTGTCGCCGAGCGATACTCAGCGCCGCTTCCCGATCTTCACCTCGGCACAGTGGACACTGATTGTGATCGGCATCTGCCTGCTGATTTTGATGTCGGTGATCGCCTTCCTCCTCTGGCGCCAGCAAAAGCACGAGGTCATACAGACGACAAGCAACCCAGTTGTCATGGCACAACCGGCTCCGGGCGCTTCCCCGAGCATTGATCCCAATCCGACACCGGTGCTGCTCAATCCGGTGGATGATCAGACGATCACTGAAGCCGTCAAGTCTGCCTTGCTCGCATATAACCCTCTCGGGTTCTCGCGATACAAGTTTGAGGTCAAGGACGGCGTCGTCACAATCAATGGAGAGACCGAACACCAGCCGGAAAAAGATGGCGCGGAGAATGTCATTAAGCTCGTGTCGGGCGTGAAGTCGGTCGTCAACAACCTGAAAGTCAAACCTGAAGAGGCGCTGACGCCGGTCAAAGTTAACGCCGCCGAGGCAAAGGTGCTCGACGATGCGCTCAAAAGACAGATTCTGGCCGACGAACAGGTCAAGACAGACCAGCACAAACAGCCGCAACCCGACCCGCAACGCGAAGCGGAACGACAACGCCGCGAGCTGGCCGCGGCCAAACAGCGCGAAGAAGAGGCCGCATTACGAAAAGCCGCCGAAGACAAGTTGAAGCATGAGGCTGAAGAGTATGAGAAGCGGCAGGAAGAGTTGCGGCGCGCGGAGGCCGAGCGCCGGTCACGGGCCGAACAGGCAAGGCTCGAAGCAGGAGCCCTGCGATCGGGAACGGTCGCCTGGAGCGGAATAGTTGACGGCGTGGATGAGATCATTTTTTCCGGTGGGAGCGCGTCGGTTCGCCACATCAGCGGGAATGCTCCCCGCGAGGTTCGGACGTCGTTCAGCGCGCCTATTCCCCGCTCGCCGGCCAGCGTCAACCTCCTTTCGATCTCCGGCCGGACCCCCGTCCAAATCACTCAACAGCCCTCGGCAGCCAACGGCTACACGACGATCGTCCGCATCGAC
>Ga0081539_10006718_pt1 | contig 10840 bp, 6 predicted proteins | sample TabmetS4T2R2_FD_71023 | JGI IMG/M metagenome (GOLD analysis project Ga0081539, IMG submission 71023) | Tabebuia heterophylla rhizosphere microbial communities from the University of Puerto Rico - S4T2R2 | ecosystem: Host-associated > Plants > Roots > Rhizosphere ... | reverse complement strand
CGCGAGCTTGCGCTCGTAGAACTCCGTCGCCACCTCACGGCCGTTCGGGACGTACACGCTCACGACGCGCACGCCGTCGCACGTGGCTGCGATGATCCGGGCATCGCCCTCGTAGGGGTCGACGTGGTCTTCGTCGAAGCCGGTGGTGACGTCGGTGATGCCGACGCGCGAAAGGATGGCGACGCCGTTCCACTGCCCCTGCCCGTGGTGCACCGACTCGTAGCCGAGCGCCGAGAAGCCGAGGTGAGGGAACGCGTCGTCGGAGAGCTTCGTCTCCTGGAGGCACAGCACGTCAGGACGGGCGTAGCCGAGCCACTCCTCGACGCGCTCCTGGCGCGCCTTCAACGAGTTGACGTTCCAGGTGGCGATGCGCACCCCGGGGACGTTAGCGAGACCGAAGGCGCCAAGAGCGGGACGGAAGCTAGTGGTCCTCGACGCGGTGGTGCTCTCGGAGCGCGATCAGCGCTTCTCGGTCGATACGGTCGGCCGGTGCCACTGCGACGCGCACCGGTGTCGACGCTTGCAGGCTCGCGGTGCGGATGCCGCCTTCGAGCACCGCGCGTTCACCCAGCACGACACCGGGCCCGACCTCGGCGACGTTCTCACCGTCCATGGTGACGGACAGGACACCGTCGAGGAGGAGGAAGAGCGAGTTGCCCGGGTCACCCTGGTGCACGAGGTAGTCGCCTTCCTTCAGCGTGCGGATCTCGGGCCGCTCGCCTCCGGACATGATCGTGACCGACAGCTGGCGTTCGAGCGCGGTCTCGACCGCGGTGACCAGCGCCTTGGAATCCTGGTCGCCCCACGGCGTGTGCTTGCCGAAGGCGTCGCGGTACCACTCCTTGAAGTTCGCCAATCCCACCTTGGCTGCGATCTGGCCGTCGGCGTCGTAGACCCAGTGGCGGGGGAACTTGCTGGCGCCGAGCACCTCGAAGTGCGAGGTGCCGTCGGCGCGGATCGTCAGCGCGAGCGTGGTCCACACGGTCGGGGCGCGGAACTGCACGAACGGCGGGTGCTTCACTCGCCGTGGTGCGGGCAGGCCGGTGCGACCACCCGTGGTCTGCACGAACGTGACCTCGGTGTCGGAGCGCGTCGGCTCGGGGTGCAGGTCGGGAAGCGCCACCGGCTGGAAGGTGGCGCGCACCTTCGCCAGCCGGACGGTGGTGGAACCCATCAGGCCGCCACCCGAGCAACCGGAGTCGACGATGCGGCCGTGCTCGATCTCGGCCCATGCCTCGAGGTGGTTGGCGAACCGGAAGCGACCGGCCGCCCGCCAGGCGTCGAGGTCGTCGATGACGTCGGGTGGGGGATCGTCGTAGCTGGTGATGCCGGCGTCGAAGGTGCCCTTGAGGACGGCGCCGGTCACCGCCTCCGACGGGATCCACGACACGCTGGTGACCGACGACTCCACTCGCATGCTCAGCCTCCCCGCGATGGTTCTCGTGGGAGAGTACGTCGCGACCTCGGCGTGAGCGAGGGGGGAGGCTGCCTCTCGGGGAGGGGGTCTGCACCACCTGGACGAGGTGACCAGCCCACCTTGTGGGGAAGCCAGCGACCATCTGGAATGGAGGACCATGGGGGACGGCCGGATCACCGTGTTCCTCGCCGACGACAACGTGATCGTCCGCGAGGGGGTGCGGGCGCTGCTCGCGCTCGAGCCCGACCTCGACGTCGTCGGCACCGCGGAGGACTACGACAGCCTCCTCGCCGGCGCGGAGGCGGCGGCTCCGCAGGTTCTGGTCACCGACATCCGCATGCCCCCGAGCTTCCAGCGAGAGGGGATCGACGCCGCCAAGGAGCTGCGCAAGCGTCATCCGGGAACCGGCGTCGTGGTGCTCTCGCAGTACGACGATCCCGACTACGCGATCGCGCTGCTCGGCGACGGCGCGGCGGGGTACGCGTACCTCCTCAAGGATCGGGTGGGTGAGGGCAACCAACTGGCACGCGCGGTGCGCGAGGTGGCGACCGGCGGCTCGGTCCTCGATCCGAAGATCGTCGAGGCGCTGGTGCAGCCGGTCACCGACGACGCCGGACTCACCGGCGACGACGAACACCTCCTCCACGAGATCGCGGAGGGGCGCACGATCAAGGCGATCGCCAACGCGCGCGGCACCACCGCGGCGGCGGTCGCCGACTCGGTCGAGCAGCTCTTCCTCAAGCTCTCGGAAGGCGCGAGCACGGGCACCGCCGGCGCGTTGAAGCGTCTGCGCATGCTGCACACCGCGATCGTCGACCGCGAGGAGCAGGGGGAGAAGCTCAGCCGGCTCCTCCCCGGCGGGTTGGCCGACAAGGTGCGCCAAGAGGGTCGCGGCATCGGCGAGACCGAGGAGCTCGTGGTGACGGTGCTCATGGGTGACATCCGCGGCTACTCGGGCATCGCGGAGCGCAGCGATCCCACGCTCCTCGCCGGGCAGCTGAGCGATCACCGGGCCGAGATGAACAAGGCGATCCTCGACGAGGGTGGCACGGTGATGCAGTTCGTGGGCGACGCGGTGATGGCGTGCTTCGGTGCGCCCGTGCCGCTCGACGACCATGCCGACCGCGCGGTGTGCGCGGCGCGGTCGATGCTCGAGCGTCAGCGGGCACTCAACGAGCGCTGGCTCGCCGCCAGCCGGGCGCCGTTCGGGATCGGCATCGGGATCTCGACCGGACCGGTGGCTGCGGCGCTGCTCGGGTCGGAGGAACGGGTCGAGTACACGCTGGTCGGCGACACCGTGAACCTCGCGCAGCGGCTGCAGGATCTGGCGCGTCCGTCGGGCCGGATCGTGATCAACCAGACCACGTACGCGGCGCTGCACTCGGAGTTCGACGTGGTGCCACTCGACGAGACGACGGTCAAAGGGCGGAACACACCGGTGCGGGCGTTCCGCATCGACGTGTTCGACAACATGGAACGGGGATTTGCAGATGAGTGACGTGAGTGCGGCAGCCGTTGGGTCGGTGAGCGAGTTCGTCGTCGAGACGCACGGGCTGCGCAAGACCTTCGAGTCGGAAGGCGCTCCGGTGCGGGCACTGCGCGGCGTCGACTTCACGATGACACCGGGTGAGTTCGTCGCGGTGATGGGGCCGTCGGGATGTGGCAAGTCGACGTTGCTGAACATCATCGCCGGACTCGACACGCCGACCGATGGTGACGTGTCCGTCGCCGGAGACGCACTCGTCGGCAAGACCGAGGACGAGCTCGCGATCATGCGGCGCCGACACATCGGCATCGTCTTCCAGTTCTTCAACCTGCTCGAAGGCATGAGCGTGCTCGAGAACGTCACCTTGCCCGCCGTCATCGCGGGGGCGCCCCGCAAGCGGGCGGAGACGCGCGCTCGTGATCTCCTCGACCTCCTCGGGCTGGCCGACAAGGCGAAGGACGCACCCGGCGTGCTGTCGGGTGGTCAGCGGCAGCGACTCGCCATCGCCCGCGCGCTGGCCAACGAACCGACGCTGGTGCTCGCCGACGAGCCCACCGGCGCGCTCGACTCCGAAGGCGGGCACGAGGTGCTCGAGCTCTTCCGGCGCCTGCACGCCGGCGGGCAGACCATCCTCATGGTGACCCACGACGACGAGGTCGCGGCGGCGGCCGATCGCATCGTGCGCATGCGCGACGGTCGCATCGAGACCGAAGCCGAAGAAGCCGCCGCGTCGGCTGCGTCGGTCACCTTCTGAACCTGCGCTGGAGGGAGCAGGGGACTCTCGTGGCCGCGGCGTGGTACCGCTTCCGGTCCGAACTGCGCTCGAGGTGGCGGTCGGTGCTCGCGCTGGCGCTGCTTGTCGGCATCGCCGGCGCAGTCACCTTGGCGGCGATCGCGGGCGCTCGTCGCACCGACAGTGCGTTCGCGCGCATGCTGCGCGAGACACGCGCCGCCGATCTGCTCGCCAACCCCGACTTCGGGACCGAGAGCCGCCTCGACGTGCGCAAGGTCGCCGCACTGCCGATGGTGGAGGACGCGGGCAAGGAGCAGGGCATCATCGTGCAGCCGCTGCCCGTGCGGCCGGAGGACGTCAACAACAGTCTCGGTCTCGCGCTCTCCAGAAGGGTGGGGTACGCGTTCGCGCGACCGCACGTGTTGCACGGCCGGATGCCCCAAGCGGATCGGATGCACGAGGTTCTGGTCAACCCGCGCTTCGCGGATGCGTACGGGCTCCATGTCGGCGAGGAGTTCAACGCGGTCATCCTCTCGCAAGAGGACTTCCAGACCTTCGAAGAGGAGGGCATCACCTTCGCCGAGGCGATCGCTCGTCTGAACCGAGGCGACGCGGGCACGCGCGTGCGGCTTCGAGTCACCGGAATCGGCGTATCACCCGAGGAGATCGTGGTCGACGAGGGATTCGAGCAGCGCATGCTGCTCGCGACCCCGGCGTTCCTGCGGAAGTATCCGAACGCCGACGCCGGCTTCTTCGGCATCGGTGTTCGGCTGCGACACGGGAATGCCGACTTGGCGGCGTTCAAGCGCGCGGTCCAGGCGCTTCCACACCAAGGCGCGATCGAATTCCAGACCAACGTGGCCACCAGTGCAAAGGTCGATCGCGCCGTGCGACCGAGCGTGGGTGCGCTCACGGTGTTCGCGATCGTGATCGCTCTTACTGCATTGCTCGTCGTCGGCCAGGCGATCGCGCGCCAGAATTTCCTCGATTCGATCGATCATCCGTCGTTGCGGTCCCTCGGCTTCCAGGGCTCGCAGCTGATCACGACGTCGATGTTGCGCGCGCTGCTCATGGCCGTGCTCGCCGCGGTCATCGCCGTGATCGGGGCGATCGCGCTGTCGCCGCTGATGCCCATCGGCGCGGCGCGAACTGCGGAGCCGGATCTGGGGATCTCGGTCGACGCCACCGTCATCGGTCTCGGCGCGCTCGCGGTTGTCGTCGCGATCCTCGTGCTTTCAGCCGCCAGCGCGTGGTGGTACGCGCGAGCATCAGCTGTCGTCGGCGACGCCGGCACCGGGCGTGGGTCGCGCGTCACGGCCTGGCTGCGATCGTCGGGCAGCCCTGTGGTCGCCGCCACCGGCGTGCGCATGGCGTTGGAACCGGGTCGGGGCAGGACCGCGGTGCCGGTGCGCTCGACGATCGCGGGCGCCGCGCTCGCGATCGCCACCGTGGCCGCCGCCGTGACGTTCGCTGCGAGCCTCGACCATCTCGTGTCGACGCCGCGCCTGTACGGCTGGTCGTGGGACGTGAGCATCGACACCGGAGGGCAAGACGACGCCGACGCGGCCGCGCTCGTCAAGACCGTCAACGAACGCCTGCAGCGCTCGCCGCTCGTTCGTGGCTACGCCACCTCGCGGATCAGTCGCATCGATGTCGACGGCGTGACCGTGACCGCGCTCGGCGTCCAGAGGCAACGTGGCACCCTGGGTCCGACGATCGTGAGCGGCCGCGCGCCGCGAATCGGGAACGAGATCGCGCTCGGTGCGAGGACACTCGACCGCATCGGCGTGTCTGTCGGCGACACCGTGCAGGTGAAGCCGGACGCCGGTGGTGCGCCGGTGCCGCTGCGCGTCGTGGGGCGCGTCGTCCTCCCGGGTCTCGGCACGTATCCGGGGTCGGACAAGACCGCGCTCGGCGAAGGCGCGCTCCTGACGCAGCAGACGCTGCGCAAGCTCGGCCCCGACTTCGGCGCCGGCCCCTTCCTCGTACGACTGGCGCCTTCGGCGACGCGCGCACAGCTCGCGGGCGCGATCGTGCCGAAGGGACGGTCGACCGACGTCAATGTGTCAGGACTCGAGCGCCCGTCCGACATCGTCAGCTACGAGCGAGTGCGGACCACGCCACTGGTGCTCGCCGGTGTGCTCGCGCTGCTGGCGATCGCGACCGTCGCGCATGCACTCGTCACCGCAGTGCGACGCCGCCGGCGTGACTTCGCCCTGCTCAAGACACTCGGGTTCACACGGCGCCAGGTCTCGGGTTCGGTGGCGTGGCAAGCGACGACCTTCGGCGTCGTTGCGCTCTGCATCGGCGTGCCGCTCGGCGTCATGGTCGGCCGCTGGACCTGGACCGCCTTGGCCGACGACCTCGGCACCGTGGCCGAGCCCATCATCCCGGTGATCGCCTTCGTCGTCGGGGTGCCGTTCGTGCTGCTCGTCGCGAACCTGGTCGCGTACGTGCCTGGTCGCATCGCCGCCGGTCTGCGGCCCGCTGCCGCGCTGCGGAGCGAGTGATGGGCGCGCTGTGGATGCTGACGCGCTCGGAGCTTCGGCGGCGCTGGCGCAGCGCGGTCGTGTTGACCCTCCTGGTCGGGTTCGTCGGCGCCGTCGTGCTCGCGTTGGTGGCCGGTGCCCGGCGCACCGACACGTCACTCGAACGCTTCGAGCAGGCGAGCCTCGCCGCCAATGTCGAGATCGACGTCGGCGACGCGACTCCGGAACAGATCGAGCAGTTCCGGCGCCTCCCGGGCGTCGCGGCCGCCGCCGAGCTCTATCAGCTCACGCTCGTGAGCCCGGGGGCCGGGTTCGTCGCGATCGCCGGACAGGTGGACGGGCGGTTCGGCCGCGACGTCGACCGCGCGCGGGTGCTCGAGGGCCGGGAGGCCGACCAGACCAAGGCGGACGAGCTCACGATCGGCGAATCGTTGGCCGACCAGCTCCACCTCCGCGTCGGCGACCGCTTGAAGTTCCAGTCCTATTCGCCGGCCGACATCGAGGCGGCGCGCGCGAACAACGTCGCGACGCCCGATCCCCACGGTCCGGATGTCTCGTTCCGCATCGTGGGCATCGTGCGGCGTCCGCTCGACCTCGGTGGCCGGGGCACTGCGGGTGGCGTCGTCGTGCTGCCCCAGGCGTTCTTGGAGAAGTACCGCGACCAGATCGGCTCGTTCGCGCGCTCGCTCGTGAGGGTTCGGACCGCGCCGGGCGCCGATGTTCGTCGCATCACCCGCGCCGCGAAGCAGATGTTCGGCGCGTCCGATGTGTTCTCGTTCCAGAGCCTGGGGATCGAGGGCAAGGGCGCTCAGAACGCGATCGATGTCACGACGGTCGGGCTCTACATCGCGGCGGGCGTCGCGGCCGTCACGGGTCTGGTGGGCATCGGGATCGCGTTGTCACGGGAGATCGCACTGGTCGACGGTGACCAGGTCACGTTGAGCGCGCTCGGTGTCCGGCCGGCCGGTCGCGTGCTCGCCGCCGCCGCCATCGGGGTGCCGGTGGCACTCGTGGGTGCAGTGCTCGCGGTGGTGGGTGCGATCCTCGCGTCGCCGTTGTTCCCGATCGGCGTCGCACGCGATGCCGAGCCGGAACCGGGCGTTCACGTCGACGGCCTGGCGATCGCCATCGGCGCGGCCGTCGTGCTGCTCGTCGTGCTCACCATCGCCGCGGTCGCCGGTGTCCGCACGGCGCGGATCGCTCGCTCCGCGCGCGAGCCGATGCGACCGACGTTCGCGACGCGCGCGGTCGCCGAGCTCGGCGCACCCCCACCGATGGCCGCCGGGATGCGCTTCGCACTCGATCAGGGCCGTGCCCGGCCCGCGCTGCCTGTGCGCTCTTCGTTGATCGGAGCAACGTTCGGGATCCTCGTGGTGATCGCGGTGCTCGTGTTCTCCGCCAGCCTCGACCATCTCGTCTCCACCCCCTCGGCATACGGATGGACGTGGGACACCACAGTGGGCGATACGCAAGCACAACAGACCGGTAGCGACTGCAGCCCGATCACGACCCGGCTCGCGAGCGAGCGCGTGGTGTCGGCGGTCGCGTCGATCTGCAGCAGCAGCGTCGAGATCGAAGGTCGGCCCGTCCCGGGCTGGGGTTTTGGTCAGATCCGCGGACGCATCGAGCCGCGCCTCGCCGATGGACGCGCACCCGCGACGACGACGGAGGTCGCGCTCGGTGCGGACACGCTCGCGGCTGCTGGCCGTTCGGTGGGCGATCGGGTGCGGATCTCGGGTCCCGAACGCACGCGCACGTATCGCATCGTCGGCCAGGTGGTGATGCCCGGGCTGTCGGATCCCTCGCCCCTCGCCGACGCGGCCGTCTTCACCGCGCCCGGCCTGGCGCGTCTCGGCGACAGCAACGGCGGCTGGAACCTCGTCGCCACCTTCGCTCCCGATGTCGCTCGGGCGCGCGCGGTGCACAGGCTGCAAGAGCTCGCCGCGGCGGATGAAGGCCCGCTCGCGCCCAAGGTTCCCGTCGAGATCGACCGGGTGCAGCGGATCAACGGGCTCCCCATCGCGCTCGCCGTCTTCGTCGCCGCGGTGGCGCTCGTCGCGGTCGGGTTCGCGCTCATCACCGCGGTCCGCAGGCGTCGCCGCGACCTCGCAGTGCTGAAGACGCTCGGGTTCGATCGTGGTCAAGTGCGCATGACCGTCGCCTGGCAAGCGACGACCGTCGCCGCGATCGGCCTGCTCCTGGGCATCCCGCTCGGACTGGCGCTCGGCCGCGTCGTGTGGCACCTGGTCGCCGACGAGCTCGGTGTCGCCGGCACTCCGAGCTGGCCGGTGCTGGCGATCGCGTTGCTCGTTCCTGTAGCCCTCGTCGCCGTCAACCTCATCGCCGCGCTCCCGGCGCACCGCGCCGCACGAACGCGACCTGCTGTCGTCCTACGATCGGAGTGACCGTGGCCACCAGGCTCGACGACATCCAACCTCTGGACCTCGCGAGCATTCGCGACGACGTTCACGAGCGTCCGCCGTGGTCGTCGCGCGCCACCGCGTCGGTCGCGCTCGCCTTCGTTGCCGTCGTCGTGGTCGTCATCGCGGTGCTGGTCGGCGATCGGGTGCCGCTCGGACCCGGCCGCCCGTTGTCGGTGGTGCTGGTCGCGGTGTGGGCGGCGGCGGCCATGTTCGTCGCGGTTCATCGGCCCCGGGAGCCGCTGGCTGCGGTCATGGCGTGGGCTGCCCTCGTCGGTGCGGTGGCGTTGCTCGGTGCCGGGCTCGCCGGACGCGACGTCGCCACTGCGACCGTGCGCGACTTCGGCGGCGGGATGCGCGGGGTGGCGCTCGCGTTGCTGCCGGCCGTCGGCCTGCACCTCGTGCTCGGGCTCCCTGACGGGTCGCTGGTCACGCGCGCTCGGCGCCTCTGGGTGATCGCCGGCTACGTCGCCAGCGCGGTCGTCGCGGTCATCCTCGTGGCCGACCGGCCCGACGTGAAGGTCGAACCCCTCGTTGTGCTCGCCATCGTGGATGCGGTGGTCGGGCTGGTTGGCTACGTGGCGCGGTGCCGAGCGGCCCGCACTGTGCAGGAGCGCGCGCGGCTGCAATGGCCCGCGTGGGGCGTGGTCGTCGCGGGCGCGATCTCCCTGGGCGCGTGGGTGTTGCACGAGCTGTTGTCCTGGCCCGACGACCTGCGCACAGTCGTGCTCTCGACCACCGTGCTCATTCCGCTGTCGTTGGCGCTCGGTGCGTCGGAGCGCCTCGCGGTGCGCATCGACCGTCTCCTGGTGCACACCATCACGATGGCCGGGCTCGCGGCGATGGTCGCCGCGTCGTACCTGCTGATCGTGCTCGGACTCGGACGCGCACCGACCGGCGACGAGAAGACGCTGCTCGGCCTCTCGATGCTCGCCGCCGCGATCGCGGCCCTGCTCTGGATCCCGGTGCGTGAGCGGCTCGGCGAGTTCGCGACGCGCCGGGTGTACGGCGAGCGTCATGCACCCGACGAGGTGATCCGCACGTTCGGCAGCCGGCTCACGCGCGCGCTCCCGCTTGACGAGCTCCTGCTCCAGCTGGCGGAGTCGTTGAAGAAGACGATGTCGCTGAGCGTTGCGGAGGTGTGGACGCGCGGCGCGACCGGTCGGCTCGAGCGATCGGTGTCGGTGCCCGACCGCGGTCCCGCCACGATGGCACTGGGCGCCGAGGAGGAGACGGTCGTCGCCCGCGCCGGAGTGTCGGGGGTGGCGTGGGCGAGCATCTGGCTGCCGCAGATGATCACTGCGGACGACGAGCTGCTCCGGGTCGCACCGATCACGAACAGCGGGGAGTTGCTCGGAATGATCGTCGTGCGCCGTCCGCACGGATCGCTCAACTTCGACGAGCACGACGATCAGGCGCTCACCGAGCTCGCCCGCCAGGTGGGTCTCGCGCTGCACAACGTGAAGCTCGACTCCGCGTTGCAGGAATCGCTCGACGAGGTGCGGCGCCAGGCCGACGAGCTACGCGCCTCGCGCGCTCGCATCGTCGAAGCGGGCGATGCGCAGCGCCGTCGTATCGAGCGCGACCTCCACGACGGCGCGCAGCAACACCTCGTCGCGCTCGCGGTGAACGTGAACCTGGTGCGCCAGATCGCCGACAACGATCCCGACACCGCCAAGGCGATGCTCGAGCAGATCGGGTCCGATCTCCAGGAAGCGGTGCAGGAGCTACGGAACCTCGCCCACGGCATCTACCCGCCGTTGCTGATGGACCGCGGTCTCGGGGAGGCGTTGTCGGCCGCCGCCGGCCGTGCTGCGATCCCCACCGGAGTCGAGGCGGACGGCATCGGCCGGTACCCGGAGCAGATCGAAGCCGCGGTGTACTTCTGCTGCCTCGAAGCGCTGCAGAACGCGGCGAAGCACGCGGGCGAAGGTGCCGAGGCGATGATCACCGTGTCCGAGGAAGAAGGCGCGCTGCTCTTCGAAGTGCGCGACAACGGGGCCGGCTTCGATCTCGCGTCGCGTGCGCACGAGGGGCACGGGTTCGTGAACATGGGCGACCGCGTGGGCGCCATCGGCGGGTCGATCTCGGTGGAGTCGGCTCAGGGTCAGGGGACCGCGATCCGCGGTCGGATCCCGCTCGCCGACGTGCCGCTCGACGACTAACGAGTTGCGCGGATAGGTGGTCACGCTCTGCAGATCGCGTTCGCGCCAACACGCGGCGAGACTCCGGAACTCAGGAGTCGCCGCTCACCGACCGATGCTGACGTGGCCGATGGGCCTGCGTTCCGAAGCG
>Ga0081539_10006717_pt1 | contig 10840 bp, 12 predicted proteins | sample TabmetS4T2R2_FD_71023 | JGI IMG/M metagenome (GOLD analysis project Ga0081539, IMG submission 71023) | Tabebuia heterophylla rhizosphere microbial communities from the University of Puerto Rico - S4T2R2 | ecosystem: Host-associated > Plants > Roots > Rhizosphere ... | reverse complement strand
TTTCCCGACGGAAGCGTGATGCGGCTCGGCTATGCCGACCAGAACGGCCGCGAATATGTCGCCATCGGGCGGCTTTTGCGCGAGCGCGGAATTCTTCCGGCCGGCGGGACGAACATGCAGGCGATCAAGGCCTGGATGCGCGCGAATCCCGACGAGGGCCGGGCGCTGATGCGCGAGAACCTGTCCTACATCTTCTTTCGTGAGCTGACCGGCCCAGGCCCGCTCGGGGCGATGAATGTTCCGGTCACTCCGCGCGCGACGGTCGCCGCCGACCCCAATTTCGTTCCGCTCGGAGCGCCGGTGTTTCTCGCGCTCGACCGGCCCGAGGCCTACGGCTTCTGGGTCGCGCAGGACACGGGCGGAGCGATCAAGGGCCCGAACCGCTTCGACACCTTCTGGGGCGCGGGCGCCGAGGCCACGCAGATCGCGGGCGGCATGGCGTCATCCGGCGTGGCGCTGATCCTCGTTCCCAAGGGAACCGCGGCGGCCCTGGTGCCGCAGCCGAATGGCGCGCCTCCTCAGCCCTGAGGAGGCCGAGCTCTGGGCTCGGGTCACGGCGACGATCAGGCCGCTGTCGCGCGATCCGGCGACGGAGCCGCCCATTGCTTGCGAGGCCCCGGAAACGTCTCCGCGGCCGCCTCCGCGACCGACCGGGAAGCCCCGGCCGCCGCGCAGGACCGCCGATCCGCCGCCGACGTGGAGACCGGGAACGCTGGACGGAACCTGGGACCGCAAGCTCAGCTCCGGCTCGGTCCGGCCGGACCGGATCGTCGATCTCCACGGCCTCGACCTTGACCGCGCCTGGCGGGCGATCGACGTCGCCCTTGATCGGGCCTGCGAAGCGGGGGACCGCGTCGTCCTGCTGGTGACCGGCCACCATCGCCCCGGCGAGCCGCCGGTCAAGCGTGGCAAGATCCGCGCCGCAGTGCACGACTGGCTTGCGGTTTCGAGGCACGCGGTCCGAATTGCGGCGGTGCGGGGCGCCCATTCCCGGCATGGCGGCGGAGGAAGCCTCTATATTGTGCTTAGGAAGCGTTAAACGCCCCCGCTCCACTGTTTGTTAACCGTTCGAGCCTAGTCCCTTCCAAACGGCGGATGTCCGCCCCTCGGGACGCAATCCAGGCCCATGAAAGAAGGCACGGCCCAGAAGATCAGCAACGCCCTGCTCTCGGGCGCGGCGGGGTTCGCCTCGTTCGTCTTCTCGCTGTCCGCTTTCCTCTACATCACCGCCCTCGACCAGCAGATCATCGCGTCCATCACGGCCGGCGTCTTCTGCCTGCTCGTCAGCTACATTGCCTCGGAGCGCCCCAACAGCGAGAGCGCACGCGCGCTTGCCGCTCTCGGCGACCGCCTGCTCGCGGTGGAGGAGGGCGATCTCATTTCGCCGCCGCCCGCCGTCGTCCGCCGCAACATGCCCAAGCTCGCATCGGCGGTCGACAGTCTCTTCGCCGAAGTGCGCGCCTCGATCGAGAACGCGCAGGCGCTCGGCATGTACGATCCGGTAACGTCGCTTCCCAACCGGCTTCACTTCCGCTCGGAAGCCGACAAGATGCTCGGCGATGCGGCCCCGGGGAGCCGCTCGGCCATGCTGTTCGTGGACCTCGACAGGTTCAAGATGGTCAACGACAGCCTCGGACACGCGCGCGGCGACCAGCTCCTGATCATGGTCGCGAACCGCCTCCGAGTGGTCGTGACCGCGGAGCTCAGCGAGACCCCGGCGCGCCGCCCACTGCTCGCGCGCCTGGCCGGTGACGAATTCACCCTGCTCTTCGCCGAAATCGCCTCGACCGAGGACGTCGAGCGTGTCGCTCGCAGGATCGCGCTCGCCATCGCGGAACCGTTCGAGCTCTATGGCCACAGCGTCGACATCGGCGCTTCGATCGGCGTGGCGCTCAGCCCCGATCACGGGACGACGGTCGAATCCCTGATGCGCGCGGCCGACATCGCCATGTACCGGGCGAAGGCTCTCGGCGGCGGACAGCATTGCCTGTTCAACGACCAGCTTGCCGCCGAGCACCAGCGCAAGGTCGATACCGAGAAGGCGCTCACCGAAGCCGTCCAGCGCGGCGAGTTCATGCTCGTCTACCAGCCTCAGCTCAGCCTGGTGAGCGGGGAACTGGTCGGGACAGAGGCGCTTCTGCGCTGGAACAGCCCGCGCGAGGGCCTGCGCATGCCCTCGACCTTCATTCCCGTCGCGGAGAGCACCGGCCTCATCGCCGAGATCGGCGAATGGGTGATGGGCGAGGTCGCCTCGACCCTTGGGGCCTGGAATCGCGAGGGGCTCGGCCGCCGGCTGGCCTTTAACGTGAGCCCGCGCCAGCTCGACCGCGCCGACTTCTTCGCGCGGCTTCGCAATGCCTTTGCCGAGCAGGGCGTCCCCTTGTCCCTGGTCGAGCTCGAGTTCACCGAAAGCGCGGCGATGAAGGCGAGCGAGGCGGTCGTCGCGGAGATTGCGGCTCTCCAGAGCGAGGGCGTGCGGATCGCGATCGACGATTTCGGCACCGGCTATTCGAACATCGCCCGGCTTCGCTCGATGCCGCTCGACAGGGTGAAGCTCGACCCGTCGCTGATCGCCGACATCGAGCAGTCGGAGAAGGCGCGGGTCGTCGTCCAGGCGCTGATGCAGCTCATCCAGGGCGTTGGCTGCGAGGTCGTCGCCGAAGCCGTCGAGACCTCCGCCCAGGCCGACATCCTCCGCGCCATGGGCTGCCACACGATCCAGGGCTATGTCTTCGCCCAGCCCATGCTCGAGGACGAATATCTCGCCTGGACCCGCGACTCGGCGGCGCCGTCGCGAATCGTCGCCTAGGCGAGCACCTTCCGAAGCACTCGTTCGTAGATCCGCGACAGCGTCTCGATGTCCGCGACCGCGGCGCATTCGTCGAGCTTGTGCATCGTTCCGTTCGGAAGGCCGAAATCGACCACCGGGCAGAGCTGGATGAGGAAGCGGCCGTCCGACGTCCCACCGCTCGTCGACAGTTCCGGCGCCACGCCCGTCTCTTCCTCGATCGCCGCGACGATCACGTCGTAAAGCGGGCCCGGCGGGGTCAGGAACGCCTCGCCCGAGATTCGCGCCCGGACCGCCGAGCCCGGCGCCTCGCGCTCGGCGATCTTCTCCACCATTCGGACGAGGTCGGCGCCCCGATGCAGATTGTTGAAGCGGATGTTGAGCTGGGCGGTCGCCGAAGCGGGGATGACGTTGCTCGCCTGCGTCGGCGTGCTCACGGCCGTGAATTCGAGGTTGGATGGCGGGAAGGCGTCGGTCCCGTCGTCGAGGTGCAACGATTCGAGCGCCGCGATCACGCGCGCGAGCTTCGGAACCGGATTGTCGGCTCGGTGGGGATAGGCGACATGGCCCTGTGTCCCGGGGACGTCGATCCACATGTTGACCGAGCCGCGGCGGCCGATCTTCACCGTGTCGCCAAGCCGCTCGACCGATGTCGGCTCGCCGATCAGGATCATGTCCGGCCGGATCGACCGCTCGTTGAGCCAGTCGATGATCCGCGGCGTTCCCCAGGTCGCATAACCCTCTTCGTCGCCGGTGATGAGCAGCGAGACGGTCCCGCGGGCCTCCTGGCGTGACAAGGCGGCGACGAATGCAGCGATCGCGCTCTTCATGTCGACCGCGCCGCGGCCGGTCAGCATTCCGTCCTCGATCCGAGCGTCGAATGGATCGCTGCTCCAGCCCTCGCCGGCGGGGACTACGTCGAGATGGCCGGCAAAGCCGAAATGCGGCGCGCCGCCCTCCCGGATCGCGACCATGTTCTCGGTCGGCCCATCGGGCGGCTCGCCCAGCACCCAGCGGTGGATGGTGAAGCCGAGCGGCTCGAGAGCCGCCTCGAGCACGTCGAACACCTCGCCGCGCGCGGGCGTGACGCTTGGGACATTGATTAGCTCGCGAGCAAGCGCGATTGGGTCGACCGACATTATGGCCGACTAGCAAAGGAGTCGGGGATGCCCAAGGTCGACATCGAAGCGGTCAGGCAGACCAACCGCACCGGCTATCCGCCGCCCTACAATGAAGACGTGGAGGGCCGCTGGTACCGCCGAATCGGAAAGGCCAGCGGGCTCACGGAGATCGGCGTCAGCCATGTGGTCCTCCAGCCCGGCGCGTGGTCGAGCCAGCGCCACTGGCACAACGGCGTCGACGAGTTCGTGGTGATGCTGGAGGGCGAAGCGGTGCTGGTCGAGGATGACGGCGAAACGGTGCTTCGCACTGGCGACTGCGCCTCCTTCCCGAAGGACGCGGCCAACGGCCATCACCTGGTCAACAAAAGCGATCGGCCGTGCACGTTCATCTGCATCGACAACCGGCGGGACGAAGGCGACTGCCACTACCCGGACATCGACCTTCGCTACGAGGCTGCGGGCGCGAACTACGTGCACAAGGACGGTTCGCCCTATGAGAGAACGAAGCGGCCGGCCTAGGCGGCCTTGCCGATCTCGTACTGCTCGATCACCCAGGGCTCGTCCTGCGCCGCGTCGATCCACTCGCCGACGTGCGGGTGGGAGAGGACGGCTTTCATATACAGCTCGGCGAATGGCGGGACAGGCACCGAATAGGTGATGAACCGGGTGACCACGGGCGCGTACATCATGTCGACAGCGCACCAGTCGCCGAAGAGGAACTGGCCGCTGCCCGCGAACCGGGCCCGCGCCTGCGCCCAGAGCTGGAGGATTCGGTCGATCTCCTCGCGAACCTCGTCGGAAAGCTTCTGCGCGGGAAAGCTCTTGCGCACGTTCATGGGCAGTTCGCGGCGCAGGTTCGCGAAGCCCGAGTGCATCTCCGCCGCCATCGAGCGCGCCATTCCGCAAGCGGACGACTGCTGCGGCCAGTATTTCGCCTTGCCGTGACGGTCGGCGAGGAACTCGATGATCGCCAGGCTGTCCCAGACCACGCATTCGCCGTCCCACAGGATCGGCACCTTGCCCAGGGATGGGGCGAACTCGTCGCCCTCCCGGCGCTTCTCCCACTCGGCGTCGAACAGCGGAACGACGAATTCCTCGAATTCCTCGCCCGAATGCTTCACCGCCAGCCAGCCGCGCATCGACCAGCTGGAATAAGCGCGGTTGCCGATGATGAGCTTGAGCAAGTCGCTCTCCCTAGGATGTCGCCGCTTCGAGGATCGCCGTCCGTAACTCGGCGATCCCCAGGCCGGTTTCGCTCGACGTCGCGATCAGCTGCGGATGCGCGGCGGCATGTTTAGCAGATTGCGCCATCGTCTGCCGCAGAACGTCGGCGAGCGCGGTCGGCTTCACCTTGTCGGCCTTGGTCAGCACGAGCTGGTAATTGACCGCCGCGGCGTCGAGCATGTCCATGATCTCTTCGTCCACGGGCTTCAGCCCATGCCGCGAATCGACCAGCACGAACGCGCGCCGGAGCACCGCCCGACCGCGCAGGAAATCGTTCACCAGGTAGCGCCAGCGCTTGACGAGGTCCTTCGGGGCTTCGGCGAATCCGTAACCGGGCATGTCGACCAGCCTGATCCGTGGGGGGCGCCCGACGTCGAAGAAGTTCAATTCCTGGGTCCGTCCGGGCGTGTTCGACGTCCTCGCCAGCCCCTTGCGGTTGGTGAGCGCGTTGAGGAGCGAGCTCTTGCCTACGTTAGACCGTCCCGCGAACGCCACCTCCGGAAACTCCGGTTCCGGCAGGTGCTGGAGCGCCGGCGCGGACTTGAGGAAATCGACCGGCCCCGCGAACAATTTGCGGGCGCGCTCGGCCAGCTCTTCCTGCTCCGCGTCCTCCGTCACGTCGTCGCCGGGTGCGTGTCCGCAAAGTGGAGCCCGTACTTCTTGTACAGCCACCATTGCTGCAGGATGGTGAGGATATTGCTGGTCACCCAGTAGAGCTGCAGCCCGCTCGCGAACGGGGCCATCACGAACATCATCACCCACGGCATGATCGCGAAGATCTGTTGCTGCGTCGGGTCCATCGGCGCCGGGTTCAGTTTGAACTGTAGCCACATGGTGACGCCCAGCAGGATCGCCAGAACGCCGATCCCGAGGAAGCCCGGAGGCGTGAAGTGCAGAAGGCCGAACAGGTTGACCGGAGTCAGCGGGTCTGGGGCGCTCAGGTCCTTGATCCACCCGACGAAGGGCTGGTGGCGCATTTCCACGCTGACCAGAAGCACCTTGTAGAGAGCATAGAAGATCGGGATCTGCAGGATGAGCGGAAGGCAGCCCGCGGCCGGGTTGATCTTCTCCTCCTGGTAGAGCTTTAGCATCTCCTGCTGAAGCTTTGGCTTGTCCTCCTTGTAGCGCTCCTGCAGCGCCTTCATCTTCGGCTGAAGCTTGCGCATCGCGGCCATCGACTGGAACTGCTTCTGCGCGACCGGGTACATGAGTCCGCGCACGATCAGCGTCAGGCAGATGATCGCGACCCCGAAATTGCCGATGTGGTGGAACAGCCAGTTCAGAAGGTCGAAGATCGGCCGCATGAACCATTCGAACCAACCCCAGTCGATCGCTTTGGAGATCTTCGGAATGCCCGCCCCCTCGTACTGGTCGAGAAGGGACTTCTCCTTCGCGCCCGCGAAAAGCCGGGTCTCGGTGCTCACCGCTTGCCCGGGCGCGACGACGACAGGAGCTTCGGAGAAATCGGCCTGGTAGGCGCCGCTCGGCGCCTTGCGGAAGCTCGCAGCGAAGCTGGTGCTTCCGGCCGGGGCGAGTGCGGTCAGCCAATATTTGTCGGTGAAGCCGAGCCATCCGCCCGCGGTATTGAACTGTTGTCCGGCGGCGTTCTGGTCGAGGGTTTTCCAGTTGACGTCATAATTCGCGGCACCGCTGAGGACGCCGATCGGACCGACGTGGACGGTCCAGGTGTCGGGGTCGGGCGATTTGTTGGCCCGGCTGACGAGCCCGAACGGGCGCACGGCGATCGCGCTGCCCGTCGGGTTCGCCACCCGTTGCCGGACGGTGAAGAGGTAATTGTCGTCGACCGAGACGATCAGCTGGAATTGCGGCCCGCCGTTCGACCAGCTGAGCGTGACCGGCTTTCCGGGTTCGAGGACTGGAGCGCTCGCCGTCCACAGGGCGTCGGCGGGCGGCGCCTCGACGCCCTGTCCGCTCCACCCGAACGAGGCGAAATAGGCGCCCGGAGCTCCCGCGGGCGAAAGCAGCCGCACGGGGGGCGAATCCTTGGCGATGCTCTGGCGTTCGCGGACCAGCACGAGATCGTCGATCCGGGCGCCCTGGAGGTTGATCGAGCCCTGGAGGCTTGGCGTCTGGATGCGAAGGCGCGGAGTCGAACGAAGGACTTCGGCGCGGTTGCGCAGCGCCGCGGGAGCGCTCGGCACGGGGCTCGCCTGCTGCGGCGCCGGCTGTACCTTGCCGTTCTCGACCTTCGGGGGCGGGTTCGCGGGCACGAACTTGTTCGACAGCCAGCCCCAGCCGAGCAGGACGAGCGCGCTCAGCACGATCGCGAGGACCAGGTTTCTGTTCTCGTTCACTTATGATCCTCGACTTCAGGGCACCGGGTCGTAGCCCTGGCCGCCCCAGGGGTGGCAGCGCATGATCCGCTTCACAGCGAGCCATCCGCCGCGCGCGGCGCCATAGCGTTGAATGGCGGTGATCGCATAGGCCGAACAGCTGGGCTGGTAGCGGCAGCTCGGCGGCAGGATCCGCGACGGGCCCTTCTGCCAGCCCTTGACGACGAGGATGAGCAGCCTTGCGATCACGGCCGGGTCTTCTCCAGCGCCTTCGTCAGGTCCTGGCGCAACAGCCCGAAGTCGCGCTCGATTCCGCCGCTGCGCCCGATGATCACATGGTCGTAGCCGGGATGGCCGCTCGAGGGGATGATCTCCCGGGCGAGCTCGCGGAATCGGCGCTTCATGCGGTTGCGGACGACGGCCTTGCCGACCTTCTTGCTGACGGTGAAACCGACCCGCTTGGCGGGGTCGCCGTCTCCGCGGTCGCGCACGAGCAGGACGAAGCCCGGCATCGCCGCGCGCCGCCCGGCATTTGCTGCGAGAAAGTCCGAGCGCTTCCGAAGGGTAGTTAGGCGCTGAGCTTCTTGCGGCCGCGCGCGCGCCGCGAGTTCAGCACCTTGCGACCGCCCACCGTCGCCATGCGCACGCGAAAGCCGTGCCGGCGCTTGCGGACGAGATTGCTCGGCTGGAAGGTGCGCTTCATCGCTCATTGCCTCAAAATCTAAATGAAAAAGGGCCGCCGTTCCGGCAGCCGCTGTCGAGCGGGCCGATAGGGGACAGGCGAGGCAAAGTCAATTCGCAGCAGACGCGGATTCAGCCGTGGGCTGCCCTGCGAGCGGCCTGCGCAGCGCCCCTGGTCTCAAAGACGAGCGACCCGGCGCGGCAGAAGTCGCGCAGCGCCTGTGCCGGCATCGGCGCTTGCAGCCAGAAGCCCTGGCCGGCGGTGCATCCGAGCTCGACGAGAAGCTTCAACTGCTGTTCGTTCTCGACATGCTCCGCCACCGTGGACACTCCGAGCGCGTCGCACAGTCCGATCACCGCCGCGAGCAGGCGCTGGCCGTCCGAATTGTCCTGCGCGGCCGTTACCAGGGCGCCGTCGAGCTTGATCTGGTCGAAGCTCATTTCGCGCAAATATCCGATCGACGCATATCCCGCGCCGAAATCGTCGAGGACGATCGTCACGCCTTGCGTCCGGAGCTTGGCAAGGCTTTCGCGGGCCCGTCCGAAGTCCGCGAGAAGGGCCGTTTCTGTGACTTCGACCTGGAGCCGCTTGGTGGAAAGGCCCGCCCGCTCGAGGCCGGCAAGAATGGCTTCGGCCGAGCCCGTCGAGCAGAGCTGGACCGCGCTGAGGTTGAACGACAGCCGCACCGGGTCGGGCCAGCTCGCCGCCTCCGCGAACGCTTTCGCCATGAGATGGCAGCTGATGTCGCCGATGACGTTGAGCTGCTCGGCGAGCGGCACGAATTCGGAAGGCGACACGTTGCCGAGCTCTTCGTCCCTCCACCGGGCGAGCGCTTCGTTGGCGACCACCTGTCCGGTCCGAAGGTCGATGATCGGCTGGAAGACGAGATGGATGCTCTCGTGGACTCCGGGGAGCCGCAGCGCCGCTTCGATCTGGGCCCGACGCCGGCGCGGCGCCTCCATTTGCGGTTCGAAAACGGACACTTCGCCGCATCCGTCTTCCTTCGCCTGGTACAGGGCCAGGTCGGCATGCGACAGCACGCCGGAGGTGGTCCGCGCCTGGCCTCGACGGGAAATGCCGAGCCCGCAACAGGCCGACACGCCGAGCTGGCGCCCGTGGATGGTCACGGGCCGATTGACTTCAGCCAATACCCTGGCGCCCGTTTCCTTCGCGGCCGAAGGGCAGGTGATGTTCGGGAAAAGGAGCCCGAACTCGTCTCCGCCGAGACGAGCGACGAGCGCGCTCTTGCCCGCGGCCTGGAGCAGCCGGGTCGCCACGGTCTCCAGCAGCTTGTCCCCGGCCGCGTGGCCGAACGTGTCGTTCACGGCTTTGAACCGGTCGAGGTCGACGATTCCCACCGCAAACGAACCGTCGCCGCTGTGGCGCTCGATCTCGGCCTCGAGCGCTGCAACGAAGGCCCGCCGATTCGGAAGCTTCGTCAGGAAGTCGGTCGTGGCCGCGACGATGGCCTCCTGCCGCGCATGTTCCGCCAGCTGCTGCTGATGCTCGAGAGACGAACGCGACCTGACCAGGTCGGTGAAGTGGGCATCGTGGACGCTGAGCAGGCGCAGGATCAGCCCGGAAACGACCGCAAGGCTAATCGCTGCGCCGATGAATTGCGGATCGCTCGAAACGAACGACAGAGCGGCAAGCGGCAGGCTGAGCACGATGAGAGGCATTCGCGCCGCGGTCTGGAGTGCGCTCAGTCCATAGGCGATTCCGATCGCGGTCAGCCCGCCGAAGAGAATAACCGCCATTTTTTGCTCGTGGCTGGCCGTGTCGAGAATTCGAGCGCACCACAGGAAGACCGAAAGGCATATCAGGGCGCCCAGCAGGCAGGTCTGCTGCATCCGTCTCAGCATCTGCTCGTGGGACACTTCTCTGTCCGGGAGCCATTGAAGCACGCGCAGCAGACCGCAGGCGGCGAGCACCGTCGGAATGTTGAACCCCGGGGCGAGCCGGCCGCCCGTCGCAATCTGAAGACCGCACACGTTCATGAGCGCGAGCAGGTAGACGACCGGAATCTGCCGCCGGAGCGTGGAATAGCGCGCCTCGACGATGGCTCGGCCGGACGGAGTCTGGATCTCGCCGACGTCGAACAGGGACCAGGATACGCTACCGGGCATGCGGCCGGGGACTACCCGGATTGATTTAATCCGAAGTTGACGATTGGCTCGAAACGGGGGGAATTCCCGATACTCCAGGCGAGGCGTCGCAAGCGGCAGTCTGCTGCCTTTCGAGCTCCCGCCTCCGCCGCGCGCTCGGCCGCCTCAGCGCCCAGTCGGTCCAGCTTCCCGCCTTGGGCTGCCAGCGCTTGAAGCGGACGTAGTGGCGCTTCGCCCACATGCTGGTCCTGAGTACGAGGGCGAGGCCGACGCCGGCGACGAGGATTCCACCGGGGCCGGGGAGCGCCCCGACCAGCGGGGAGACGACCAGAAGCAGGACGCCGACTCCGAACAGGGTCCATTCAACCACCGGATGATCGATGAAGCTACGCCACTGCTCCCGTGTGAACATCGGCCGGATGTGGGCGCGAACGACCGTTGCCGCAAGGACTTGGCCGCGCTAGCAAGTCCTCGCCGAGCTAGGGGGGTGTCTGCGTTTCTCCATCGTCGCCCGGGCGCATGTCGGGGCCCCAGGACAAGAATTCGGGTACTGTTTCGCTGAGATCCCGGCATTCGCCGGGATGACGGTGCAGTGCGCATGACGGCCACCGTCGCCACCGTCGCCT
>Ga0081539_10006716_pt1 | contig 10840 bp, 6 predicted proteins | sample TabmetS4T2R2_FD_71023 | JGI IMG/M metagenome (GOLD analysis project Ga0081539, IMG submission 71023) | Tabebuia heterophylla rhizosphere microbial communities from the University of Puerto Rico - S4T2R2 | ecosystem: Host-associated > Plants > Roots > Rhizosphere ... | reverse complement strand
CAGCCAGCGTCGGGTGAATCGCCCTGCCGATCTCATGCACGCTGGTGAACTGAATCGGCTTCACCTCGGACGTCATGGGATCGATCTCGAGCTCGACGACGTCGCACGCCCAGCCGTACGAGCCGTAGGCGTCCCCACGATAGGTCTCGTCGCTCCACGACATGTCGCCCGGCCGCTCGTAGGTTTTCGTGACCACGAGCGGCCCGTGCTTGCGAAAGTATTCCGCCGGCGTCTTGCGGCCAAGCGTCGCGCGCACATCCTCGGCACAGCGCTGCAGGATGCGGCCGACAATCATGCACGTGCGCGACGCGACCGTCGGTCCGCTGTCGGGCACCTCACCGGTATCGGCGGCATTCACCTCGACGTCGTCGTACGGGATGCCGAGGGTGTCGGCGACGATCTGCGCGTGCATCGTGCGCGTACCCTGGCCGATCTCGGTGCTCCCCACCAGGATGCGGACACCGCGCGCCGTCAACGCCAGCGACGCCTTGGACGCCAGCTTGACTTCACCGCCGCCGGTGAAGCCGGATCCGTGGAAGAAGAGCGAGAGGCCGATGCCGCGGTTCGTGCCGCGCAGCGCCCGTCGCCGGCGCTTGAAGTCGGTGCGCTTGACGGCCGCGCGCAGCACATCGAGCGCGCTGGAGTCGCGGCCGAGGCGTTGGCCGGTCGCCGTGACGTCGCCCGGCCGCAGCGCGTTGATCTCGCGGAGGCGCACCGGATCGATCCCCAGCTGGTCGGCGATCCGATCCATGTGGACCTCGGAGGCGAACTGCGTCTGCGGCGCGCCAAAGCCGCGGAAGGCGCCGTTCGGCGGCGTATTCGTCATCGCCGCCCGGCCGCGAATGCGGATGTGATCGCAGCGGTACGGTCCGCTCGCATGGATGACGCCGCGCGACAGCACGACCGCGCTGAGCGTCGCGTAGGCGCCGCCGTCGAGAATCACGTCGATGTCCATCGCCGTCAGGCGTCCGTCGCGCGTGACGCCCGTGCGGTGGCGCACGATGGAGGGATGCCGCTTGGTCGTGGCCAGCATGTCCTCGACGCGGTCGTAAATCAGCTTGACCGGCCGGCCGGACTTGCGCGCCAGGAGCGCGGCGTGCCCGGCGATCATCGACGGATATTCCTCCTTGCCGCCGAAGCCGCCGCCGGTCTCGGTCTGCACCACGCGGACCTGATCGCCGGACAGCCCCATCAGGACGCACAGCGCGCGGTGAACGTAGTACGGACACTGCATCGAGCCGTAGACCGTGACCCCGCCGTCGGAGTGCGGCACGGCGATGACGCCGTTGGTCTCGATGTAGAGCTGCTCCTGGTGTCCGGTGCGGTATTCGCCTTCGACGATCAGGTCGGCGCGCGCGAAGCCTTCGGCCGTGTCCCCTTTGTCGATCGCAATCGTCTTGAAGAGGCGCGTCGCGGCCTCGGCATCGTAGTGCGGCGTCGTCTCACGGTAGGCGATGCGCACGTCGGCGGCAGACAGACGGTCGCGACTCTCGTGCGCCAGGAGCAGAATCGGCTCGGCGGCGTGGCGCACCTCGCGCGCCGCCAGGCATGGCTGGGCGTCGTCGATCAGGGCGACGATGTTGCGGCCGGGGATGTCGCGGTGGTCGACGATGGTGAAGCCGGCGCGGTCGAAGGCGTAGTCGATGCTGAGGATTTCGCCGGCCGGAATCGTCGAGCGGATCGTCCGGGCGTGCAGCAATCCGGGAAAGGTGATGTCGTCGATGTAGCGGGCGGTGCCGGCGGCCTTCTCGGCGCCTTCCTTCCGCGTGACATTGCGGCCGACTGCGCCCCGCGCGCCCGAAGCCATCGCGAAATTATATGCGCTCGAGCAGGCGCAGCTCGTGAATGGACCAGAAGAACGTGCGCGACGTGCCAAGCTGGCGCAGCCTGAGCGTCCGCGCGTGGTTCTCGGGCAGCACGATGTCGATCCACGGATAGTCGGGATCGGCCAGGAGGCCGCGCACGAAGTGCGGCAGCGGCGAGCCGCGAAACAGCGTGCGCGTCGTCTCACCTTCGATGCTTTCGACCGAGAGATCGCGCGGGTAGTCGCCGAAGCTTCGTACGCCCGTCCGCAGGCGCAGGACGCGCACGTCGCGCGGGGCGCCGAGATCGAGCTGCACCCATTCGTCGCCGCGCTGCGGGACGCCCGACAGCCAGCGCGAATCCACGTCGCCGTCGAAAAGCGCCGCGAGCCGATCGTCCTGACGGGACGCGGTGGCGCGGATGCTCGACGCCGCGATCTCCGACAGGCCGGGCGGCACCGCAGGCAGCGTGTAGGGGGCCAGCACGGCGACGGTGATGTCGCCGAAGGATCGGTGCGCGATGACCTGGGCCGGCTCCCGCTCGACGACCGCGAGCAGCGCGTCGGCCAGTCCGGTGTCCGTGTAGAGGCCTTTGTGGATCACGAGATAGCGCACGCCGAAGCCGCGCAGCATGTCGACCGCGTCGCTCTGGCGATCGATCTCGCGAAATGGCGAGTGGCCGCCGCCGAGCCATTGAATCAGCGGCGTGACATAGCCGCTATGGCCGTTGACCACGCGCTTCTGGTGGACGAGCGTCATGTACTGGTAGCGGAATTCCGGATCGACGAAGTCGACCGACGTCGGGAGCTCCATCACCGCGCCGGACGGCAGCGACCGCAGATACTCGTAGGCGGCACGCTCGCTCGAGTCGCCGCGCGGCTCGAACGCGGCCACACGAAGCGGTGCCGCCCATCCTTCAGCCGCAACGACTCCGGCGAGCACCGCGACGCCGAAGGAACGCCTTCGGGCCGGCACGCGGTCGAACAGCCACGCAGTTCCGAAAGCGGCGAGCACCGCGAGCGCCACCTGGACGCCGACGGCGAGGCGCGCCGGCGCGCGCAATCCGTCGAGCCCGGGCACCACGCGAAGGAGCGCCGCGTACGGACCGGGCACGCCGAGCGCATGGCCCCAGGCCGTCGGCGCCGGGCCGAGCGACAGCAGGAACGCCACGGCGAGCACGCCCGCATACAGGAGAACGGCGCGCCGGTTCGCGCCGGCCGCGATGCCGACGGCACCCAGCAGGAGGGCCGCGAACCCGGGAAACAGCTCGTGCTCGCCGCGGCCGCTGCCCAGGCCGCCCCAGAGCCGCAGCTGCGGCGACGCGGACAGATAGTCCCCGACGTCAGCGCTGTAGTCGACGACGTCCTGCGAGGAACGGCGCAGGCCGCTGGCGCTGCGGAGGTCGGAGTAGCCGCGCACGACCGGCAGCAACACCGCGAGCACGAGCACGGCCGGCACCACGGCATCGCGCAGCACGCGGCCGATCGGCCGGCGCGCGCGCCGCCACTCGACGGCGGCCACGGTCAGCATCGGCACGAGCGCGTAGTACGTGAAGTACGAAGCCGTCAGCGCCTGCAGCAGATAGCACGCCGCGGCGCCCAGCAGCCAACGCGGCCGGCCGGTGCTGAAGTACCGGTGCAGCGTCCAGAGGCAGAGCGGCAGCCAGCCGGTCACCAGCCACTGCAGGTGCGAATAGTGCGAGGCGCGAAACGGCTGCGTGGCGAAGATGACGCCGGCGACGAAGGCGGCATCGCGGCGCCCGGTCAGCTCGCGCGCCAGCACGTACATGCCGCCGCCGGCGAGCACGAACGACGCGAGAAACGCCGCGTTGTAGGCGAGCACGGGATTCCGGGTCAGCCACTGCAGCGGCGCCGTGAACACGGCGATGCCGAGCAGATGATCGGAATACAGCAGCGTGTGGCGATAGGGAAAATAGCTCGGCGCGTCCCAGAGGCCGGCCAGGCCGCGGCGCATCCGGTCCGCGTCCCAGCCCAGCGTCCAGGCCGTCAGCAGCGGATCGCCGAGATCGCTCGGCAGGTGATTCGCGACGACGCGCGCCAACGGCCACGTCGCGGCGACCGCAAGCACGGCGAAGCCGAGCACGACCGCGGCGGTCTCCGCCCGTTTCGACATCGGCGCCAATTGTGACCGATGTCATGCCGCCTTGAGACGACGGCGCAGAATCGCGATGACCGACGGCTCGTCGCCGCGCACGGGTACCCCGGCGGCGTACGCGTCCAGAATCGCCGGGTGGATGTAGGACTTGCGGCAAACGCTGCGCGTGTTGCCGAGCCGCCGCGCGACGACCTCGATGGCCCGCACTACCTGGCGTTTCGCTTCCGCGGCCGACGTGAACGTCGCCGCCTCGAGCTCGCGGGCGGCGAGCACGGTGCCGGCCCACGTGCGAAAGTCCTTCGCCGTGAAATCCTCGCCCGCGATCGCCCTCACGTAGGCGTTGACGTCGGCCGAACCGATCGTCTGGCGCCGCCTGTCGGCGTCCACGTACTGGAACAGCTCGTAGCCCGGCAGATCGCGGCACGCCTTCACGATGCGCGCGAGGCGCGCGTCGTGCAGATCCACGGCGTGGCGTTTGCCGCTCTTGCCGCGGAACTCGAAGCGGACGCTCGCGCCATTGATCTTCGCGTGCTGGTCGCGCATCGTCGTCAGGCCGAAGGAGCCGTTGTCGCGCGCGTACTCTTCGTTGCCGACACGGATGAGCGTCTTCTCGAGGAGGCGCACGACGGCGGCCAGTACCTTTTCACGCGGCAGGCCGGGTTTCCGCAGGTCCGCGGCCGTTCGCTCGTGGATGCGCGGGAGCGCCTTGGCAAACGCGATCAGACGCCCGTACTTCACCTCGTCGCGGACGTCGCGCCAGCGCGGATGATAGCGATACTGCTTGCGGCCCCTCACGTCGCGGCCGGTCGCCTGAAGGTGGCCGAGCGGATTCGGGCAAATCCAGACGTCGGTCCACGCGGGAGGGATGACGAGCGCTTTGATGCGCTGCAGCGCTTTCGGATCGCGGAGCGTGCGGCCGTTGGCGTCGACGTAGCGGAAGCGCGGCGCGCGGCCGACGCGGCGGATCCCGGGCGCCCGCACGTCGCAGACGTAGCGGAGGCCGGCGACTTTGGCCGATTCCATCGGTGCGAGCGGCGTCCGGCTGGCGGCGGCCGTCCGGGCGCGGCGCAGCAGACGGATGCGCCTGCGTTCGTCGGTGCGCACGTCCTGCCACGCCTTGGGAAGCTTCAGCGCCACGAAATGCCCACGAGCAAATCGGCTGCCGGCCGACAAAACCGCTGGGGTCTGACCCGGGGTCAGACCCGGGGACAGATCAGGGGACAGATCAGGGGTCAGACCCGGGGACAGATCAGGGGTCAGACCCGGGGTCAGATCAGGGGACAGATCAGGGGTCGGACCCGGGGACAGATCAGGGGTCGGATGAGGGGACAGATCCCGGGTCAGACCCAGGGTCAGAGCCCTAGCGAGTAACATGAACGCGGATGAGTGGCCCTGATGAGCTCTGACGAGCTTCGGACGCTGGCAGACGACTGCGTGCACTGCGGCTTCTGCCTGCCCGCGTGCCCGACCTATCTGCTGTGGGGACGCGAAGCCGACTCACCGCGCGGCCGCATCTACCTGATGAAAGCGGGTTTCGAGGACCGCGCGCCGAGTCCGGAAAGCTTCAAGCGTCACATCGACGCGTGCCTTGGCTGCATGGCGTGCGTGACAGCGTGCCCGTCGGGTGTCCGCTACGATCGCCTGATCGAAGGCGCGCGCCCAATGGTCGAGTCGGGCGGCACTCGATCGCTCGCCGACCGCTGGCACCGCGCGCTGCTCTTTGCGCTCTTTCCGCACCCGGCACGTCTGCGCTGGCTGGCCCGTCTCCTGGGTATCGTCCAGGCGCTCGGACTGCAGCGCCTTGTCCGCGCAAGCGGCCTGACCCGTCTGCTTCCGGCCCGGCTCGCCGCGCTCGAACGGCTGACGCCGACGGTGTCCGCGAGCGCCACCGCCATTCCGGCGCTGATTCCGGCCGAAGGCGCCAGACGGCGGCGCGTCGGCATGCTCCTCGGCTGCGTTCAGCGCGTCTTCTTTCCTGACGTCAACGCCGCGACCGTGCGCGTGCTGACGGCCGAAGGCTGTGAAGTGCACGTGCCGCCGGAGCAGGGCTGCTGCGGCGCGCTGGCGCTGCACGCCGGACGCCCAGACGAAGCGCGCGCGTCGGCACGGCGTCTCATCGACGTTTTCGCCACGGCGAACGTCGAGGAGATAGTGATTAACGCGGCCGGCTGCGGATCGGCGATGAAGGAGTACGGGGATCTCCTGCGCGACGATCCCGCGTACGCGGAGAAGGCGCGTGCGTTCGCCGCGAAATGCGTGGATGTCTCCGAGCTGCTGACCGGCCTCGAACCGGTCGCCGTCCGTCATCCGATGCCGCTGCGCGTCGCGTACCACGACGCCTGTCACCTGCGGCACGCGCAAGGCGTCCAGGCGCAGCCGCGCCAGCTGCTGCGCGCGATTCCCGGCGTGGAGCTCTGTGAGATCGCCGAAGGGGACGTCTGCTGCGGGTCGGCGGGCATCTACAACCTGCTCGAGCCCGAAGCCGCCGGCGCGTTACGCGATCGCAAGGTCGCCAACGTCCTGCGCACCGACGCCGACGTGCTCGTCTCGGCGAATCCGGGGTGTCTACTGCAGATCGCCTCAGGCCTCGAACCAGCTGGACGCCCGATCAAAACGCTGCATCTCGTCGAACTGTTGGATCAGTCGATTTCTAGATCCCGCCGGGACCGCGACCAGGATTCAGCACGCCGTCCGGATCGAACGCCTTCTTGACCGCGCGCATCACGGGGAGCGCATCGCCCATCGGGCCCCACGCATCCACTTCCCGCGCGAGCGCGGCTGATGCCCGCAGCACGACCGCGCTGCCCTTCCCCGGCTCGACACGCGCGCGGAGCGCGCGAACGAGCGGCGCAACCCGCGTGTCGTCCGCCGGGCGCACGAAGAGGACGCCGAGGGCCGCGCGGCCGGCGATTGCCGCCTCGCCCGCTTCGCGCTCGACGACGTCGAGCGCCTTGCCCAGCCCGGTCGGCAACAGCGTGATCTTCACCACTGGGCCGCTCGTTCCCCAGATCCGCCGCTCGTGCGCGCTCCAGGCCTCCTGCTCGCCGGATCCGTCGACGACTTCCGCGTGCGCACCGCACTCGGACGCGAGCCGGACAGCCTGACGGCTCTGTTCGGCGACAGATGCCGGCGTCGACTCGAACCGTACGAGCACGCGCAGCGGAACCCCCTCGATCTCCACCGCGCTCGGCGTCAGCTGACTGGCGTTCAGCGCCGCGACGACGGCTGCGGCGACGGCCGATGAAGAGGCGGCGACGACGACGGTCGCCGAGGCCGCTGGCAGCGGATACAGCTTGAAGGTCGCGTTCAGGATGACGCCGAGGCTGCCGAACGATCCGGTGACGAGCCGCGCCAGGTCGTAGCCCGCCACGTTCTTGACGACGATCCCTCCCGCCTTCGCGCGAACGCCGTCCGGCCGCGCGATCTCCACGCCGATGATCAGATCGCGCGGCGACCCGTAGCGGTGACGGCGCGGCCCGGAATCGGCCGCGGCGACAATGCCGCCAATCGTGGCGCGATCGGACCACGGCGGATCGAGCGGAATCCATTGGCCGTGCGCCGCCAGCGCCTGATTGACCGACGAGAGTGTCGCGCCGGCTTCGACCGTCGCCGTCAGATCGCCGTGGCGATGCGCGATCACCCGGTTCAACCTGGCCGTCGACAGGACGGCGTCGCACGCCGGCGCGGCCAGCCAATCGAGCTTGGTGCCGCCGCCGTGAATCGCCACGCGAGTCTTCGCGCGCACGGCGTCGCCGAGAACGGACGCCGTCTCCTCGGCGGTCGATGGCTCCAGGGTGTCCACTAGAATCGCTCGGCCAGTCCGTGGGCTTCGGCGGGATGCTGGCGGTACGGTCCCGGCACTTCACCGCACAACCGCGGCGTCGGAAAGATCTTTCCCGGGTTGCACAGACCCGCCGGATCGAACGCGCCGCGCACCATCAGCATCGTCTCGAGATCGGCGGCCGCGAACATCTTCGGCATCTGGCAGGCTTTGTCGGCGCCGACGCCGTGCTCGCCGGTAATCGAGCCGCCCGCCTCGATGCAGTAGGTGAGAATCTCCGACGCCACCCGCTCGGCGAGCTCGCCTTGCCCGGGCACGCCCTCGTCGTAGCAGACGAGCGGATGCAGATTGCCGTCGCCGGCGTGGAAGACGTTGCCAATGCGCAGGCCCGAGCGGCGCTCGAGATCGCGAATCCGCCGCAGCACGTCGGGCAGCTTCGTGCGCGGGATGACGCCGTCCTGCACGTAGTAGTTCGGCGACACGCGTCCCATCGCCGCGAACGCCGCCTTCCTGCCCTTCCAGATGCGCGCCCGATCGGCGTCGCCCTTGGCGATGAGCAGATCGGTCGTGCCATGGCGGCGGCAGACGGCTTCGACGAGCTGGAACTGCTCCTCGACCTCCACCGAGGGTCCGTCCAGCTCGACGATCAGTACGGCGTCGGCCTTCGGGAATCCCGGATGCACCGCCGCCTCGGCCGCTTCCAGCGTCAGTCGATCCATCATCTCGATCGCCGCCGGCACGATGCCCGCCGAGATGATCGACGACACGGCATCGCCGGCCAGATCGGTCGACGGAAACGCCGCGAGGAGCGTCCTCACCGCCTCGGGCGCCCGCACCAGCCGCAGCGTCGCCTTCGTGACGACGGCCAGCGTACCCTCCGATCCGACGAGCACACCCAGCAGATCCAGCCCTGGTGCGTCGAGCGCTTCACCGCCCAGATGCACCATCTCGCCGTCGGGAAGGACGGCTTCGACGCCCAGCACATGGTGAACGGTGAAGCCGTACTTCAGGCAGTGTGCGCCGCCGGAGTTCTCGGCGACGTTGCCGCCAATCGAACAGATCAACTGACTGGACGGATCGGGCGCGTAGTAATAGCCGTGCGGCGCCACGCGCCGCGTGACGTCGAGATTGATGACGCCGGGCTCCACGGTGATGCGCTGGTTGGCGATGTCGACGTCGAGGATCCGGTTGAGACGCGTGAGCACGATCAGCACGCCGTCCGGCACCGGCAGCGCGCCACCGGACAAACCGGTGCCATGGCCGCGCGCGACGAATGGCACGCGGTGACGATGGCAGGCGCGCACGACCGCCTGCACACGCTCGGCGCTGTCGGGGAACACGACGAGCCCGGGCCGCTCGCGCAATCGCGCCAGGCCGTCCGACTCGAACGGCAGCAGCTCGCTCGAATCGCTCAGCACACCGTCCGGGCCGGCGGCGGCGACGATGGACCGCAGGAACTCGACGTTCAGCACAGCGGCAGTGTAGCGCAGGCCGAGGCGCAGACTACAGACGCTGGATCGTCCAGTACACGGCGGTGCAGGCGATCGCCATCGACGCGGGAACGACGATGCGGCGGCGATACCAGGGGCGATCGGCGCAGTGCCAGCCGACCAGGATGAAGGCCGCGGCGATGACGGCCAGCTGGCCCGTCTCGACACCCAGATTGAACGTCAGGAGCGCCGTGACGAACTCCGATGGGGGCAGACCAAGCTCCTTGAGGGCTCCGGCGAATCCCATGCCGTGCAGGAGCCCGAATGCGAAGACGAGCGCGATCCGCCACGACTTGAGCTCGGAACGGAACACGTTTTCGATCGCAACGTAGGCTATCGAGATCGCGATCAGCGGCTCGACGATTCCCTGCGGCGCGGACACGACGCCGTACATACTCAGTCCCAGCGTGATCGAGTGCGCCAACGTGAACGCGCTGACCTGCCAGAGCACGGCTCGCGCGCGGCCGCTCAAGAGAAAAATGCCGAGCACGAAGAGCACGTGGTCGAACCCCTTGGGGACAATGTGCGTGAAGCCGAGCGCCAGATATCGCCAGGCCGTCCCGAGCCGATCGATCGACGGCTCTGGCACGCTCAGGGCGAACGGCGTGCTCTGCTGCCCGCCTTCCAGCCACTGCGTCGCGGGATTCTCGATCGCGGCGTGACGCATCGTCAGCGCGTAGGACGCGAACGTCCACGCGTAGCTCCACGACAGCGTTCGCGCCCCGGCTGGTATCGCACCCGTCAGGTGAATCGTCGCTGCTGCCGGCCCTCCGTCCGCTCCCGGCGAAACGGCATAGGCGATCGCCGGCCGAACTTCTCTATCGTCGAACAGCAGCTTCACACGGCGCCGGAACGTCTCGTCGAGCTCCGCCAGCATCGACTGCTGCCGTGCAGGCGCCGACTCAGCCGTCGGCGATTGCCCGCGCGACGCTTGAAGTTTCTCGACGAGCGTGGCGGCGTCCGTCACGATGTCGACCTCGTAGCTCCGTCCGTCATGGACGACAACGGAGACTCGGGTCGTACCGAGCTCGTGCGCGCGAACGGCCGCACCGGAGGCGCACAACACGACGCTCGCGACGACAGCGCTGAAACCGGACCGGCGCATCGCTACGTACCGGAAGAGGTCTTACGCTCGAAGGTCAGCGACGCCCAAAAACTCGCCCACTCGGCCTGGCTGCCGGCGGCTGCCGGAACCATGTGGACCGCCTTGACCAGCCACATTCCATTCGCCGGCAGCGCGAATCGCACGCGGCCGTCGGCATCGGTACGGGCCGAAATCTTTTCGGCGGGATTCAGGCGGTTCAGCGCCACGACGAGCGCACCGGCCAGCGGCCGATTCTCATAGAGCAGGCGAAACGGCAGGCTCTGATCGGCACGGGCGCCATACGGATTGCGCTCGGCAATCAGCTCCAGCGTAAAGCCCAATGGGTGATCTCCCTGCACATCGCTCGGCGAACCCGAGAAGATCAGGCTCTTCGCGCAGCGCGAGAACAACTCGCGCGCCGGGGCGCCGGATGCCTTATGGCTCGCTCTCATCGCCGCGACGGCGTCGAGCCCTTCTTCCTTCAAATACTGGTTGAACTTCTCGGCCGGCATCTCGATCGCGCTCGGGCGGCTCTGATAGCCAAGCACGTGCAGGCCAGGACTCGCGA
>Ga0081539_10006715_pt1 | contig 10842 bp, 12 predicted proteins | sample TabmetS4T2R2_FD_71023 | JGI IMG/M metagenome (GOLD analysis project Ga0081539, IMG submission 71023) | Tabebuia heterophylla rhizosphere microbial communities from the University of Puerto Rico - S4T2R2 | ecosystem: Host-associated > Plants > Roots > Rhizosphere ... | reverse complement strand
CGCCTCCGGCGCGAGTGTCCGTGGGACCGCGAGCAGACGGCGCGCACGATCGTCCCGCACACGATCGAGGAGGCGTACGAGGTCGCCGACGCAGCGCTCGCCGGCGACGACGGGAAGCTCCTCGACGAGCTGGGCGACCTGCTCTTCCAGTGCTACTTCCTCGCGTTCCTGCTGCAGGAGCGTGGCGCCGGGACGCTCGAGGACGCGGCGCGGCTGATCCACGCGAAGCTGGTGCGAAGGCATCCGCACGTCTTCGGCGACGTCGAGGCGCGGACGGCGGGCGCCGTCCGCGGCAACTGGGAGCGGATCAAGCGTGAGCAGGAGAACCGCACCGGCATCTTCCACGACGTCTCCGAGTCGCTGCCGGGGTTGCTCTATGCACGCAAGCTGCAGCGCCGCGCGGCGGCGATCGACTTCGAGTATCCGGACGCGGCGGCGGCGCTCGCCGATCTCGAGGACGAGCTCCGCGAGCTCAAGGACGCGCTCGCCGAGGCGGGGGAACCCCGGCCGGAAGCCGAGCCCGACGCGCACGTGTTCGAAGAGCTCGGCGACGTGCTCTTTGCCGCGGTCAACGTCGCCCGGCGGGTGAACGTCGATCCCGAGCTGGCGCTGCGGACGATGTCGCGGCGGTTTCGCGACCGCGTCGAGCGCGCCGCCGGTTACGCGCGCGAGGAGGGCAAGGACTTCGCGACGCTCCCGCTGGATGAGCAGGACGCATACTTCGACCGCGCGAAGGAGCGTTTCGGGTGAGCGCGATCGCGCGGGTGCACGCGCGCCAGATCCTCGATTCGCGCGGCAATCCGACGGTCGAGGTCGACGTCACGCTCGAGTCGGGCGCCACGGGCCGCGCAGCGGTCCCGTCCGGCGCGTCGACCGGGATGCACGAGGCCGTCGAGCTTCGCGACGGCGGTCCCGCGTTCGGCGGAAAGGCCGTGACGAAGGCGGTCGCGAACGTCGGAGGCGAGCTCGCCGGCGCGGTCGGTGGGCTCGACGCCGACGACCAGAAAGCGGTCGACCGCGCGCTCGTCGACGCCGACGGGACCGAGAACAAGGGTCGGCTCGGCGCGAACGCGATCCTGGGCGTTTCGCTCGCTGCGGCGAAGGCTGCGGCGGCGGACCACGGGGTGCCGCTCTATCGCTGGCTCGGCGGGGAGAGCGCACGCACGCTGCCGGTCCCGATGCTGAACGTGGTCAACGGCGGCGCGCACGCGCAGAACTCCCTCGACCTGCAGGAGTTCATGCTCGTCCCGGTCGGGGCGGACAGCTTCGCCGAGGGACTGCGGATCGGCGCCGAGGTCTTCCATTCGCTGAAAGCCCTGCTGCACGAGCGCGGGTTGTCCACCGCCGTCGGCGACGAGGGCGGCTTCGCCCCGGATCTGGGCTCGAGCGAAGAGGCGATCGACGCCGTGCTCGAGGCGGCCGACCGGGCAGGTCACGCCGAGCGGGTCGCGGTCGCGCTCGATCCCGCCGCGACCGAGATCTGGCGCGACGGCGCCTACCGGTTCGAAGGCCGCGAGAAGTCTCCGGACGAGATGATCGCGTTCTGGGCCGGAATCGTCGCCGCGTATCCGGTGGTGTCGATCGAGGATCCGCTCGCCGAGGACGAGTGGTCGACCTGGGAGCAGCTGACCGCGCGCGTGGGCGAGCGCGTCCAGCTCGTCGGCGACGACCTCTTCGTGACGAACTCGGAGCGCCTGCGGCGCGGCGTCGACGAACGCGTCGGCAACGCCATCCTCGTCAAGGTGAACCAGATCGGAACGCTGACCGAGACGCTCGAGACGATCCGTCTCGCGCAGGAGAACGGGTACGGCGTCGTCATCTCGCATCGCTCCGGGGAGACCGAGGACACGACGATCGCCGACCTCGCCGTCGCGACGAACGCCGGGCAGATCAAGACCGGCGCGCCGTCCCGCAGCGATCGGGTCGCGAAGTACAACCAGCTGCTCCGGATCGAGGAGGAGCTCGGCGACCGCGCGGCGTATCTCGGGTGGAGCGCTTTCCCCCGAACCCGTCGCTAACCTCAGACGCATGCACGAAGCGGCGCGCCGCCGCACCAAGATCGTCGCCACGATCGGTCCCGCCTCGAGCGACCCCGATCGTCTGCGCGCGCTCGCCGACGCGGGCATGGACGGGGCGCGGCTGAACTTCTCCCACGGATCGCACAGCCACCACGCCGAACGGGTCGAGTCCGTCCGCCGGATTCAGGAGGAGATCGGCCGCCCGCTGGCGCTGATCGCGGACCTGCAGGGGCCGAAGCTCCGCGTCGGCCACCTGGACGAGCCCGTGCAGCTCCGGGTCGGCGAAGACGTCGAGCTCGTGGGCGGTGAGAGCGCACCGAACGGCGCGGTGCCCGTCAGTCCGGCGGTGATCGGCGACGTCCTCCGGCCCGGGCACGACGTGCTGATCGACGACGGCCTGATTCGTCTGAAGGTGGAGGAGGTCGCGCACGGCCGCGCGCGCTGCGAGATCCTCGTCGGCGGGCAGGTGCTCTCGCACAAGGGCGTGAACCTCCCGGGCGTGCCCGTCCCGATTCCCGCATTGACGCAGAAGGACGTCAGCGACCTCGAGTTTGCGCTGTCGCTCGGCGTCGACTTCGTCGCGCTTTCGTTCGTTCGCTCGCCCGCGGACGTGCGCGACCTCCGCCGTCTGATCGAGGAGGCCGGCTCGACCGCGCACGTGATCGCGAAGATCGAGAAGTCGGAGGCCGTCAACGTGCTCGACGACGTGCTCGCGGAAGCGGACGGAGTGATGGTCGCGCGCGGCGACCTCGGCGTCGAGATCGGCCCTGCGGCCGTCCCGCTGCTGCAGAAGCGGATCATCCTCAAGTCCCTCGAGCGCGGTAAGCCCGTGATCACGGCGACGCAGATGCTCGAGTCGATGGTCCACAACGCCGAGCCGACGCGCGCCGAGGCGAGCGACGTCGCGAACGCGATCCTCGACGGCACGTCTGCGGTGATGCTCTCCGGTGAGACCGCGATCGGCGAGTACCCGGTGGAGGCCGTGCGCACGATGGCGACGATCGCGGCCGAGGTCGAGCCGTCGCTCGGCTACCGGCACCAGCTTCCCGACGCCAGCGAGGAGCCGTCGGTGGGCAGCGCGATGTCGAACGCCGCGTGTGACCTCGCCGAGGCGCTCGGTGCCTCGGCGATCCTCGTCCCGACGTTCTCCGGCCGCACCGCGTCCGCCGTGGCACGGCTTCGTCCGCGCCGGCCCGTCGTGGCGCTCTCGCACCATCAGTACGCCTTGCAGCAGATGGCGCTGGAGTGGGGCGTGACCCCGCTGCACATCTCGGAGTGCGCCGACGTCGAAGAGCTCTGGTCGCGCTCGCTCGGCGCGGCACTGGAGGGTGGCGTCGTCCACAGTGGCGACCGCGTGGTGATCACCGCCGGCACGGCCGTGAACATCCCCGGCTCGACGAACGTCATCAAAGTCGACGTCGCCTAGGCGCTTCGCTTCGCTCGCTTTCGCTCGAAGTGCTGCGCACTTCGAGCGACGAAAACCGGCGCATGTGCGCCTTCGGCGCACAAGGCCAAAAGGGGCCGCTGACGCGGCGGGCTTCGGCCGTGGTGAGTGAGCAGCGCGGCAAAGCCGCGCTGCCGCCGGGATGTGGATTGTTGGGCATCGATCCGTGACGAAACCTCGACTTCCCTCAACCGTGCCTGGCACCAGGGAACGCCTGCAACGGACACGCGGTGAAGCGGCGAACCGTTGGCTCGAGCGGAGTCCAACCCTCGACTTGCCTCAACCGTGCCTGGCACCAGGACCACGCCCGGGAGGACGTGTCCGCGCCGGCGCGAATGCGGCGGCCATGGCGAAGCGTCGTCGGTCGAAGCGTCCGCCCAAGTCGCGGCTCGCGCTGCGCTGGCTGGGCGTGGCCGTGCTCTGCCTCGCGGCCTTCCTCTACTACCGCCCGGCGCGGACCTATTTCCAGACCCGTGACACGCTCGCAACACGCTCGGCGGAGGTGCAGAAGCTCGCGGCGCAGAAGGAGCGCCTGCGGCGGCTCGTCGCGGCCTCGACGAGCGACGCCGCGCTCGCGCGTGAGGCGCGGCGGCTCGGCCTGGTCAAGCCCGGCGAGCAGCTCTTCATCGTCAAGGGAATCGCGAAGTGGCGCCACCGGCACGGCTACGCTCGTGAGGATGGATGAGCGCGCCTCCGTCGACCGACAGCTCGTCGAGCAGCAGCTGGGGAGAACACCGCGCGCGTTTCGCGGCGTCGTCAAGCGCTGTCCCTTCGGGACGCCCGCGGTCACGGAGCAGCGCCCGTTCGACGAGGACGGCCGGCCCTTCCCGACGACGTACTGGCTGACCTGCCCGAAGCTCGTTGCGGAGATCTCACGGCTGGAGGCATCCGGCGGTGTCGAGCGCTGGTCGCGGGCCGCACGTGACGACGCCGACCTCGGCAGGAGCCTCGCCCAGGCCGATGCAGAGCAACGGGCCGTCCGCCCGCAGCTCCAGGCGGGGATCGGCGGCGCCACACGACGCGGCAGCCTCAAGTGCCTGCACGCGCACGCAGCGTTCGCGCTCGCGCGTCCCGGCTACGAGCTCGGCGACCGGATCCTCGCGGAAGTCCCGCGCATGTGGCCCGACGACCGCTGCTGTAGCTCGCGCTAACCTGCCGCACTCCGATGTCGGTCGACGCCGCCCGTGCCGAGTGGAAACGTGCCTTCGACGAGATCGAGGCTCAGCGCGCCGACCCGCGCCGCTACCGGAGGCTGCTCGCCGCCGTCGACGCCGTGAGCCAGGAGCTGACGACGCGCGTCGGCCAGACGTTCACATTCGACGAGCTGCTCGACGCCTACGCGGGCGTCGAGCGCTGGGGACGGATCGCGGTCGAGGAGCGCGCGCCCTACGACGGGTGGCCGCGGGACGTCGCGCTCGTGGAGGACGCCGCCTTCTATCTCTACGCCCGCGGCGCGATCGACTTCGAGCCGTGACGACGCCGCCGGCGCGGGCCCGGCGCCGGCCTCGGCGGCGGCGCCTGCCGCGGGGACTCGTCCCGGCCCTCGTTTTGGTTCTCGTGTTCCTCCTCGGCGTCGCTGTGGGAGAGGCCTTGCACGACAACCCGAAGCCCGGCGGCACGAACACGATCGTCCGCACCTTCCGCCCGTAACCGTTTAAGGAAGGTTCAGCTTTGGGTAGGTTCAGCGCGCCGTGTCCACCTTCGACCGACCGCGCGCCCCGGGCAGTAGCGAGCCCGACTGGCTGACCCTCGGTCAGGCGGCCAAGTACCTCGGCGTCGCCCAGAGCACGATCCGCAAGTGGTCCGACCAGGGCCGGGTGCCGGCCTTCTACACCCCCGGCGGGCATCGCCGCTACCGGCGCGGCGACCTCGACAAGTTCCTCGAGAGCTCGGGGCCGTCGGGCCGCGAGCACGTGGGGCCGACGCTGCTCGTCGTCGACGACGACCCCCGCCTTCGCGAGTACATGCGCGTGAACCTCGAGCTCGAGGGCTACACCGTGCTCGAGGCCGGCAGTGCCGAGGAGGGGATGCAGGTGCTCGAGAGCGAGCAGCAGCCGCAGCTGATCCTGCTCGACGTGATGATGCCCGGCACCGACGGCTGGGGGATGCTCCAGCGGATCCAGGAGCGGCACGGCGCGATCCCCGTGATCATGTTCAGCGGCAAGGTCGAGGAACGCTCCGAGGAGCAGGCGCGCGAGCGCGGCGCGACCGGCTTCGTCGGCAAGCCGTTCGACCCGCAGCAGCTGATCGAGCGCGCGAAGCAGATCTTGCCCACATAACCTCTCGCCGGCACCGCGACGCAAGGCGCGGTGCCGGCTATCGACGATCGAAGGAGCGCACGTGCGCGCACCTCCAATGTCGCGCCGAGGGCGCGACCCCGAGCGCGAGCGCAGCGAAGCGAGGGCCAACTGACGCTCGATCGGCAGTTCGAACGATTCGTCGTCCATCATCGTGCCGAGCCGTTCGACACGATCTTCGTGTGGCTGTCGCGCATCGGCAGCTTCGGGATCGTGTGGCTCCTGATCGCGGTTGCGCTGGCGTTCTGGTGGCGGCGTCCGGTCGCGTTGCCGCTGACGTTCATGGCAGTTCTGCTGGGCGAGACCGCGCAGCGGACCGGCAAGTCGCTGATCGACCGGGAGCGACCGGCCTTCCGCTATCCCGACCCCGCTCCGCTGATGCAGATCCCTCATACGCATTCGTTTCCTTCGGGCCATGCAGCAGTGAGCTTCGCGTGCGCCGACACGCTGGCGCGCTTCACCTCCCGCCGCGCGGCGATCGCGCTGTACGTCCTCGCCGCGCTCATCTCGTGGTCGCGCGTCTACGTCGGAGCGCACTACCCGCTCGACGTGCTCGGCGGCGCGATCGTCGGACTCGCGCTCGCTAGAGCTCTTCGGCTGCTTCCAGCAGCCCTGCGGCGATCACGCCCAGCGCCGCGAGCAGGCTGACCCAGATCCCGATCCCCCGCCCGTCGGCCGGGAGGAACTCCTCGGGAATCGAGACGAGGCGGATCAGCACGAAGACGGTCGCGAGCGCACCGAGCGCGATCACGACCAGGCTCTCGGGCACCGTCGCCGGCAGCTCGATCCCCGCCTGGCGCAGCGCGACCAGGCCGAGGACGGCGAGGCCGACGAAGAACACGAGCTTGCCGAGGACGCCGGTGTGCCAGCCGATGACGCTGATCGTGAGGCCGTCGCCCGAGCCGACGTACCAGCCCATCAGGCTCGAGAGGAGGAGGACGAGGCCGGCGAGCCACGTCAGTCGCTCGCCTAGGCCGAGGAACGGGGGTCGCTGCGGCCCGGCGGGGGCGGGAGGCGCGGGGTATGGATCAACTGTTTGCATCCTGTAAAGTATGGGCACCCTGACAGTCGACGTCACGGTCGACCGACCGCGAAGGGGGTCAGCGAGTGCTCGATGTCCACGAGACGACGGACGATGCGTCCGGCGACTTCGTGCAGTTTCACGCGGCGGGTCAGCAAGCGAAGGGCGAGTTCCACTGTGCCGAGTGCGGCTACGGCGTGACGGTCTGGCGCACGCTTCCGCGTTGTCCGATGTGCGGCAACGAGTCGTGGGAGCAAAGCGCGTGGAGCCCGTTCGCGCGCGCCCGCAACGTACTGCAGTAGCGAGCAGGCCGGGCCCCCGCCTCCGAGCTACACGCGGCTACAGGCCGAAGATGCGCTGGATCTCGTTCCAGATCGTCAGCGCGACGAAGACGGTGACGAACACCAGCGTAACGAGTACGGCGTAGAAGCGCACGTGCGCCTTGCGTGTCTCGTAGCGTCGGCGGTCGCGCACGCGCCGTTTGGCGCGATGGAATCGATAGGCGTGCTCGATCGCTGCTGACGGGTCGAGCGGCGGCTCGTCCGGGTCCTCGACGGGCTCGGGCCTCGTCATGGCAGGAGTCTAGTCCCGGCGCAATACTTGTTGCCGGGGCTGACGATGGTTGTGCACGGATCAGAAGGACGGCTGGATGCATTGCGTTCGCTGACAGCGGCCGCGCGCGAGGCCGTGCTCGTCGGCACGTCCGACGCGGCGCTGTCGGGATTCGCGGCAGCTGCGGCGCAGGTGTTCGATGCGGACGTCGTCGTCGTGCGCGAGCACCTCGACGACGAGCTGACCGCGCGCGCGATCCACGCCTTGTCGCCGGCCCGTGCGGCGCTCGTCGCCGGCTCGCGGGCATCCATCGGCTCGCTCGCGTCGGCGGAGGAGGCGCTGCATCTCCCGGTGCGCCTCGGCGGTGAGCTGCTGGGGTCGCTGGAGCTCCATCGGCCGGGCTCGCCGTTCGACGCCGACGAGGTCGCGCTCGCGGAGGTCGCAGCGGATCAGCTGGCGCTCGTGCTGCACGCCCTGGGCCCACCTCGATCGGCCACGGGCATGCGTGCGGCGGCGCCGTTGCTGCTTGCCGCGGAGGCGCTCGTCGCGGGTGCCGACGAGCAGCAGACCGCGGGCCGGATTGCGCGCGTCGCTGCGGAGTCTGCCGGCGCGGACGCCGCACTGCTCTGGGGAGCGGACGGTCGCCTGGTCGCGTCGCACGGCGTGGTCGCGCTCGAAGACGGCGTGCTCGCTCAGGCGGCGCTCCGCGCCCTCGGCTCGCACGACTTCCTCTCCCGACAAGGCCTCGACGGGACTCAGCTCGTGAGCGCGCGCCTGGGCGAGCCGGCGGTCGGCGTCCTCCAGCTCTGCATCACCGGCGAGACGGCGCTGGACGGCCTCGGCACCTTCGCGCTGCGTGCGGCGCAGGCCCTGCGTGCCGGTGAGCGCAACGTCTCCACGGCGCTCGAGCTCGAGCGGGCGCGCGCGCTCGTCCAGGTCATCGGCGGTGCGACCGCGCAGCTCTCGCTGGCGCACACGCTGTCGACGACGGTGGAGCGCGTCACCTCGCTGCTCGGCATCGAGCGCGTCGCGGTCTACCTCCGGGAGGCCGGTCGCCTGCACGCGGCCGCCGGGTACGCGATCGGCGGTCCGCACGCCGCGGTCGCGGAAGGACTGCTCGGCCTCCTGCACGGCGCGTACCGCGGGCGGGGAATCGTCGCGGTCGACGACCTGCTGCGCGAGCCGAGGCTCGCGGACGTCCACGACGCGGCCGTCGAGTCGGGGATCGAGAGCGCCGTCGCGTTGCCGCTCGTCGTCGACGACGAGACCCTTGGCCTGCTCGCGATCTATCCGGAGTCGGGACGCCTCGTCAACGAGCACGAGCGCGCGCTGCTCGCAGCTCTCGCCGGCCAGCTCGGCGTCGCCGTCCGAAACGCCAGCGTCCACGAGGACGCGTTGCGGCGTGGCGACGAGCTCGATGGCTCCCTGCAGGAGGAGCGCCGCTCCGCGCGACGCGTGCGTGCGCTGTACGAGGTGTCGCGCTCGTTCGCGCAGAGCCTGTCGCTGCAGGCGGTGCTCGACTCGCTGGCGACGAGCTCGGTCGAGCTCCTCGGCGTGGACGCCGCCGCGATCCGCATGCCCGACCCGCGACGCGAGCAGCTCAGAGTTGTGGCGCTCCACGTCGCAGACGCGCGCCTCGAGGCCGCGGCGCGGACGATCCTCGTCGGGCCGCAGGCCTTCGGGGTGGCGGTGCTCCAGCGCTTGTTCCGGTCGCGGCGGGCAATCCCGATCGATCAGGCGACCGCCCGTGAGCTCGGCGGTTCCTATGCGCTCCTCGTTCCCTTCCTCGAGAAAGGCTCGACGGCGGCGCTGCTGCCGATCGCGACTCCCGCCGAGGTCGTCGCGACGCTGACGATCGTCTCGTTCGACCCCGGTCGTCCGATCGGACGCGACGAGATCGACACGGCGGACTCGATCGCCGCGCAGGCCGCGCTGGCCATCGACAACGGGCGCCTCTACCAGCAGCAGAAGGACTTCGCGGACACGATCCAGCGCGCGCTGCTCCCGCGCACGCATCCGGAGCTCGCCGGGCTCGAGATCGGCGAGGTGTACGAGTCGTCGGCGCGCGTCGACGTCGGCGGAGACGTCTACGACTTCCTCGAGCTCGGCGACGGACGTCTTGCCGTCGTGCTCGGCGACGTCACGGGTCACGGCATCGACGCGACCGCGGATATGGCGATGGCGAAGTTCGTCTTTCGCTCGCTCGCGCGCGAGCACCCCGAGCCCGGCCAGTTCCTCGCGGCCGCGAACGAGGTCGTCGTCGGCGAGATCGCGCCGGGCAAGTTCATCACGATGGCGTACCTCACGATCGACGCGCGGGACGGGTCGCTGGTGGCGGCGAGCGCCGGCCACCCGGCGCCGCTGATCGTCTCCGCGGGCGGCGAGGTTCGGTCGCTCGAGGTCGGCGGCCTCGCGCTCGGTGTGGAGGTCGGTCAGGAGTACGGTGTCGCGCGCGCCGTGCTCGAGCCGGGCTCGAGCGTCGTCGTCTTCACCGACGGCGTCGTCGAGGCGCGGAGGGAGACGGAGCTCTACGGGCCGCAGCGGCTCGCGCGCGCCGTCACCGAGCATCGTCGACTCGCGCCGCGTGCGCTCGCGCGCGCGATCGTCGACGACTGCCGCTCGTTCGCGGGGGGCGAGCTCGCCGACGACTGCGCCGTCGTCGTGATCCGCCGAACGCCTTGACGCTCGCGCTCCGCCGCGACGGCCGCGCGATTCGTGTCGGGCATCGCGGCGCCGCGGCGCTCGCGCCGGAGAACACGCTCGCGTCGTTCGAGGCGGCGCTCACACACGGCGTCGACGCGATCGAGTTCGACGTCGTTGCCGGCGCCGACGGCCTCGAGGTGGCCCACGACCGGGGCCGCCGCGACGCGCCGTCGCTCGACGACGCGCTGGAGTTCCTGCGCGGGCACGACGTCGCGGCGCATGTCGACCTGAAGGCCGCGGGCAGGGAGGAGGCGCTCGTCGCCGCGATCCGCCGGCACGACCTCGTCGACCGCTGCGTGGTGAGCTCCTTCCGCTCGCGCAGCCTGCGGGCGCTGGCGGCGCTCGAGCCGGCGATCGCGCGCGCCTTCACCTACCCCGAGGATCGGCTCGGGATCTCGCGCCGGCGTCCGTTCTCGTTCGTCGTCCGCGGCGCGCTCGTGACGATGCGGAGCCTGCTCCCCCGGCGGATCGCGACGATGGTCGCCCGTGCGGAGGCGTCGGCGGCGACGCTGCACCACGCGTTGGTCACGCCCGCGGCGGTGTCCGCGTGCCACGCGCGCGGCTTCGCCGTCTGGGCGTGGACGGTCAACGATCCGGCGGTCGCGGCGCGGCTGGAGGAGTGGGGGGCCGACGCTATCATCAGCGACGACCCGCGGATCTTCCGCGCCGCCTCAGCCACATGAAACGCGTCGGCCTCGTCTCGCTCGTCTCCACCTGCGCCGTCGCCGGTCTTCTCGCCGCGTTCGCGCTGGGCCAGGACACGATCGCCGTGGGCCCGATGGCGACCGGCACCACCGCGACGACCTC
>Ga0081539_10006714_pt1 | contig 10842 bp, 10 predicted proteins | sample TabmetS4T2R2_FD_71023 | JGI IMG/M metagenome (GOLD analysis project Ga0081539, IMG submission 71023) | Tabebuia heterophylla rhizosphere microbial communities from the University of Puerto Rico - S4T2R2 | ecosystem: Host-associated > Plants > Roots > Rhizosphere ... | reverse complement strand
CTCGACACGCAAAAACGTCCGGCCAGTTTGTCGCCCGGCGTGATCACGTCGCTACTGCGCGAGGAATATCAGTTCAACGGGCTGATCATGACAGACGACCTCGACATGGGCGCAATTCTCACCAGCTACAGCCTCGAACAAACGATTCGCCTGGCAATTACGGCCGGTAACGACCTTGCCATGATCTGCCACCGCGTTCCCGAAGTAGAAAACGTCCGGCGTATCCTGGACACCGTGCCGCGGGCGTCGGCGGACCGCGCGCTGGCGAGCGTTGAGCGGTTCAAGGAAAAACTCGCGCGGCCGAATGAATTTTCGGAAGAAGCGTTCCGTAAGATCGACGATGAAATCAGCGAGCTGCGCGTGGCCACCTTGGGCGAGGAACGCGCGGCGCTCCGCAGTGTCGAGGACGCCAAGCCCTCCCCGGTCGAGTTGTATTAGCGCAACCGCCGAGCGCAGGTCAGTCGGTGCGGACCTGGTCGAGCACGCTGCGCAACTCGTGGAAGTCGACCGGCTTTGTCAGATGAAAATCGAACCCGGCCTCTTTGCCGCGGCGAATATCTTCATCGGTGCCGAAGCCGGTGAGCGCAATTCCGGCCAGCTTGTGGTCGCGCTTCGCTTCCGAGATGACGTTGTAGCCGCTGCCATCGGGCAAACCGATGTCGCTCAAGACGACGTCGAAGGCTTGTGAACGCAGCTTTTCGAACGCGCTCTGCTGCGTCTCCGCGACGGAAATCTGGTGGCCGAAATGCGACAAAAGCCGGGCGAGGGTGCGGCGCGTATCGCCGTGGTCTTCGACGAGTAGAATGCGCAGGGTCCGTAGCGGCCGGCGCGGGCGCCGAGCGGGAGCCGCGCCGTCTTTCGTTTGTCGCGCCATGACGGCGATCTTGACGCGGAAAGTGGTGCCGCAGCTGCGACCAGCGCTCTCCACTTCGATGGTGCCATCGTGCAGATCGACCAGGTGTTTTGAGATCGCGAGTCCGAGCCCGAGGCCGCCGAATTGCCGGGTGATTTCGGCGCCGCCCTGTTCGAACGGCCGAAAGAGCGACTGCAACTTCTTCGGCTCAATGCCGATGCCGTTGTCGGAAATCTGGAACTCGAACAAGCCCTCGGCAATGTTGCGCGTGTCGATGTCGATCTTGCCGCCGGGCGGTGTGAACTTCACGGCGTTGTTAATCAGGTTCCAAAAGACTTGCTGGATCCGCACCGGGTCGGCCCAGATGTGGTGCTTCTTCGCGTCGTAGGCGGTCTTGACCTCCAGCTTTTTCGAGATGATGTCCGCCCGGGCGATCTCCAGCGCATCGCGCACCAGGGCATGCGCATCGACCCGGTCGAAGTGTAACTCAAGCTTGCCGCGGACAGCGCGGGTCAGGTCGAGCAAATCGTCAATCAAACGCGCCTGGAGCTGCACGTTGCGCTGGATCGTGTCGATCTCATCGCTGAATTCCTGCGAAAAACGTGATGCATTGATCGACAAGTAACTGGCGGCGGCGAGCGTCGGCGTAAGCGGCGTGCGCAGCTCGTGGCTCAATGCGGCAAGAAAATCGTCCTTGGCTTTGCTCGCCTTCTCGGCTGCGATCTTGGCCGCCTCCATCTCGCGCGTGCGGATTTGGTCGCTCATGTCGCGCGTTACTTTGGAAAACCCGCGCAGTTGGCCGCCGGCGTCGCACAGGGCGGTGAGAACGACGTCGGCGTGGAAGGTCGAGCCATCTTTGCGCACGCGAATTCCCTGGTCGCGGATATGCCCGCGCTTGACCGCGTTCTCGAGATTAAGCTGCGGCTTGCGCGCGGCGACGTCCTCATCGGTGTAAAAGCAGGCGAAATTCTTGCCGATGATCTCGGCGGCCTTGTAGCCCTTGAGTTTTTCCGCGCCCAAATTCCAGGTGGCGACGTTGCCGTTCGCGTCCAGCAGATAAATCGCGTATTCCTCGACGCTCTCCACGAGGAGGCGGAACTGCTCTTCACTCACTCGCAATTGTTCCTGCGGATCGTGCCGACGCGACGGGCTGGAGGCGGCGCTACCGCGATTTTTACAACCTTTGCTCATCGACCCGGACAAAAAGTCCGCGGGCAAGATGTACCCAGGTGGCCGGGTCGTCCAGTGGAACGTCGCGTCAAATCGTTAGGGCGCAGGGGTTTTGCGAGCAATGTCTCAACCGCCTTGACCGTTGTCGCCGATTCACCCTAGCCTCCTACGCGTGAGCACCAACGATCGCGTCTCCACTGATGAACGCCACGAACTGACCGTCCGCGGCCTCATCATCGGCATCATCATCACCCTGGTATTTACCGCGGCCAATGTTTACTTCGGCCTCAAAGCGGGACTCACCTTTTCCACTTCGATTCCGGCAGCGGTTATCTCCATGGCGATCCTGCGCGGGTTTCGCGACGCGACCATCCAGGAAAACAACATCGTGCAAACGGTGGCGTCGGCGGCGGGCACATTATCCTCCATCATCTTCGTGCTCCCGGGATTGATCATGATCGGTTACTGGACGGAATTTCCCTTCTGGACCTCGTTCTGGATTTGCGCGCTCGGCGGAATTCTCGGCGTGATGTACTCGATCCCGCTTCGTCGAGCGCTGGTCACGACGTCTGATCTCCCGTACCCGGAAGGCGTCGCGTGCGCTGAAGTTTTGAAGGTTGGCAGCGGCGGCGAGGCCAAAGAAGGTCACGACATCGAACATGGCCGCGCCGGCCTGCTCGCAGTGCTATGGGGATCAATCGTATCAGCTGTCTTTGCCGTCATTGTGGCGACACAGGTGTTCGCGGCCGACGTCGCGCAAACATTCCGGATCGGTCGCCGCGGGGCAGTCAGCGGTTACGATTTCTTTTTGTCGTTTGCGCTGCTCGGCATTGGTCACCTCGTTGGTCTTTCGGTCGGTATCGCGATGTTGATCGGTGCGTTCATCGGCTGGGGTTGGGGCGTTCCGCATTTCTCTGCCATGGCCGGCGATCTCACGACCGCAGCCGCCGCGCTCGCGACGAAAACCTGGAGCACGAAAGTCCGCTTTGTCGGCGCTGGCGCGATCGGTGTGTCGGCCATTTGGACGTTGCTCAAATTGGTCAAGCCGGTCGCGCGCGGGCTCACCAGCGCGATGGCTGCGTCGCGGGCGCGCAAAGCCGGCCAGGCCGATACGCTTCCAATCACAGAACGCGACATTCCGATCGGTATTGTCGGCGTGTCGACCCTGGCCTGCATGTTGCCGATCGGCTGGTTGCTCGGAGCTTTCGCAAACCGCAGCGGACTTGGCGCGCACCTGCCCACGCTGATCATCGGCGGCGTCGTTTACATCGTCTTGATGAGCTTCTTCGTCTCAGCCGTTTGCGGCTATATGGCCGGACTGATCGGTTCCTCCAACAGCCCGCTTTCCGGCATCGGCATTTTGGTTGTTATCGGAGCGGCATTATTGCTCGTGCTCGGTGTCAAACCATATGTTGGCCCTGAGGCAAGCAAGGCATTGATCGCCTTTGCGCTTTTTACGACGGCGGTCGTGTTCAATGTCGCAGCGATTGCCAACAACAACCTGCAAGACCTCAAGACCGGTCAGTTGGTCGATGCCACACCGTGGCGGCAACAGTTCGCGCTCATCATCGGCGTCCTCGCCGGGGCGATTGTTATCCCGCCGATCCTCGATCTCGTCAACCAAGCGTACGGGTTCGTCGGCGCGCCTGGAGCTGACGCGCGCCCGAACCCGCTTCCGGCGCCGCAAGCCGGGTTGATCTCGTCTTTAGCCAAGGGCGTGATTGCGGCCGATATCGATTGGAGCCTCATCCGAATGGGTGCAGGCATTGGGGTTGGAATTATTCTGTTGGACGAAATCCTCTCCCGCACCACGAAACACATGCGCGTTCCGCCGCTCGCAGTCGGTCTGGGGATTTATCTGCCGACCCAAAGCACGTTGATGATCGTGGTCGGAGCGATTGTCGGCTGGCTCTTCGAACGTCGCGCCGATCGTACGCCGCGACCCGACGCAACCAAACAGCTCGGCGTCCTGCTGGCTTCGGGCTTGATTGTGGGCGAGGGGATCATCGGCGTCGTTATCTCCGCGATTGTGGTGTTTTCCGGCAAAGACTTTCCGCTCTCGGTGGTTGGGCCGGGATACGAACGAGCCGGCGTCATCATCGGGGGACTCGCGTTCGCCGCGATCGCATTTGTTCTTTACCGCTGGATCCTGCGAATGGCGGTCGCAAGATCGACATGAAGCGCAGGTGGAACTGGCGGCTTTGGGCTGGTTTTCTCGCGACCGTCGCCGCCGTTTTCAGTTACGAGTTCTTTTCGCGGTTTCCGGTCACGCGCGATTTCCCGTGGGCGAACCTCCTGTTGTTTGTTATCGCCTTTGTTTTGTTAGGCCAGGGACTGGTCCGCGCATTTAAGCGACCGGCGCAATATCGCGGCAGAATCTTCGGTTCCATCGCAACCGCCATCGCTTTGGCGGTCTTCGGCCTTTTTAGTTATGAGCTCTTTTACGTGGTTCGACAGGTGCCGCGTTCGGCCGGTGCGCCGCAGGTTGGCCAAAAAGCAACGCCCTTCAAGTTGCCTGATCAGACGGGCAAAACTGTTTCGCTCACCGAGCTGATCTCACCGAACGGCGCCGTGCTGATTTTTTATCGCGGACACTGGTGACCGCTTTGTAACTCCGAGTTGCGGAGTTTTCAGCATCACTTGAGCGACTTCAGCTCGCGCGGCGTACAGGTCGCCGCCGTCAGCGTCGATTCGGTCGAGATAAACCGGGCGCACGCGCAGAAACTGCATTTCACCTTCCCGCTTCTCTCTGATGCCGGCGCCGCTGCCATTCGGGCTTACGATCTCCTGCACGAGGGCGCTGGGCCGAAGCACACCGACATTGCTAGGCCCGCCGAATTCTTCGTCGACGGTAGCGGCGTGGTGCGATGGGTGAATCTGACCGAAAACATCGCCGTGCGCGCGCGTCCCGAGCAGGCGCTGGCGGCGATTGACGCCGCTCAGGCTCACCCATAACATCGCCCGCGTGCACGCGGAGCTTGAGCAACTGCTCGTCCTGCAAGATCGACAACAGAAAATCCGGCAGATCGAAAACGAAATCGGCACGTTGCCGTTGCAGCGGAAAAACCTCGACAGCCAGCTGGCCGCCGCGAGCGCGGCGGTTGAATCATTGAAGCAGCGCGCGAAGCAGGTTGAAGTCGATCGTAAAAAGCTCGAGCTCGACGTCGGCACCCGCGAACAGAGCATTGCGCGTCTCCGGACCCAGCAATACGAGACGCGGAAGAACGACGAGTTCCAGGCCATCGGACACGAGATCGAGCGTTACACCAAGGAGATCAGCGCCATCGAAGACCAGGAGCTCGAGCTCATGGAACAGGCCGACAAAGTCAAAGCTGAGCTCGGCGCCGAGGAGAAGAAGGCCGCCGCGACCAAGGAATCCATCTCGCGGCAGGTTGTCGATCTTGACGCAAAATCCAAAGCGCTCGAGGCGCGTCTGGACGAGCTAAAGAAGGAGGCCACGGACCTCGCGGCCAGGATCGACGAAGACCTGCTCGATCGTTTCAATCGCCTTTTTGAAAGCAAAGGCGACGCCGCAGTCGTTGCCGTCGAACACGGCGTCTGCACCGGCTGTCACATGAAACTTACCACCGCCACTGTCAAAGGCGTCGAAGCAGGCAAGGAAATCGTCAGCTGCGAGCAGTGCGGGCGGATTTTGTATCAACCGTAACCGTCCTCGGCGTCTTCCTCCCAGTCTGAGACATGAAAGCGAAATTGTCGACGCAACAACGCGGAGCATTGCTACAGACGTTGAAAGGGCGTTTCAAAAAAAACCTGAATCGCCACCCCAACGTTAAATGGTCAGACGTGCAGGCAAAGCTCGAAGCGAAACCCGAAAAGTTATGGTCGCTCTATGAAATGGAGCGGACCGGCGGCGAACCCGATGTAGTTGGTCGGGATAAGAAGACCGGCGAATACATTTTCTTCGACTGTTCAGCGGAGACGCCCGCTGGCCGCAGAAGCGTTTGTTACGATCGCGCGGCGCTGAACTCGAGGAAAGAACACAAGCCGCACAGTAGCGCGATCGACCTGGCCGCCGCCATGGGCATCGAGCTCTTGACCGAACAAGAGTATCAAGCGCTGCAGAAACTCGGGAAGTTCGATACGAAAACCTCCAGTTGGATCGAAACACCTCCCGATATCCGCAAGCTCGGCGGGGCGCTCTTTGGCGACCGCCGCTACGGCCGCGTCTTCATCTACCAGAACAGTGCGCCCTGTTATTATCGCGTCCGCGGATTTCGCGGCGCGCTCAGGGTCTAGTCGAAGCCGTTAATGATGAAGGACACGACGAAACGTTCGGTCATCCGCTGGATTCATCTCGTCTTCAGCATTCCCATCATTGGCTACGTTTACAGCCCCTTTCAAGAACTGCCGAACTACGCACCCGTTGTTCGCTTCGTTGCCATTCCGGCCCTTGTCCTCACCGGCCTTTGGATGTGGAAAGGCCATCTCCTGCGACGACTCTTTTCCAGAAGGTCGCCCTGAGACGGGCGCTTAGACGTTAAATCGAAACTCGACCACGTCGCCGTCTTTCACGACGTAATCCTTGCCTTCGACGCGCAGCTTGCCGGCTTCACGCGCTTTGGCGAATGAGCCGAGGCCGATAAGATCATCATAGTGGATCACTTCGGCGGCGATGAAGCCGCGCTCGAAATCGGAATGGATCACGCCCGCGGCGGCGGGCGCTTTGTCGCCGGCGTGAATCGTCCAGGCACGCGTCTCCTTTTCGCCGGTCGTGAGATAAGTGCGCAGGCCTAACAAATGGTAAACCGCGCGAATGAGCTCGTGCACGCCGCTGTCCTTCACCCCGAGGCCGCGCAAATATTCCAGTGCTTCCTCCTCGCCAAGATCCACCAGCTCGCTCTCGATTTGCGCGCTGATCACCACCGCTTCGGTGCCGAAATGTTCGGCCGCGTATTTTTGCACAAGATCGACATGTTGGTTCGCAGCGCCCTGCGCGATGGCGGCAAGATCGTTCTCCGAAACGTTGCAGGCGAACAGCGTCGGCTTGGACGTGAGCAAAAAGAACGCGCGCGCGATTTGTTTTTCTTCCGGGCTGAGATCGAGTGTGATCGCAGGCCTTCCCGCATCCAGATGCGGAAGTAATTTCTCGATGATCGCATTGTCGATCTTCGCCTGTTTATTGCCGGCGCGGACTTCCTTCTGGATGCGGTCGTGCCGTTTCTGCAACGCCGTCAGATCGGCCAGCACCAGCTCGGTGTTGATGACTTCGATGTCGCGGATCGGATCGATCGACCCGCTCACGTGGTGGATATCGCTGCTCTCAAAACAGCGGACTACCTGCACGATCGCGTCCACTTCACGAATGTGGCTGAGAAACTGGTTGCCGAGTCCTTCGCCCGCGCTTGCGCCCTTCACCAGTCCGGCGATGTCGACGAACTCGGTCGCCGCTGGAACAATTTTCTGCGACTTGGAGAGTGCCGCCAGTTTGAGCAGGCGCGCGTCCGGCACCGTGACGACGCCGACATTCGGCTCAATTGTGCAAAACGGGTAATTCTCCGCGGGCGCCTTGTGCGTGCGCGTGACCGCGTTGAACAACGTCGATTTCCCGACGTTCGGCAGACCGACAATTCCGGCGCTGAGCATTTAGCAAAGATGAAGGATAAATCGGGCCGGCGGGATTTGAACCCACGACCTCTTGAACCCCATTCAAGCGTTCTACCAAGCTGAACTACGGCCCGAACCTTTTACGGAAGCGCAAAGTATCTAGTCGCCCGCCCAACTCGTCAAAAATGCATTGATCAATTCGGGCAGATCGTCGCTGTAGCCGCCTTCGAGCAAGGCCGCCACGGGAATGTCGATCTTGTGCAGCCATTCGCCGAAGCTCACGAAATCCTCGCGTTCGAGTGTCATTTGCACGAGTGGATCGCGCGCGTACGCGTCGAACCCCGCGGAGACGAGCAGTAAATCTGGCTCGAATTCGAGCAATTGGTCGAGCGCTTCACGCGCAAGACCGACATGTTCTTTACGCGGCGTGAACGGCGCGACCGGGTAATTGACGATGTTGTCGAACGATTTTGCGCCGGTCCCGGGATACGCCGGGAACTGATGGATGGACGCGAAGCGAATGGCTGGATTATGCGCGACGATCGCTTCGGTTCCATTGCCATGGTGCGCGTCGAAATCCCAGATGGCGACGCGACGAACTGTAGCCGGGATCGATGATCCCGGTCCACCGGCATCGCCGATGCCGGCTACAGCATCGAGCGTCGCAAGGGCGATGTTGCTGAAGTAACAGAACCCCATCGCGCGGTCGCGGGTCGCATGATGTCCCGGCGGCCGCATCAAACTAAATGCGCGCTCGCCATTTAGAGCAGCGCGCGCGGCTTGAACGCCTGCGCCGGCCGAACGCAGCGCGTGCTCATAAATGTGTGGATAAACCGGCGTGTCGGCGTCGAAGTCGCATGCCGCGCTTTTGATTTGCTCGATGTGTTCGCGCGAGTGGGCGCGGAGTAACTGCTCCTCTCGGGCGCTTTTCGGTTCGCGCCATTGCCAGTCGGGATGTCGATCTTGCAATAACGGGACCGTGCGCGTGATCCGCGCCGGCCGCTCCGGATGACCGGGCGCCGAGTATTCGGCGCAGCGCGGATCGTGAAAAATGATCATCGAAGTTGCAACCTCGGCGGCGAGCGCATATTCGACTAGCGCGATGTTGAACGGCCAGAAAATTGTTGTGGTCATGCCGGCGTACAACGCCGCGCGCACGCTGCGGCGTACCTACGATGAGGTGATGTCCCATGGCATTGTCGATCTTGTCATCGTGGTCGACGACGCCAGCCAGGACGAGACCGTCGCGATCGCGCGTACGCTCGAGCAGACCCAGGTGGAAGTGCACCCGATGAATCGCGGTTACGGAGCGAATCAGAAAACCTGTTACCGCCTCGCGCTTGCGGCCGGCGCGGACATCATCGTCATGATTCACCCCGATTATCAGTACACACCGAAGCTGTTGCCGGCGATGGTGTCGCTTGTCGCGACCGATCTTTATCCATGCGTGCTCGGTTCGCGTATTCTCGGCGGCGGCGCGTTGCGCGGAGGCATGCCGTGGTGGAAATATGTTTCCAACCGTTTTCTCACGTTCGCGGAAAACGTCTTTCTCGGCGCCAAGCTCTCCGAATATCACACTGGTTACCGCGCTTATGCGCGCTCGCTTCTGGAAAAACTGCCGCTCGAGCGCAACTCCGATGACTTTGTTTTCGATAACCAGGTCCTCGCCCAGATCGTCGCGCTCGGTTGTCCGATTGGCGAGCTGACTTGTCCCGCGCGCTACATGCCCGAAGCGTCGTCGATCAACTTCCGCCGCAGCGTCCGCTATGGCCTCGGTTGTCTCGGCACCGCATTGCGCTTTCGCCTGGCGCGCTGGGGATTGGCGGCGCCGCTGGTTTGAATTTGCGCCCCGCACGCAAAGACGCGCGCGCAGACGTCGCGCGGCACATTGTTGTCCGCATCGGAGTAATTGCGCTGATCTGGTGGGTTTTCGGCCACACGCTGCACCACGAGTTCGTCAATTTCGACGATCACGCTTACGTCTATCAAAATCCCGAGGTGCGCGCCGGTCTCACGCTGCACGGCATCGGCTGGGCGTTCACGCACGATCACGCGCGCAACTGGCACCCGCTGACGACGCTGTCGCACATGCTCGATTGCCAGCTCTTCGGGCTCGAACCGGCCGGTCATCATTTCACCAATGTTGTGCTGCATGCCATCGCGACCGTGCTGCTGTTTGTTTTTTTGCGTCGCCTGACGAACGGTCCTGGAGCGGTGGACAATTTCTGGCCGAGCGCATTTGTCGCGGCCGTGTTCGCGGTCCATCCGCTGCGCGTCGAATCAGTCGCCTGGGTCGCCGAGCGCAAGGACGTGCTCAGCGCCGTCTTCTTCATGCTCACGCTCCTCGCTTATCTCCGTCACGCGCGTCAACCGTCACTCGGTCGATACACGCTGATGTCGATCTTGTTCGTGCTCGGTCTGTTATCAAAACCGATGCTCGTGACGGTTCCGATTATCTTGCTGCTGCTCGATTTCTGGCCACTTGGCAGATTGCGAAATGACGCGCGTCTCGCACTTCTCGAAAAACTCCCGCTACTCTTTTTTTCCGGCGCCGTTGCGGTGATCACGCTCCTCGTGCAAAAGCGCGGCCCGTTGCCCATCGACCAGTTACCGTTCACCTGGCGCCTGACGAATGCGGTCGTCAGCTACGTCGTTTACGTCTGGCAAATGATCTGGCCGGCAAACCTCGCCGCGTTTTATCCGCATCCGAACAACACGCTTTCAGCATCGCAAATTGCCGCCGCGCTGCTGTTGCTCGCGGCGATTTCCGCAGCGGTGGTTTGGTTGCGCCAATCGAAGCCATACCTTGTCACCGGCTGGTTCTGGTACGTGATCATGCTCGTGCCGGTGATTGGAATCGTGCAGGTCGGCGAACAGGCGCACGCTGATCGCTACACGTATTTGCCGCAGATCGGCCTCTACGTCGCGCTCACCTGGCTGATTGCCGATCTTGCGAAGCGGTATCACTTCCCGCGCCGCGGTCTCGCGGTCGCGGCAACGGTAATTGTGCTGGTTCTCGGTTGGCGCGCCGCCGCGCAAGCGCGCTATTGGCAAAACAGCGAGACGCTCTGGAACCGCGCGCTAGCTGTCACGCGCAACAACGACGTTGCGCACAACAACCTCGGTTACCTGCTGCTGCAACGCGGCCAGTTCGACGACGCGATCGCGCACTTCGAAGCAGCACTGCAGATCCGCTCCACGAACGCGCAGAGCCACTACAGCCTCGGTCGCTCGTTGATCCACAACAATCTCGC
>Ga0081539_10006713_pt1 | contig 10845 bp, 7 predicted proteins | sample TabmetS4T2R2_FD_71023 | JGI IMG/M metagenome (GOLD analysis project Ga0081539, IMG submission 71023) | Tabebuia heterophylla rhizosphere microbial communities from the University of Puerto Rico - S4T2R2 | ecosystem: Host-associated > Plants > Roots > Rhizosphere ... | reverse complement strand
AAGTTTGTACTACAGCGTTAGATTTCGGCGGGGGGGAAGGGGGGGGGGCCCGGAAGCCCCCGCCCCCCCCCCCCCCCGCCGCCCCCCGCCGTGGTTCAGAAGCGGTACTTGATCGCGAACTGCATGATCCGCGGCGTCCCCGCCGTCGTGATCTGACCGAAGCTCCCGGGATTGTTCAGCGCGGTTGCCGGCTGCCCGAGCGTTGGCGAGTATCCCCATTGCAGCCAGTTCAAGGCGTTGAACGCGTCGACGCGCAGCTCGAATTCGCGGGTCGCCGCCACGCGAAGGATGCGCGTCAGTGACAGGTCGAGGTTGCGCATGCCCATGCCGCGGATGCCGTTGCGCTTGCTGTTGCCAAGCGTTCCTGGCGCCGGCAGCGCGAACGCCGCGGGATTGAGGAACCGCATCCCGCCGTTGAGCGGATTGATCGATCGATCGGCGTAGGGATCGTCGAGCACCTGATTGGCGCGCTGTGTGGTGACCTGCCCGTTCAGCGCGACATCGGTACCCGTCGTAATCGTCAGCCACGGGCCCGTCAACTTGCGGAATCCCGCGACGAGCCGCCAGTCGGACAACGCCGCGCCCAGCACCTTCTGTGAGAGCTGCGGTGACATGACGCTCGCCGTCATCGTGAAGTTGTGCAACCGGTCCACGGTGCAGTTGCCATCATCGAAATGCGGATTCGACGGGATGTTGTAGCCGGTGGACAGGTTTGGCGTCGAAGAGCCACCACCGTCGGGCGACCCGTAGCAGTGCGACAAGGTGTAGTTGGCATTGACCGTCGCTGAACGAACGCCCCCGCGGAGCGCGAGCACCATGCCATTGTAGGACTGCTTCCCATCGCTGACGTACTTGTCCAGCGGACCGTAGTACCGCCCGTTGATCGGATCGGCCAGCGTGAGAGGACGACGGGCGTTCGTGTTGGCGACGCTCGGTGCGGCTCCTGCCACCGGGATGAGGAGTGCGTTGTTCAGAGGGGTAGATTCCCAGATGTTGTTCGTGCGGCTGCCGATGTACCCCGCCGTCGCGAACCACCGCGCAGCGAACTGGCGTTCCACCGTGACGTTGAACAACTGCACATTGGTCGCGTCGAGGTCGTTGGTGAGGCTGAGGAACGGTCCGTTCAACGAGAACGGCGCGTTCTTGTCGAACGTCACGGGGAAGATGTTGGTCTGTCCACCCGGGTTGCCGAGGAACGGGTTGTCCAATCCTCCGGGAGGCGCGTTGAGACGAACCTCGGAGCCCCACGGCGGTGCGACAGACGTATTGAGATGGAACTGTCCGTCGACGAACTCGAACGACTTTCCATACGAGGCGCGGACCGACGTCTTGCCGTCACCGAGCGGATCCCACGCCAGCCCGAGGCGCGGGCCGATGTTGTTCCAGTCCGTCGGCATGCCTGCCTGGGTGGGGAAGCCCTGATCGCCGGGGAAATACAGGCCCGCCGGCGCATTGGGGAATACCGTGCTCTTCGTGCCGGACGTGAAGCGACCCATGTCGAACTGGTAGACCGCGCCGTTCTGAATCTGCTGCGGAAAGAACGGCTCCCAGCGCACACCGTAGTTCAACGTGAGCCGCGGTCCGATGCGCCACGTGTCCTGCGCGTACAGACCGAGATAGGTCTGCTGCATGTCGAGCGTATTGGGCCCCGCCTGCACGAGCGCGTTGCTGCCCATCCTGCCGAGCAGGAAATCCGCGAGTCCCATCCCGGTGACCGTGCCGTCGATCGTCAGCTGACCGGGCGAGCGGACGTTGCCGAGCGACTCGGTGCCCCATCGCGCAAAGCTGCCGCCGACGACGTACTGATGGCCGCCACGCACGAGCGTCAGGTCGTCGCTGAGCTGCCAGGACGGGGTGATGATCTCCGTGGGCGTTTCGGTCCCTGTTCCGAGCGTGAAGCCGCCGATCACGTTCAGCAGCATGTAGTGCGGCAGGTAGCTGTAGATGTTGATGCCGACTTCCTGCGGCGAGAAGAAGTCGATGTTGGGCCTCGAGATGTGCGTCCGGTTGAACGCGAACCGCACGGAGTTGAGCGTGCTCGAGCTGATCACGTAGTTCTCGCCCAGAGTGACGCTGTGCGCGAGGTTGTCGCGGCCACCGACGCGCGTCGTGAGCACGTTGCCCTGCGCCGATTCCAGCGTGAATGGTGGCGGAGCCTCCTGCGTCGTCATGATGTGGCGCCCGAAGACCGAATGCGCGCGGTTGAGCGTGTAGTCGATCTTCGTGACGTACTGCCCCTCGTCCTGCGCGCTGGGAAGGCCGTACTGCAACAGGCCGCACGGATCGGTCGTTTTCGGGAGCCTGGATGTGATGTTGAGGGCGGCCTTGCTGAAGAGCGCCGGATCGACGCGATTGCCGGAGAACGGCGCGGGCAGGTTACGCTGGACGCCGGCGTTGCATGCCGGCGAGGCGAACGCGGTGAAGTCGCCGGCGAGCATCGCCGCGGTCGGCACGAACGCACGGGTGTCGGTCGGGTTTACGCGCGTGTTGGTGCCCTGGTATCCGAAGAAGAAGAACAGCCGATCCGGCCGGATCGGGCCGCCGACAGTCACACCGTACTGATTCCGCTTCTGCCCATCGTCCTTGCGCCGACCGTCAGGGCCTTTTGCGGCGAATGGATCGGTGGCGTTGAAGCTGTGGTGCCGCAGGAATTCGAACGCCGTGCCGCGGAAGGAGTTGGTCCCCGATCTCGTCACCGCGCTGACCGCACCGCTCGAATGCATGCCGTTGCGGGCGGTGAGCGCATTCGTTTCGGTCTGGAATTCCTGCAGCGCGTCCGGAAACGGCAGCGGCAGGTTCAGGTTGTTGCGCGGATCGTTGTGCATCGCCCCGTCGAGCGTGTAGGTCACGCCAAAGGCGAGCCCTCCGGCGAGCGAATACGATCCGGCGCCGTTGCTGCCACCCATGACGGTCGCCGGCAACTGCACGGTCTGCGGAACGGCGGCCGGCAGGTATTGCAGCAGGTCGACCGGGTTGCGCCCGTTCAACGGCAGTTCGACGATGCGCTTGCTGTCCATCACCTCGCTGACACCGAGGTTGCGCGTCTCGACCAGTTGCGTGGCGGCTTCCACGGTAATGGACTCCGCGACATCACCGAGGGCCAGCGTGACGGGCACCTGCTGGTTGTCGTTCACCTGCAGCACGATTCCCGTCTGCACGGACGTGCGGAAACCTTGCAGTGTGACCTCGAGCTTGTAGGGACCCACCGGAATGCCCGGCAGCGAGAAGAAGCCGTCGGCGTCGGTGACGACCTCGCGGCGGAAAGCGGTGTCGGTCTGTGTCGCGACGACGGTGGCGCCGGGCAGCACGCCGCCGCTTGGATCGGTGACGGTGCCGGTCAACTGTGCAGTGGCCTGGGCGAAGGACGCGGTGGCGGTCAGCAGGACGAGCAGGCCGCCGTAGATCGATCGACGCAAGAGGGTCATGCAGTCCTCCTAAGCGGCGGATCCGGTTGGAGCGGACGAAAAGGGTGAAGCGCGGGGAGTATACAGCGGGTCCTCATGAACCCGCATATGTGGATTCACCACGAAGGTCGCTTCGCGACGGTCCACGAAGACCACGAAGATGTGGCCTGTTCTTCGTGCTCTTCGAGGAGACGTCAGCGTTCGTGGTTTCGTTCTTATCGCGAGGAGGTGCGCGATGCGGGGACCGGGAGCAGTGCGGGTCGATTCGCCGGGAGCTGCTGATCGACGGCGGTGAGCATGATGCCGGCCATCACGTAGTCGGCCATCACGGTGACGACTTCAAACGCCCCCTTCTGCCCAAAGAGCTTCACCGTCTGCGCCCACAACTCGGGTGACACCTTGTGGTCGCGCATCAGCGCGCGCCCAAGTCGAATGACCGTGGCGTCCTTCTCCGCGACCCCGGCGAGATCCTTGTTGTACTTGATGACGTCGATGACCGACTGCTCGACGCCGGCTCTGAGCGCGGCTGGCTCGTGGCCGGACCATTCGTACTGCTGATCGATCTCGCGAATGCCCACCAGCGCCGAGAGCTCGAAATAGCGAGGGCCGATCTCGGTCGTTCTCAGGTACTGATTCAGCATCTGCACCGGCTCGGCGACCTTGGGGCTGATCATCGTGACCGCGCCGGGACCCGTGGCGGTCAACGTCTTTCCGGCGCCGCCGGCGAGGACATCGTAGATGCGCTTGCCTTCCGCATCGAGGGCGTCGCGCTGCACCGGCGGCAGGCGCGAGAGGGAGACCGGGTTCACGTCGGGAGGCAGTTGTCTGGCCGGTGCCTGGCCATTGAGAACAGCAATCGACAGCAGAGAGGCCGTGAGGCCAAGCGCGCGAGCTCGCATTGGTTTGCTCCTGGTCCGCCTAAAGGCGGACGCTACGATTTTTCCAAACCTTCCTTCAGAAACGCGACCAGCGGCGGATACGTTTTCTCGGGGGCTTCCAGGTGTGGGACGTGGCCGATGCCCGGAATCAGAAGCAGATGACCGTTGCCGTTGGGAATCGTGTCGGCGACGAACTTCATTCGCTCTTGGAACAGCTTGGCCGATCCGGGCAGCACGTCCTCGGCGCCACCGAACACCAGCGTCGGCGCCTTGATGTGCGCCCAGTCGTCGACGACCGCATCGGCGTAGATCACCTGTGTGGTCAACGTCTGGACCATCGCCAGACGCGGCCAGTCGGCGCCCAGCGTCCACGCGTACCGAATGCGCGCATAGCTCTCGAATTGCGCATTCCACGCGCTCGGTTTGTGCGCCACATAGCGCATCAGGCCGGCCTTCACCGTCGCCCACGTGTTGCCGAGCGTGCGCTTGTAGGCCTCGTCGGTGCCCTCCCACGGCCGATCGAAACGCGCGTCGGTCAGCCCGATCGGGTTGTAGATCACGAGGCGTTCCACCATCGCCGGATACTGCGTCGCGAAACGCGTGGCCACCATGCCGCCCATCGAGTGGCCCACCACCATCACCTTGTCGATCGCGAGCTTCTGCAGGATCGAGCGCGTGTTCCGCGCCATGTCATGCAGGTTGTAGGGGATGATCGGTTTCGACGACCGCCCGTAACCGATCTGATCCGGCGCGATCACGCGGAAGCCTTCCTTGCGCAGCGCATCGATCGGTCCACCGAAGTAGAACCCGGCAAAGTTGTGCCCGTGCAGGAGCACGACCGTGTGGCCATTGGGCTGTGCCAGCGGCGCGACATCCATGTAGGCCATGCGTACGTCCTGGCCGTAGAGCGTCAGTGGCAGATACGACGTGGGATAGGGATAGGGAACGTCCTCGGACGTGATGCTGCCTGGCTTCACGTCCGGCGCCGCTTCAGGCGCATTCCGCTGCGCACGGGCATCGGCAGGCGCGATGAGCACGCAAGCCGCGAACGCGATGAGCAAGTGGGTCTTCATAGCGGACGCAGTGTAGATCAGCGGAACTCCCGACCTCCAATTCTCGCTGCCAAATACCTGTCAAATCGCAAAAACGAAAGACCCAAAGACGAGAGACCGTCTTCATGCACGAAAGATTTCAGAATCGTAATTATTCCGTTGACCGTCTGGACGCCGGGAAAGTAGGCTTGCCTCTTCTCCGCACAGACGAAATCGCTTCAAGGGGGGCCGTAATGGCTACGCCGCTCGACACGTCCTTTCTCGGACCGTTCAACTACGCCTCGCTCAGCTCCATGATGATCTTCTGGCAGGCGTCACCAGCCGCGGTGGCACCATTGGTCGCGGGCACGGGCCTCGAACCGGCGATCTTCGACGGCCAGGCGCTGGTCAATTTGAATTTCGAACGCTACGCCGGCGTCGGTCCCTCGTATTTCTCCTCGGTCGTGGAAACCGAATTCAGCGTCGTCGTCCGCCCGGTCGACACCCCGTTGTTCCTGCCGACGCTGACGACGGATCAATACCTGTCCGGTGCGGACCAGTCGAAGATTTACGGCAACTTCCGCGTCAATGTGCCGTGCGCCGATCCGACGGCCGTGCAGGCCGGCAGCCAGCAGTACGGCGAGATCAAGTTCCTGACCGGGTTCAATTACAACGTGCCCAACGTCAACGCACCCACGGTCGCCGACTGGTGGATTCGTTGCCGCGACCCGAAGACGCCGACCGCCGACGATCCGTTCATCTTCGATCTGCACGCGAACTTTCAGGGAACCCGGGCGCAGGTGTCGAACTTCTCGCCGGTGAACGCGTACGCGAATCTGAAGAAACCCGATGGCGCCCACATCGTCCTGTCGTCGCGCAACGTGTTCGGTCCGTTCCAGCGCTGGACGCCGGGCCCCGACACGGTGCAGCTGCAGATCGGCACGAGCGATCACCCGATGGTGGCGCAGATGAAGTCGGTGTTCACCGGCGCGCCGCCGGTCGCCATCCTGTTGTTCGAGTCGCAGCCGGCCGCCACCTCGTCGCACGCGCTGGTGACGACGCCGGTCGCCGTCGCAGGAGTGTAGAGCCGTGGCGAAGAAACCGCCTGTTGCCGCGACTCCCCCCGCGGCCGGGCCGTCGACCCCCAGCGCCGGCGATCGCGAAGTGTTCCTGACGTTGTCGTCGGCGTTGACCGGCTTTTCACCGATCGAGTTGCAGGGCACGGGGAACCCGGAACCGCTGCTCGATTTCCTCTGGACGATCATCGGCGCGGACATCTGCAGCGAGCTGCTGACGGTGGCGGCATCCGCGCTCGCGCACAGCGATGAATCGGAGCGCGATCAGGCGATTCGCACGACGCTGTGGAGCTCGCCGAAGCTCGGCCCGATCGTGCAGGCGCTCGTGCGGCTCTGGTACACGGGCAAGTGGAATCCGCTGCCGGCGCAGTGGCAGGAAACCTATCGCTGGGATCATCCCGATCCCAACGCCGGCGCGATCACGGTGTCGCCGCAGGCATACGTCGAGTCGCTGGTCTTTGCGGCGATCGCCGCGCATCCCCCGGGCGCCAAGGCGACAGGTCACGGGAGCTGGGCGTTCCCGCCGATCGTGACAGCCATCCCGGTGACGGTCACCACATGAGCACCCACAACGGCGACATGTTCGACGTGGTGATCGTCGGCGGCGGCGTGGCCGGCGCGCTGATGGCGGACGCGCTGACGGCCGCTGGCCGTCACGTGCTGCTGCTCGAAGCCGGAGCCGACCGGTCCCTCGACATCGACGGATACCAGTCGTACGTCGACCAATACCTGAAGGCGCCGAGCGGCGTTCCCAACGCGCCGTTTCCACCGAACCCGAACGCGCCGTCGGCCAACGTGCTCGACATCGGGAATCCGTCGACGAGCAGTTACCTGGTGCAGCAGGGCGCCCTCCCGTTCCTGAGCGACTACACCCGCGAGCTGGGTGGGACGACGCTGCACTGGCAGGGCGCCTGCCCGCGCATGCTGCCGAACGATTTCAAGCTGAAGTCGGTCTATGGGCAGGGAATCGACTGGCCGATCGAGTACGCCGAGCTGGAGCCGTATTACGAAAGGGCCGAAGGGGCACTCGGCGTTTCGGCAGACGTCGAAGACCAGCAGCCCCTGGGACTGACCTTTTCAGACGGCTACGTGTATCCGATGCACCGGATGCCACAGAGCTATGTCGATCAGTTCTTCATCCGCAAGCTCGAAGGGCTCTCGGTCACGCTGGAAGGTCGCGAGTATCCCGTGCGGGCGATCAGTCTTCCGCAGGCGCGCAACAGCACGCCGAATCCCGCCTACGACGGCGGCCGCGGGTACGAGGCCGTCTCGTACGTCGGCGACGGCGACCGCGGACTGCGCTGCCAGGGCAACTCGGCATGCACGCCGCTCTGTCCGGTGCAGGCAAAATACAACGCTCGCAAGACGCTGTTGAAGGCGCGCCGGGCGGCCGGCGATCGACTGTCGATCGTGTCGCAGGCGGTCGCGTCGCAGCTGATCGTCAATCGCAGGACGCGCCGTATCGACGGCGTCCGCTACCGCACCTATGCCGACCCGAAGAAGCTGACTCCGTCGGGTGAAGCCATTGCGCACGGCCGCATCTATGTGGTGGCTGCCAACGCCATCGAAACCGCCAGGCTGTTGCTCGTCTCCGGTGCGGCCAATCGCAGCGATCAGGTCGGCCGCAACCTGATGGATCACCCGTACCTATACACGTGGGGCATGGCGCCGGAGCCGGTGTATCCCTACCGCGGTCCCGACACGACGTCGGGGCTTGAAACGCTGCGCGATGGCGCGTTCCGTTCGACGCACGCGTCGTTCCGGATGAGCATCGCGAACTGGGGCTGGTCCGGATCGCCGGGCGCCGACGTCGACCAGTTCGTCGCGAGCGGACTGTTTGGCCGCGCCTTGCGGCAGAAGCTGCACGACGCCTGCACGCGGCACGTACGGTTCGGCATCATGGTCGAGCAGTTACCGGACCCCGACAACCGGATCACCGTCAATCCGGCGTACGTCGACGCGCTCGGGATCCCGCGGCCGGTGGCGACCTACAACATCGCGCCGTACTCCCTCGACGGCGCGCGTGCGGCGAGAGAGGTCTCGGCGCGCGTGTTCGAGCGCGCAGGCGTGCAGGACTGCACCGAGTACAAGGCCAGGCCAGGGTTCCAGCTGGTCGGCCGCGATGGGCGCACCTTCAACCTGATGGGCTCCGGGCACATTGTCGGCACGCATCGCCTGGGAACCGACGCCAAGAGCTCGGTCGTGAATTCGTATCTGCAGACCTGGGATCATCCCAACCTGTTTCTCGCCGGCGCGGGCGCGATGCCGACCATCGGCACCTCGAACCCGACGCTGACCACCGCGGCGCTGACGCTGCGCGCCGCGGAACAGGTGTTGAGGGAACTGTGATGAGCGATCGCTCGTTCCTCGATCCGTTGCACCGGCTGCTGCAGGCGGCGCTGCAGGTGGAACACGCCACGATTCCGCCGTACTTCACCGCGTGGATTTCGATTCCGGACGGCAAGAACAGCGAAGCGGCGGAGATCATCCGCAGCGTCATGCTCGAGGAGATGCTTCACCTGACGCTGGTCGCGAACGTGCTGAACGCCGTCGGCGGCTCGCCGTCGCTGACGCACCCGCAGTTCGTTCCGGAGTATCCCCATCAGCTTCCGCACACGCGGCGTCCGTTGATGGTGTCGATCGAGCGGTTCTCGCCCGAGGCGCTCGATACGTTCATGTCGATCGAGCGTCCCGAGCCGCCGGGCTCGAGGCCGCAGGCGCCGCCCTTCGATACGCTCGGGCAGTTCTACGACTATCTCGAGGAGCTGCTGGTGAAGCTGTGCGCCCACCACGGTGAGGCGGAGGTCTTCTGCGGCAAGGCGGAGCGGCAGGTGCCCCCGTCCGGGTATTACGGCGCAGGGCAACTGATCGTCGTGACCGACCTCCAGTCCGCGTTGACTGCGCTCAGGGAGATCGTGGACCAGGGCGAAGGGCACGACGGGCCTTTCGATGCCGACCCGTCCATCTGCGGCACCGGCCGCGAGCCCGCGCATTTCTACCGGTTCCTCGAGATCCGCGCGCAGCGTCGCTTTCAGGAGAACGACAAGTACGTGCCGACCGGTGCCGACCTGCCCGTCGACTACACGGCGGTCTATCCGATCTGGTCGAACACGCGATTCGACGAGTATCCGCCCGACTCGCCGACGGTCCACGCGCTCGAGCAGTTCGCATCGACCTACGGGGATCTGCTCGAACTGCTCGAGGCCGCGTTCAACGGTCATCCGGACCGCCTCACGCAGGCCGTCCACGCGATGTTCGCGCTGAAGTATCAGGCGCAGGCGCTCATGCGGATTCCGTCGGAGCGGCATCCGGGCCGCACCGTAGGCGTCACCTTCGATCAATCGAGACGACGTACAACCCACCCGCGGTTATCCGCGAGTCATCCGCCGGAGGCCGCATGGACCCGTATCCAGCCATCGATCACGCCATCGGAGCTCACCTAGACGAATTCAAGAAACCGGGCGTGCTCACCGTGCGCCCGGGCTACAAGGTGATCGCCGGTCAAACGACGGCGCAGCCGGCGATCGTGGCGACGGTCGATCACAAACGCCGGGTGGGACCGGGCGACCGGATCCCGCCGGTGATCGGCGTGTACCCGACCGACATTCGACAGGCGAGCGCGGCGAAGAAGTTGCGGGTGCACGATCCCGCCGCCTTCGCCCGCGTACGGACGCCTCACACCGTCGTCGTGGAGCATCCCTTCGAGCGCGATGCGCAGACGGGCAAGCCGCTGGCACCAGTGCCAAAGCACACGTCAGGCAAAACGAGGATTCCGTACACCGGCCCGTCAGGCGTGTCGCTGGAGCCGGTCAAGAAGCCGATGACGATCGTCTGTCACGTCAGTCCTGACGCCGGCTTCTCGCAACTGAAGGCATTCCTGTCCGACATCAAGAAGCAGTTGACCGTCAGCCTGTACGAGTTCGGGTCGCATCCGATTCTCGAAACGCTGCTGGCGGGCATGAAGGGACAGCAGAAGCTGTCGATCGTGCTCGACTGGCCCTTTGGCGAAAGTCCCAGCGACAACCAGACCGACGACGAGACGCATGCGACGCTGAAGAAGGCGCTCGGCTCGCGTCTGAGCTTTGCGTGGGCGGCGGAGGATATGGATCCGGCCGTCGATGGTTACATCTTTCCGAACGCGTATCACATCAAGGTCGCGGTGAAGGACCATCACAGCTTCTGGCTGTCGAGCGGCAACTGGAACCCCTCGAATCAACCGGACATCGATCCCTTCAATCCACATCTGACCGCGGCGCAGAAGACAGCGATGCAGCAGACCGTCGCGCGCAGCGATCGCGACTGGCACCTCATCGTCACCGAGCCCGGCCTGGCGCAGACCTTCGAGGCCTACCTTCAGCACGACCTGCAGGTGGCGTCGACCGTGCAGTCGAAGAAGCAGCCGCCGCCGGCAAAGCTGCCGACGACGAAGCCGACCGCGAGCACGGCGAAGTGGGTG
>Ga0081539_10006712_pt1 | contig 10849 bp, 12 predicted proteins | sample TabmetS4T2R2_FD_71023 | JGI IMG/M metagenome (GOLD analysis project Ga0081539, IMG submission 71023) | Tabebuia heterophylla rhizosphere microbial communities from the University of Puerto Rico - S4T2R2 | ecosystem: Host-associated > Plants > Roots > Rhizosphere ... | reverse complement strand
CCCGCCCCCCGGGGGCCTCGGTCTGCCGCGACTGTCCCGCCTGCGACTTACGCGCGAAGGGCTACCAGCGCTATAAATCGGGGTCAGGCACCGATTAGCCGAGGAGCAAGCATGGCCACCTATCTCAAGCGCCGCATCTCCGCCGACGTGACCGACGAGCTCGACCGCAAGGTGCGCCAGACCGTCGAGTCGATCCTGGATGACGTGCGCAAGCGCGGCGACCAGGCGGTGCGCGAGCTCTCCGCGAAGTTCGACAAGTGGTCGCCGCCCGCCTTCCGCCTCTCCCGGAGCGACCTCGACGCGATCGTGGCCAAGGTGCCGAGCGCGACGCTCGCCGACATCAAGTTCGCGCAGGCGCAGATCCGCCACTTCGCCGAAGAGCAGCGCGCGGCGCTGCGCGACATCGAGGTCGAGACGCTCCCCGGCGTGCGCCTGGGCCACAAGAACATCCCGGTGGAATCGGTCGGCTGCTACGTGCCCGGCGGCCGCTACCCGATGGTCGCCTCCGCACACATGAGCATCGTCACCGCGCGCACGGCCGGCGTCTCGCGCATCATCGCCTGCACGCCACCGAACCAGGGCGCGCCGCATCCGGAGACGATCGCGGCGATGGTGCTGGGCGGCGCCGACGAGATCCATGTGCTGGGTGGCGTCCAGGCGATCGCCGCAATGGGCATCGGCACGGAAACCATAAAACCCGTGGATATGCTCTGCGGTCCGGGCAACGCGTACGTCGCCGAGGCGAAGCGCCAGCTCTACGGGCGCGTCGGCATCGATCTGCTCGCCGGCCCCACCGAGATCCTGGTCATCGCCGACGAGACCGCCGATGTGGAGATGATCGCCACCGATCTCCTCGGCCAGGCGGAGCACGGACCCACCAGCCCGGCGATTCTCATCACCACCTCGCGCAAAGTGGCCGAAGCTTTGCCGGCGGAGATCGAGCGCCAGCTGAAAGTGCTGCCCACCGCCGATGTCGCCGGCGTGGCATGGCGCGACTACGGCGAAATCATCCTCGTCGACTCGCGCGACGAAGCGGTGCGCGAAGCCGACCGAGTCGCTGCCGAGCACGTCGAGGTGCTGACGAAGGAGCCGCGCTGGTTCCTCGAGCGCATGCGCAACTACGGCGCCTTGTTCCTGGGTCCCGAGACCAACGTCTCCTACGGCGACAAGGTGATCGGCACCAACCACACGCTGCCCACGCTCGGCGCCGCGCGTTATACCGGCGGGCTGTGGGTCGGCAAATTCATGAAGACCTGCACCTACCAGGAGATCACGCCGGAGGCGAGCGTGAAAATCGGCGAGTACTGCTCGCGCCTCTGCGCCATCGAGCGCTTCTGGGGCCACAAGGAGCAGGCCGACCTGCGCCTTCGTCGCTACGGCGGCCAGAACGTTGGGCTCGGCGCAAAGAAAGAAACCGCGCCGGCTAAATAGGGCGGTCCCTATTTCCTGGGACAGTTCCTCCCTTTTCTGAACGACGTGTAATGGCTCTGATCAACTGTTCTACACGCGCTAATATCGCAACCTATGTCTTCGGTTGAACTCCATCCTTCGCTCATCAAGGCTTTGCAGGCCCGCGCGCGCAGAGAGCGGACCAGCGTTAGTCGGCTGGTAAAGCGGTTGATCGCCGATGGTCTACAAGAGGTCGACGATTACGAGGCCATCCAGGCGTTTCGGAGCCGGCCAGGTCGGACGGTTGCCTTGGTCGAAGTGAAGAAGCGCCTTGGCCTGGAACGTCCGGCTCGCCGCCGGCGCTGAGAAGACGCTGCAGAAACTAGATCCGCCAATGGCTCGGCGGATCATTAGGAAACTCGAACATATCGCTTCCGGCGATCCACGCCGGATCGGCCAAGCTATGCAAGGCGACGAGCGCGCTTGGCGTTATCGCATAGGCGATTGGCGATGCATTTGCGATCTCACCGATGCCACGCGCACTATTAACGTCGTACGCATCGGTCATCGTTCTGACGTCTACCGCAGTTGATGGACTTCGATTCTCGCTTCCGCCTCGACGGCCGCGTCGCCTTCGTCACCGGCGCCGGGCGCGGCATCGGCCGCGCCTGCGCCATCGCGCTCGCGCAGGCGGGCGCCGAGGTGTGGCTTGCGGCGCGCACGCGCGAAGAGATCGAATCTGCCGCGGCCGAGATCCGCGCCGCCGGCGGCCGCGCGCATGCGATCGTCTGTGATGTGACGGATGCGAAGGCGCTGCGCCGCGCGATCGCCGCGCTGCCCGCGCTCGACGTGCTGGTGAATAACGCCGGCACCAACATCCCCGAGCCGTTCGTCGAGGTGAGCGAAGCGCATCTCGACCAGCTGCTCGATCTCAACGTGCGCGCCGCGTTCATCGCCGCGCAGGCGGCGGCGAAGAAGATGCTGGAAGCGCCCGATCGCAAGAGCCGCGGCGGCGCGATCCTCAACATGTCCTCGCAGATGGGCCACGTCGGCGCGGTGAACCGCTCGGTCTACTGCCTCACCAAGCACGCGCTCGAGGGACTCACCAAGGCGATGGCGCTCGAGCTCGCGCCGCACGCCATCCGCGTCGTATCGATCGCGCCGACCTTCATCGAGACGCCGATGTACCAGCGCATGACGCGCGAGAAGCCCGAGTTCGCCGAGTGGGTCGAGGCGCGCATTCCGGCGGGCAAGGTGGGCAAGCCGGAAGATGTTGCCGCAGCCGTCGTGTTTGCCGCCTCGCCCGCCGCGTCGCTCATCACCGGCACGAGCCTCGTGATCGACGGCGGCTGGACCGCGCAATAGATCTGTACTGCGTACGGAATTCCCCGGCGCTAACGCACCGCTCGGCGGGCGGTTGACCGCGATTCGTATAGCGATTCGCCGGCTGCGCGCGGCACAGCGCTTGCAGCCTCCTCGTCATCGCCCGCACCCGCGGGTACTACATAAACTGGAGGATTTCCATGAAGCTCGTACCCACCACGCTAGGCGCCGCCGTCGCGCTTTCGCTCGCACAGCTGGCAGCCGCACAGCCAAGCGTGATCGCGCCGCATTCGCGCACCTACAACATCGAGCAGCAGGGCGCGCAGAACTCGGCGCAGGTCGGCTCCGGCAACCAGAGCACGCAGACCTACGGCTCCGGCAACCAGACCTCGGCGACCCAAGGCGACAACAACCAGTCGACGCTGCAATCCGGCCGCACCAACCAGGCGACGCAGCAATCGGGCAGCAGCAACACCGCGTCGAGCACCTATCAGCGCGGCCAGCAGAACCAGAACGCGGTCGGCTCGAGCAACCAGCAGAACCAGCAGATCGGTTCCGGCAACACCAACAGCCAGGCGGCCGCGAGCGGCAGCTCCTCGCAGCAGAACCGCCAGTACGGCGACCGGCACTACAACCGCAGCGCCGCCGCCGGCGCGTCGAGCGACGAGGAGCGCCACGACAGGGGCAAGCACAAGGGCTGGTACAAGAACAAAAACAAGAACAAGCACGCCGCCCGTCACGGCGGCGACGACGACCGCGACCACGATCGAAATCGCGACTAGGAGTTCGGGGACGGAGCCCGAACTAGATAGGGCTCCGTCCCTGAATTAATTCGGGCTCCGTCCCCGAATTGCTTGCCACACGCGCTGCGGGCTTGCCGGCATGTCGAAGTGGTTTATGCCGAGCGGCCGCAGCGCGTCCACCACCGCATTCATGACTGAGGTCAGCGCGCCGGCGCAGCCGGCCTCGCCGCAGCCCTTGATGCCGAGCGGATTGGTGGTGGCCGGCACGGGATGGCTCGCCCATTCGATCGAGGTGTTGATGTCTTCGGCGCGCGGCAGCGCGTAGTCCATGAACGAGCCGGTGACGAGCTGTCCCGTCTCGTCGTAGCGCGCGTTCTCCATCAGGCACTGGCCGATGCCCTGCACCACGCCGCCGTGCACCTGGCCTTCGACGAGCAGCGGATTCACCACCGTGCCGAAGTCGTTCACCGAGCTGTAGCGCACCACCTCCACCTTGCCGGTGTCCGGATCGATCTCGACCTCGCACACGTGGCAGCCGTTCGGGAACGCCGACGGAATCACCTCGGTGACATGCGTGGTGTCGAGCTTCCCCGGATACTTTTGCGCGAGCTCGACGATGCCGATGGTGCGATCGGTGCCGACCACCGTGTATCGGCCGCGCGCAAACTCGATGTCCGCCGCTGCCGCTTCCAGCGCCTCCGCGGCTAATTCGCGTCCTTTGTCGATGACCAGCTTGGACACCTGCGCGATCGCCGCGCCGCTCATCATCATCGAGCGCGAGCCGCCGGTGCCGGCGCCGAAGACGATCTGGTCGCTGTCACCTTGCACCAGCTTCACGCGCTCGAACGGCACACCGAGCAGCGATGAGAGCGCCTGCGCGAAGGGCGCAGCATGCCCCTGCCCGTAGTCGAGCGTGCCGGTAATGAGGGTCACGCCGCCCGCGTTGTCGAACTTGAGCCCGCCCATCTCCTTGTTCGGCGGCGCGGTGACTTCCAGATAGCTGCCGACGCCGAGGCCGCGCAGCTTGCCGCGGCGCTTGGCTTCTTCTTTGCGAGCCGCGAAGCCCTCGGCCGCCTTGACCGCCTTCTCGAAGACCGCCGGGAAGTCGCCGCTGTCGAACGTCATCGCGGACGCCGCCTTCCACGGGATCTCGCTCGGCCGCACCTGGTTTCGGCGGCGCAGCTCCAGGCGATCGATGCCCATCTCGCGCGCCGCCTCGTCGATCAGGCGCTCCATGTAGTAGTTCGCCTCGGGCCGTCCGGCGCCGCGATAGGCCGAGACGGGCGTCGTATTCGTCACGCACACTTTCGTCGACACTTCCAGCAGCGGCGTGCGATACACGCTCACCACATTCCTCACCACGTTCATCGACGGCGGCTGCGGCGCCACCGTGCCGACGTACGCGCCGACGTTGCCGAAGCCGGTCACGCGGAGCGCCAGAAATTTTCCATCGCGATCGAGCGCCAGCTCGCCAGTCATCTCATGGTCGCGCCCATGCTGATCGGATAGGAAGCTGCCCGAGCGGTCATCTGTCCATTTCACCGGTCGCCCGAGCTCGCGCGCCGCGTGCGCCAGGCAGATGTATTCCGGATAGATCGACGCCTTCATGCCAAAGGAGCCCCCCACATTGGGCGTCACGACCCGCACCTTCTCCTGCGGCACGCCCAGCATGTCGGCGAGCTGGTTCCGCAGCGCGTAGACGCCCTGGCCCTGCGCGATCAGCGTCCAGCGATCGCCGTCGTACTTGCAAATTGCCGAGCGCGGCTCCATCGCCGCGACCACCACGCGGGTGTTGCGCAGGCTCAGTTTGGTCACGTGCGCCGCCGACGCAAAGGCCTGCGTGACCTTCTGCGGCTCGCCAAAGAGGAAATCCAGAATCACATTACCGGGCACGTCGTCGTAGAGCTGCGGCGCGCCAGGCGCCGCCGCCTCGCTCGCGGTGGTCACCGCCGGCAGCGGCTCGATGTCGAGCTCGACCGCCTCGGCCGCGTCCTTCGCCTGCAGCGCCGTCGCGGCGACCACGCAAGCGACCGGATCGCCGACGAAGCGCACCTTGCCGCTCGCGAGGGACTTCCTGACCGGGCGCCGCATCGGCGTGCCGTCGCGCTGCTTGAAGTCGAGCGCGCACTTGTGCGGGCCATACGCCGCGAGGTCGGCGGCGGTGTACACGGCGATGACACCCGGCATGCGCTTCGCCGCCTCGCCATCGATGTTCTTGAGGACGCCATGCGCGTGCGGGCTCCTGACGACCGCCGCGTACGCCTGGCCGGGCTCATTGAAGTCGTCGGTGTAGCGGCCCTTGCCGGAAAGGAGCGTCGCGTCTTCGGTGCGGCGGACCGGCTGGCCGATGTCGGAGTTCGGGGTCAGGCTCGTAATTCTAGGGGCCGGGGCGGTGCTTGCGCCGCTCGGCACATCGCAGGTTCGACGGCATGGGCGTGCAGCTTGCACGGGACCACGTGCATCCACCCATCCACTTCAACCGAGGAACGAACGCATGAACTGGGACCGCATCGCAGGAAACTGGAAGCAGGCCAAAGGCAAGTTGAAAGAGCAATGGGGCAAGCTGACCGACGACGAGCTCGACCAGGTCGCCGGCAAGCGCGACCAGCTCGTCGGCAAGATCCAGAACTCCTACGGCATCGGCAAGGACGAGGCGGAGCGGCAGCTTTCCGACTGGGAAGCGCGCCAGGATTCGGACTAAACAGGAGACGCACCAATGGAAGAGCAACAGCACGAAGAGCAGAAGCCCGTCGAGAACTGGAACGGCGAAGAGCGCCGCCAGGGCGGCCAGGGCAACTACGAAGGCGACGAGCGCCGCAAGGCCAACGCCATGCCGAGCGGCGACGGCACGGGCGGCGACGCCGGCATGAGCGAGAAGGACGCCGACAAGGAAGCGAACGACTAGAGGAGCCGCAACTCCTCGAACTTGAGGTAGAGCTCGCGGCAGACCCACGCGTCGGTCGCGGCATAGGCGACCTGCGGCGGCGAAAGCCGCCGCGTCGCCCAGTTCGAGGTCTTGGTGCCTTTCGGGATGCGAATCCCGAGGAAGAGGGCGGCGAGTGTGCGCACCCCCGAGCGCTCGAGGCCGTGGCGGCGCGCGATGCTGCCCAGGTCGACGATCGCCGCCGGCGTGAAGTCGAACACCGCCCGCAGCTGCCGCAGGTCCTCGGCGAGGCCGACGCCCGCCTTTACCGTCGCAGATCCAAGGAGCGGGGCGAGCACTGCCGAGCAGTCGAGCTGCGCCAGCTGAAATAAGTACACGGCGCGCGCCGTCCCGACCTGCACGAGCGCCGGCGGATAAGACACCCCGGCGCGGAAGGCGGGCCGCGTCTCCGTATCGAAGCCCACCACCCGCTCGCCCGCAAAATCGGCCGCCGCGCGCTCAAGGTCGTCCGGCGTCGCCACGAGCCGCACCTCGCCCTCGTAGCGCCGGATCGGCAGCTCGTTGATCGCCTCGCGGGAAATCCCGTGCAGGAACTCGACCGGCAGCGCCATGAGCCATGGTAGCCGCTGTATAAGTTGCACCTCGCATGAGGTTGGTCCTCGATACGCAGATCTGGCTCGACTGGCTGGTGTTCGACGACCCGGGCATCCGCAGCCTGCGCACCGCCGTGCACCTCGGCCGCGCGCAGATCTACATCGATGCCGCCTGCGACGCCGAGCTCGAACGGGTGCTCGCCTACGATCTCGGCCGGCACAGCATCGCGCCAGCGGCACAGGCCGCCGCACTCGCCCAAGCACGGCGCTTGACGCACCGCATCGTAGGAACGCTCAGCGCCGCCGAGCGAGCAAGCCTGCCGCAGTGCCGTGACCCGGACGACCAGAAATTCATCGAGGCCGCCGTGGCGGCGCGGGCCGATCTGCTGCTGACCAAGGACCGCGCGCTGCTGGAGCTAAACCGCCGGCGCACACGCGCGCTGCCGTTCCGCGTCATCACGCCGAATGAGTTCTCGAATTCGGGGTGAGGCTCCTAATTGTTTCGGCCGAGCCGGGCGGAGCGAGAAGTAGGTCGCTTCCTTTCGCGCTTTCAACCACGCGTGCCGTCCGCGTTCGGCGGCAGATCACGAACCGCCTCTTCGGTATAACGAACGGCGCATACCGCGAAAGGAAAGCCATGAACTGGGACCGCATCGCAGGAAACTGGAAGCAGGCCAAAGGCAAGGTGAAGGAGCAGTGGGGCAAGCTGACCGACGACGAGCTCGACCAGGTCGCCGGCAAGCGCGACCAGCTCGTCGGCAAGATCCAGAAATCCTACGGCATCGGCAAGGACGAGGCCGAGAAGCAGCTCTCCGATTGGGAAGCGCGCCAGGCCGACTGATGGACGCGTCTCTCGAGCAGCAGGCGCAAGTGCTGCTTCGCTACGAAGGCGAGGAGCGCCGCCGCTCGCGCGCCGAGTACTTCGGTGAAGAGCGCCGCGCCATCGACCCGTCGACCGAGCAGGACTACCCGGAGCTGTTCGGGCTGCCACTGGAGCCGGACTACCCCGAGCAGTTGGGGCTGCAACTGAGCTAACGGCAGTACGCCGGAGCGCCCGGCGACGCCGCGCCCGCAGTCCGGGGCGCGGCGTTTTCGCTTCTAAAATCGCGCGTGCAAATAATGGGGACAGACCCCGTTTTTCTCATCAAGGGACGACATGCACGACACGATCGCCAAGGTGCGCAAGTTTCGCGATGAGCGCGACTGGCAGCAGTTTCACGATCCGAAGAGCCTCGCCGCCTCGATCTGCATCGAAGCGGCGGAGCTCCTCGAGCTCTTCCAGTGGCTCTCGCCCGATGAAGCGCGCCGCGAGGCGGCCGAGAAGCGCGAGCGCGTCTCGGAAGAGCTCGCCGACGTGGCGATCTACCTCATCGAGCTCGCCGACATCGCCGGCATCGACCTCGCGGGCGCGATCGAAGCGAAGCTCGAGAAGAACGCCGCCAAGTACCCGGTGGAGAAGTCGCGCGGCGTCTGGACCAAGTACACCGATCTCAAGTAGCGACCCAACGACGCGCGCCGTCGCCTGACGGCAACGGCACAGCCGTTGCGAGCACCCACTCGCCCGGACCGAATGGCAACCCGCTGTTCGCGGGCACCCGAATTCGGAGACGTTATGACTTTCATCTTGTGGCTCATCGTCGGCGGCATCCTCGGATGGCTCGCCAGCATCGTCATGAAAACGAACGACAAGCAGGGCATCTTCCTGAACATCGTGGTTGGCATCGTCGGCGCGTTCCTCGGCGGCCTGCTGCTCGCGCCGCTCTTCCACACCGGCACGATCAACCGCGGCGACTTCAGCATGGGCTCGCTCGTCGTCTCGTTCCTGGGCGCGATCATCCTGCTCGCGATCGTCAACTTCTTCCGCCGCCGCCGCGCCGGCGTTTAGCGAGCCCCGGGGTCAGATCCGAATTTCGCCTCCTCTGGGGGTCTGGCCCCGTTTTGCCCCCTTTTGCCCGCTCGCGCCTCGCGCCGAGCGGGCCACTGACAGCCGGCGTCAGGCAGCCGGACAATAACCGCCGCTGCTTCCCACCCGCCAGGCCAACCCGTTGTTCCTCGACATCCTGCTCGCGAGCCTCGTCGTGCTCGAGGCGATCATCATCTGGTCGATCAAGCGCCACCGCGAGCCGCGCCTGCGGATCAAGAGCGACGCGCCGCTCGGGGAGCTGCTTCCCTCGCTCGCCGGCCTGACCCATGCGGTGATGGTCGAGGGCAACGCCGTGGAGCTCTACGAGAACGGCGCCTTTTTCGAGGCGCTCCTCGCCGACATGGCGCGGGCGCAGCAATCGCTCCACTTCGAGACCTACCTGTGGGAGGAAGGCGAGTTGAGCCGCCGGGTCACCGCCGTCCTCGCCGAGCGCGCGCGCGCCGGGGTGGCGGTGCGGGTGCTGGCCGACGCCTCCGGCAGCGACAAGATGGGCGACGCCGCGCCGCGCGAGCTCCTCGCCGCCGGCTGCCAGTTCCAGCTCTTCCATCCGCGGCGCCTGCGCAACATCGGGCTGCAGAACGAGCGCGACCATCGCAAGCTCGTGGTGATCGACGGCCGCACCGCCTTCGTCGGCGGGCACTGCGTCAAGGACCAGTGGCTGGGCGACGCCCAGGACCGCCACCACTTCCGCGATCTCTCGGTGCGCCTGCGCGGCCCGGTCGTGCACGCGATGCAATCGTGCTTCAGTGAGAACTGGGTCGAGGAGACCGGCGAGCTCTTCGTCGGCGACGGCGTCTTCCCCCACCTGGAGGCGGCGGGCGACGTCACCATGCACGTCGCGCGCGCCAAGCCCTCGGGCGCCGCGCCGGCGGTGAAGATCCTCCACCACCTCGTCCTATGCATGGCGCGAAAGCGCATCTTCATCCAGAACCCCTACTTCATCCCCGGGCGGGCGGCGATCGACGCCTTCTGCCGCGCCGCGGCGCGCGGCGTCGACGTGCGCATCATGGTGCCGGCGGCGAGCGCCTCCGACATGCCGTTCGTGCAGCACGCGGCGCACCGCAATTTCGACGTCATGCTCGCCGCGGGCGTGCGCATCTTCGAGTACCAGAAGACGCTCATGCACCAGAAGGTGGTCGCGGTCGACGGCACCTGGTGCGCCATCGGCTCGAGCAACTTCGACGACCGCTCCCTCGAGATCAACGACGAGATCACCGTAGGCTGCTGCAGCGCGCGGCTCACGGCCGAGTTCGAGGCCCTTTTCGAGCGCGACATGGCGCAGTGCGTCGAGCTCGAGGCCGGCCGCTGGGCGCGCCGCGGCCTGTGGCACCGCTGCCGTGACAACGCCTCCTACCTGCTGAAATACCAAATCTGAAATCGGGGTCAGAGCCCTATTTCACCCCCGAATTTCTCGCCGCCAGCCGATCGCCCTAAGATCGGCCGGTGGACCGCCTCGAGCGCTTCTACAAGATCGATCGCCTGCTGAAGGAGCGGAAGCTCGTCTCCTTCGCGCTCTTCAAGAGCGAGCTCGGCATGTCACCCGCGAGCGTCAAGCGCGACCTCGCCTACATGCGCGATCGCTTCAACGCGCCGATCGAGTACGACCGCGACGCGAACGGCTACCGCTTCGGCGCGCCGCGCACCGGCCCGCGCTACGAGCTGCCCGGCCTCTGGTTCAACGCCTCCGAGGTGCTCGCGCTCCTCACGACGCTGCGCATGCTCGGCGACCTGCAGCCCGGCATGCTCGACGGCCAGATCGAGCCGTTGCGCGAGCGCCTGCGCGGCATCCTCGGCTCCGGCGACCACTCTTGGGAAGAGGTGGAGAAGCGCATCCGCATCTTCCAGCCCGAGCGCCGCGCCGGTGACCCCCAGCATTTCGGCGTCATCGCCGCCGCGGTGCTGAAACGCACGAAGCTCTGGATCCGCCACTACAACCGCAAGAGCGACCAGGAGACCGAGCGAGAGGTGTCACCGCAGCGCCTCGTCCACTATC
>Ga0081539_10006711_pt1 | contig 10849 bp, 2 predicted proteins | sample TabmetS4T2R2_FD_71023 | JGI IMG/M metagenome (GOLD analysis project Ga0081539, IMG submission 71023) | Tabebuia heterophylla rhizosphere microbial communities from the University of Puerto Rico - S4T2R2 | ecosystem: Host-associated > Plants > Roots > Rhizosphere ... | reverse complement strand
GGGCGCACGAAATCGGCGCTCGCGGGTGCTAAGCGGCGAAGGGTGGGCCTGCCGAAAAGTCCGTCCGTGCTGGTCAAGGGTGGTCTCGAAGGGTGGGGCCGGTGCGGGATGATCTCGGCTCGTGCTGGTTCGGCTGGCGTTCGTGCCGGCCGATCGGGCGGTGTGGGCTCTCCTTGTCTATCGGCTTCCGCGGCCGACCCTGCGCGGGCTGCCGGAGTGCAGGGAGTCGGCCGAGTCCCCTTTGGAGACGTGCTCTAGGCGTGTTCGGTGAAGAACGTGAGGAGGAGGCGGGCGAGTTCGTGCGGTCGTTCTTCGCTGACGTAGTGGCCGCAGCCGTCGATGACCACGGTCTGCAAGTTGGATGCCGCGTGACGCAGGTTGTCGCCGACGGCTGCTCCGAAGACGTGCTCTGCGCCGATGGCGAGCGTCGGTGTTGTGATCGGCTCTGAGGCGTACCGCGCGTTGTGCGCTATCTGAGTGTCGATGGTGCGGTAGCGCTCGAAGGCCGATGCCATGGTGCCGGGCCGGGTGTAGGTCCGCAGGTACTCGTCCACGGCGGCCGCGGTGGGCACGCCTTGGGTCGCGGAGAACGCCTGGTAGAGCCAGTTGAGGTAGACACGTTCACGCCCTCGCACCAAGTCCTCGGGCAGGTTGGGGACCTGGTGGAACCCGACGAACCACGGACTCGGAGCGGCGGGGTCGGTCCAAGGACCCGCGGGCATCGCCTCGATGACCGCCAAGGCGCGAACGGACTCAGGGTAGGCGGCGGCAAACGCGAACCCGGTGGATCCGCCCCAGTCCTGCCCGGCGACGAAAGCCGGCCCCAGGTCGAGTTCGTGAAGGAGTTGCGCGAGATCACGCGCACCCGTCGGCACGTCATTGTGCTGCGTGCCGGCTTCGGAGTCGCCCAGCCCGCGTAGGTCCAGGGCCAGAACCGTCATCGTCGACGCCATCTCGCTCATCACCTCCCGCCACGCATACCAGGTGTTGGGAAAGCCGTGCAGCAGGACGACGAGCGGCCCGGAGCCGCCGATCACGTAATGCAGGTTGGCGTCGCCGATCTTTCGGCGTTCGCTTCTGAACCCCGGCGGGGCTGCGGCGGGCTCGCGGACCGCGTCGCTCGACGCGGCATACGGAACGGGTGTCTCCGGATACAAGGGCCGCCACCGTTCGGCGCGCAGAGGCTCGGCCGGGTTCACCGCAAGGTCGCGCATGCTCGTCAGGAACTCCTGCGTGTGAGCTTTCGCAGAGTGCTCGGCCAGCGCGTCCTGGGACTCCCAGATCTCGTAACCGACGACGCGCGTGTCGTCGGTGCGGTCGACACCGACCTCGAAGCGGACGACTCCACGGTCTGAGCGCCGGGTCGTGTCAGCGAGCCGAGTCAGCGCGTCATGCATCCGTGCCTGAGCCCCCGGCAGGGCGTCGAGGCGGACGACCAGCATCACCTGCTCGTTCTCAACGGCTGCCGGGGCTGGATCTTCAACGGTCATCTGGGCTTCCCTCCGCGAGATTACGTCTTGGTGTCCTATCGGAATGTAATGAGCAAGCCAGCGAAGACGCTGGACAGCTCCCGGCCCCGGGACAAGCCCATGCAAGCAGCGCAGCAGAAGACGGCGGGACGACCCAGGAGCCGGGCCTTGGACGGGGCCATCCTGGCCGCTGCGGGTCGCCAGCTCGGCGAGCTCGGCTATGCCCGCATGTCGCTGGAGTCCGTAGCCGCCGGGGCAGGCACCACTGTGCCCAGTCTGCGACGGCGGTACCGCAACAAGGCGGAGTTGGTCGCCACGGTGATCAGCTCGTTGCGGGTCGAGGAGCCTCCGGCGAGCGCCGCGTCCCCCCCGCGGGCACGCTCTGGCGATCCTGAAGAACTTCCACAGCAACATTCGGGCCATGCCTGCGCTGGCCATCCTCGGCTCCCTGCTCGCCGAGGAGCAACGTCACCCCGAACTCCTGCGGTTGTTCAAGACCCAGCTCGTCGAGCCACGCCGGGCGCTGCTGGAAACGGCTTTGGCGGCCGGCGTGGCGGCCGGCGAACTCCCGGACTCGACCGACCTCGGCGCGCTCAGCAGCATGCTCATCGGCTCGTTCTACGGCCGTTACGTCACCGTCGTCGGCATCCCGGACGACTGGCCCAGCCGAGTCCTGGCGGTGGTATGGCCGCCCTGACCCGCCGTCACCGGAGGCCGAGGCGAATCGCGCTCGTGAGCCGGTGCCGGCCGACCATCTTCGGATCTTGGCTGTGCGCCGCTGCTGGGCTGTGTCACTGCCCGTGGCAGGGTGGTATGGGGGTGTCCGTGCTGGGGCCGCCGGAGGTGGCCACCGACCCGGCGTGGTGGAGATGGGTGGCGCGCGGCTGCGGGCGTTGCTGCTCCGGCTGGCGGTGGACGTTGGCCGTCCGGTCGCCTCGCCGCACGGACCGGTCCCGGGCCGCCACGGACGACACCGCCGGTCTCCCGATCGAACAACACCCGCAATTCCCCGGCCTGACCGAGTTCGAACCGGCGGCGACCATGTGTCCCGGTGCGCGGCCCGGTTACCGGACGCATCGTGATATGACTCGCAGGCCCGCACCACCGCCCGCAATCAGCACTGAAGGACGGAACTGAGGTGCACAGCTGATGTACGGAGCGCCTCCGCGTGAGCTGAGCGACCACTCCGGCCGACGTTCGTGCAACTCAGCGCCTTGATCGAGAGGTGGCCAGGGGCGGGGTCGAACCGCCGACCTTCCGATTTTCAGGACGGCCAAGCGCTCGCGTCGGCTGCTGCACGATGCCGGCGTCCGGTCAGGGACGATTTCATCCCATTCGATGGTGAGCGATGCGTCGCGGACCGGAAGCATGATGTAGTGAGAATGCCGACCGCGACGATGCCTGGCCACGGGCGGGACGTCGTGCTGTGTGCCGAGAGCGTCCGCGTGTCACTGGCATGTTGGCGTGGCCGGTCCTACGGACCTGAATGCGGGGATTGTCAGAACTAACAAGATTCGCTGATTCGGTTGTTTCGTCCGCCCGTCGGCGGGTTCGTAGACATATCTTGCGGTTAGCCGAAGGTGATCTCCCCTGCGGCCTCTCGGGGTTGGGTCGTCGCGTCCCGGTGCGCGGCGTGGGCTGCAGGTGGGTGACTTCATGGTGCGTACACGCGCGCGTGTCGTTCGGGTGGGCCTGAGCGGGGTCTTCTGCGCGGCGTTGCTGGCTGGGTTGTTGCCGGCGCAGGCGTTCGCGGCGCCGGACGTGGAGCCGGTCCGCATCGAGACCCCGGACCAGGCGCAGGGGTCGGGTGGTCACGATACGCACGCGGTGCCGACGTCGGCGACGGCCGCGAACGACGGCCGCGCGGTTCCCGCACCGCCGAAGCCTGACGGCGCGGTCGATCTCGACACGAAGCTCAAGCCCGGTGCCGAGGACGTGGCGTCGCCGCGGCCGCCGGCGCAGCCGGCTCCGGACGCGCTGCCGCCTGCCGAGCCGAAGCCCGAGCCGGAGGTGGAGGGTTACGACAAGAGGCTGAGCCGTGAGCTGCCGGGGGAGCGGGAGCGGTTCAGTCAGACGTTCGCGAACCCGGACGGGTCGCGGACGTCGAACTTCTCGACGGCGCCGGTGAACTTCCAGGCGGCCGACGGCACCTGGAAGCCGATCGACACGGACCTGGTGGAGCAGCCCGGCGGTGGGTGGCGCAACGCCGCCGACAGCGGAACGGTCGAGGTCGCCGAGACCGCCGGCGAGGACGCGCTGGCGACGGTCGAGCTGGGTGCGGGTCGCTCGGTCGGCTTCGACGCCGTGGGTGCCGTGGACGCTCCGGGCTCGGTCGAGGGTGACACGGTCTCGTACCGCGGGATCTGGCCGGCGACGACGCTGGAGCTGCGGACGCTGCCCGGTGCGGGGCTGAAGGAGGAGATCGTCCTCGAGTCCGCCGCGGCGGGGAACCGGTGGCGGTTCCCGCTGGAGCTGGAGGGTGTGACGCCGCGGCTGTCGGAGTCCGGTGCGGTGGAGTTGGTGTCGGGCGACGGGTCGGTCGTGGGCCTGATCCCGGCCGGCTACATGGAGGACTCCAAGCGCGACCCGGGCTCGGGTGACGGCGCGTACTCGGAGGCGGTCCGGTACGCGTTGCTGCCGCGTGCGGGTGGTTGGGATCTCGAGGTGACGGCGGACCGGGCGTGGCTGGACGACCCGGGTCGGGTGTACCCGGTGCGGGTCGACCCGTCGACGGTGTGGAACTACGGGGCGGCGGCGGACACCTACGTCCAGACCGGCTACACGACGCCGCACCAGAACGAGACCGAGCTGAAGTCCGGGACCTGGGACGGCGGCGACCACAAGACCGCGACGTACCTGAACTTCTCCACCGTCAGCACGGAGCTCGCGCACGCCACGATCCAGGACGTCCGGCTGAACCTGTTCCACATCTGGTCGCGCGACTGCGACCACGACACGCCGGTCACGGTGCACGCGGTGACGCAGGGCTGGAGCCAGGCGGTCATCGATGACTTCCCGGGCCCGGCCTATGGTCCGGCGCTGGTGACGTCGGCTGCGTTCAACCGTGGCTACATCGCCGACGGCGCGACGACGAGCGCGTGCCCGGCGCAGTGGCAGGGCATCGACCTCGGCCCGGACGGCGACGAGCTGGTGCAGGGCTGGGTCGACGGCACGACCATGAACGCCGGCCTGACGGTCCGCAGCTCGCAGACGAGCAGTTGGGGCTTCAAGAAGTTCGCCAGCCGGGAGACGCCGAACGGGCCGCATCTGACGATCACGTACAGCCCGTACGACGCGGCCTACGCGTACACCTCGAGCAGTCCGGACGTGAGCCCGCCGGTGCTGAACAACCAGGCGGGCACCGTCCAGGTCAAGGTCACCAACAAGGGTATGGACACGTGGACGCCGAGCAACGGGTACCGGCTCACGTACTCGGTGGTCGATGACCAGGGCAACGCCGTGTACCACGTGCCGGCGCAGACGGTGATGCCGTCCAACGTGGCGTACGGGCAGACGGTCACGGTGAACGCGCGGATCAACCCGTTGCCGCCGGGGAACTACTTCATCCGCTTCGACATGATCTACGTGACGAGCAGTGGCTATGCGCTGTTCAGCGAGTGGGGGGTGCCGCGGTCGGCCGCGTTGGCGTTGTGGGTTCCGGACTACGCGCCGCAGCTGAACGGGATGTACCCGAACAACAACTTCGAGGTCGGCAGCCTGACTCCGCAGCTGTATGCGGATGCCGACACCGTGGACGCGTGGCCGTCGGCGACGGTGAACTACTGGTTCTCGTTGTGCGCTGGCGACATCGGCGCCTGGGACTGGTGCATCAACTCGCCGTGGCAGACCTCCCCGGTCTGGAAGGTCCCGGCGAACAAGCTGAAGTGGTCCGAGGAGTACTACTGGACCGTCTGGACCTCGGACAGCGGCGGCGCGCTCTACCAGGCGCCGCACCAGCTGTTGAAGACCGCGGTCCGGCAGCCGGTGATCACCTCCCGGTTGGCCCAGGGCGACGTCGTCGATGACCAGCTCAGCACGGCGGCCGGCAACTTCTCGATGTCCGCGACCGACGCCGCGGTGGCGACGGTGGGGCCGCCGCTGACGGTCACGCGGACGTACAACAGCCTGGACCCGCGCACGAAGAACGCGTTCGGTGCCGGGTGGAGCACCCGCTACGACATGAAGGTCGAGGACGACGACGACGCCACGGGCAACGTCGTCGTCACGTACCCCGACGGCCAGCAGGTGCGGCTCGCGAGGAACGCCGACGGCACGTTCCGGGCGCCGCAGGGGCGGCAGGCCACGTTCGCCGCCGTCTCCGGCGGCGGGTGGCGGCTGATGGACCGCTCGGCTACGTCGTACGTCTTCGACGCAGACGGCCGGCTCACCTCGGTCAGCGACCACCGCGGCCGGACGCAGACCTTGACCTACGGCGGCGACGGCAAGCTGGCCACCGCGACGTCCGTCGGCGGCCGGTCGCTGAGCTTCACGTGGACCGGCGCGCACGTGACGTCGGTGCAGACGGCTCCGGTCAACGGCAGCCCGCTGACGTGGACCTACTCCTACTCCGGTGACCGGCTCACCCAGGTCTGCGCGCCGGTGGCCGCGCCGAACTGCACCGTCTACGGCACGTCGACCGGGTCGCACTACCGGACCGCGGTGCTGGACAGCGACCCGATGCACTACTGGCGCCTCGGTGAGACGAGCGGATCGGACGCCCTCAGTGAGGTTGCCATCAACCTCGGCACCGACAAGGGCGTCTACACCGGTGTCACGCGCGGGGTCGCGGGAGCGGTCCCCGGCGCGTCGGACACCGCGGCGCGGTTCACCGGCTCGGAGTCCAGCCGGGTCCGCCTGCCGAACCGCGCGGTGTCGAAGGCCGGTGCGTACGTGTCGCTGGAGCTGTGGTTCCGCACCAGCGGCCGGGGCGTCATCGCCACCCAGCAGAACACCAACGCCGGCACCGCGCCGAGCACGTACACGCCGCTGATGTACGTCGACACGGCGGGCAAGCTGCGCGCCAAGTTCTGGAACGGCAACACCACGACGATCACCAGCGCCGCCGCGGTCAACAACAACCAGTGGCACCACGCCGTCCTGTCGGCGACCGGGGCGTCCCAGAGCCTCTACCTGGACGGCGCGCTCGTCGGGTCGCTGTCCGGCGGGCTGCAGATCGAGAAGACACCGTTCACGTTCATCGGGACCGGCCGGTCGACGAACTGGCCGGCCGGCAACCAGGCCGAGGCCGACCCCTTCACCGGCGACGTCGACGAGGTCGCCGTCTACGACCGCGGCCTCGGCCTGCCGAGTGTGCGTGAGCACTACAACGCGCGGCTGGCGGCGACCCAGCTCAGCTCGGTGACGCTGCCCAGCGGCCGCACGGACGCCTCAGTTGTCTACGATGTCCCGAACGACCGCGTCCAGCGGCTCACCGACCGGCACGGCGGCGTGTGGCAGCTCGGCACGCCGGTCGTGACCGGTTCGACGTGGGGACCGGTCACGACGATCGGCGTCACCGACCCGCGCGGCGGGACCGCGTCCACCACCTATGACCCGTTGCGCGGCGGCCGGGTCACCCAGCAGATCGACCAGCTGGGCAAGGCGAGCACGTATGAGTACGACCTGAACGGCTTCGTCGCCAAGACCACCGACCGGAACGCCAACGTCACCAGGTTCTGGCGTGACGCGCGGGGCAACATGATCTCGCGCACCCGGTGCCGTGACGCGAACACCTGCTACGCCGAGTACTTCGGCTACTTCGTCGACCCGGACAACGCCTTCGACCCGCGCAACGACCAGCTCACCAGCCACGCCGACGGCCGCTCCGCGAACCTGCTCGACGGGACCTATGCCCGCCGCTGGGCGTACAACACCGCCGGCGACCAGGTCACCGAGACAGATCCGCCGACCCCGGCGGGGACCGCTACCAGGACGCGGGCGTACACGCTCGGCACCGAACCCGCCATCGGTGGCGGGACCGTGCCGCCAGGTCTGCTCGCGACGGCGTCCGACGCGCGCAGCAAGACCACGACGTACCAGTACCGGTCCTCCGGTGACCTGGCGAAGGTGACCGACCCCGCCGGCCTGGTGACGGAGTTGGAGACCGACGTCCTGGGCCGGGTGACCAAGCGCACCGTGTACTCCGACGCCGCGCCCACCGGTGCGGTCACCACCATCGGCTACGACGGCCTGTCCCGCGTGACCAGCGAGACCGGTCCGCCCGTGGCCAACATCGTCACCGCCGCCACGCACACCGCGCGGACCGAGCACACGTACGACGCGGACGGTAACGAGCTCACCGAGACCGTCATCGACACCAGCGGCGGGGACGCCGCGCGTACCACGACGTCGACCTACGACACTGCGGGCCGGCTCGCGACCGTCACCGACCCCGAGGGCAACCAGGAAAGTTACGACTACGACGCGACCGGGGAGGTGACGTCGTACACCGACCCGAACGGGAACGAGTTCACCACCACCTACACCGCTCGCGGCGAGAAGGCCACCCGCAAGCTGAAGGCCTGGACCGGCGATCCGAACAGCCCCAGCGCCGAGGTCGACGTGGCGCTTGAGTCGTGGGCGTACGACCCGGGGGGCCGGCTCGCCTCGTACACCGACGCGATGAGCCGGACATCTTCGTACACCTACTTCGGCGACGACCTGCCCGCCCGCACCGTCGCGACGGCGGCGAAGCTCAACGGCAGCACCACGCCACGGGACGTCGTCCTCGCGGAGTACCAGTACGACCTGGCCGGTAACGTTACCCGGGAGACCACCGGCGGCGGCAAGACCCGCGTCGACCGCACCTACGACGCCGCCGGCAACCGGACCATCGAGATCCTCGATCCCGCCAGCCTCGCCCGGCGCGCCGAGCTCACCTACGACCTGGCGCGCAACGTCACCCGCAGCGTGCTCACCGGCGCCGGGACCAGCCGGACCGAGACGACCAGCCGCGAGTTCGACAACGCCAACCGCGTCGTCAAGGAGATCGTCGAGAACGGCGACGTCGACCTGGTCACCACGATCGCCCGCGACCAGCGCGGCCTCGTCAAGGCCGTCGTCGACCCCCGCGGCAACGTGACCGGCGGCGATCCCAACGCCTACGTCACCTCCTACACCCATGACGTCCTCGGCCGGCTCGTGCAGCGGGCCGACCCGAGCGTGCAGGTCGAGCGCAACGGCGGCTCGCCGACGTCGGCCCGGCCGCTGACCAGCTACGGCTACGACACCTTCGACGACCGCACCCACGAGCGAGACCCCGAGGGTCGCACCACCGTCACCGGCTACGACAAGGCCGGCCGGCCGACGTCCATCCGCGCGCCTTCCTACACCCCACCCGGCGGCAGCGCCATCACCCCGCAGACCGCGATCGGCTACGACGCCGCCGGCAACATCACCTCCCGCACCGACGCCCGCGGGGCCCGGCGCGACTACACCTACGACCAGCTCGGAAACCTCGCCCGGGTCCTCGATCCCGCCGTCGGCGGCCAGCCCAGGGGCGTGTCCATCTTCGGCCACGACCTGGCCGGCGAGCAGCTCTACGCCGTCGACCCGACAGGCGCCCGCACCGAGGCCACCTACGACGACCTCGGCCGGTCGATCACCTCCACGGTGATCGAGCGCAGGCCCACCACCGTCGCCCTCGTCACGTCGACGTCCTACGACGACGCCGGGCTGCCGACCCGGGTCACCCAGCCGGGCAGCGCGGTGGTCAACACCGTCACCAACGCCGCCGGCGAGACCACCCGGATCACCGACCCGCTCAACCACGCCACACAGTTCGGCTACGACATCGCCGGCCGGCGCACCTACACCTGGGACGCCACCGGCGCGATCACGACCGCGACGTACGACCTCGCCGGCCGCACCGTCGCCGTCGGCGACTTCGACCCCTCTTTCACCCAACTCCGTTCGACGACGTTCGGGTACGACCCCGCGGGCAACCAGACCTCGGCCACCTCCGGCGAGGGCAACGTCACCCGCCGCACCTACGACGCAGCCAACCGGCTCACGTCCCTGATCGAGCCCACGACCGGGACCGCCACGATCACCACGTCGTTCGGGTACGACGCCTCCGGTGCCCAGACCCGCCTGACCGACGGGCGCGGCAACGCGACCATCACGACCTACAACACCCTCGGGCTGCCCGAGTCCGTGATCGAGCCCTCGACCACGGCGTACCCGGCCGCGGCCGACCGGACCTCCGCCAGCGCCTACGACGCCGCCGGCAACGAGGTACGGTCCGCGTCTCCGGGCGGTGTGGCGATCACCCGGACGTTCGACGAGCTGAACCGGCTCACGCGCGAGGCGGGTGCGGGCGGCGCGGTCACCACGGCGGACAACGTCTACGGCTACGACCTGGTCGGCCGCCTCACCTCCGTCACCGGTCAGGCCGGCAACCTCACCACCACCTACGACGACCGCGGGAACCAGCTCACGACCACCTCGGCGAACGGGAACGCCGAGTTCGCCTACACCAGCCGCAGCCAGCTCGCCCAACGCACCGACAAGGCCGGCACCGCGACCTTCGGTTACGACCTCGCCGACCGGCTCACCACCGCCACCGACCCGATCACCGGCGTCACCGCCACGCTCGGCTACGACAACATCGACCGGCTCACCGACCTCACGTACGGGACCGGGGGGCCGACCCGCGCGATCGGCTACGACCACCTCAACCGGGTCACCTCGGACGTCGTCAAGAACGCCGCCGGAACCACCCTCTCGTCGCGGACCTACGGCTACGACAAGGACGACAACCTCACGGCCAAGACCGTCGCCGGCGGCCCGAACGCGGGCGCGAACACCTACGCCTACGACAAGTCGAACCGGCTCACCTCCTGGACCGCGCCCGGCGGCACCGTCACCGCGTACGCCTGGGACGCCGCCGGCAACCGGACCAGCGCCGGCACCGCGACCTTCGCATACGACGAGCGCAACCGCCTCATCTCCGGCGGGGGTGCGACCTACGCCTACAGCCCGCGCGGCACAGTCAACACCGTCACCCGCGGCGCGACGACCACGACGCTGGCGTACGACGCGTTCGACCGGCTGCGCACTGACGGCAGCACCAGCTATGCCTACGACGGCCTCGGCCGGCTGGCATCGCGGACCGCGGGCGGCGTCACGGCCGCGTTCTCCTACGCCACTTTCGAGAACGACCCGGTGGCTGTGCTCAACGCCTCCGGCGTAGCGACCTCGAAGTTCTCCCGGCTGCCGGACGGATCACCGTTCGGCGTCGCCGGAGGCTCGGTCGGCGGTCTGGCGATCACGGACCTGGTGCACGGCGACGTCGTCGGCCTGCTCGGCACCGCGTCCGGCGGCTCGCTGCTGGGGGCGTCCGCGTACGGGCCGTTCGGCGAAGCCCTCGGCACGACCGG
>Ga0081539_10006710_pt1 | contig 10850 bp, 10 predicted proteins | sample TabmetS4T2R2_FD_71023 | JGI IMG/M metagenome (GOLD analysis project Ga0081539, IMG submission 71023) | Tabebuia heterophylla rhizosphere microbial communities from the University of Puerto Rico - S4T2R2 | ecosystem: Host-associated > Plants > Roots > Rhizosphere ... | reverse complement strand
CCAGCTGCTGGCCTATTTCGCCGGCCGCACCAAACGCATTGCGTTGGGCACGGCGGTGATCGTGCTGCCCTGGCACGACCCGATCCGCGTCGCCGAGCAGATCGCGCTCCTGGACATCATGTGCGGCGGGCGCTGCCTGTTCGGCTTCGGCCGCGGCGCCGCCTCGGTCGAGTACGAAGGCTTCGGCATCCCGATGGGCGAGGCGAGGCCGCGCTTCGCCGAGGCGGCGCAGGTCGTGGTCAAGGCGCTCAGCAACGAGACCTTCGAGCACCAGGGCGAGTTCTACAAGATCGCGCGCACGTCGATCCGGCCGCGGCCGATCTCCCATCCCGAGCGGCGCTTCTATGCCAGCTCGGTCAGTCCCGAATCGGCCGACATCATCGCCAAGCTGGGCTTCGGCATGCTGCTGATCATGCAGAACGAATGGGCCAAGTGCCGCGACGACATCGTGAAGTTCCACGCCACCGCCGCGGCGGCGGGCTTTGCCCCCAAGCCGCCGATCATCCTGACCAACGTCTCGGTGGCGGAAAGCCGCGAGGAGGCGCGCGAGCGGGCAATCCGCTATCTCGGCCGCAAGTGGCAATCGATCGACGACCACTACCATTTCTCCGACGGGCATCTGGGGTCGGTGAAGGGCTACGAATCGTACGGCAAGGTGGCCAAGACCTACGCCAAGCTGCGCGACCCCGAGAACCTCAGGAAGGCGACCGATTTCTACGTCTCGATCCAGATCGTCGGCACGCCCGACGACTGCCTGCAGCAGATCGGCGAACTGAAGAAGGTCACCGGGCTCGGCCATCTCGTGACCGAGTTCGCCTTCGGCAACCTGCCGCATCACGAGGCCGAGCAGAACATGCGGCTGTTCGCCGACCGCGTGCTGCCGACCTTGCAGCACGATCCCGCCTTCGCCGTAAGCTCCGAGGCAGCGAGCCACTCGCCGCTGCGGCGCGCTGGCCACGACGACCTGTTCGCGCCGGCTTGAGGACACGACAGCAAGGCTGTCCGGAGGTTTGCTGTCTCACCCACGGGGTGCGCCGCAGGGGCGGTTTTCGCAATTTCCGCAGTTTTGGCATGTGGCCCTTCAATTGCCGATTGGCGGAGATGGACATGAAATGGACCTCTCAGCCTGCGCTGAAGCACACAAGGCGACCGACCAGCAGCTGCACGCCCTTGCCGACTGCGCCGCGCCGGTGGTGATAGCCAGCCGCTATTCATCGAGCTTTAGCAGCATCAGCCATCGTCTCGGCCAGGCCTAGCCTTTCGACGTTCTCACGCTTCCAAGCTTGAACCCTGGAAGCTGCCTGCTCGGGGCTAGTCCTCAGCTCCGTAAAGAAAGGAACGATGTTTGCCCGCAGTGGTGGAGGCAGGTCCTCAAGGGCAAGAGTCCCAAGTATCTTGGTGCACTGATCTACGTCTCCGAGCACGTAGTGCGTCAAAGCAAGGTCCACATTGAAATTCAGGGTCGTATTTCCGGTCATCCAGCCGACATGCTTCAGGAACTCCTTCGGGCCACGTACACGGCGAAGATAGCTCAAGTGCCCAGGGGACATGACTGCCGTGATGCGCTCCGCGGTTTGATCCAACCCCTGTCGGTTCAATCGGAATTTTGCACCCTTCGATATCCTCTTACTGTAGGTCAAGAAGATGGGATTGGCTGGCCGATAAAGTGGCGTGACTACCCGCCAGAGATAATACATCTCCTTCTCGGTAGTTCGTTCGAACAGAAACCCCCTCAGGAGGTGTTCCGTCGGAAGAACAACCAGAACGTCCTTACAAAGACACGTACCGGTCAGGCGGCGTTGTATAAGCTGGAGTATCGCTCGTCGAATTCTCATCCAAGCACTGCGCTTTCGCTCCTGTATCGAAGTTCGATCACGGGAATATTCCCCTGACCTGCTTGGACTCAACTTTAGCATTATGTTAAGTGATAATCAACACATATCGACAGCAGGCAATATAGTGCTCCGCTGGCCTCGGAAAGACGTTACCTAAAGCATTCTTGCGAAACCGGAAGCGTCACTGACGTGACGCTTTGACCGCAGGGAGGCCATGATGGTCCACCTCCTCATCACTATTGACTTTCCCATCGTGTCTGATTGCGCGCGACCGCCATACCCGACTTGCGTCGAATACGGGTAGATGCCACCTCTCCCTGCATGTGCGGCCGCTACACCTACAAGCTCACCTGGGAAGATATCGTCCGGCTCTACCGGCTCACCTTGCCGGACGGGCCGCCCGAGAAGTTGAAAGCCTCGGAAAAACGTGGCGCCGACCGACGGCGGGCAACGGCCGCGAGCTACTGATGGCGGGCTGGGGCTTGGTGCCGTACTGGCGGAAACCCGAGCAGCTCGCCAACCCGGCCACCATCAATGCGCGCCCATCGCGTGCAGACGGCGCCGACCTATCGCGAGCCCTTCCGCAAGTGGTGCTGCCTAGCGCCTGCGAGCGGCTTGTACGAATGGCAGAAGCTTTCGCCAAGGCGAAGAAGCCGTTCCACTTCCAGCCGACGGGCGCTGCCGTTCGCCTTCGGCGGCGTCTACGACGTGTGGCGCGGCGACGGCGGCAAGGCCATCACCAGCTCTGTTATCGTCACGACCGACGCCGCGCTTTCAGCGCGTCGGACGAGGAAGCGCCACGCGCGTAGCGCCTCCGGCGAAACCCTACTGCACGTACTGCAGGTTCACCGAGCCGATACCGGCGGCGACGTCGAGGCCGACGCTTCCTTCAGCACTGATCGGCTGCAGAGCGATCTGGTTGTTGCTTCCCCCGACGAGCACGTTGGCTCCTACACCCAGGCCGACGGTGGCCGATGCCGTGGCGCCGCCATAGGCGCCGCTGAGCGCTCCGCGGGCGACATCGCCTGGTGCAACGACCATCCAGACGATCTTGGACTTGGTCGTGAAGCCGATGTCGACGCCGAATTTATTGAGGCTGCCGGTGTAGTGCTCGGCAACGCCATCGGGACGCAGGAACTGGCAATCCATGTCCTTGGAGGAACCAACGACGAATCCGACGCCGCCCGCGACCCTGCAATTGAGAGAGCCGAGGTTGACGCCAAACCCGCTGGACCGCGATTCGGGCACGGCTGCCGTCTGCTGCGCCAACGCCGAAGTTGCGCTCATGCCGGACAGGACCAGCGCCACAGAGGTGGCAAAGATCTTTGACATTAGGCCTTCTCCTTTACGCGTTCAGCGGGCAACGGCTGCTGCCGGGAGGCGTTGCTTGCTTTTTCTTCGGCAGCGATGGTGTTGCTTGCTATTTCTTCGGCAGCGATCTCGTGAATGCCAGCGCCGCGTCCAGGAGCTTGCGCCGTAGCATGTCGTCGCCATAGGCGTCCGGGCCCGCTCTCACCCAACCGTTCATGCGCCGCCCGCGCGAGATCATCGGCACGACCCCGGGCATCGCCAACGCCCAGCTTTCGTTGGCCTTGCCAATCCTGGCCAACAGGCCGTCATGCCGCGCGCCGCAGAGAAGATTGCCGTTCAACAGCCAGGCCCATCCGCCGAACATGGCCTTTTCTCTCAGGCCATCGACCGAACCGAGATCTTCGTTCAGCAGCTCCTCCAAGCCTGGATCCCTGGCCACGAGTCCTCCCTCACGCGTGCTGCCGGCGCTTCAGCGCGCGCAGGTCGATGACGTCGGGCAGCGACCGCGGGTCGGTGCCGTCGGGATAGATGTTGTGCTTCTGGATCTTCTGCGTGCCGGTGGTCGGCAGGTTCGCGACGATGTGCACCCATCCGGGCGGCTTGTAGTAGGCGAGCCGCTCGTTGCAGTGCTTGAACAGCGCGTTTGCCGCCTCGCGGGGATCAAGCGCGCGCTTCAGCATGACGCAGGCCAGGACCTCCTCGTCGCGCAGCTCGTCCTTGACCGCCATCACCGCCACCTGCTGCACGTCGGGATGGGTGAGCAGCACGGCCTCGATTTCGGCTGCGGCGATGTTCTCGCCCGAGCGGCGAATGATGTTCTTCTTGCGCTCGACGAAGTGCAGCATGCCGTCGGCGCCGCGCCACACGACGTCGCCGGTGTGGAACCAGCCGCCGGCCCACGCCGCTTCGGTCGCCGCCTCGTCCTTGAGATAGCCCGAGAAGCAACCGCGGCGCGGCGTCTCCGCCGAATGGCGCACCAGCAGCTCCCCTGGCAAGTCGCCCGGCACGTCATCGCCGCCATCGTCGACGACGCGCACCTCGACGCCCGGGACGGCGCGGCCGAAGGCGCGCGTGCCGACCTGGCGCGGCTCTTGTACGTCGCCCAGCACGCGCACCATCTCGGTCATGCCCCACAGCTCTACCATGGGAAAGCCGAAGCGGTTCTCGAACGGCGCGTGCAGCTCGGGCTCGATGCCGGCGCCGATGCCGAAGCGTACCTTGTGCTGCCGCTCGAACTGCGACGGCGCGAGCTTCAACAGCACGGGTGCGATCACGCCGAGATAATGGACGATGGTGGCACCCGATTCGGCCACCTCGCGCCACCAGCGATTGGGATGGAAGCGGTCGGGCTGGACCTGGCAGTTGCCGCTCACGATCGCGCCCATCAGCGACACCACGCCGGCATTGGCGTGATAGAGCGGCAACGGGTTGTAAATGCGATCCTGGCCGCGACGCAGCCCGGCGACGCCGCCCAGCGAAGCATACCAGGCGCCTGACGCGATCTCGTAGCCGTGGCTCAGCACGCAGCCCTTGGGCCGCCCGGTGGTGCCCGACGTGTAGAGGATGCTGGCAGGAGTCTCGGGCAGCGGCGACGTGCCGAGCGCGGCGCGCGAGGCGCGCGGCAACGACGTGGCGAACGAGTCGACCGCGATCACGCTTGGCCGGTGCGTGCTCTCGCGCAGCGCGTCGGCGATCGACGCCAGTCGTGCTCCCAGCGCCAGCACCAGGTCGGGTTCGCTGTGGTCCAGGAGATAGGCGATTTCGGCGGCGCGGTAGTCGGGATTGATCGGCACGGCGCAGACGCCGAGGCTGTTCAACGCGAGCTTGTGCAGGACATACTCGGGACGATTCTCCAGCAGCGTCGCGACGCGATGGCCGACGCCGTAGCCGGCCGCGCGATAGAGCGACGCCAGTTCGTCGACGCGCTTGCCTGCCTCGCCATACGTGATCTCGAAGCCTGCCGGCAGGTAGCCGCGCTCCGCATTGGCGGGCACGGCAAAGAATGCGCGATCGGCATGCGCGGCGACGGCCGCGCCGAAAGCGGCAGCGATGGTCGTGTCGTCCATCATCTCAGGCATCAAGTCCTCGGCGTACGTTCTTTACAATGCGGCGGGCGCTGGGCGGCGCTCTGACCGAAGCATGATCGCACGAAAACGGTGCGACAATCCGCGAGTGCAAGCCGCGCAACCATTCGCCTACCAACGCATCCGCGCCTCCGCTTCGTCGGAGGCGCCTCGCCCAGCCCGAATGGCATGGGCCCCGCGCTTGCTGCTGCTGCTGCTCTTCGAGGTTGGATGATCAAAGTCTGCTGGGCGGCCGCGGCCGCATTGTGTTGCATCGCTTCATCGGGACGGGGAGAGACGGCCGACGAGGCCCGGATGGCGGAGGAGAGATTCCTCGGCAACGCCGGCGAAGAGGCCCAACGGCAGAGCTACCTCCCTTTCACGCGCCGACTCATGGCGAGCGGCGCGGTCGACGGCTCGCTCGAGGAATCGGCGAAGGCGGCCGGCGTGCCGGCGGTCGCGGCGCTCGAGATGGCGCGCGCCTTTCGTGGCGTCATCGACTTCGACGAGGACCTGATGGCCGGCGACAGCTTCGCGGTGGCCTGGCGCCAGGAATACACCGTCGAGGGCAATCCGATCGGCGTGCCGCAGGTGATGTGGGCGGAACTGCACACCAGCGTGCGCGGCACGCTGTCGATGCATCGCTTCCGCGCCAGCCGCAGCGGCGTGGAGAAGCTGTGGTTCGCCGACGGCGTGGGCACCGGACCGACGCTGCTGCGCTGGCCGGTCGACGACATCAACATCTCGTCGGGCTTCGGGCTCAGGCCCAACCCCATTCCACCTCCTCCGGTCCGCGTGACCGCCAAGGCGACGAACCCCAAGGGGCGCAAGGGCGCCAAGGCGCGCGGCGCGGGCGGACCGGCGACGCCCACCCCCGCGCCCCTGCGCGCACACAGCCTGCTGATGCATTACGGCGTCGACTTCGCGGCCGAGATGGGCACGCCGATCCACGCCGCGGCGGCTGGCACCGTGACCGGCGCGCGGCCCAACGGCGGCTACGGCAACTGGATCGAGATCCAGCACGAGGGCGAGTACCAGACGATCTACGGCCACATGTCGGCCTTTGCGACGGGCATCAAGGAAGGCGTCTGGGTCGAGCGCGGCCAGCTGATCGGCTTCGTCGGCAGCACCGGCCGCTCGACCGGCCCGCACGTGCACTTCGAGCTCCTGCACAACGGCGTGCCGACCAATCCCATCGTGAACCCGCTGGTGCGCCGCCCGCAGCTGCGCGGCGGCGACCTCGCCCGCTTCCGCCGGCTGGTCCTGCATGACCTCGAGGACGCGCGGCGGGAGGAAATGGCGGACTGACCCGGGCGCGATCACGGCGCTCACGCTTCGACGATCTTCAGTCCGCCGACGCCGATCAGGATCAACGCCAGAAGGCTCAAGCGCAGGGGCGACGTGCTCTCGCCCAGCGCGACCATGCCGGTGACGGCAACGCCCAGCGTGCCGATGCCGACCCACACCGCATAGGCAGTGCCGACCGGCAGGCTCTTGAGCGCCATTGTCAGCAACACGAAACTCACGAGAGCCGCGACAAGGCCGATGACGCTCGGCCAGAGCACCGTGAACCCGTTCGCGTATTTCAGCGCGACGGCCCACACAATCTCGAGCAGTCCCGCAGCAATCAGAACCAACCAAGCCACCATCGTTCTCCTTGTTGATCAGGGCGGTACGGGACATAGGTCGGCCGGCGTATCGACGGGAGTGATGAATTTCGTTGCAGTCGATCTAAATGATCGATCATGCTGGACGCACTCACCCTGGACCAGATGCGGACGTTCGTGGCGGTCGCCGATGCCGGCAGCTTCCGGACGGCGGCGAGCCGACTCGCGCGCGTCCAGTCGGCAGTGAGCCATTCGATCGCCAACCTCAAGGACCAGCTCGGCGTTACCCTGTTCGACCGCAGCGGTCATCGGCCGGTGCTGACGCCGGAGGGCCGCGCCCTGCTGGCGGACATCCGGGCGATCCTCTTGAAGGTGGACGGCATGCGAGCCCGGGCGCGCGGTCTCGGCGAGGGCATCGAGCTCGAGCTGGCCATCGGCATCGATCCGCAGTTCCCGCTGCCGCTCGCCGCTGCGGCGCTCAAGGAGCTGCACGACGCCTATCCATCGGTCGGCGTGCGCCTGCTGTCGACGCCGCTCGGCGCCTCGATCGCCGCCTTGCGCGAGGGCCGATGCTCGCTCGCCATCACCGCCGTCGACATGCCCGATCCGCGCATCGAGCTCGAATCGCTGGCGATCGTGCCGCGCGCGGCCGTTGCCGCCGCCACCCACCCGCTGGCGCTGCGCGCCGAGCGCGGCGAGACGCTCAGCGTTCTCGACTTGGCCGAGTTCATCCAGATCGTGGTGGCCGATCCGTCGCCTCTCACGGAGGGCCGTGATTTCGGCGTGCTGTCGCCCGCCACCTGGTGCGCGAGCGACAACGCGACGAAGCTGGCATTGATCATCTCGGGCGTGGGCTGGGGCAGCCTGCCGTTGTGGATGATCGAGCGCGAGCTTAAGGAGGGACAGCTCATCCGCCTGCCGGCTGCAGAGTTCGGGCGCACCGGCGAAACCGTCGTGCGCGCCTATCTCGCACACTGCCGCGACCGTCCGCTCGGCCCTGCCGCGCGCCTGTTCCGGCAGGCGCTGCTGCAACGCGTCGACAGTCCGATGGCGAGCCGAGCCTAGGTTAAGTGTAAATGTCATAGATTACAAGTTATACTTAACAAACCGGAAACGTCAAGCGCGCCGCGACATGCTATTAGCGTGCTGCCTTTCAGGGAGCGGAGCCATGCCGACGTTGAGCCGAAGGGTTGTGCTGTCGTTGATCGGGGCCGCTGTTGGAACGCAGCTGGCGACGGCGCACGCGGAGACGCCGCCGACAGGCCGGCGCATCGCGATCAGCGGTTACGATCCGGTCGCCTACTTCACCGACGGCCAGCCGCAGAAAGGCAGCGAGCAATTCTGGGTCGCGTTCGACGATGCGGTCTATCTGTTCAGGAACGCCGAGCATCGCGCCACCTTCGCCGGCGACCCCGAGCGCTACGCGCCGCAATATGCCGGGTTCTGCGCCGCCGGCGTCTCCAAGGGCTACAAGACCGAGCCCGACCCCGAAGCCTGGGCGATCCTGAACGGCAAGCTCTACCTGTTCCAGCTCAAGGAGCGCGTGCCCGGCTTCAAGCAGGATCCGAGCTTCATCGACAAGGCGAATGCCAGCTGGCCGACCGTGAAGGACGGGCCGGTGCGGTAGTTGGCGCGCGGACCTCCTGGTCCGCATGATGATTGGTGAGCGGACCTGGATGTCCGCGCTCCAGATGAGACGTCAATTCCCGGCCTTCTGCAGGGCGGCGACGATCTTCTCGCGGTGCGTGGGGTTGCGGAACAGGGTGCCGAACGTGTCGAGATCGAACAGCGGATTCTCGCGCCGCACTTCGGCCAGCTGGCGCCTTGCCTCGTCACCGCGGCCGGCCTCGGCATTGATCGCCGCCAGCATGGCATGGATGAAGGCGTTGCCCTCCTTGCGCGCCAGCGCCCGCTCGTAGACCTGCGTGGCCTCGGCGTAGCGGGCCAACAGAAAGTATGCCGCGCCGAGGTTGAACAGATCCTGCGTCGGCAGCCTCGGGTCGAGGCGCGCCGCGACCTCCAGCATCCGCCGCGCCTCGTCCGTCTCGCCGTTCCACAGCAGCGCGTCACCGAGTGCCGCACAAATCTCAGGGTCACTGGGATTGAGGGCGAGGGCGCGACGCAGTTCGTCGATGGCGCGGTCGTACTCGCCGAGACGCGCATGAATGCGGCCCAGCACGGCAAGCGCCCGCGGATTGAACTCGTCGAGCGCAATCGCCTTGCCGGCATTGGCCTCGGCGCGTCGCAGGGCGCCGGCCGGATCGGCGGTCCAGCCGATGTTGACGGCAACGAGATCGACGCGCGCCAGCCCGACATAGGCCGGCGCGTAAGTGGGATCCAGCGCCACCGCCTTCTCGAAGGCGTCGCGCGCGTTGGAGGTCGCCGTCCGGGTGAGCCTGGGCAGCAGATCGCGCCCACGCAGCACCAGGTCATAGGCCTCGAGGCTGGCCGGCGGGCGGGCGGCCAGCCGCGCCTGTTCGAAGTGACTCATGCGCACGGCCAGCGCGCCGCTGATCGCCCGCGTGATGTCGTCTTGCACCGCGATCACCTGGTCGGCCGGCGTGTCGTACTGCTCAACCCAGATCAGGGTGCCGTCGCTGGCATCGGACAGCCGCATCGAGATGCGCAGGCGGTCGTCGCGACGGCGCACGCTGCCCTCGGCCAGGTAGCGTACCTTGAGGTCGCGTACGATCTCTTCGCGCGACGGCGAGCGGCCGCGGAAGGCAGCCACGGTCGGCGGCGCCAGGACGTTGAGGTCGGGGAAACGCGCGAGGTTGGCGATGATGTCCTCGGTCAGGCCATCGGCGAAATAGGCATCGCCGGCCGAATCGAGCGTGGCAAGCGGCAGCAGGGCGATCGACAGCCGCTTGGATGGCAAGCCGGCCTCGCTGCCGCCGGCGTCGCGCTCGACCCACCACCACACCGCGCCGCCGGCCATGAACAGCAGCATGGCGATCAACCCGGCCAGCAGGGCCGGCCGGGCACTTCGCTTGGCGCCGGGCGCAACGAGACGAGTCGGCTCCGCGACAGGCTCCTTGTCCGTCCCCTCCTCCTCCGCCAAGGCGGCGGTGAACATGTAGCCGCGACGCGGCACCGTCTTCAGCAGGCCCGGCCCGTCTTCGCCCAACGCGGCGCGGATGTCGCTGATGCATTGGACCAGCGAGTTCTCGGTGACGAACACGTTGGGCCATACAGCGCTCAAGAGCTCGTCCTTGGAGACGACGCGACCACGATGGTGCACGAGATAGACGAGAACGTCGAAAGACTTGGGCCTGAGCGGCCGGGCGCCCTGCGGCCCGTCGAGACATGCCCGGTCGGGGTCCAGGCGGAACGCGCCAAAGCGCAGGATCTTCTCGGAAGCTGCCGCCACGACATGCACTCCGCGGTGAAAGCCCGAAAACCCGTCTTATCAGGATTATTTCAGGCTTCTTTCACGACGGCCAGCGCCCGCAGGCGTAGCGATCGCGACGGCGGCGAGCCGCCGCCTTTTGCCGAAAGGAGTGCCTTCATGTCCCCAGCCGCGTCAGTGAGGTTGCGCACCATCGCCCCCGTCCTCGTTCTGCTGGCGTTGGCCGCGCCGGCCAGGGCCGACGTGATCACCGACTGGAACGCCAAGGCCGAAGCGATCGGCCTGGAGAAGCGCCTGCAGCCGCCGCCCAACGCGCGGGCGATGGCGATGATGCACGTCGCCATGTTCGAGGCGGTGAACGCGGTCAGCCATCGCTACAGCCCCTACACGCTGAAGCTCGCCGCCGATCCGGGCGCCTCGGCCGAAGCCGCCGCGGCGACGGCCGCGCACGACGTGCTGGCCGGCCTCCACCCCGACCAGCAGGCGAGCCTCGACAGTACTCTCAAGGCCTCGCTCGGACCGATCGCCGACGGCGAGGCCAAGAGCCGCGGCGTCGCGCTCGGCCGCCAAGCCGCGGTGGGCATCCTGGCACTTCGTGCAAAGGACGGCATCACAGCACCCGAGAGCTGGCGGCCGATCACGACGCCCGGCGTCTATATCCCGACAGTGACCCCGGTCAGCTCGA
>Ga0081539_10006709_pt1 | contig 10852 bp, 10 predicted proteins | sample TabmetS4T2R2_FD_71023 | JGI IMG/M metagenome (GOLD analysis project Ga0081539, IMG submission 71023) | Tabebuia heterophylla rhizosphere microbial communities from the University of Puerto Rico - S4T2R2 | ecosystem: Host-associated > Plants > Roots > Rhizosphere ... | reverse complement strand
ATTCGTTATGGGGGGTTTGAGGAAAACATTGGAGCCACAACTCGTCCGATCAGTTTTGATCCCACGGCGCTTTCGGCGGTGATTGCGCTACCCGAATTTAAGAATTGGCGTGATAACGGTGGCTTGATTGTAAGTGATGCCTTGGGAAGCCAGGCTGTTCGCGATTTTTATGCGCAAGGTGGCGATGTTTTCTCGCCTCGGTTTGTTGCGCAGGATGCATTTCTGGCAGGCAATGATCTGCTTTATCTCGGAAATATCACATCGGATGAAGTTGGCAGCGATTCGTATTCCACCACCGTTGGAATTATTGAGTACTTTGCCCAGGTTTATAAAACCGATACTACCTTTGCACGACGCGTCGATGAAGCCGTGACAAGAATCCTGGCTCAAAAATTCCGTATCTACGATCTTTTCACAGCGTCTAATGTGCTGAGATCAACAGAGCGATTGGGTGCTCTGGGCTCCTCTCAACAAATCATGTTCGAGGTTGCGCGCCAGTCCGCTACGCTGATCAACCCAGACCCACAGGAATTGAGCACGCTATTACCCTCCGAACCGAACCAAAGTGATCGCATCGCGTTTCTAACGGATACCTCGAGTTACAAACAATGTGCGGGATGTTTGCTCTATGATGGGCTGGCCGCGGATGCGCTTCAGAAGGTGGTGTTGCGGCTGTATGGACCCAATGGAAGTGCACAGGTGTTTACCAGTCGATTGAATTCGTTTCCGTTCACGGAACTTGAGCTGATGCTGAACGGAGAAAGCACAACGGATATCGAATCATTCTTAGGGAACGCAACCTGGATGGTTATTTCACTTGCCGATGTAAGGAATGGTCAGATCGAACTGCTTCGCCGCTTCTTTTCCGAGAGACCAAACCTGATTCGCAATAAGAACATTATTCTATTCTCGTTTACCGCCCCCTATTATCTTGATGCGACGGATATCTCAAAATTGACGGCCTATTATGCACTCTATAGCAAGCAACCTGCTTTTGTGGATATCGCCGCGCGATTATTGTTTCAGCAGGCAACTCCGGAGGGCCATTCACCTGTTTCCATTCCTGCAATCGAATACGACCTGATTACGGAGACCTCCCCTGATCCTGAACAGGTGATTTCATTGGCACTGGCCGAAACAGTCCCCACGACTCCGACCAGTGAGGCGACTCCCGCTACACCAGTGACGGCAGAGCCTACACAGATCCCGCTCTATCGCATCGGGGATACCATCTCCGTCCGTGCGGGACCCATCGTGGACCACAATCAGAATATCGTCCCGGATGACACCATCGTGCGTTTTACGATGTCCAGGCGCGACGAAGGCGGGTTGATCCTGCAGCAGATCGATTCAGAAACTTCCGCTGGCGTTGCAGTTGCCTCCTTTGCAATTGATATGCCAGGGCAAGTTGAAATCCGCGCCAGCAGCGAGCCAGCAGTGATCTCCGATGTGCTTCAATTTGAAGCCTCGAACGAAGGCGCGGTTGTGACGATTGTGCCCGTGGCGACAGCAACACCCACGATGATCCCGCCAACGCTAACACCCACACCTATCAACGACCTGATTACCCCTGAAGGATATCCGCGAGTTGGAGCATGGCTGCTGGCATTACTGGCTGTCTTTGGTGGTTCACTATTGATGTTTTGGGCCGTGAGCCTTATTGTTTCTCCACGGTGGGGGTTACGCTGGGCGCTATGTGTTTTAGCTGGCGGTCTGCTTGCATACAACTATCTTGCATTGGGGCTGCCGCGCGCGGCGGAATGGATCGCCGCGGGCGCGGGCGCTTCCGGAGTATTGTTATTGACATTGATGGGGGAGATGCTGGGGGCGTTGGCTGCCTGGGTCTGGATGAAAGTCAGCGAGCCAACGTCGCAAGCAAACTGATCAGCAGCAAGACTGTGGCTCCCCATGCGAGAGTTGCTTCCGGCGCGTTTGATAAATATTCCCAAATTGATTGCGGTCGTTCACGTCGACCTAGCATCGGCAGAATTGGAATGTCACGATATCCCAGGAGGGATTGGCGGAAATCATCCATGGAGGCGGGTCGCTCGTCGGGATGCAACGACATTGCCCACAGGATGGCCCGTTCGGTTCGCGGCGTGACGTCCGGGTTGATCTGTCGTATGGGGATCAGGCTGTCGGGTTGAAGGAAGCGTTTGCGCGCATCCGCCGGGGATTCATTCGTAAGCAGGTGATACAGCGTCGCACCGAACGAATAGATATCGGAGCGGATGTCTGTGTGAGTATCACTGCCGCCATATTGTTCCAGTGGTGTGTACAGCGCGGTGCCTTGCCCTTGAATAATCGTAATGGTCACTTCTTCAGGAGCGAGAATTTTTACAAGACCAAAGTCAACCAGTTTGATCAAGCCATGCGGCATGAGTTTCACGTTACTGGGCTTGATGTCACGGTGGACAATCGGTGGTTCCTGCATGTGCAAAAATGCGAGCGCGTTCGCTATTTGCTCTGCCCATACCAACACTTCCTTTTCTTTCAGAAAGGTCTTGTTCCGGCGCGCCTCCATCATGAGCGTGCGCAGGTCATTGCCCGGAATATAATCCATCACGAGATAATCGCGTGGACCGTTCGAAAAGAAATCGGAGACCTTTGGCAAGTTGGGGTGATCGAGTCGCGCGAGAACAGTCGCCTCGCGCAGGAACTGCTCACGGGCTTCATCTCGGATTTTTTCCGGGAGGGCACGGTCGTATTCAACTTCCTTCAGCGCGCATTCACGGCCCTTGAGACGGACATCATCGGCAAGATAAATCGAACCCATGCCACCCTGACCGATCCGTTCACGGATCTTATAACGGCCGCGCAATACCTCCCCGCTTTTAAGGGGTGGGAGCACCATTCTCCTTTTGAATTACGTGCCTTGCATAGGCATTGTTCGTTTGTTCAACAGATGGACTACTGAACATGACAGGCTCCATGCAGATTTTTTTCGGCGTTGGTTCTGCACAGAAACGCGTGTTTATGCTATAGTTACGAAGTGCCGCATGGATAAATTTTTACTTGCAGGTACATTCATCCAAACATTTCGTGATTTGTTCAACCAGCGGTATTATTATAATGCCTGTTGGATTATACTCACAGAGTGCCGCTACTTATGTAAACTTCATGTTGGCTCTCCAGGAATTGCCGTGATCAACCGCCAGATGTAGGGCGACATTAATGTCGCATTACCTAGATTTGCTAGGCTATCACGGCAAATCCCAACGAACCTTCATGTTTGATTTTTGACGTACAGGATCCATAAAAAAGTTTACTCACGCATGTACGCCATGCGCATGCGTGAGACAAGCGGTACGCTGGAATTTGGCATTGTATCAAGATGGCCTCTATCAAAAGAGGTACCGTCAGCATCGAGAATGATCAATCGCTTCTAAGCTTCCATGAATAATAAAGTACAGGAAGATTATCCACTGCTCGTGGCACAAGAGGGACCTCTCAAAGGCCAGCGTTGGCAACTGAGCCAGACCCTTGTTGTTGGGCGCGAGTCGAGCTGTGATATTGTCGTTGCCGACCGACAGATCTCCCGTTTCCACGCGCGCCTCACGCCCACGTCTGAGGGGATTATGCTCGAAGATTTAGGCAGCAAGAATGGCACACATCATAATGGGGTTACATTAACCAATCCGGTTGTCTTGCAGGATGGCGACATCGTATCAGTGGCGCTGGCACAGCAATTTCTCTTCCTCACCTCCGATGCAACCATGCCGCTGCTTAATGGCGGCAAGCCCGGTCGCTTGATGATGGACCAAAAGTCGCGGCGTGTGTGGGTCAATCAACAGCAACTCATCCCACCCCTTTCCGCACAGCAATTCAAGATGTTATGGCTGCTTTACGAAAGCAAGGGACAGGTCGTCACCCGCCCTGACCTTGTCACCACCGTATGGGGAGATGACCAGGCTGCTGGCGTATCTGACCAGGCGCTGGATGCATTGATCCGCCGCTTGCGCGACCGCCTCGCGGCTCTTGACCCAACCCATCAATACATCGTCACCGTGCGCGGGCACGGCATCAGGTTGGATAACCCATCATCCTGATTAATCCTGGGTTTCTTTTCTTGCATAACCGTGAAATAGAGTATCTCTGACTTTTAATCTTAGACCGTATAAACGCCCAATAGCGGTTCGGTGTATATACGGTTCGCCCATAGTCCATTATACAGACTGCATAAACACTAGTTGAACTAAGCGCTGCGCGCAGGAAATCCCAGAGAAAGTAGTTGCCATAAATTCATAGTGCGTCGGGTTAGAGCTATATTTCTTGTATCGGAACCTTTTCCATACAGGAGGTATAGCGATGTCTGCTTTAAGACAAAAGATGATCGAGGACATGCAACTGCATGGGTTTGCAGTCCGGACGCAAGAAGCCTATCTCAGTGCGGTGCGCCAACTAGCAAAGTACTATCGTAAATCACCCGACGAGATCGAGGAAGACGAACTGCGCCAGTATTTCTTGTTTCTCAAGCATGAAAAACATGCCGCGCGTGCCACCTGCACGATTGCCTTGTGCGGGATCAAATTCTTCTTCCAACAGACTTTGGGACGGGAATGGAAGACCTTCGAGTTTGTGCGTCCACCCCAGGAGAAAAAGCTGCCAGTGGTCTTGAGTGTGGCAGAAGTGGGGCGAGTGCTGGGCTGTGTCCACCGCCAGCCCTATCGGGTCTGCCTGACCACGATCTATGCTTGCGGGCTACGTCTGTTGGAAGGGGTGCGCTTGCAGGTCAAAGAAATCGATGGGGAACGCCAATTGCTGCATATCTGTCAGGGAAAAGGTGGCAAAGATCGGTATGTGCCCTTGCCGGAAGCCTGCTTGAAGATGCTGCGCCAACATTGGCTGACTCATCGCAACCCGCTCTGGTTGTTTCCGTCTCTGCTGGAAGAGAGTAATCAGCCCATGAATGAGAGCGGGCTGCAGCGCGCCTTCCGTGCCGCGGTGCAAGAAGCTGGAATTCATAAAAAGGCTACCGTGCATACCCTGAGACATTCCTACGCCACGCACTTACTGGAAGCCGGGGTGAACTTGCGGATTATCCAGACTTACCTGGGGCATACCTCCCCGGCCACCACCGCCATTTACACTCACTTGACCTCCAACACAGAAGTGCAGACCCGCCGGACGATCGATGAGCTGGTGAGCAGTCTGTGGCCCTAGAACTGGCAGACATCTTTCGCCAGTATGGTCCTGCCTATCGCCAGAAGTATGCCAGCCGCATGTGTCGCCACGGTGCCACGGCGACGCCCGCCAGCCACCTCAAAGCCATGCGGGCGATTGAACAATGTCGCACGGAAGCCCTGGGTGGGCAGATCTATGTCTGCCCCGCCTGCGGAGAAACTCGCTATAGTTACCATTCCTGCCGCAACCGTCATTGTCCCAAATGCCAGAACGAAAATGCGCAACGCTGGCTGGAAAAACAACAGGCGTTGCTGCTGCCGGTACCCTACTTCCTGCTCACTTTCACCTTACCGGCTAGCTTCAACGAAGTCGTGCGCTCACACCAGCGACTGCTCTATGATCTGCTCTTCAAAACCTCGGCCGCGGCAACGCAACAGTTGGCACAGGATCCACGCTGGCTGGGCGGGCAAATTGGAATGGTGGGTGTGCTGCACACCTGGGGCCGCAACCTGGCCTACCATCCGCACGTGCATTATCTGGTCCCTGGCGGGGCCTGGAGCACAGATGGGCATACTTGGCAACCTGCACGAAACAATTTCTTCTTGCCAGTGCGCGCCCTCTCGCGAGTGTTCCGCGGCAAGCTCCGGCAGGCGTTGCATGGCACGGATTGTTTTACCCATATTCCAACTACAGTTTGGCAGCAAGAGTGGGTTGTGCACTGTGAACCGGTCGGCTCGGGTCTGCATGCGCTGAAGTATCTGGCGCCATATATTTTCCGGGTCGCCTTGAGCAACAACCGCCTCCTGAAGCTGGAAAATGACCGCGTCACCTTCCGCTATCGCGACACTGAGACCGGTGCAGAAAAACGCTGTTCCCTGGCTGCTGAAGAGTTCCTCCATCGTTTCTTGCAGCATGTCTTGCCCAAGGGCTTTGTGAAAGTCCGTTACTATGGCTTCTTCGCGGCCACCCAGCGCACCAAGCTGCGGTCATTACGCCAACAGCTCGGCCAGTCCACGGCTTCCACGCCATCTCACAAAACCCAGCCAGAGAGCAATCCAACGCCAAGCCCGCCCAAAGTCCTGTGCCCCCACTGCGGCCAGCCCATGCTCTTCCAACGCACCCTCCCACCCACGCTCTGTCGCTCCCCATGAGCAATCTGCGCCTGGCCCGTTTTCTGTTCCTGCGTCTGACCAATTGCCTGGCCAGTCTGCTTTGGCTTGCCGGCCTCCGACTTTCCGATCCGCGACCCCGCTCCCCTCGACCCGATTTTCATGTACAATTATTTCATCGTTGCCAAACCACGATTGGAAATCCTGCTGTAGCCTTATCTAGCTGACTCTAAATCCCAAATCCTCGGCAGGTATCCTCCTGCGCTCGGCTTCGTTCAACTCGGATTGATGCGGCGGCGCAGAGAGCCCTTCACCTGACCTTCCCTCTTCTCGCCGCATCAATCCTTAATTCGTTAGCTGGCTAAAAGATGAAGTGCAGTGCGAAAAAGAATTTCATGCGTAATATTGGACCTATACTTGCAAATCTGTGTTGGTTCATTGTGCTGGTGGGCTGTGCTCCGCAGCAAATAAACAATTTTGGCATCGTAACGCCACGACCAACTAACGATCTCTGTTTAGAGAAGAATCTCACCAACTCAAGTATTCATATCTCTGCTACCGATGTTCCAGACTTAACAGTAGCTGCGGTTCGTTCAGAAATTCTCAGTTATCTAAATTCTGGCGGTGCTGCTTCTGGTTTACAACCATTGATTCTGGACATTCAAAGTAATGTCATTGGCTCCATTATGGAAATTGACCTGAACAATGATGGTGCTCAAGAAATTGTTTTATCTACAACGACTGCAAGCCGAGTAGATCGATACAACCTTGGCTGGGTAGCAGTTTATGAATGTCAAATGGGTAAGTATTCCGCCTCCTATGCAGAACTTGGGGAATTTATGGAATATGTGAAGGTAAAATCTATCCAGGATGCTTTCCATACAGGCACTTCTCAGATTTTTGTTGAGTATGAATGGCATGGTTGGTCCTGTACAGTTGGAATGCAGGTTTTAGCTCTAGCCTCGGAGAAATGGGCTTGGGCATTTGGTAATTATCTAAATTGTCCCGCTTCTGTATTGGTTCAACAGAATCCAACCACAGGAAAGACTGAACTTGTTTACCAAGGTATTTTGCACGATGTCATGGGTAACGAACCCGACCAAGAAGTTACTCAGGTGTATACAGTGAATAACGGTGAATTTCAATTGCAGCCATAGAAAGCCAGCTAACAAGGCGTGCAGGCGGACTTGGTGGTGAGCCGGGTAAAAATGAGGAGTCCAAGCGAGAGCATTTTTTCCGTTTCGTGAGTTGGTCCTCCCACCAAGCCGCTAACGCGAGCCGTTGGGCAGGTAATCGCATTAAGTGTTTATAATTAAGAGCAGAGTAAAACAGCCATCATTGTGGAGGACATAATGCCTGACACGAATAATCCTGGAAGCCGTTTGTACCTGCAATTAGATGCAATTAGAAAAAAGGCAAGAGCGGCTAAAACCACTACAACAGCTGGAAAGAGAGTGGGTGTTAAGTTGCGAAAAGTTCTAGCAGATGTGTCTGGTAATGATGAATCCGAGACTGTCAAGTTATTTCTTTTTCTGGTGGACTTAGCAAAATTAGCGAGAGAAGCTGCTGAAGCCATTCAAACCATCCCAAACATCGAACATAACACCTATATTCGCCCCTTACAGAAACTCGAAAAGGGTTTACTTTCTACGACTGTGGACATCTTGGCAAAGACCTTTGCAAAACAGGTTCTTACCGAGATTGATATGCTTTCATTACGTGCATGTGGAGATATGTTATCAGCAATCTACATAGACACAGCTATATCTGAGGATGATATTGCTGCTCTACAAAAAGATGTGGATGATTTATTAAAAGAAGTTATGAAAATAAATTTGCCGCACCATCTAAGGAATTTTCTAATTGATAATCTTGAAAAAATACGTCAAGCATTGCTTGGTTATAGAGTTCGCGGCAATCAAGGAATTAGAGAAGTTATAGATTCTGTACTCGGTGCAAGCTTTTTGCGGCGCGATGAATTAATTGAGCAAGCGCAAGACGAAACTAATGGGCAAACGATAGAAAAGTTTTTTGCGCTCATCAAAAAGGCTACAGAGATTTTGTCTTTTGCAGAAAAAGTCAAGTCACTAGTTGGTCCCGCGATTTCACTTTTACTTCCTCCCAAATGAGTCATATGTTTTCAGAAACCTGCCCAACACAGCGTTCTCAGAACTGGCTCCAGTTCCTCCGTGAAACATGACACTCCTGTCATGCGGAGGTGCACTGGACGGCTGGTATCCGCCGCGTTATTTTGGCTTTTGTCTGAGCTATGAAATTTTCTGTTTTCGAGCCTGGCTCTCGCCAGCCGCCAGTAACGTGAGCCGTTAGCCGCCTGGCAGTCGCCGAAAAAAAGAGCGTATTGACATCATATATACGTGGGATTGTACTCTCTGACAATGGATATTCAATATACGCTCCAAGATGTTGCCTTCGAATGGGTTAGCAAGAAAGCCATCGCCAATTTCCGCAAACACAAGGTCTAGTTTGAATATGCGGCAGAAGCCTTCTTTGATCCCTTTGTTTGCTATTTGGATGAACAGATCGTCGGTAGTGAGTTGCGAGAACGATTAGTGGGCATGACAACCTCTTGGATATTGTTACTGGTGGTCTATGTGTTGCGCGGCGATGTTATCCGTATTATCTCGGCTCGCATGGTTACGAAAGCAGAGAGAGAAATCTATGAAAACCAATAAGATTGTTCAGCGTTTACAAAAAAATCGTCCGATGACAATGGTGAGTATTCGCATTCCTGATGATGTCATTGAAGACTTGAAGCGCGTTGCACCCCTGCTCGGTTTTTCGGGGTATCAGGCTCTAATTAAGGCCTATGTTGGTCAAGGATTACGTGCAGATCTAGAACGCCTGGAAAACAGCGTGGAAGTCTCAGCACTCATCAAGAGTCTTCGAAAAAAAGGCGTCAAAGAAGAAGTGATCTCATCCGCGATGGCAGAAGCGCAAAGCTCCAAATAGGTTGGTTTACGGTCAGAACGGCGGCTAACACAAAGCCGTTGGGCGGCTGAAGCTTTACTGCCCGATAGGCAAATAGGAAAGATCTTGTGTTGTTTTTGGTGACGCATCCCTTCTTCTGGTGTTTTAGCCTGAGTAAAGTGAGTTTTATTCTACATTCAATCTTGAGGAGAAATCTGCTATGACCGAAGTAATTGAACGGGTTATTCTCGACAAGCCACGCGCGAATATCACTCCAGAGGAATTGGCAACCGCCAATGAAGTTGGGCAAACACTCCTTTTGGCTATTCCCGGCGTTGAAGCGGTTTCATTTGGAATAGCACTCTCAGCTGATGAGCCGTATCAATGGTATGTGCGCATCCGATTTCGTGATGAGCAAGCGCTGGAAACGTTCAACACGCACCCCAATCATCTCAACTTTGCGGAACAGTACTGGGGACCACTCCTTGCAGACCACAGCGTCAGAGACTATCGTCTTCAGTATTAAGCTAGTTTGGGAACGAATAGATTAAATATGAGGTAATGGCGCCGCCCAACACGCCCCGCTGCGCGGGATACCCTGCGGGCACGATGTCTTCGACGTGCAACCGACTTGGGGTACGCACCGCGTTATTTTGGCGTTTGTCGCGGCTTGGCGTTTTTTCCGTTTCGACGGCGAGTCCACGCCCACCCCGCGAGCCGCTAACGCGAACTATTGGGCGCGGAGAGGTCAAAACTACTGAACGGGAGAACAAGATGGATATCCATAGTCTGATGATGATGTTTCCTGTTGCATTCATGGTTCACGATTTTGAAGAGTTGTGCTTTCTGGAAAGTTGGATCCGAAAGAATGCTGATGAACTTCGCAATAGGTTCACGGGAAAAATCTGGATTAGATTGGAGCAGCATTCCACCGCCGCTTTGGGAATCGGTATCATGATGATGTTTCTATTCGTTTCCTTCACATCCATTCTATCCGTGGCACTCAATTTGTATACGCTGTTTGCCGCGGCAATGATTATCTTTATGGGGCACAATCTTTTTCATATCGTGCAACCCATCTTCTTACAGCGATACATTCCAGCCGCTGGGTCTGCTCTCTTGACTCTGCCATATCCCTTTTATGTTTTGCGCTATATGAACTATCTGAATCTTTTTGTCTGGCGAGAGGCTGTAATGGTTTCGGTGTTATATGGCGTAGTAACATTCCTGTATCTGGCGATAGCCCAACGAGTTGGCCTTTGGGTTGATCAGCAACTTAATCATTAAGAAGAACGCAACGCTTGAGGAAGAAGCGTTATTGCAGAATGATTTCATCCTTCCGTTTTGGTTCTGGTCAAACGGGAAAGCGCCCAACACAGCCCCGCTGCGCACGTCGCGATGTCGCAGACTGTCGCAAAAGCGACGTGCACTGGATGCTAGGGATGCCCAGCGCTCACGCGCTTGAGCTGGGCGATCCCATCCGCTACGCTCCTGGGACAGGTGCGTTCGCTTGAAGCACACTCGCCCAATCTGCACGTTTTCAAGCCTGTTTCTGGCTTTGAGTTTTTTCCGGCTCCCAAGTATTGTTTACACCCTCCCACATGGCACAACACTCCTACTTTATAATGAGGCAACCGGATAGTAATCCAGAGGTTGGAGGAACTCAGTCATGAGAAACGTTATTGTGCTTG
>Ga0081539_10006708_pt1 | contig 10855 bp, 9 predicted proteins | sample TabmetS4T2R2_FD_71023 | JGI IMG/M metagenome (GOLD analysis project Ga0081539, IMG submission 71023) | Tabebuia heterophylla rhizosphere microbial communities from the University of Puerto Rico - S4T2R2 | ecosystem: Host-associated > Plants > Roots > Rhizosphere ... | reverse complement strand
TCGGCCGCCGGATCCACGACGACCTGCGGGCGCTGCTGGACACGCGCGAGGTGCGCGGGGCGATGCGCTGCGGCCCGATCACCTTCCCGAACTACCGCCTCGTCCCCGACACGCGCTGGACGCTCGACGCGCCGCGCAGCGCGGTCGGCGCCCGCAGCGCCAAGCGGCGCGACCGCGGCGTCGCCGTGTTCACCGTCGGCCGCCAGACGCTGCGCCGCTACGGCTTCGCCGACGGGGCGAGCCCGCTCACGAACGTGCCCGACCCGGGCTTCGCGCCGCTCGTTCGCCGCGGCAGCCTCAGCGCGTACTCGGCGTGCTGACCTCGTCGACGATGCCGAGCTCCCGCAGCCGCTCCCACAGCGGCGCGTTCTGGCGCTCGGCCGTCTGCTCGAGCGCCCACGCGCGCAACTCGGAGTCCGGCCGCGCCCTGGCGCCGGCCGACGCGCGCAGGGCGGCGACGAACGCGTCGGCGTCGGGCGCGACGGTCACTGCGTCAGCCCAGGTCCGCACGCCTCGCAGCGGCGGCGAGATCGTGCGCCGCCCGAGCCGGGCGTACTTGAGGATGCGGTAAGGCAGCCCGGCGTCGTTGAACGGCTCGACGAGGAACGGGACGATCCCGACGTCCGCGCAGAGGATGAGGCGCGCGGCCTCCTCATCGGAGCGCTCGCCGAGCCACAGCAGGTTCGGGGCCGCCCGGCAGGCGGCGTAGTCCTCGTTGCCGCGGACCTCGTCGTCGTGCCATGCGCCCACCAGCAGGACCACGAGCTCCGGCATCCGCTCGCTCACCGCGCGCAGGAGCGCCCAGTCCGTGCGCCGGCCGAGGTGCCCGAGCGACACGGCGACCACCGTGCCTCCCGGATCGGGCGCCGGGAACAGGTCGGCGCTCAGCGGCACGAGCTCCGCGTCGCGGCCAGCCTCTCGCTCGAGCTCCTGCAGGCGGACGGACGCCGCGATCGTGACCTGCGCGATCCGCGCCGCAGCGTCGTGGTAGGCGGCGAGCCGCGCCCGCCGCCGCGGCGATGCGTCGTAGGCGTGGTCGAAGCGGTCCCAGCACCAGTACCAGAGCTCGACGTCCGGCCGGCGCAGCTCCAGGACGGCCCGTGCGAGCGGCCACTGGACCGGGTGGAAGATGACGACGACCCGAGGGGAGCCGCGATGGCGCAGCGCCTTCAGGAGTCGTCGGGCGGTGCGACGGACGACGAGGTGCGCGATGGCCTCGGGCAGCCGCAGCACCGTCCCGTACGGCACCGCGGGCGGATCGGCGGCAACCACCCCCGGCGCGCGGAGCAGGTCCTGGGCCTGGTCGCGCAGGATGAAGCTCTCAAGCGGGCGGGGGAGCAGCAGGAGCGCGAGCTCGTCGGCCACGGGCGGCAAGCTAGTGGGTCTGCCGACGCCTCCCCGGCGACTACGTTTCCGCGGTGCGCTCCGCGCTCTCGCGACTCGTGCGCAGCGGTCTCGCCTACCAGTCCCCGGCGCTCCTGGCGGGCCTGCTCGCGCTCATCACGCTGCCGCTGTACACGCGCGAGCTCACGCCGGCGGACCTGGGCGTCGCCGAGACGGTCCTCACCTTCATCATCCTGGGCTCGATCGTCCTCCGCGGTGGGCTCGGCGAGGCGCTCGTCCGGCTGTGGTTCACGCAGGAGGACGCCGACGCCCGCGCACGGCTGGCTCGCACCACGCTGGGCACGGTGGCGCTGGTCACGACCGTCGTGGCGCTCGCCGCGCTTCCCCTCGCCGCCCCGCTCGCCGACCTCCTGTGCGGCCGCCGCGACGCAGGGATCGGCCGGCTCGCGATCCTCGGGCTCTGGAGCTTCACGAACCTGGAGACCGCCTACGCGCTGCTGCGGGTGCAGGAGCGGCGCAGGACGTTCCTGGTCGCCTCGCTGTGCAACGTCCTCCTCACCGTCGGGCTGACGGTCACGCTCGTCGTGATCCTCGACGGCGGGCCGGAGGGCTACCTGGCCGGCAACTACGTCGCCAGTGCCGCGGTGCTCGCCGGCCTGTGGGTCCTCGAGGGCCGGCGGTTCGGCCTCCGCGGCGGCGGCGCGAGGCTGGGCCCCCTGCTGCGCTACGGCCTGCCGGTGGTGCCGGCGGAGGCGGCGGTCTTCGCGCTGAACGTCATCGACCGCGCGTACCTGCTGCGCACCGAGTCGGCGGGCGCCGCGGGGCTCTTCGCGCTGGCAGTGAAGCTCGCGACGGTCGTCATCGTCGCGGTGCGGGCCTTCGGCCTCGCGTGGCCTCCGCTCGCGTACTCCGTCGAGGAGGACGAGGACGCGCGCCGCCTCTACGCGACCGTGACCACCTGGTACGTCGCGTCCATCGGCATGGTCGTCCTGGCCCTGGCGCTGCTCGCGCGATGGATCGTCGACCTGCTCGCTGCGCCGGAGTTCGCGCAGGCGCACGAGGCGCTCGGCTGGGTCGCGCTCGGCTGGGGCCTGTACGGGCTGGCCCTCCTGCTCGTGTCGGTTGCCGGCCGTGCACGGGTCACGGTCCGCAACGTTCCGGCGGGTGTCGCCGGACTGGCCGCCAACGTGGTCGCGCTCGTGGTGCTCGTGCCGCCGCTGGGCATCGCCGGCGCCGGCATCGCCCTCTGCGTGGCGTACGTCGTGACGCTCGCCGTCCTGCATCTCCTGACGCGCTCGCTGTTCGCCGTGCCGTTCGAGTGGGCGCGCCTGGTGCATGTGACCCTGGTGCTCGCCGCCGCCGCGGTCGTGGGCGAGGTGGTTCTTCCGGACCACGGGTGGGGCGGGCTGCTCGCACGGGTGGGTCTCCTCGTGGTCGTCCCGTTCGTCCTGGTGGGGACCGGCTTCCTGCGGACGAATGAACGGGCCGCATTCGCCCGCGCCGCCGCACGATTTGCACGGTGATGCGCTAGCTTTGGCGCCCTCTGCGCGCAGGCTGCGCGCACCCCCGGGCACAGTATCCATGGAAGGGAGCCGAACGATGGCGAAGTCGATTCGGATTGTGGCGCTCGCCGTCGCGTTGGTCTTCGTCCTGGCCTCCGTCGCAGCAGCCGCGCCGCCGAGTGACACAGTGGTCGTGAAGTTCCGCTCCGGCACCTCCGCCGCGCAGCGCTCCGACGCGCTGTCCGACGCCGAGGCCGAGGCGACCGTGGGCGCGGTTCCGGGCATCGGCGCGCGCGTCGTGCGCGCCGAGGACAGCGCGCGCCAGACCGCCAACGCACTGGACTCCGATCCCCGCGTGGAGTACGCCGAGGTCAACCGGCGCATGCACGCGGCGGTCGAGCCGAACGACCCGCTCTTCCATCGCCAGTGGGCGCTGAAGGCCATCGGGGCGCCCGTTGCGTGGGACGCCCGCGCGCTCGCCGGCTTCCCGGCCGGCGGCGGGCCCGTCGTCGGCATCGTCGACTCCGGGGTGCGCACGACGCACGAGGATCTCCAGGGCGCGATCGCGGGGTGCCTGCACGCGAGCACGACCGACCTGGGCTCGTCGGTCTCAGACGGCGGCTGCGAGGACGACAACGGCCACGGCACGAACGTGACCGGCACGATCGTCGCGCGCGCCGGCAACGGGCTCGGCACCGCCGGCCTCGCGTTCAACTCCACGGCGATCATGTGCAAGGCGCTCGACGCGAGCAACGTCGGCCTCATGTCCGACATCTCCGCCTGCATCGTCGCGCTGCGCGACCGCGGCGTCCGGGTCGTCAACCTGAGCCTCGTCGGCCCGCCGTCGGAGACGCTGCAGCGCGCCGTCGCGTACGCCTACGACGGCGGCAACGGCGCGCTCGTCGTGGCGGCGGCGGGCAACGACGGCACCACGAACGTCAACTACCCGGCCGGCTATCGCGAGGCGATGTCCGTCGCGGCGACGGACAACGCCGACGGGCACCCCGCGTTCTCGACGAGCAACGACGACGTCGAGATCTCCGCTCCCGGCGTCGGGATCATCGGGCCCTACAACGCGAGCGACACGAGCTACGCGCTGTTCACCGGGACGTCGATGGCGGCGCCGCACGTGTCGGGTCTGGCGGCGCTGCTGGCCACCGTCGACCCGTCGCTGAGCGCTGCGGGGCTGCGCGCCGCGATCATCGCGTCGGCCGACGACCTCGGCGCGGCGGGCTGGGACCCGGTGTTCGGCTGGGGCCGCATCGACGTTGCGCGGGGGATCGCCGCCGCGGCCGCGGCCGAGCCCGCGCCGGAGCCGCCGGCCGAGGAGCCCCCGCCCGTCTCCACGGGGCCTGAGTAGGCGGCTCGCCTAGAGGCGCCGGCCGCCGCGGTTGTGCTCGTAGGCGGCCTCGCGCAGCCCCTCGCCGCGCTCGGGCCGCAGCGTCGCGCGCACGTGGCGCCAGTAGCGGCGGGGGTCGCGGCCGGGCAGCACGATCGCGGCGACGGTCCGCACGCCGTAGGCCCAGGCGGTGAGCCAGCGCACGCTGCGGGCCGCGCCGGCGGAGTGGTGCTTGCGCATGTAGCGGTCGCGGTTGCGTGACAGCTCCACGATGCGCCGTTCCGGGATCGGGCCGGTCGAGAGCTGCTCGTGGTGCACGCAGACCGCGTCGGGGACGAAGAGGACCTTCCGGCCCGCCTCGCGCAGGCGCTTGCAGAAGTCGACCTCGTCGGAGTACACGAAGAAGGCGGGGTCGAACCAGCCGATCTCCGCGGCGGCCGCGCGGTCCACGAGCAGCGCCGCCGACTGCGCCCAGTCGACCTCGCGGATCTCATCCCCGTTGCTCTGGACGGTGAGCCGCCGGTGGAGGAAGAGAGCGCCGATGAGGGCCGTGCGCGGCGACGGAAACCGCCACGCGGACGGCTGGCGCTTGCCGTCGGGCCGCAGCAGCTGGGCGCCCGCCGCCGCGGCGGCGGGGTGGTCCGCCAGCGCTGCGTGCAGGGCGGCCACCGCGCCCGGGCGCAGCTCCGAGTCCTCGTTGAGCAGCAGGCAGTAGCGGCCGCGGGCGCGACGCAGGAGCGCCGTGTCGTTCTCCCCCTTGCCGCGCCGCTCCTCGTTGACGATGACGGTGTCGGCGGCCGGGTGGCGCCGCGCCGCGCCCGCCGACCCATCGCCGGACGCATTGTCCAGCACGAGCACCTCGCAGGCGAACGGGACCGCGTCGCGCTCGGCCGCGACGGCGTCCAGGCACCGCACGAGCAGCTCGCGCTGCTCGGTGTTGACGATGCAGAAGGACAGCTCGACGTCGGGCACCTCACCGCACGTTATCCGGCGGGCGTGCCATGGTCGGGGCATGGATCACGAGACCATGCTGCGCCGCGTCTACGACGCGTTCAACGCCCGCGAGATCGACGCCGTCCTGGCGCACCTGAGCGACGACGTCGACTGGCCCAACGCGTGGGAGGGCGGACGGGTTCGCGGTCATGCGGGCGTGCGCGAGTACTGGGAGCGCCAGTGGCGGGAGATCGATCCGAAGGTCTCCCCCGTCGCCTTCGCCGAGCGTTCCGGCGGCCGCGTGGCCGTGACGGTCGACGCGCTCGTGCGCGACCGCGAGGGACGGGTCCTCAGCGAGGGGCGGGTGCTGCACGTCTACACCTTCGACGGGGACCTCGTGGCCCGCATGGACGTGGAGGAGGAGCCCCGGGGTGGCGACGGCGGCCCGGCGACGGGCGCCGTTCGAGGGTCGTAACGGCCGCCGGAGACCGGCCCCCAGGTCGATAGCTTCCCTCCGCGCCGATGCGCGTCCACGTCGTCGACCCTCCCGCCTACACGCCGCCCTACGACCACGCGCTCAGCGCGGCGCTTGCCGAGGCCGGCGCCGACGTCACCCTCGTCACGAGCGCGTTCCCCTACGGCGCGGTGCCCGAGGGCGACGGGTATCGCGTGGACGAGCGCTTCTACCGCCGCGCCGCCGGGCGCCCGGGCGGCGCACTGCGCCGGGCCACCCGCCTGGCCTCCCACGTCCCGGACCTGCTCGGCTATCGCCGGGCGGCGCGCGCCGCCGACGTCGTGCACGTCCAGTGGCTCGCGATCCCGCAGCTCGACGGCCCCCTGCTGCCGCGGCGACCGCTCGTCATCACCGCACACGACGTGCTCCCCCGCGAGCCGCGGCCCGGGCAGCTCGCCGCCCAGGCGCGCCTCTACGGCCGCGCCGATGCGATCGTGGCGCTCTCGGAGCACGGGCGCGGACGCCTCACCCACGAGCTGGCGATCGATCCCGCGAAGGTCGAGGTCATCCCCCACGGTGCGCTCGACCATCTCACCCGCGTGTCCGACCCCGCGCTGCCGCGCGGCCTCGACGCGTTCGACGGCCCGGTCGCGCTGTGCTTCGGGCTCCTGCGCCCCTACAAGGGACTCGACGTCCTGGTGGAGGCCTGGCGTGGGATCGAGCGCGCGGAGCTGTGGATCGTCGGGCGCCCGCGCATGGACACCTCGGCGCTGCACGCGGCGGCCCCCGCCGGCGTGCGCTTCGTCGAGCGGTTCGTGTCCGACTCCGAGGCTGCTGGGCTGTTCCGCCGTGCCGATCTCGTCGTCCTCCCCTACCGGGAGATCGAGGGCTCCGGCGTGCTCGCGACGGCGCTCGCCTTCGGCCGTCCGCTCGTGCTCACGGACGTGGGCTCCTTCCCCGACGTGGCGGCAACGGGCGCCGCGGAGCTCGTGCCGGCGGGCGACGCCGCCGCGCTGCACGACGCGCTGCGGGCGCTGGTCCGCGACGCCGACCGGCGCGCGCGGCTCGCCGCCGCCGCACGCGCGGCCGCGGCGGGGCCCTACGCCTGGGGACCGATCGCCGAGCGCCACCTGGCCCTCTACGGCAGGCTCCTCGCGTGATTCGCGCGCTCGTCCTCGCCTGCGCCGCGCTGCTCGCCTACGCCCAGGCGGGCTACGCGCTGCTCCTCGCCGCGCTCGCGCGGACGCTGCGGCTCCCGCCTCCCGTCGCCGAGCCGGACGCTGTCGCGCCGCTGCCGCGCGTCGCGCTCATCGTCGCGGCCCACGACGAGGAAGCGGTCATCGAGGCCAAGGTCCGCAACGCCCTCGACCTCGACTGGGACCGCGAGCGGCTGACGATCGTGGTGGCGAGCGACGGCTCGAGCGACGAGACGGTCGCGCGCGCCCGCGCGGCGGGGGCCGACGTGGTGCTCGACCTGCCCCGGGGCGGCAAGGTCCGCGCACAGGACGCGGCCGTCGACGCCGTCGCGCACGACGTCGACCTGCTCGCGTTCGGCGACGCCAACGCGCTGTGGGAACGCGACGCCCTGCGTCGCCTCGCCGCCGCGTTCGCCGATCCCCAGGTCGGCTACGCGTGCGGGCAGGTCGGGTTCGTGGGTGGTTCGGGGACGAACCAGGAGGGCCTGTACTGGCGCTACGAGATGGCCCTCCGCGGACTGGAGTCCCGCCTGCACGCCGTCACCGGCGGCAACGGGGCGATCTACGCGGTGCGTCCCGACGCCTACCTGCGCGTCGATCCCGTGATGGGACACGACCTGGCCTTCCCGTTCGCCATCGTCAAGCGCGGCCTGCGCGCGGTGTACGTCCCCGAGGCGCGCGCGACGGAGAAGATGGTCCCCTCGATCGAGGGCGAATGGGCGCGCAAGCGCCGCATGATGAGCCACGCGTGGCCGATCGTCCTGCGCGGCGGGATGCTCTCGCCGCGGGGCTATCCCGCGCGCTACGCGCTCATGATCCTGTCGCACCGCGTTCTGCGCTACGCGGCCCCCTTCCTGCACCTCGCGCTGCTCGCGGCGAGCCTCGCGCGCGCCCCGCGGGCCGGGAGGGCCGAGCGCGCGCTCCTGGCCGGGCAGCTGCTGCTCCTCGCGGGCACCGCCGCCGCCGGCCGGGTCCGGCTGCGTCCACTGCTCGTAGCGCGTTACTACGTCCTGACGCAGGCCTCGATCGCGATGGGCCTGTGGGACTGGGCGCGCCACGGCACACCCGTGGGCTGGCAGGCGCCGGAGGGAACGCGGTGACGCGCCGGGCGTTCGACGTCGTCGTGGCCGGCCTGGGTCTGGCGCTCGCGTCGCCGGTGCTCGCGATCGCCGCCCTCGCGATCCGGCTCGAGTCGCGCGGCCACGTCCTCTACCGCCAGCGGCGGGTCGGGATGCACGGGCGGGAGTTCGACGTCGTCAAGCTCCGCACGATGGTCACCGGCGCGGAGGCGATGGGCGCCGGTCTCGCGGTCGACGAGGGCGATCCGCGCATCACGCGCGTCGGCGCGTTCCTGCGGCGCACGTCGATCGACGAGCTGCCCAACCTCGTCAACGTCCTGCGCGGCGACATGGCGATCGTCGGGCCGCGTCCGACCGTGCCCGTGCAGGTGGCCCAGTACACCGAGCGCCAGCGCGGGCGCCTGTCGGTGCGGCCCGGCATCACGGGCTGGGCGCAGGTCAACGGCAGGGCCAGCCTGCCGTGGCACGAGCGCATCGAGCTCGACCTCTGGTATGTCGAGCACCGGTCGTGGGCGTTGGATCTGCGAATCCTCGCCAGGACGGCCAGACTGGTGCTGCAAGGCGAAGGGCTCTACAAGGGGGAGACGGGCGGATGGCGGACGTAGCGTTCCGGGCGCTGGTGGCCGAGAAGGACGGCGACGAGGTGCGACGCGAGCTTCGAGAGCTCGGGCAAGAGGACTTTCCCGAGGGCGACGTCACGGTCCGCGTGGAGTGGTCCAGCGTCAACTACAAGGACGCCCTCGCCGTCTCGCCGAAGGGCAACGTCGCGCGGATCTCGCCGCTCGTGCCCGGCATCGACCTGGCCGGGGAGATCGTCGAGGGATCGGTCGAGGGCGCCGGGCCCGGTGACCGGGTCCTGGCCCACGGCTACGACATCGGCGTCTCGCACCACGGCGGCTACGCCGAGCTCGCCAGGATCCCCGCGGGCTGGGTCGTGCCGCTCCCGGAGGGCCTCTCGACGCGCGAGGCGATGGCGGTCGGGACCGCGGGCTTCACCGCTGCGCTCTCCATCGCGCACCTCGAGAGCCACGGGCTGAAGCCCGGCGACGGGCCCGTGCTCGTCCTCGGCGCAACGGGCGGAGTCGGCGCGCTGGCGGTCGACATCCTGGCCGGCCTCGGTCACGAGGTGCATGCGAGCACGGGCAAGGCGGACGAGGCGGACATGCTGCGCGAGCTCGGCGCCGTAGAAGTCCTGTCGCGCGAGGAGACGTCCGCGGGGAGCGGGCGCCCGCTCGAGCGCCAGCGCTGGGCGGCCGTCGTCGACCCGGTGGGCGGGCCGTCGCTGGCCTATGCGCTGCGCACCCTGCGCATCGGCGGCGCGGTCGCGTCCAGCGGGCAGATCGGCGGCATCGAGGTGCACACGACCGTGTTCCCGTTCATCCTGCGCGGCGTCAGCCTGCTCGGCGTCGACTCGGCGAACATGGAGATCGGCGCTCGGCGCGGGCTCTGGAACCGGCTCGCGAACGACCTGCGCCCGCGGTCGCTGGATCGCCTTGTGCGCGAGGTCGATCTCGACCAGCTGGACGCAGTTCTGCAGGAGACGCTGGGCGGCGGGGCGAAGGGACGGACGGTGGTCCGCCTACCCGAGTAGGCGGTTCTCGCGCCCGGCTTCACTCAAAATTCCCACACTGGTTCTCGGCCCGGGTAGAGTCGCGCAGACAACCGACTCCCGGGCGTCCCTGGCCTGGGTGAGATTGCACACGAACGTGCTCGCTGACGACGCGACCGAGGAACGGATTCCGGCTCCGCGGCGATGGGTCCAGCCCCCTCCCAAGCTGCTGGCCCATCTCTCGGATGAACGGCTGATTGCACGCGTACGCGCGGGCGACGACCGTGCGTTCGAGGCCCTCTACGACCGGCATCACCGGCCGCTGCTCGCGTTCTGCCGTCACCTGCTCGGCTCGCAGGAGGAGGCGGAGGACGCCCTTCAGCACACCTTCATTGCCGCGCACCGCGCGCTGAGGGCCGACGAGCGTCCCGTCGCGTTGCGGGCCTGGCTGTTCACGATCGCCCGCAACCGCTGCCTCTCGCTGCTGCGCACGCGGCGCAACGTCGTGGCGCTCACCGAGCTCGAGCCGACGCTTCCGGTCACGACCGGGCTCGCGGCGCAGGTCGAACAGCGCGAGGACCTGCAAGTCCTCGTGCGCGACCTCCACAAGCTGAGCGAGGAGCAGCGGGCCGCCCTCGTCCTCTCCGAGCTGGGCGACCTCGACCACGAGCAGATCGCCGGCATCCTGGGCGTCCGGCGGGCACGGGTCGCGACCCTCGTCTTCCAGGCGCGCGCCTCCCTCATGGAGACGCGCCGCGCACGCGAGTCCGCCTGCAGCGACATCCAGGAGCAACTCGCCACGCTGCGCGGCGGCGCGCTGCGCCGCTCGGTGCTTCGCCGCCACGTCGACGAGTGCCCGGCATGCCAGGCCTTTCGTGCCGAGGTGCGCCGCCAGCGCGCCGCGATGGCCCTCATCCTTCCCGTCATCCCGTCGCTGGGCCTCAAGCGCAGCGTGCTCGGAGCGATCTCCGGCAGTGGCAGCGCCGTGGGCGCGGTCGCCGCGGCCGGCGGCGTGTCGGGCGGCATCGCGATGCTGGGCGGTGGAGCGACGTCGGGCGGCGCGGCCGCGTCGTCCGCGATGGCCGCCGGCACGGCCGTCGTGGCCGGGGCGCCGGCAGCGGCCGGGACGGTCGCCGCGGCAAGCGGGATCTCGGCGGGAGTGGCGGCTGCAGGCGGCGCCGCCGTCGCCGCGGCCGGTGGCGCTGCGGTCGCGGCCAAGGCACTGGGCGTCAAGGTGCTGCTCGCCGCGGCGGTCGCCAGCGGAGGCGCCGGTCTCCAGGCCGCGGCGGAGGGGCTCGGGGTCTCGGAGAAGCTGCAGCGACCCCCGTCGCAGGCCACGCTCGCCCCTGCCGACTCCGGCGTCACGCCCACACGGCAGGCCACCTCGAAGGGCAGCAACGGCTCACACGCGGCCGGCACCCGCCCCGCCGGCGCCGGCGGGGGGGCAGCGACGAGCCCG
>Ga0081539_10006707_pt1 | contig 10855 bp, 10 predicted proteins | sample TabmetS4T2R2_FD_71023 | JGI IMG/M metagenome (GOLD analysis project Ga0081539, IMG submission 71023) | Tabebuia heterophylla rhizosphere microbial communities from the University of Puerto Rico - S4T2R2 | ecosystem: Host-associated > Plants > Roots > Rhizosphere ... | reverse complement strand
GAATGATAATTTTCTACCAGGAGATTCGAAAGACCTTGGCCGGGCGTTCGCCTCCCTTTCGTAACGGGATCGTTACGCGCAGATCTGCACCCGTAAATTAGCCGGACGCTCCGGATTTTCCCTGGAACATGTATGAGCTGTGCCCCGCGCAATCGTCTCGCCTTGGACGATGGAACTGGCTACCAGGCGGACCGACTCTTTAATCATGGGCGCGCCCACGAGACCGTTTTCGATCTTTGTTTTTGATGGCAATCGCGGTGTTTCTCACGTGCAGGACGTGGCTTTCCTTCAACAACCGCTTGGAGCAAGGTCGGATGGCTGAGCAACGGAAGCATCTGGGTTAGCTTTTTGGGGGCCCATGAAGCAATCTCGCCGGATGCGGAGACTGCCGTTTCTCTCCGTTGGGAGGTCGTGCTCTTTACTCTGTTGGTGAGGGATTTATCTTCGTCTCGCAGACGGCCATCTGGCAGATTCTTTCATGGGTACGAACGAAGAACCCGAGGGAAGCAGTCACGCGTCGCGGGAGCCAAGAATTCTAATCGGTGTCTGGGGCGGTGGTATCCTTATCGCAGCCGCAATTCCGCGCCTGCCATACTACGCCCAGGGGTTGATGGGTCGTCTCCCGTTTCGGATAGACCGATCCTTTCGACGGTATCAGCGGCGTCTGCTCTCAGTCCCGTATGCCCCGCTTCAACTCCCAAACTTTTAACGCGGCCAGAAGGAGCCTTTTCGTCCGGGCCAGGGTGTCGGGCGCGGGCAGGGCTGGGGGTGCTTCACGTAAATTGATCGGTGAATCTTGTCGCTTCGGAGCCCCGTTCCGCGGGCGGTCTCGGTGACGATTGGGGTCTGATTCGTCGAATTTATTCGGGCGCGGAAGCGTCGAGCGATTGTAGTTTCTCTTCATCTTTGAGCGGGTTCTTGCTTCTTGGCGTAGGACGAAGCGGCGCTTCACCTATTCAGTCGGGAAGTGGCGCGACTCGCGGGGACAAAGACGGCTGAGCTGCCTTGTTAGACGAGATTGCCCGGTCCGCAGGCGGTAAGCGTCGCCTTTTCAAGGCGATCCGTTTCCCTCAATTCGGGCGTGGCACCGAAGCAGATTTGGTGACTCGGCCAAAATCCTACTTCGGGTTGCGGGAAGTTACCAAGTGGGCCGATTCTGCGGCTCGACGATTCGGGGCAAAAGTAGCTTCCACCGACCTTCTCGTCCGGTGAAGGCAAATGGGCCCGGCGTAACAGATCCGTTACGGAATCCCCCTTGCGTGGCGGCGCTTGCAAACCGCAAAAAGAATTATGAATACGCCAACGCGTTGGCCTCGCCTGCGGGTCTTTACCGGGCTGTTGGGCCTGATCATCGGTGTCTTGCTGGTGACCCTGGCGACCATCGATACTGCAACCGCCGGAAAAGCTTCGAGATGGCAACTGGTGGATTGGTCTCAGCAAACCTGCGTGAGCATCGGCAGTCCGTACTCAGACCGGACAACCTATTATGGCATCTATCTCAACGGCCGCTGGAACCAGAACATCACGGCCGGGCTTCGGAATGCGCCGTCGGGCAGCACACAGTGGGGCTTGTATCTGCCGGTGCGGCCAGGTTCGAGCAATGGTGAATATTCGCTTGCCTATGTAGCGCTCCAGTTAGCGGCAGACACGCCTCTCGGTTTTTACACCATAAATTTGTGGGCAGGCGACGGTGCAACCCGCCAAACCGTACCCGTTGTCCTCGAGGTCGCCGAGGACTGCGGATATTAGACACCAGGCAAGGCGAGCCGGCTCCGCATTGAAGCGAGTGTTGCAAAGGATTCTATCCTCGGCAGTCGCCGGTAATGGATGCAAAGCAACAGCCGGGACTCTCAACCCGCCGCTAGCACCGCACGCTTGCCGGGCGGTTTTCTTTGTGGCCGTGGGAATATGTTAGCTCCTCGCAACTCTACCAGCTAGGCCGTCCACGGTCGGGACGCGCGTCGGTTGGACGAGAAAGACGGTGGGCCTGATGATGGAATTTATTCTTAGACGCAGATCGACGAGCGGGTTTGGCGCGGCGCGCGCGATCAAACGCATTGAGCGGGGCATACTTCAACGCAGGGCGACAGACCGCCGATGACGGTTATGTGGCAATCGGCGAACACTAGGAGCGGTTTCAAAAATCATTTTTCAGCCAATTGTAGGGCGTCTGTGGCAGACGCCTCGCCTGGACCATTAGGTGTCGTTTCACAGAATCGCTAGCACTGGGATGGAGCTACCTGGTCGATCGTACCGAGTCCAAACCCGAGCAAGCACCACCTTTCTACGGCGAGAATTATCCGGCGGCAGTAACAGCGATCGCAGCGACGAAGTCTGGGCAGTCGGCGACCAGCAAAGCGATCAAGTTACACCGAGCTGCTCATCCATTGGGATAGGATAAGCTGGGCGGGAGCCATTACAGTGCCGGGGCCACAAACCCCGGTATCTGCGGCAATAAGTAAGCCGGCTTCACCGGAGTTAGCGGCAGCTTGCTCGCCGGCTTACTCGTGCCGTTGGGGTCTATTTTAGCGATGAAACCATGAGCGTTTCCGATTTCATCAAGATAATAGCCACAGGCAATTCCGGTCGCATTAACTCCGTTAATCGAAGTGAAACTTGCGCCTGGGTAATCAAAAGTCTGGATATTGTCAGAAGTGATGAAGAAGAGTCCATGAGTAAACCCAGACTGGTCCGTGAATCTGCCGACGCCCCAATTAAGATCATTGTTCCCGAAAAGGAAAGTTCCGACTGCATCGGTCACGTCGATCGGGAAGGTCAGGTTACCGAGGCTATCGCGTTTGAACCCGTGTGGAATCCCATTGACGTCGATATACGAACCGATAATCTCGTTGCTGGCGTTTAACTGATAAGCAAAGGTCGCGCTGGCCTCCGGCACGGAAAACATCGTCGTAGTATGCCCCACAGTAATGTAAGCCGGCTGGGTGCCGCCAGTGAGGCTAACCGAGCCGCAAACATCGCCAAAATTGTTAATCCCCAGAGGGAAGGTGTCGATCGCGCCACTAACATCAATCTCGGCAAAAACAGGGAAAAGGAGCTTATAACCATGAAAAGTCCCGTCGCTGCCGTTGAGGTATTCGCCGACGACGTGGCGTCTATTATTAATGCCGCGGCCCTGAGTCACGCCGCCGGTATCGTTCGGCTCGCGGATCGGGGCACTGAACCTGCCGAGACGGAATTTGTAATTAAAGCCAAGCGCGTTCGACTCGGAATCCATCACTGTCCCAACGAGAACTCCCTGATCGCTAACCTTCTGCGGCAGAGTTGCGGTTGCGTTGGGAAGAAAAGGGTAATCGAATGTCTGCAACACCGTGATCGTTGCCCCAGGCGCAACTGTGCCCAGAAGCGGCAGCACGCTGAGAACTGCGAGAATCCAAACTAACGGGGTTTTTGGCTTCATAAATTTCCTTTCTGGCTTGATTAGTTGTGTGGGTAAATCGTTTTCTACCGCGGTTACGGTTGGATTGACGTTGGTCCCGGCGCGTTTCTTCAACCCCGCCCCAAGCCGAGGAGGTCGCCGAGCGCTACAGATTCGTTACGTGATGGCGCATCGGACTGCCCTCGATCGACGGCGCGATAGGAGAACAGCGGCGCGCGCCGGGCGACTTGCCACGGACAGAGAGTCTTAGCTCGCCCTTTCTTTTCCGCTGCTCTCTGTTGAAAGGCCGGTTGCGACCGGTTCAGCGATAGGTGGATCATGGTTTTGCGCGCCGCTCTCTTCCGCCGCAATCAGATCGGTCGTTGCGGATGGAGAGGTTGGCGTCGCAGCTGCGGCCGGCCCTTCGGGAGAAGCGGCTGCGGCCGGCGGAGATACGGTGTCAATGCTTTGGTCGTTAGGCGAAGCCGCCGGAGCGGCCGTCGTCCCGTTGGGCGTAGTTCCCTTCATTTCGGCGGTGACGGGTGGCCCGGCCTTGGCGCGCGGCAGGTCGAGCGCGCCGTCGTTGAATTCGATCACGTAGCCTTCTCTAATCAGCCAATGAAGGTCGGCTGCCAGAGTTCGCTTCATGCGTTCCCGTGTTTCGTCGTTCTCAGCCGGTCCGAGTTCGTCGAGCAATTGTTTGCGGTTGATCCCCGGCTTTTCGGTCAGGGCGGCGACGATTCCGGCGATGCTGGGCGAGATCGAGGAAGTGGAATGACTGAAAGGGCGCGCCCGGATCGGCGAAACAAAGAGCATCCCCTTGCGATGCCGGAAGATCTGGAGGCCAGCCTGGCGAAAGGCGAGACTCAGCTCCTGCATCATTTTGGTCGGGGAACGAAATTCCTGGGCCCAGCTGTTTTCGATGAATCTGCCTAACGACCGATCGAGCAGCTGGCGGCTGACCACGCCGTCGACCGTTCGCTCGGGCCCCCGGCGGAGCAAACCGGGGAGATAGTTCTCTCGGAAATGCCGTTCGGTTTCGGCCGCAGTTTTGAACGTTATTGGGGGTTCCTCCGCGAGAGTCACATAAGTGGTGATGCTGCGAGCTTCTTCTTTCCAACGCTCGATCGTTTCAGGGTCGGTCACAATCTCGATTTGGCGCTGGTAATCGGGAAAACTCATCCGGCGGCTGAAACGCTGCTCGTAGAGATTGCGCAACTGCGCCTGGTAGGCGTGATGGTTAGTCGGCCCCAGCAGCGTCCCGCTTAGCCGGCAACGGGCGACGGATTGAAAGTTGCCTTTGATCGGTTCCGATTGGGTGACTTCGCTCCGATAAAAGCGGTTTCGCTCGCTCGCGAATGCACCGTTTTCGAGCAGGTGAGGATCGTTGGAGACCGGACCGTTCTCCCCAAGCTGGAAAAGTTCACCCTCCTGTGCCTTCAGCTGGACATCGTAACGCTCGGGACGCTCGAGAAACATCCGGGCAAGGGCAAAGACCGAGTAGGCGACATGCCCGGATTTGATCTGTGCGAGGACGCTTTCGAGCACGCGACGATCGGGCACGAAGCGCACCACAATAGGCAACGAGGGAACCGGACGAAGGTCCCGGCGTATTTCCGGCCGAGCAGGCTGGATTTCCGGTTGTCGCTCCGCGCCATGGCGTCGGGGACGCTGCTCCCTCGGCCGTGGCGGACGAGAGCGTCGTTCGCGCCGATCCTCACCCCGGTCGCGGTCGAAGCGCGGGCGGGCATGAGTCTGCGCCGTGCCTGGTTCTTCACCGGCGAAATCGGCGTAGCGATTCTCGTTAGGCGTTTCCCTGAGCCAAGCCGGCAATAACTTCAGATCCAACAGGTCCGGCGCGTCCTTTTTCTCCTCCGGCATGAGGAGAGTTTGTACGCCAAAGGCGCGCAGATGTAAAATGGCAGCCATTGGTCGCGGTCGTGAGGAGGACGCGGGAGGGCGGAAATAAATTGACAACCAATTCGATTATTTTAGTTGCCAAGGTGCGCCGCCACTATTAAGCCGGGACCCACAGCATCGAACACAAGGAGACCAAGCAGTATGTCGGACAAACCGATTGAAGAAAAAGTAAAGGACATCATCGTCGAACAACTCGGCGTGAATCCGGAGCAAGTGACCCCAAACGCTTCGTTCATCGAGGACCTGGGAGCGGATTCGCTCGACATTGTCGAACTGGTGATGGCGTTCGAAGAGGAATTTTCAGTGGAAGTCCCAGACGAAGACGCGGAAAAGCTGCAGACCGTCGGCGACGTCATCAAATACATCGAAGAGAAACAGAACAAATCGGAATAGTCCGGCGCTGCTGGGAGCGTAATTCTCCAGAACTTAAGGCACGGCTTCGGCCGTGTTTTTTGCTTGGACCTTTGCAGCCCTCCACCGGCTGTCTCATTTTAAGCCTGTGAATTACGACTGGGCGACGAGCACCCTGTTTGACCTCGCCGGGCGCCACATCACCGCGCTCGGGGTCGCGGCATTCGTCGGGCTGATGGCTTTGGGGCTGATCGTCGCGAAGCTGTGTCAGAGCGGATTCATCCGGCGCTTCCTTAGCCGGCTGAAGCTTGACAGCAAGTTTGTCGCCGCAATCACGACGATGCTGAGCCTGGCGGCGTTCGTTTTCTTCACCGTGAGCGCGATCAACGGGCTCGGGATTCCCCTCGCCTGGAGTGCGCCGCTTCCCGGCATTTCGATCAGTCTGGTGCAGATTTTTCTGCTCGTTGGGCTGCTCATCGTGGTCTTCTGGATTTCGGCCAAGACCAAGCGCGTTCTCTTCACCCGCTTGCTCGTCAACAGCGGACTCGATCGCTCCCTTCAGTACGCGATTTCGCAGATCGCAGCCAACGTGGTCCTCGTGGTTGGCATCTTCATCGTCCTGCAAAACTCCGGGATTCATCTGGAAGCGCTCACGGTTTTCGCGGGCGCGGTCGGTGTGGGGATTGGATTTGGACTGCAAAACATCACGAGTAACTTCATCAGCGGGCTGGTCATTCTGGCCGAGCGGCCGATTGCCATCGGCGATCGGGTGGAAGTCGGCGGGGTGACCGGTCAGGTGGTCAAGATCAACGCCCGCAGCACCGTCGTGGTGACCAACGACAACATTGCTACGATCGTGCCGAACCAGAAGTTCATCGATTCCCCGGTCACGAACTGGACCTATGGCGACCCGAAAGTGCGGTTTCGAATTCCGGTCGGCGTGGCTTATGGGACCGATCCGGAAAAGGTGCGGGAAGCGCTGATCGCGGCGGCAATGGAAGACCCGCACACGCTCAAGGACCCGGCGCCGAACGTCTTCTTTGTCGAGTTTGGCGATAGCTCGCTCCACTTCGAGCTGGTGGCCTGGAGCGATGAGATGAGCTATCGGCCGCGACGTTACCGGAGTGATCTTAATTTTGCCATCGCCCGCAAGTTGAAGGAGGCCGGAATCGAGATCCCCTTCCCGCAGCGCGATCTCAACATTCGCAGCGGCGTACTCAAGGTCGAGACGACTTCAGAAAGGACCAAAGGATAAGGAGGGCCCGCCTGAATGGCTTGAAAAAACCGCGGTTTGCATGAAAAATTCCCGAATTCCTAGCCGGTCTTCTTTTCTTTCCGTGCGCCACCTTAGCCGCACCGTCTCTGGCGAGACCACCCGCTTCCCGGGCGGTCGCGCGACCCTCGTCACTCTGGGCGATCTGCGCGAGTCCATCGCCTGGCGAGAAGCTTTTCGCGACAAGCTGAAGGACCACCGCTTTTACGAACTAGTCGGCACTACGCTGACGGCCGACTTCGAATACTTTTTTCTCATCCTGGAGGACGAGGGAGGGGTTGTTCGCGCCATTCAGCCGGTCTTTTTTGTCCACCAAAATCTAACCGAAGGTCTGACCGGCCCGGCGCGCGAAACGGTCGCTCGGATTCAAAAGAAATTTCCGCGTTTCCTTACTTTAAAGACGCTGATGGTCGGCTGCAGTGCCGGGGAAGGACATCTGGGAGCCTGCCGGCCGGGAGACGCCGAGTGGGTGGCTACAGCGCTCCACCATTGCCTGAAGGAATTGGCTCGCTGGGCGCGCGCCTCGCTCATCGTGTTGAAGGATTTCCCCGCGGCTTATCGGCCTGCGCTGCGCAGCTTTTCCTCCAACGGTTACGCGCGGATCGCAAGCATGCCGGCGACCCGGCTCGCTCTGCCGCATGCCAGTTTCGAGCAATACCTGGCGTCGTTAGGCAAAGCGACCCGCAAAGGACTGCGCCGAAAGTTCCGCAAAACTGCCCGCGCTCCCATTACTTTCGAGGTCCTCTCGGACGCGACCCCGGTGGTGCACGAAATTTATCCGCTTTACCTCCAGGTTTTTGCGCGCTCGAAAATGCATTTCGAGAAGCTCACTCCGGAGTTTTTTTGCCAACTCGGGCGGGCCCTGCCAGATCGAACCCGGTTTTTCGTCTGGCGACAGGAAGGTCGGGCGATTGCCTTTAGCCTTTGCCTGATTCACCACGGCACCATCTACGACGAATATCTCGGGCTGGATTATTCCCTCGCCTACGATCTGCACCTCTACTTTTACACCCTGCGCGACATCCTCACCTGGGCGATGACGCAGGGATTGCGCGCCTATTGCAGTTCGCCGCTGAACTACGACCCGAAACTCCACCTCGGCTGCGAGCTGGTGCCGCTCGATCTTTACGTCATGCACACCGGCCGACTGATCAATCCGATTTTCCGGCGCGCCCTTCGTTTTCTGCAACCGACCAGACACGACCCGGTGCTGAAGCAGTTCGCCAATGCGGACGAACTCTGAAGCGTGGTCCGGCACTGGTTCTTCAATGCCTGGGTCCAGCTCGCGATCTGCGTCTTGCTCGCGACTACGGCCGAGGTTTTTCTCAAGCTCGGGGCGAGGGAGACTGCCGGAATCAAAAGCGCCTGGTCATGGACCGGGCTGACCGGCCTGCGCTCCCCCTGGGTCTGGTGGGGCATCGTCGTTTCGGTCATCAGTTTGTTTAACTGGCTCGCGACCATTCGCAGGCTTCCCCTAACGATCGCTTTCCCGGTCGGCAATCTCGTTCACATTCTGGTTCCCCTCAGTTGCTGGATTTTCCTCGGCGAAGCGATCGGGACCTTGCGCTGGTGGGGCATCTCACTCGTCCTGCTCGGGCTCGGGGTGATTGCAAAACCGGCGGCGCGTTTCGAGGAACGGCTATGACGATTTTCGCGACCTTCCTCATTTTCCTCAGCGTCAGTTGCTTTGTCGCCGGGCAGATTCTGCTCAAGCACGCGATGGAGATCACGACGCGGGGAAACGATTCGCGCCGCCGCGCGACGATGGTGTTCGGGGCGGCGATCGCCGTTTTCGCGGTCAACTTCTTCGTCAACATCGGGCTCCTCCAGCGTTTCGACTTGAGTTATTTTTTTCCCTTCCAAGGTTTGAGCGTGATCCTGATCGCCTTTGCCGGGGCCTGGATCCTGAAGGAGAAGCTGACCTGGCGCCTAACGATCGGCTCCCTCCTGATCACGCTTGGCGTAATGCTCGTCTCGCTGAGTTAGCGCCGGGAGGAGGCGTTGCAGTGCGGCCTGGTTGCGTCGCTGAATCTCCGCCCGTTCAGGCAGCAGCAGCTTGGGATGATCGAACTCGGCCGCGAAATGCTGTTTCCACCGCGCATAGCGGGGCGTCGACCACGCTCCGCAAATGTCGCCTCCGATGATCTCGCTCCTTTCCCCCAACCTATTGAGCGCCCACGTCAGATCCGACAGAGTGAAGCGCCCGCTCTCCCAATTCGTCACCGCCTCTTCCAGCCGCAGGCAATCAAGGTCGATCGTGACGTAAACTTCGCGCTGCTCCCGGCTTGAGACAAATTTGGCAAACTTTTCGCGCCAGTTCTCGCGCCGGATGGCACCGCGCCGGGCTTGCTCTCGCGCGCTGCGATCGTCGGCCCAAGGGTGAACCTCGAGCCGCCCGTTTCGCTCGGCCCGATTGTTCCCCGTGATCCGGGCCGGCCACCAGCATTCAAAATTGCCGCAACCCCAGATGCTGATCCTTTCCACTTGCGGCAACTCAAGCGCACGATTGATCCAGGCGCCGCAGGCCCAGCGTGGCGGCCGGATGTCCCAGTCGGGATGATTATCGAAGGAGATCAAAATCGTAGGGCGAGTGAGCCGGCGCAGCCAGAGCGCGGTGAGATGGTGAAAATCGCCAGACCCAAAGACGAGAAACGCCGGGATTTCCTCGAGAATTTCCTCTGCGAAACGCTCGATTTCTCTCCCCGGGGCGGAGAAACGCAACCGTGGCCCCCATTCACGTCTGTCGATCAACGGCAGGTCGAGCCGCTCCCGCTCCCACGCGCCATCGAGATCGAGATGGGCGACGCGAAACTCCTTCACGACGGAATTCTTTCCAGCCGGACGCGCAGCCGCGATTTCATGTTCGATCAATAGTTGCGATGGCACACAAGTCCAATGGTCGGAAGGGCAAGCAAAAGGAAGCGGAGAAACAGAGCTTGTTCTGCAAGGTGCAGGACGCTTTTCGAATCACGGCTCGTCGCATCTCGGCGGTCCTGGGAACAGCCTGGGCTTTCATGATCGCGCTGGCGATTGTCGCCATTTGGGCGCTGACCGGACATCTCTTCCATTATTCCGACACCTGGCAATTGATCATCAACACCGGGACCACCATCGTCACGTTTCTCATGGTGTTCCTGATTCAAAACACCCAAAACCGCGATTCAAAAGCGATTCAACTCAAACTGGACGAATTGATCCGTAGCCTCGATGGGGCGCGCAACAAGTTGATGGATCTCGAGATGCTCTCCGATGAAGACCTGGAAAAATTTCAGAAGGAATTCGAGCGGTTACGGCAACGATCGGAAGACACGGCCGACACAGTGAGCAAGGCAATCGGGAAAAAATAGCGTTCAGGCTGAAGCGCGCGCCTCGCCCTGGCGGATGAACTTTGGACCTGTGGGACAAAGCGCCAGGACCTCGCAGTTGCGACAATCGGGCTTGCGTGCATAGCACCGGCGCCGGCCGTGCCAAATGAGCCAGTGACTCCAGTCCGTCCAATGCCGGGCCGGGATGAGTTTCATCAGGTCGAGCTCTATTTTTTCCGGATTGGAATGCTTCGTTAGGCCAAGCCGCTGCGAAAGGCGCACCACGTGCGTGTCGACCACGAGCCCTTCGTTGACGCCAAAGGCGTTGCCGAGAACAACATTGGCCGTCTTACGACCAACGCCCGGAAGCGCGTGCAGTTCCGCCATCGTGCGAGGCACTTTTCCGCCGTGATCTTTTTCGATTGCTGCCGTGGCGGCGCGGATGCTCCGGGTTTTGTTGCGGAAAAACCCAGTCGATTGGATTGCTTTCTCCAGTTCTGCCGGCTTCGAGGCGGCGAAATCTTTCGCCGTGCGATAACGCGCAAAAAGCGCAGGCGTGACCAGGTTGACCCGTTTGTCGGTGCATTGCGCGGAAAGAATGGTCGCGATGAGAAGCTGGAGCGGCGTCTT
>Ga0081539_10006706_pt1 | contig 10855 bp, 10 predicted proteins | sample TabmetS4T2R2_FD_71023 | JGI IMG/M metagenome (GOLD analysis project Ga0081539, IMG submission 71023) | Tabebuia heterophylla rhizosphere microbial communities from the University of Puerto Rico - S4T2R2 | ecosystem: Host-associated > Plants > Roots > Rhizosphere ... | reverse complement strand
GCGACGTCGGGCACCGGATCCACCACACCGGCGAGGTGCACGACGACATCGATGCCCTCGAGCAGGGGCTTCAGCTCGGTGCCGGCGATGTCGACGCGCGCGAATTCCACTGAACGCGGACGTCGTTCGGGCTCGCGCACATCGAGCCCGAGCACACGCTCGACGTCGGGATGCGCGGCGAGCACCGGCAGCAGATGACGTCCGACGAGACCAGAGGCGCCGGTGACCGCAACGGAATGCACCCCCATACACTGACCGCGTGGCCGACCCGTCTCAACCTGGAGACCCTGAGGAGCCCGACGAATCCGGCGTTCCCGGCCTTCCGCCCTTCCTGTTCGGCGGTGCCGGCGGCGGCAACTTCGATCCCGCGAACTTCGACTTCTCGCAGATCGACCTCGCCCAGGTGATGCGGATCCTGCAGTCGACCGGGCCCGTCAATTGGGAGGTGGCGCGCCAGACCGCAGAGTGGGTCGCGCTGGAGGGCAAGCCCGAACCCTCGGTGACACCGGTTGACCACGAGCAGCTCGAAGAGCTCGCGCACGCCGCGCAGACACTGGTGGTCGGTGAGACCGGTCTCACCGCGACCTTCGCCACGACGCTCGCAACCGTCGGCCCGAAGGGATGGGTCGACCTGCACCTTGTCGCGCTCAAGCCGGTGCTCGAAGCGCTCGCCACCACTCTCGGCGCCGCGATGCAACAAGACGACGAGGCCGAAGCGGAAGACCTCACCGACATCCCCGGGCTCGCGGGCACACCGTTCGCGGCGATGGCGGGCATGCCCGGGATGGGCAACATGATGTCGATGCTCGCCCCTGCGCTGCTCGGCGTGCAGGCAGGTTCGATGATCGGCTACCTCGCGCAACACGCGCTCGGTCGCTACGACCTCCCGCTTCCCACCAGTGACGCGCCGAGTCTGTGCTTCGTCGTGTCGAACCTCGACACCTTCGAGTCGGAGTGGTCGCTCCCGCGCGACGACCTCCGCTTCTACCTCGCGCTCCACGAGACGGTCCACGCCGCGACCCGTTCGGTGCCATGGCTGCGCGAGCGTCTGGTGGAGCTGGCGACGCAGTACGTGTCGAGCTACGAGATCGACCCCTCCGCGTTCGAAGAAGAGTTCGGGATGATCGACCCGCAGGACCCCGAGGCGATGCAGCGCCTCACCGAGAGTCCCGAACGCGTGCTGGGGGCGATGCAGTCGCAGCGCCAAGTCGCGCCCCGCGAAGAGCTCCAGCGCCTCACCTCGGTGCTCGAGGGCTACGCCGACCATGTGCTGGGACGCATCGGTCGCCGGCTCATCCCCACGTTCGACCAGATCCACGAAGCGATGCAGCGCCACCGTGTCGAGCGCGGCGAGGCCGAGCGCTTCATCGAGCGACTGCTGGGCCTCAAGCTCGAACGGGCGCACTACGAGCAAGGACAGGCGTTCGTCGAGGGCGTGGTGGAACGCGCCGGCATCGACGGTCTCAACCGCCTCTGGGACTCGCCGGCCATGCTGCCGACGCCGAACGAGCTCGACGCACCTGGTCTCTGGCTGGCCCGCATCGACCTCCCCGACAACGCGTAGCGAACGAAGCGAATGGAGCGAGCGCAGTGAGCGGAAGCAGCGGAGTGGGAGCGGAGCAATGCGTGTAGGCGTGTTGGGAGCGGGAGTCATGGGCGCGGGGATCGCGCAGGTGACGGCTACCGCGGGATACGAGACCATCTGTTACGACATCGACGCCGACGCCCTCGCGCGCGGCGAGGAACACGTCACCACCGGTCGCTACGGCTTCGAGCGCGGTGTCGAGCGCGGCAAGCTCACACGCGACGACGCCGACGCGGCCCGTGCGCGACTCTCGTTCACGTCGTCGTTCGACGACGTCGCGCGCGTCGACGTGGTCGTCGAAGCGGTGCCCGAGAAGCTCGACTTGAAGCAGCAGGTGTTCCGCGATCTCGACGCGCTCGCGCCCGCAGGCACCATCTTCGCGTCGAACACGTCGGGCTTCCCGATCGGTCAGATCGCCGACGCGACGAAGCGCCCTGAGTTGGTGATCGGCTGGCACTGGGCGTCACCGCCGGCGGTCATGCGCCTCGCCGAGATCGTGCGCGGTCCGGCAACGAGCGACGCGACTGCCCAGACGATCGTGGAGCTGGCAACCGCGTGCGGCAAGAACCCGGTCGTGATCTCCGATTCGCCCAGTGGCACCTGGGGCTTCGTCGCCAACCGCGTCTACGCCGCGATGATCCGCGAAGCGAACGCGTGCATCGAAGAGGGCATCGCCACGCGCGAGCAGGTCGACGCGCTGATGGTCGACTGCTTCCGCTGGCCGGTCGGGCCCTTCGGCATGGTGCAGGGCGCGTCGAGCGGCTGGGGCCAATAGGCCTCAGGGTTCGGTCGACGGCGGCTCCGGCGCACGCGGAGCCGGCTTCCGGAACCGCCGCTTCACCCGATCGAGTGCGTGGTTGCGCGTGTTCGTGAGGGTGCGGTCGACCGCCTCAGGGAGCAACTTCGTGCGCATGACGCGGCCGCGTGCGGCGCGCAACGCCGCGACGTACGAGATGGCCGCGAACCCGAGCACGATCGCGAGCAAGAAGAGCCCCATCTGCTTGGCGAACGGGATGATCGCGATCACACCACCGATGACCCAGACCAGCTGGAAGCGGGTCTCGAACTTGGCGAAGGCGCGCCCGCGCACCGCATCGGGACCGTCGCGTTGCAGGAGGCTGTCGAATCCGAGCCGGCCGGCGGCGGCGCCGATGCCCACCGTGAGCGCGGCGAGCACGAAACCAGCGGTTCCGGCCACCAGCGCACCGAGGAGCGCGAACGACGCGGGGAGCACGAGTGACGACGCGAGGATCACCTCCTCGCGAACGGAACGACGGAGCGGGGGCGCGATCAGCACACCGCTGAAGTTGCCGACGTAAGCAGCCGCGCCGACGAACCCGAGCGCGACGATGTCGTGCTTCAGCGAGAACGCGCTGAAGAACACCAGGAAGCCCACACACGCGCGCAGCACGGCGAACGCGCTCGAACCGAGCAGGATGCTCGGCGTGTGCATCTCGTCCCGTTCCAGCTTCTGCATGCGCTCGTCGGCCGGCGCCGGGAGTCGCGTGCGCGGGATCTGTATGGCCAGGATCGTCGCGACCACGAACACGGCGAAGCCGAAGCGCAGCGACCAGTCGGCACCGAAGAGCTTGTACACGGCGAACGCGGGCGCGGCACCGACGAACACGGCCACCGCGTTGATGAGCGCGAGACGCGAGTTGGCGGTCACCAGCTCGGCGTCGTCCTTCACCAGCGCCGGGACGAGCGCGCTCTTGGCGATGGCGCTCCCCTTCTGGAGCACGAGGACGCAGAACGCGAGCGGGTACACGAGCAGGCCTTCCGGAGCCGGTTTGCTGATGTACATCGCCAAGAAGAAGCAGAGCAGCCCCCGCCCCGCCGCCGAGAAGATCAAGAAGAGGCGTCGCCCACCTTTCATGCGATCGAGCGCCGGACCGAGCAACGGGGCGATGATCACGAACGGGGTCATGGTGATCAGGAGGAACAGCAGCACCTTGCCCCGCGCCGCGCTGGTGGGGCTCGAGAAGAAGATCGAGCCCGCCATCGACACGACGATGGCGGCGTCGCCGCACGCACCGGCCGCCTGCGCGTAGACCAGCCGGGCGAAAGGCGTGGGCTCGGCGAAGCGGGGGTCGGTGCTGGTCATGTCCCTCCCGGGACGTTACCCGGGGTCCTCGGGCAATTCGGCCCGGATCGAAGCGGCCCGTCTCGGAGTAGCATCTGGTGGTGGCCGGGCTGGACACCGCTCCCGCGCAGGTGCACCCGCCGTTCGGCGATGCGTCCGAGCGCTTCCTCAACCGAGAGCTCTCGTGGCTCGACTTCAACGACCGCGTCCTGGCGCTGGCCGAGGACGACCAGAGCCCGCTGCTCGAGCGGGCCAAGTTCCTCGCCATCTTCAGCCAGAACCTCGACGAGTTCTTCGAGGTGCGGGTCTCGGGCCTCATGGAGCAGCTCGACGCCGGCTTGCGCACCACCACCGCCGACGGCCTCGACCTGACCCGCCAGTTGCGCTCGATCCGGGAGCGGGTCGAAGAGCTGGTCAACCGGGCGGCAGCGGTGTTCGGCAACGAGGTGAGCCCGGCGCTGGAAGAGGCCGGCATCCGGTTCGCAAACTGGGACGACCTCTCGCCCGATGACCGCGCCCACGTCGACGAGCTCTTCGCAGCCTCGATCTTCCCCGTCCTCACGCCGCTGGCGGTCGACCCTGCACACCCCTTCCCCTACATCTCGAACCTGTCGCTCAACCTCGCGGTCACCGTGCGCGATCCGTCGAGCGGCGACGAGCGCTTCGCCCGGGTGAAGGTCCCGCCACTGCTGCCGCGGTTCGTGGCGCTCCCCGACGGTGAGCGCTTCCTCCTGCTCGAGCAGGTGATCGCGGCCAAGCTCGACACGCTCTTCCCGGGTATGGAGGTGCTCGCGCACCATCCCTTCCGCGTCACCCGCGACGCCGACTTCGAGCTCGAAGACGAAGCCGAAGACCTCCTCGAGGCGATCGAGTCGGTGCTGCGCCGCCGGAGCAAGTTCGGCCGCGTCGTGCGCCTCGAGGTCGACGCCAAGATGACCAGCGAGGTGCTCGAGCTGCTGTGCCGCGAGCTCGAGCTGTCCGAGCGCGACGTCAACGTCATCGACGGCCCGCTCGACCTTGCCGGACTCTGGTCGCTGTACGCGATCGAACGTCCGGATCTGAAGGACGAGCCTTGGGTCCCCCAGACGCCGGTCGTCCTGCAGGGCACCGACCCGGCGCCCGACTTCTTCCGGTTGCTGCGCAGCGGCGACGTGCTGGTGCATCACCCGTACGACTCGTTCGGCACCTCGGTCGAGCAGTTCGTGGAGCAGGCGGCGGCGGATCCCCAGGTCCTGGCGATCAAGCAGACCATCTACCGCACCGCCGGCGCCGAGAGCGCGCTGGTGAGCTCGCTGGTGAAGGCGGCCGAACAGGGCAAGCAGGTCGTCGCGCTGGTCGAGCTCAAAGCGCGCTTCGACGAGCAGGCCAACATCGCCCGTGCCCGCGTCCTCGAAGAGGCGGGCGTGCACGTCGTCTACGGGCTCGTCGGACTGAAGACCCACGCCAAGGTGCTCCTGGTCGTCCGCCAGGAAGCCGACGGCATCCGGCGCTACTGCCACATCGGCACCGGCAACTACAACCCCAAGACCGCCCATCTCTACGAGGACCTCGGACTGCTGACGGCTGATCCCGACCTGGGTGCCGATCTCACCGACCTCTTCAACCACCTCACCGGCTACAGCCACCAGGGTGAGTACCGGAAGCTGCTGGTCGCACCTTCACAATTGCGCCGTGGGATCGCCGACCGCATCGAGGAGCAGGCGGAGCTCGGCACGGCCGGTCGCATCACGATGAAGATGAACAGCCTCGTCGATCCCGCACTCATCGACGCGCTCTACGACGCGTCGCAGCGCGGCACGGTGATCGACCTCGTCGTGCGCGGCATCTGCTGCCTGCGGCCGCAGGTGCCGGGCCTGTCCGACAACATCCGTGTGCGTTCACTCATCGGGCGCTTCCTCGAGCACTCCCGGGTGTACCGCTTCGGCGCCGATCCCGAAACCGCCGAGTACCTGATCGGCTCGGCCGACCTGATGCCCCGCAACCTCGACCACCGCGTCGAGGCGATCACCCCGGTCACCGACCCGCGGTTGCGGGCTCGCTTGGCCGAGATGCTCGAGCTCAACCTCGACGACGACATGCTGGCTTGGGAGCTCACCGCCGACGGCACCTGGCACAAGGTCCCCACCAGCATGGGCGTCTGCACCCATCGAGCGCTCCAGGACCTGGCCGTCGCGCGGGCCCGCGCCTCCTGACCGCAGGCGTGACGTGACCGGCTCGGAACAGGTGGAACGCGAGCTGAAGTTCATCGCGGCGCGCGACCTCGACCTCGCGTCGGTCGTGGCCAGCGTCCACCACGATCTCATCGCCGACGAGCCCGAGACCCGGCAACTGCACGCCAGCTACTTCGACACCAGCGACCTCAGGCTCGCGCGTGCCGGCGCCAGCCTGCGTCACCGCGACGACGACGGATGGACGGTGAAGCTGGCGCGCCCGTCGGGCGTCGCGCTCGAGCGTTCCGAGCTGCACGTCGACGGTCCCGCCGGTGACCCGCCCGCCGCCGCCGTCGACCTCGTGCATGCGCTGATCCGCCGCGCGCCTCTGCAGCTCGCGGCGCACCTCGACACGACGCGCACCCGCATCGTGCTCCGCGACGCCGACGGCGAGATGTTGGCCGAGCTCGTCGACGACGACGTGTCGGTGCACAACGGCTCGGCGTCGAGCACCACGGAGTTCCGCGAGCTCGAGGTGGAGTTCGCGGCGGGCACGTCAGCCGAGTTGGTGGACCGGATCGCCGAGTACTTGCGGCGGTCCGGCGCGGGCGAGCCGGAGCACCTGTCGAAGATCGCGCGTGCGCTCGGGCCGCGCGCGCTCGACGCGCCCGATCTCGTGCCGCCCAGCGATCTCGACTTCGCGTCGACGCCCACCGAGGTGCTCCGCGCCGCGATCGCCCGGTCGACCGCGCGCCTGCTCGCGCACGATCCGGGCGTACGCCTCGGCGCCGACCCCGAAGACGTCCATCAGGCCCGCGTCGCGACCCGGCGCATCCGCTCCGACCTGCGCACGTTCCGCGAGGTGGTCGACCCCGGGTGGGACGAGTCGCTGCGCAGCGAGCTCGAGTGGCTGGGCGACCTGCTGGGCGTGGTGCGCGACACCGACGTGCTGCTGGATCGGCTCGAAGCGCGCGTCGCCTCACTCGATCCCGCCGACCAGCCGCTCGGCGCGCAGCTGCTCGACGGCCTGCGCACCCAACGCAGCGCGGCGCGCGACGAGTTGCTCGCGGGGCTGCGGTCGGATCGCTACCTCGATCTGCTCGAGCGGCTCCTCGCGGCGTCGCGGGCGGTGCCGTCGTCGGTCGCCGACCTCGAGCTCGACCTCGGCGACGTCGTCGCCAAACCATGGAAGAAGCTGCGCAAGGCGGTGAAGGCGCTCGGCGACGACCCGCCCGACGAAGAGCTGCACAAGGTGCGCATCCGCGCCAAGCGCGCTCGTTATGCGGCAGAAGCCGTCACCCCGGCGCTCGGGAAGGGCGCCAAGCGGTTCGCGTCGGCGGTGGCTGACCTCCAGGACGTGCTCGGTGAGCACCAGGACGCGGTGGTCGCCGGTCAGTGGCTGCGCGACCACCGGTCCGACGATGTCTCCACCGCCTTCGTCGCTGGGCGGCTCGCCGGGATCGAAGACGCCGCGGCTCAGGCCTCACGGGAGGAATGGGAGTCGGTGTGGAAGAAGGCGCGCCGGCCCAAGCTGCGGAAGTGGATGTGAGCTCGGACGACGTCGTCCGAGCGGCAGGCGGGATCGTCATGCGCCAGGGGCCGAAGGGGCGCTGGCAGGTGCTCATCATCCACCGACCCCGATACGACGACTGGAGCCTCCCGAAGGGCAAGGCCGACAGCGGCGAGCGCGACGAAGAGACCGCGCTACGTGAAGTCGAGGAGGAGACCGGCCTACGCTGCAGACTCGGCGCGCCGGCGGGCCGGACTCGCTACCGCGATTCGAAGGGTAGAGACAAGGTCGTGCACTACTGGTTGATGGAGCCCAAATCGGACGACGGCGCCTTCGTCCCGAACGCGGAGGTCGACGAGCTGCGCTGGTGCTCGGTTGCCGACGCCGCCGAGCGGCTCACCTACGCCCACGACCGCAAGCTCCTCCTCTCCGCGCCGGTGCCGACATGATCTACATCGTGCGCCATGCGAAGGCGGGTAGCCGCCGGCAGTGGAAGGGTGACGACGAGCTCCGCCCGCTGTCGAAGCGGGGCCACGCCCAGGCGCGCGCGCTGTCGAAGCGTCTTGCCTCTCCCGACGTGACGCGTGTGATGACCAGCCCGTACGTGCGCTGCGTCGAGACGGTGGCGCCACTGGCCAAGAAGGTCGGCGTCGAGGTGGAGATCGCCGACGCGCTGTCGGAAGGGGCCACCCTCGCCGATTCGCTCCGACTGGTCGAGAAGCTCATGCACGACGGCGACGTCGTGCTCTGCACTCACGGCGACGTGCTCGGCAACTTGCTCATGCACTACTCGCACCTCGGTGTGGAGCTCGGTGACGACCGCATCGAGAAGGCATCGGTGTGGGAGCTCGAGGTGGTCGACGGAGACGTCCGCGCCGCGCGCTACATGCCACCACCGGGCGCCTGAGCTTCACCCGCGTCTCAACGCGTGAACCCTGTGGCGGAGGTGGTGCCGCCCTGGTACGTATCGGGCAGCACCGCCTCCGAGGCACGTCGGTCCGATCCACGGCAAGGGGTCCGCCCGCGCGCCGCTCTCGGCAGCGTCGCGCGAGGTGGTGACGCACGAGCGTCATCCGCGTGACGACCGGCCAAACCTTTCATGATGTCCGTGAGAAGCACTCAGCGAACGTTGATCGCGAGTTCACCGGCTCGCTCTCGCAGCGTCACCTCCCACCCGCGAGGCTGACGGCGTGACTCCGATGACCGCCGACCGAGGGAGGCAGGATGAGCTCTCTGCTCAGAAGGCACCAAGGCCACCACGTATGTGGACAGATGCGTGCTCGGCGACACGGATATCGGCTTCGATGCCTCGAGCCACCTGATCACGACGGCGAACACCGTTGGACTGCCGAGCTCGTCGATTGGACTGCCGAGCTCGTCGATGCGGACATCGACAGCGTCTTGCGCTGACGAAGGCTCAGAGGGTGTGCGACCGCAGCTTCCCGCGCACCGACCGCTCGACGAAGATCGACACGAAGTCCTGCACCGGGTAGTTCGCCCGGCGATCGAACTCGGCTCGGACACCCGATTCGATCGCGTCCGGTGCCACATCGTCGTACTGGTCCGCGAGCTCGGCGCGCAGCCGCTCGACCTCCAGTTCCTGACGAACGTGTGCTGCGTCGTCGCGCATGACCACCACCCCAAGCTCGGCGAGGAGCATGGACGATAGCGAAGTGCGCCTCGCCGAGCTCGGGGGCGACCAACTGGTGCCTGGCCGGCGCACCCGAGGCGCCTGAGCTTCACCCGTCGTTCACCTGCTCGTCGCCCGCCGTCGGGGTTGGCAGACGGGACCGCCGGTACCTTGGGCGCATGCGCATCCTGGTGACCAACGACGACGGCGTCGACTCGCCCGGGATCCACGCGCTCGCGGCCGCGCTCGTCGGCGACGGTCATGATGTGCTGGTTGTGGCGCCCACGGATGACCGCAGTGGTGCGGGCGCGTCGATCGGCCGCATGATGAGCGCGGGCCCGCCGCCGGTGGAGCGACGGGTGTGGGACCACCTTCCCGACCTGCCGGTGCATGCCATCGACGCGCCGCCTGCGATGGCGATCTTCGCCACCTGCCTGGGCGCGTTCGGCGATCTCCCTGATCTGATCGCGTCGGGCATCAACCCGGGCGCGAACACCGGTCACCTCGTGCTGCACTCGGGCACGGTGGGCGCCACGCTCACCGGCGCGGGATACGGCATCCCCGGTGTCGCGGTGTCGATCGACTGGAGCGTCGAAGGCGCGTACCACTGGGACGTCGCGGCGCGCATCGCAGCCGCGGCCGTCGAGTGGGCCGCGAAGCCCGATGGCGAGACGCGTGTGCTCAACATCAACGTGCCCAACCTCCCGTTCGAGGAGCTGAAGGGCGTGCAAGAGGCCGAGCTCGCGCCAGCCGGTGAGGTGTGGGTGGCGTCGGCCAACGTCGCCGAGGGCGATCTGAAGATCGAGATCACCGGGCGCGCCGATCCCGCGCCCGGAACCGACGTCGCGCTCGTGCACGACGGTTACGTCTCGGTGACCCCGTTGATGAGCATCGTGCGCGGTCCCGCCCGCGGCGCGGCTGCGGCGATCGTCGAAGCCCTGAGCTGATCGTGGTCGCGCGCACCATTTCGAGGTCGACGACGCTCGCGCTCGCGCTCTTCCTGTGCAGCTTCGCTCAGCTCAGCGCGAGGGCGTTCGCGAGCACCGCCGACGCGAAGCGGTCGCAGAGTGCTTGCACGAAGGCGGTCGACACGCTCACCAGCTACCTCGCAGGACTCGACCAGGACAACCCCGTGATCCGCCGGCCGAAGGTGCTGGCAACGTTCGTCAAGTGCAAGACGGCTGACGCCTGGCGCTTGCGCGGCGAGAGGTTCGACATCGGGCCCAAGCTCGGCGTGTTGTTGGGGAGCCCGACCCTCGACACCGACCGGGCGCTGGACGTGCTGTGCCAGCACTTTGACGCCTACAACCGCACGTCCACCTGTGACAAGCGGAACGGTCCCGACACGCAGGACTCAACAACGGGGTAGCTGCGTCGCCTTGGTCTCCCCGGTCGGCAGCAGCACGGTCGCCGGCGCCCACCGGTGCGAACCGTCGAGACGGAGCCAACGGGTCGAGTCGCCGAGCTCGACGCCACACTCGAACTGGTAGGTCCGTCGCGACACCATGGGGTTCTGGTCGACGAGCTCCTTGCCGCCAGGCTCGTTCCTCCAGTACACGTGCGCACTCGGGTCGGTCGCGGCCAGCGCAAACCCTGCACCGTCCCCTCCCGCGTCGTCGCCCCACCACGCGCTCGCAACGAGGAGACCGACGATCGCAACGATGGTCAAGCCGCACACGACGCCCGTCGCCGCCGCTCGGGGCGACGACTCGAGTCGCGCGGCGGCGTGCGCGCCCACGACGATGAGGGGAGCGAACACCCCCGCGGCGATGACGAGCCAGAAGGTGTCGTCGTGCTCGAGCCCGTAGCTCGCCGCGACACCGCTTGCGAACGCGAGGAGCACGTAGAGCACGATCCACACGGGCGAGACGCGCGCCCGTGACTCGGGGAGGTCGGA
>Ga0081539_10006705_pt1 | contig 10857 bp, 11 predicted proteins | sample TabmetS4T2R2_FD_71023 | JGI IMG/M metagenome (GOLD analysis project Ga0081539, IMG submission 71023) | Tabebuia heterophylla rhizosphere microbial communities from the University of Puerto Rico - S4T2R2 | ecosystem: Host-associated > Plants > Roots > Rhizosphere ... | reverse complement strand
CGGGCTCGAGGCCCGCGGCGCGCAGTCGCGTGGTGGTCGCGTCGAGCCCGAGCAGCGACGAGTGCACCACGAGCAGGACGCCGCCGGGGTTCAGGTGGGCGGGGGCCTCGGCGCAGATGCGGTCGAGCAGCGCGCGGCCGTCGCGGCCGGCGTCCCACGCTCGGTTTCGGCCGCGCGTCGGCAGCTCGTCGGTCGCGGCGGGCACGTAGGGCGGGTTGGAGACGATCGCGTCGAAGCGCTCGGTGGCGACCGCGCCGAGCAGGTCGCCGCGCACGGCGCGGATCCTGGTTCCGTTGAGGGCGGCGTTGAGGCGGATCGTGGCCACGGCGCGGCGCGAGACGTCGACGGCGGTCACGTGGCGCCCGCGGTCGGCGAGCTTGGCGCGGATCGCCAGCGCGCCGCTGCCCGAGCACACGTCGAGCACGCGGGCGCCGGGCGGGAGCGGCTCGCGGTCGAGGGCGTCGGCCAGCAGCCAAGTGTCGCTGATCGGACGGAAGACTCCGGGGAGCGTGACGAGCCGCACGCGCGCCGCCTACCCTGCGCGGCGGTGTCGGACTCGCTGCCCACCGCCGACGAGCTGCGCGCGGCGTTCGATCGGCACGAGGCGGTCACGGTCGGGCTCGAGGAGGAGCTCATGCTGCTCGACCCCACGTCGCTGGACCTCGCGCCACGGGCGGCGGAGGTCGTGGACGGCCTGGACGGCGACCCGCGCTTCAAGATCGAGATGCCCGCCGCGCAGCTCGAGATCGTCACGGCGCCCCATGGGTCGGTGGCCGACGCGGCCGCCGAGCTCGCCGCGGCCCGCGCGCGGCTTGCCGAGGCCGTGGGGGGACGGTTCCGCGTGGCGGGCGGGGGCGCGCACCCGTTCGCGCAGGGCCGGGGTCCTCTCAACCCGGGCGCTCGCTACGAGTCGATCGGCGCCGAATACGCGTCCGTCGCGCACCGCCAGCTCGTGTTCGGGCTGCACGTCCATGTCGCGATCCCGGGCGCCGACCGCGCGCTGGCGGTCTACAACGCGCTGCGCGCGCACCTGCCCGACCTCGCGGCGCTGGCCGCGTGCGCGCCGTTCTACGAGGGTCGCGACAGCGGGCTGGCGTCCGTGCGCTCGCGAATCTCGGGGCTGCTGCCGCGGCAGGGCGTGCCGCCGGCGCTGGCGAGCTTCGCGGCGTACGCCGAGGCGCTGCGCTGGTGCGCGTTCGACGATCCGCGGCTGTGGTGGTGGGAGCTGCGGCTGCACCCGCGCTACGGGACCGTGGAGGTACGGGTCCCGGACACCCAGGCCACCGTGGCCGACACCGCCGCGGTGGCCTCGGTGGCGTACGCGCTGATCGCTGGCCTGGCGGCGCGCCATGACGCCGGGGAGCGGCCGGCCGTCGCCGAGTCCTGGCGGATCGACCAGAACCGCTGGGCGGCCTGCCGGCACGGGCTCGCCGCGGTCATGACCGACCCGTTCACGGGCTCCCGCGCGACCGCCTACGACCGCCTCGCCGCCGCGCTCGGCACCGACCCGCCACGCCTCGACGGCGCCGCCCGCCATCGCGCGCTGGCCGCCGAGCACGGCCTCCCCGGCCTCGTCGCCGCCCTCGCCGACGACTTCACCCGGTGAAACAAGGGGACTGTCCCCCCTTAAGTTGTCCAATCTCTTAAGGGGGGACAGTCCCCCCTTAGGTTTCGTGGCGCGAGGCGCGTGGGTAGCGCAAGGTCGTGCTGGCTCTCCCCGCTCCCCGTGGGGCCGTCACCGAGGTGCTGGTCGACGCGCTTCCCCGCCCCGTCGCGCCGCTGCCCCGGCCGGCGCCGAGCGACGAGGAGGACCTCCAGCTCGCGCTGTACCTCTGCTACGAGCTGCACTACCGCGGGCTGCCCGGCGTCGACGACCGCTGGGAGTGGGAGCCCTCGCTGCTCGCCCTGCGCGGCGCGCTCGAGCGCGAGTTCGAGGCCGCCCTGCGCCGCGACGTGCCGGCGCCGCCGCCCCGCGAGGCGATCGACCTCGAGCTGCGCGCGATCGAGGAAGCCGACGACGGCCCCTCGCTGTCGCAGCACCTCGAGCGCGACGCCACGCTCGAGCAGTTCCTCGAGTTCGTCGTGCACCGCTCGGCCTACCAGCTCAAGGAGGCCGACCCGCACTCGTGGGCGCTGCCGCGCCTGCACGGCGGCCCCAAGGCAGCGATGGTCGAGATCCAGGCCGACGAGTACGGCGGCGGCGACGCGCAGCGCATTCACGCGGCGCTGTTCGCGCGCGCGATGGAAGCCCTGGGCCTCGACTCGCGGTACGGCGCGTACGTCGACCACCTGCCCGCGGTCACGCTCGCGACGGTCAACCTGATGTCGATGTGCGGGCTCCACCGGCGCCTGCGCGGCGCGATCGTCGGCCACCTCGCGCTGTTCGAGATGACCTCCTCGATCCCCAACCGCCGCTACGCCAACGGGCTGCGGCGCCTGGGCTTCGACGGCGACGCGACCGAGTTCTTCGACGAGCACGTCGTCGCCGACGCGGTGCACGAGAACGTCGCGGCGGTCGATCTCGCGGGCGGGCTGGCGCGCCAGGACCCCGCGCTCGCCCCCGACATCCTGTGGGGCGCGGCCGCGCTGGCCGAGCTCGACGCCCGCTTCGCCCGCCACCTGCTCGACAGCTGGGCGGACGATCGCAGCTCCCTGCGGACCCCTATCGAGCCTCCAGCAGCCGTCGCAGGAACCGCTGCGTCTCCGGCCGCGACGGCGCGCTGAACATCTCCGCCGCCGGCCCGCGCTCCAAGACGCGCCCCTCGTGCAGGAAGCACACCTCGTCCGCCACGTCACGCGCGAACGCCATCTCGTGCGTGGCGATGATCATCGTCATGCCGTCGGCCTTGAGATCGCGTACGACCGCGAGGACCTCCCCCACCAGCTCGGGGTCGAGCGCGCTCGTGACCTCGTCGAGCAGCAGCGCCCGCGGGCGCGTGGCCAGCGCGCGCACGATCGCCACGCGCTGCTGCTGGCCGCCGGAGAGGTCGTCCGGCCTGGAATCCTCGCGGCCGCCGAGGCCGAACCGCTCGAGCAGCTCCCGCCCCCGCTCGCGCGCCTCCCCGACCGCGACCCCCTGCGCGCGCACCGGCCCGAGCACGACGTTCTCGAGCACGGTCATGTGGGGGAAGAGGTTGAACGCCTGGAAGACCAGGCCGAGCCGCCGCCGCACCGCGTTGACGTCGACGGCCGGGTCGGTGATGACCTCCCCGTCGAGCAGGACGTCGCCGTCGTCGATCTCCTCGAGCAGGTCCACGCAGCGCAGGAGCGTCGACTTCCCGGAGCCGGACGCGCCGATCAGCGCCACGGCGGAGTGCTCGGGCACGCGCAGGTCGATCCCGCGCAGCACCTCGGCAGCGCCGTAGGCCTTGGTGACGCCGCGCACCTCGAGCACGACGTCGGTCACGGCCGCTCCTGGAGGCGGTCGACGACCCGCGCGAGCGGCACGGTCACGCACAGGTACAGGCACGCCGCGGCCAGCAGCGGCGTGTAGTTGAAGTTCGAGGACGCGTAGATCTGCGCCTGGCGGAAGGCCTCGAGCGGCCCGAGGATCGACACGAGCGCGACGTCCTTCTGGAGCGCCACGAAGTCGTTGAGCAGCGGCGGGACGACCCGCCGGACGGCCTGCGGGAGGATCACGTGGCGCAGCGCCTGCGCCTCGGTCAGCCCGAGTGCGAGCGCCGCCGCCCGCTGGCTCGGGTGCACCGAGCGGATGCCGGCGCGGTAGACCTCGGCGACGTAGGCGCTGTAGGACAGCGCGAGCGCGGCCGCGCCCAGGACCACGGCGTCGGTCGGCACGCCGGAGAGCTCGAGCGCCGGCACGCCGAACCCGATCATGAACACGAGCAGGATCGTGGGGACGCCGCGCAGCAGGTCGGTGAACAGCGTCGCCAGCAGCCGCAGGGGGAACAGCGCCGGCGTGCGCGAGGTGCGGCACAGCGCGACGACGAGCCCGAGCACGAGCACCACCGCCTCGACGATCACGAACAGCTTGACGTCGAGCCAGAAGCCCTTGAGCACGTCCGGGAACGCGGTCCTGAAGTCCTCCCACGAGAAGAAGAGCTGGCGCACCGAGTCCCACCCCGGGCTGGTCACCACGAGCGCGACCAGCCCGCCGATCACGACCACCGTCGAGAGGGCGGAGATCGCCGCGCCGCGCCGGCCGCGCCGCCGCCGCGCCTCGGCCCGGACGGCCTGGCGGCTACCCGAGCTCAGGGGCGGTGTCGGCACCCATCCACTTCTGGGTGATCGTGTCGAGCTCGCCCGAGGCGGACAGCTTGTCGATCGCCTGGCTCACGCACGGGGTCAGCGGCGAGTCCTTCTCGAGCAGCGCCCCCCACTTGTCCCCGCCGGGCGCGCTGAACTGGCCGACGACCGACGAGTTCGGGACCTCGGCGGCCGACAGGTACAGCGCCGTCGGCAGGTCGGTCACCACGGCGTCGACCTGGCCCTGCTTGAGCGCCGTCACGACCGCGTTGGAGTCGTCGAACACCTTCGGCTGCTTGCTGGGCTGGATCTTCGAGCTCACCGCGTCGAGGCTCGTCGTGCCGATCTGCACGCCGATCGTCGCGCCCTTGAGGTCGGCGAGGCTCTTCGCGCCCGCCGCCGGCGAGCCCTTCGGCGCGATCACGCCCTGCGGCGCCTCGTAGTAGGGCGCCGAGAAGTCGACCGCGCGCTTGCGCTGGTCGTTGATCGAGATCTGGTTGACGTCGAAGTCGAAGTCCTTGGGGCCCGGCTTGTACGAGGCGTTGAACGGCACGACCGTCCACTTGACCTCGTCCTTGGTGAAGCCGAGCTGGGCGGCGATCGCGTAGGCGACCGCGCTCTCGAAGCCCTTGCCGTTCGTCGGGTCGTTGTCCTCGAAGTACGGCGGGTACGCCGGCTTGTCGGTGCCGATGGTCAGCTGCCCGCCGGTCTTGAGCTGGAGGTCGGCCTTCGCGCACTGCGGCCCGGAGGGGGTCGACTTGGCGGCCGAGGATTGGTCGTTGCTGTTGTCGCCGCCGCACGCGGTCAGGAGCAGCGCGGCGGCGGTCAGGACGGCGGCGAGGAGGCGGGATCGGGTCACGCGGCGACATTAACCCACGCCGCCCGGCGGGTCAGGTCGCGCGCCCGCGCTCCATCCCACTGGGCGCCCGGAAGCGCACCAGCTTGTGCGTCCCGTCGCAGAACGGCCGCAGCCGCGACTTGCCGCACCGGCACAGCGCGATCGTCTCGCGATCGACGACGATCTCGTTGCCGTCCTGGTCGGTCATCCGCACCGGCCCGCGCACGAGCAGCGGACCGTCGCGGTACGGGGTGATGACGACGTCCTTCACGACCCGATCGCCTCCAGCTCGTCGTCGGTCAGCTCGAGGTCGGCGGCGGCCACCGAGTCGAGGATCGACTCCGGGCGCGTGGAGCCGGGGATCGGGACCACTGCCGGGCTCAGCGACAGCAGCCAGGCGAGCGCCACCTGCTGCGGCGAGACGCCGTGCGCCTCGGCCGCCGCCCGGACCGCGTCGTGCGCTCCCGGCGCGTCGGCCGCCTTCGGGATCCCGCCGAGCGGCGACCACGCCAGGAACGCGATCCCGCGCTGCTCGCAGTGGGAGACCTCGCCCTTGCCGATCGGCGAGCGGTAGTCGAGCGAGAGCTGGTTCTGGACCGCGACGATCTCCGCGATCGAGGTCGCCAGCTCGATCTGCTCGAGGTCCGCGTTGGAGATCCCGATCCAGCGGACCTTGCCCTCGTCCTGGAGCTCCTTGATCGCCCCGATCGACTCCTCGTACGGGACCTTCGGGTCGGGGCGGTGGTACTGGTAGAGGTCGATGCGGTCGGTCTCCAGCGCCTTCAGCGACGCCTCGCAGGCGGCGCGCAGGTGCTCCGGGCTGCCGTCGAGCTCCCAGGCGCCGCCGGGCCGCGTGTGGCCGCCCTTGGTCGCGACGATCACCTCGTCGCGGCGCCCGCGCAGCGCCCGCGCGATCAGCCGCTCGTTCGCGCCCACGTCGTTGTCGTCGACGCTGTAGGCGTCGGCCGTGTCGATCAGGTTCACGCCGGCGTCGAGGGCGGCGTGGATCGCGCGGATCGAGCGGTCCTCGGGCGGGTGCCCGGCGAGCGACATCGGCATGCCCCCGAGGCCGATGGGGAACACGTCCTGTCCGTCGAGCTTTCGATGCGAAGCCATGGCGTGACCTTCCCCGCTCAGGAGTCGTCGGACACAACGGTCTCGGGCGCCACGTCGTCGCGCAGGCCCTTGTAGACCGGGTGGCGCAGCGTGCGCGCCTGCGTCCACTCGCCGTAGGCGACGCGGGTGACGAGCCGCGGCTGCACGAAGTGCGTCTCGCGCGGCGGCTGGCGGCCGGAGAACGGGCTGTCGTCGCGCGCGAGCGGGGCGAGGAGGCCGCCTACGCGGCTCAGCTCGGCCTCGTCGAAGCCCGAGCCGACGCGGCCCGCGTAGCGCAGCTCCCCGTCCTCGTAGAAGCCGACGACGAGCGCGCCGAGCCGCCCGTTGCGCCGGCCCTCCCCCTCCAGCCAGCCGCCGACCACGACGTCGGTCTCGCGCACGTTCTTGACCTTCACCCACGCGGTCGAGCGCCGCCCCGGCGTGTACGTGGAGTCGAGCCGCTTGGCGATGATGCCCTCCAGCCCGCGCTCGCGGGAGGCGGCGAGCATCGCCGCCCCGTCGCCGACGTGGTTGGCCGGCGCCTGCCAGGTCGGCCCCGCCAGGCCGAGCTCGTGGAGGCGCTCGCGGCGCTCCGTGTAGGGCAGGCCGCACAGCGAGTGGCCGTCGAGCCACAGCACGTCGAAGACGATGTAGGCGACCGGCTCGCTCTGGGAGAGGCGCCGCACGGCGTGCTCGGACGTGAGGTGCATGCGGCCCTGGAGGCGCTGGAAGCTCGGGCGCCCGTCGGGCCCGAACGCGACGACCTCGCCGTCGAGCACCACCTCGCGGCCGGCCAGCGCGCGGCCGAGCTCGCGCAGCTCCGGGTAACGCGGCGTGATGTCGCGCCCGTTGCGGCTGGCGAGCCGCAGCCGGCCGCCGTCGACGTAGGCGATCGCCCGCACGCCGTCCCACTTGATCTCGTACGCCCAGCGGTCGTCGTCGGGCGGCAGCTCGCCGGTGCGCGCGAGCATCGGCTCGATCCGCTCGGGCATGGGCTCCCGGTCCGGATCGGCCGGCGGGTCCATGCGGTGGATCATCCAGTTGTTGCCGTCGGTGCGGAACAGGACGTAGCGGCCCTCGACGCGCTCGCCGTGGAACGTGACCATGACCTCCTTGTCGCGCCACTTGTGCGTCTCGTAGGTGCCGTGGTCCCAGATCGCCATCGTGCCGGCGCCGTATTCGCCGGCCGGGATCTCGCCGTGGAAGTCCAGGTACTCGATCGGGTGGTCCTCGGTGCGGACGGCGAGGTGGTTCTTGCGGGGGTCGGGCGGGATGCCCTTCGGGACCGCCCACGAGGCGAGGACGCCGTCGCGCTCGAGCCGCAGGTCCCAGTGCAGCGAGCGCGCGTGGTGCTCCTGCACGACGAACCTCGCGGTGCGCCCGGCGGCCTCCGGCGCGGCGTCGCCGGACGGCTCCGGCGTCGCTTTGAAGTCACGCTTGCGGCGGTAGGAATCGAGGTTCGGCGCCATCGGTCATCGGGTACCCGGTCCACGGAGTTACGTGGCCGTGGTTACGGGTATCTTGCATGCCCGTATGGAAGCCAATCCCATCGTCCTCGACGACAGCCACGAGGACGTCGTAGTCGTCGTCGTGGAAGGCGAGCACGACATCTACACGGCGCCGACGCTCCGCGAGCGCCTTGACGAGGCGCTGGATCGCGGCGGGGGCATCGTCGTCGACCTGACGGCGGCCACGTTCGTGGACTCCTCGGTCCTCGGCGCGCTGCTCGACGCGCGCCGCCGCGCGCTCGAGGCCGAGCAGGGCTTCGTCGTCTGCGTCGGCGAGACCGTCGAGCCGGGCGTGCAGCGAATCCTCGACATCACGGGTCTCGTGCCGGTACTCCCGGTCCTGCGGGTACGCGAGGAGGCGATCGCGGCGGCAAGGAACGGCGTGAAGGGATGAGCGGCCGCCCAGAGGTGCTGCTGACCATGCCCGCGCGGCCCGAGGGCGTCGGGGTGGTACGGCAGGCACTGGCGGGAATGGCGGATGCGCTCGACTTCGAGGCCTCGGTGCTGGCGGACATGAAGATGGCCGTCACGGAGGCCTGCACGAACGTGGTGGTGCACGCCTACGACTCGGACACCGGCATGCTCGAGGTCGAGATGCTCGCCGCCGAGGAGGGGCTGACGATCGTGGTCCGCGACCACGGGAGCGGCATCCAGCCGCGGCCGGCCCGCTCGGAGCCGCCGGCGCTCGGGCTGGGGCTGCCGCTGATCGCCGCGCTGTCCGACGCCTTCGAGCTGCGCGGCAGCGCCGGGCGCGGCACCGAGGTGCGGATGACCTTCGCCTACGCGCGCGACGCGGACCCGGTCGACGCCAACCCGGTCACGGGCACGATCGGCACGGACGGGCGCTGGGATCCCGAGGCGCCCTCGCAGGGCTCGCCGGCCGGCGGCTGAGCTCCGTCAAAGAACGTCAACGGCGGCAGGGTAGGGAGGGTGGAGGGTGCTTAACGTCGCAAATCTTCCGCCGGCCGACGGCGGTTGCGACGAAATGCTCGCTATAGGTGCTTAACGTCGCAACGCTCGGGCGGCGGCGTCGCGATTGCGACGAAATGCACCCTCCCGCCGGTCTCCCCGCTCCGCTACCCAGCGCAGTTGACGTTCGTCTACGCGGCCTGACGCAGCGCGTCGAGCTCACGCATCCGCCCGAGCCGGCCGAGCGCCTTGGACTCGATCTGGCGCACGCGCTCGGGCGTGATTCCGAGCTGGCGGCCGATCTCGCGCAGCGGCGTCGGCTCGCCGCCGTCGATCCCGTAGCGCAGCGCCACGACGGTGCGCTCGCGCTCGGGCAGCTCGTTCAGGGCGGCGCGCAGGGCCTGCTCGCGCAGGGAGATGTGGACCTCGTCCTCGGGACCCGGCGCGTCGGCCGGCAGCAGGTCGCCGAACGAGGCGTCGTCCTCCTCGCCGAGCGGGCGGTCGAGCGACGTCACCGTGCGCGCCGCGTCGCGCAGCGCGAGCAGGTCGTCCAGGCTGATCTGGGCCTCGGCCGCGACCTCGGCGTCGGTCGGGGCGCGGTCGAGCCTGAGCGCCAGCGCGTTCTCGGCGCGGGCCACCTTGCGCTGCGCGCGCACGAGGTTGATCGGCAGCTTGATCGTGCGGGCCTTGGCGTCCATCCCGCGCTCGACCGCCTGGCGGATCCACCACGTCGCGTAGGTCGAGAAGCGGTAGCCGCGCCGCCAGTCGAACTTCTCGACCGCCCGGATCAGCCCCAGGATGCCCTCCTGGATGAGGTCGAGCAGCGTCAGCTCGGAGCCCTGGTACTTCTTGGCGATCGAGACGACGAGCCGGAGGTTCGCGTTGATCATGCGCTCCTTGGCCGCGAGGTCGCCGCGCTCGATCCGCCGCGCGAGGTCGATCTCCTCGTCCGGCGTCAGCAGGCGGTGGCGCCCGATCTCGTTGAGGAAGAGCTGGAGCGTGTCGGTCGTGACGTGCGCGAGCGCCGCGTCGTCGACCGGCGCGACCGGCGCCGACTCGCGCCCGCAGTCGTCGCGCAGCGAGATCCCGCGCGCGTCGAGCTGCTCGTAGAGGCCGCCGAGGTCCGCCTCCTCGAGCTCGAGCGCCTGGGCGAACTCGTCGACCTCGCTGAACGCGAGGCAGCCGCGGTCCTCGCCGCGGTCGAGCAGCGCATTGAGGGCGCCGTTGAACGCGTTCTGAGCCGAGCTCATCCGCTGTCTACGTCACCGAATAGTGGGCCATGTAAACGCTGCGCACCGCATCCTGGGGTGTTTGATCGGCCATTGGGTGCGGGAACCCAATACCTAGAGACCCGGGCCGGAGGGAAGTCGATGTTTGGAGGGCTTGAATCGCGCGCCGCGGCAGCGCCGCAGCGGATGGAATCGAACCTCGGTGGGTAGGCGTAACGAGTGACCGGCGGAGCCGCACGGATACCCAGGGCAGTGGAGACGATCCGTCTCCTGGAAGCCGACTCGGAGCTCGGCGCACTGCTCACCCCTGCCCGCCGGGCCGAGGCGGAGCGGGAGCTGACCGTGCGCACGCACCGCCTCTCCGTGGGGCCGTGGGACGTGTCGCGGCTCTCCGGAGCGAGCGCCGACCATGTCGGCCTGCTCGTGCTCGACGGCGTGATCTCCCGCGAGCTGGTCGTGGCCGACCACGTGAGCGCCGAGCTGCTCGGGCCCGGCGACCTCGTGCGCCCGTGGCAGGGCGCCGCGTCCGCCGGCCTGCTGCCCGTGCAGGCGATCTGGTCGGTGCTGTCGACCGTGACGCTCGCGGTGCTCGACCGCCGCTTCGCCGCCGAGGCCGCCCGCTACCCCGAGATCACCGCCGCGCTGTTCGACCGGCTCGGCGAGCGGTCGCTGCGGCTCGCCACGACGCAGGCGATCTCGCAGCTCACGCGCGTGGACCGCCGCCTGAAGGCGCTGTTCTGGCACCTGGCCGAGCGCTGGGGCCGGGTCAGCGGCGACGGCGTCGTGGTGCCGCTGGCGCTCACCCACCGCATCCTCGGGCAGCTCGTCGGCGCCCGCCGCCCGACCGTGTCGACCGCGCTCAGCGAGCTCGCCGACCGCCAGGAGCTCGTGCGCCGCCCGGACGGCTCGTGGCTGCTGCGCGGCGACCCGCCCGACGCGCAGACGCTCGCTCGCCGGCCCACCGCGGCCGAGCTGCGCGGGCAGGACGTCCTGCGGCCCACCCGCCGCTTCGCGCGCGCCGACGAAGGCCCCGGTTCCGAGCCCCTGATCGAGGCGATGGACCGGCTGCGCG
>Ga0081539_10006704_pt1 | contig 10857 bp, 8 predicted proteins | sample TabmetS4T2R2_FD_71023 | JGI IMG/M metagenome (GOLD analysis project Ga0081539, IMG submission 71023) | Tabebuia heterophylla rhizosphere microbial communities from the University of Puerto Rico - S4T2R2 | ecosystem: Host-associated > Plants > Roots > Rhizosphere ... | reverse complement strand
AGCCTTTTGCCCGAGGACAGCCCTCTCGCCCCGGATCACCCCGGGGTTTTTGGAGTTGTGGTTGAAAAAAATCGTTCTCTAAAGGAAAAAAAAACCACCCCCCCCCCAAAGATCGCGGGGGTCTGGGGTCTCATGGGGGGAGTGATCGGGACGGCGCGGTGGCGGCGGAGCAGCCATGTCGCCAGCCCCACGGAGACGACCGCCAGGCCGACCAGCATCGACCGGACGGGCAGCGTAGCGGCGAGCAGCAGGGCGGTCCGCCACCGGGCGATCCCACGAGTACGGGTGGCCACCGTCCCGGCGCGTCCGCCCGTGTGAGCTGCCGGAACGGTCGGCGCGGAGAGCCGGGAAGAAGCCTCATACTGGGCACTGTCGGCAGGTTGATTGCGAGTTGAACCGTCGATCGAGTGCTGTGGTACATGCTGGCAACGACGGGAGAGTCTCATGTCGGTCGTGACTCGTGGCCGGACCGGGACGTCCGCGCCGCCTGGCCTCGTGGCGCGCGTCGTTCTCTGCACCGCGGTGGCGGTCAACGTCGCGATCGTCTGGACGCTGTTCTTCACCGAGCACGCGACGCCGAAGAACACCGTGGTGACGATCGGCCGGTTCCTCGGGCTGCACGTCGCGCTCATCATGATGCTGCAGTTGATCCTGGTGGCCCGGCTGCCTTGGCTGGACCGGCGCATCGGCATGGACCGGCTCACCTCATGGCACCGCTGGGTCGGCTTCACGCTGTTCTGGACCGTCATCCTGCACCTGAGCTTCATCATCACCGGATACGCGCGGTTCGACCGGATACCGGTGCTCCGCGAGGCGCTGAACCTGGCCGGCGCGATCGGCACGCTCGTCGGTATGTCCGCCGTGGCGATCATCGTCGTGGTCGTCGCGTTCTCCATCCGGGCCGCACGCCGCCGCCTGGAGTACGAGACCTGGCACACCATCCACCTGTTGCTGTACGCGGCCGTGACACTGGCCGTCATCCACCAGCTCTACGAGGGCTCGACGTTCAAGACCTCGACCGCCGCGCAGATCTATTGGTGGGCGCTGTGGGCGTTCGCGATCGGCGCGCTGCTCGTGGGCCGGCTGATCATGCCCTTCTGGCGCAACGCCCGGCACCGGCTGCGGGTCGCCGCCGTGGTGCCGGAGTCGGACAACACCGTGTCGGTGTACATGACCGGCAGGAATCTCGACCGGCTGCCGGCCCGGGCCGGCCAGTTCTTCCTGTGGCGCTTCCTCGGCCACAACCGCTGGTGGCAGGTGAACCCGTTCTCGCTGTCGGCGGCGCCGGACGGCCGGTCGCTGCGGCTGACCGCGAAGGCGATCGGAACGACGAGTGCGGGGCTGCGGAGCGTACCGATCGGCACCCGCGTGTTCGCCGAGGGTCCGTACGGTGCGTTCACCAGCAGGCAGCGCACCAAGCCGGACGTCCTTCTCATCGCGGGCGGCGTCGGCATCACGCCGATCCGCGCGTTGCTGGAGGACCCGGAGCTGACCGGGGACATCATCGTGCTGTACCGGGTACGGACAGCCGCCGACGCGGTGCTGCTGGGTGAGCTGGAGAATCTGGCGACCAGCCGGGGCGCGCGGCTGCACCTGCTGACCGGCCGGACCGCGAACGGTTCGCAGCCGTTCGCGCCGGAGTCGCTGGCCCAGATCGTTCCGGACATCACCGAGCGGGACACGTTCGTCTGCGGGCCGCCCGCTATGACCACCGCCGTTCTGCGCAGCCTGCGCGCCCTGAAGGTCCCGTCGCGCCAAGTACACGCCGAGCGCTTCCGCCTCGCCGCGTAGGGTCCGCTGAGACTCGGGTTCTCCGCGCCGACCGAGGGTCCAGGCGCCGGGAGCAACTCAGCGATCTTGGAGTTGTGGTTGGCACAAAAGCGGACGAAGGCCGCTTAAGGCCAACCACAACTCCAAGATCGCAGGGAGACACAGAGGGGTCAGCCCTTGGCGGAACCCAGGGACAGGCCGGCGATGAACTGCTTCTGCAGCAGGACGTACACAAGCAGCGTGGGGATGGCCGCTATCAGCGCCGCCGCGGCGATCATGTTCTGGTTGGCGACGAACTGGCCCTGGAGGTTGGCCAGTGCCGACGTGATCGGTCGCTTGTTCCCGGTCGAGATCAGCGTGATGGCCCAGAAGAAGTCGTTGTAGATCCAGGTGGTGACCAGCGTGGCCAGCGCCGCGAGTGCCGGCCGGCACAGCGGGAGTGTGATCCGCCAGAACCGGGTCCACAGCGTCGCGCCGTCGATGACCGCCGCCTCGTCGATATCGGTGGGCACCGTCTTCATGTAGTTGCTCAACACGAACACGCAGAACCCGAGCTGGAACGACACGTTGATGACGATCAGTCCGGCGTACGAGTTGTAGAGCAGTCCGCTCCCGCTGATCCAGTCCGGCAGCGGGATGGCGAGGTAGATCCGGTAGAGCGGGGTGATGATGACCTGCGGAGGCAGCAGGTTGCCGGCGGTGAACAGGATCAGCAGCGGGATGTTGAACCAGAAGGCCAACCGCGACACCACGTACGCGACCATCGACGCGCCGAACAGCGTCAGCAGCACCGCGGGCACGGTCACGTAGACGGAGTTGAGGAAGAACCGCCACATGTCCGACTGCGTCCAGGCGTTCGCGAAGTTCTCGAGCGTCAGGTGGCGCGGCAGCGATAAGTACCCGAGTTTGTTCGTCTCCGTGATCGGGCGCAGCGCCACGTACAGCGCGAAGACGATGGGTGTGACCCACAGGAGCGTCATGACGATCATGAAGATCTGCGCGGCCGCGGTGGTGAGCCGGGGTGCCCGCGGTCGGGCGGCCGTCACCGTTGTCATCGCGCCTCCCGCCGGAACGCCTGGTACAGGAAGATCGATATCGGCACCAGGGAGATCACCAGCAGGACGACGCCGAGCGTGGACCCGAACCCGATGCGTTGCGTCTCGCCGACGATGTTCTGCGTGACCAGCACGGACAGCAGTTCCAGCCCGCGCAGCGGATTGCCCTTGCTGGTGATGTAGACCAGATCGAACGCGCGCAGCGACTCGATGACGGTCACCACCAGCACGACGATGTTGATCGGGCGCATGGTCGGGAACACCACCCGCCAGAACGTCTGCCACGCGTTCGCGCCGTCCACCACGGCGGCCTCGCGCAGCGACGGGTCGACCGCCTTGAGGCCGGCCAGGTACAGGACCATCACGTACGGCGCCTGCCGCCAGCACGCCTCGACCAGCAGAGCCCACAGGTTCAGCCGCGGGTCGCCGAGCCAGTCGATGAGGTTGTCGTTCTGGTTGCGCCCGATGACGGTGTTGATCAGTCCGAAGTTGGGGGAGTAGATCAGCTCCCAGATGATTCCGATCAGCGCCAGCGACAGCATCACCGGCAGGAACAGGACACTCTGGTAGATCCGGCTGCCTCGCAGGCCCCGGTCGATGATGACCGCGAACAGCATGCCGAGCGGCGTGGCGATGACGATGAACACCGCGAGCCAGATCGCGTTGTGCCGCACGGCGGGCCAGAAGTCCGGATAGTTGGTGAACGCCTGGACGTAGTTCTGCACGCCGTACAGGCATCCGGGCTGCGGGATGCCGGGCGCCGACGGGAAGTTCTGGCAGGACTGCAGTTTTATCCCGCCGACGCCGGTCCACTTCGTGAACGACAAGAACACCGACGCCAGCGCGGGGAACCAGACGAACGCGGCGGCCAGCAGCAACGGGATGCCCAGCATCGCGACCGCGACCACCTTGTCGCGTCGGGTCAGCACGGACAGCCGCCTCCGGCGGCGTGGTTTCTCTGCCGCCGGAGGCGCGAGTGGGTCGGTGGAGATGAGTGCCATCAGGTGAAGATCGTCTTGGCCTGGCCCTCGGCACTCTTCTGGATGCCGGCGATCGTGGCCGCCGTCGGGCTGTCGATGAACTGCTGGATCAACTTGATCATCGCGTTGGCCATGTCCGGCACGGTGTCCCGGTCCATGAACTGCGCGACGTTCTTGCATTTGGCGATCTCGGTGACCGACTTCTTCTGGATGTCGTTGTACGTCGGCGCGACCAGGCCGTTGGCGAGGCCGACGTCCCAGTGGTCGTTCTTGAGGAACGCGGTCTCCGCCTCGGGCGTGCCGATGTACTCCAGCACCTTCTTCGCGGCGTCCTGGTTCTTGCCCTTCTTCGGGAGGATGAAGCCGTCCGCGGGCGCGTCCATGAAGTCCGTGCCGTACGTCGTGTTGATCGTCGGAAAGACGAAGAAGTCCAGGTCCGGCAGGTTCTTCGGGTCGTAGTTCGCGGCCACCTGGTTCGTGCCCTGGAACATCATGCCGGCCTGCTTGTTCTCCAGCGCCTTGGCCGCGTCCTGCCAGATCCGGCCGTTGGCGCCTTTCTGCAGGTACGGGGTGAGCTCACGCCACTTGTCGAACACCGCCGCGACCCCCGGGTCGGTCCACGGCACCTGGTGCTTCATCAGCTTGATGTGGTAGTCGTAGCCATTGGTCCGCAGGTTGATGATGTCGAACGTCCCGAGCGCCGGCCAGCCGTCCTTGTCCGCGAACGCCAGCGGGACAAGGCCGTCGCCCTTCATCTTCTTCGCCAGCGCGATGAACTGTTCCCACGTGGTCGGAACCGTATAGCCCTTCGACTTGAAGACGCTCTTGTTGTAGAAGACCACCCACGGGTAGTAGTAGATCGGCACCAGGTAGTACTTGCCGTCCAGCCCCTTCGACAGGCTCTTGGCGGCGTCGTTGAAGTTGCCGCCGATTTTCTGCCACACGTCGTCGACCGGGTTGAGCAGTCCCTGGGCGGCGAAGAACTGCAGGCGGTACCCGGCGAACCAGGTGGCCAGCGAGTCCGGGGTGCCCTGCAGGTAGTTGCTGATGTTGTTCTGGAACGTGTTGTGGTCGGTCGTGTTGATGGTGATCTGCACGCCGGCCTTGGTCGACGCCTCCTTGACCAGCGCCGCGAACGCGTCCTTGGGTGCGGGGTCGGAGTAGTTGGAGCCGAACGTGATCGGCCCGGTGGCGCTGCCGCTGGTGCTGGACGACGAACTCGACGTCTTGTCGTTCCCGCACGCGGCCAGGACGGTTCCGGCCGCGGCGAAGCCGGCGAGGCTCTTGAGCGCGGTGCGTCGACTGAACCGGGTAAGTGGGTCGGAGGGCCCGATCGTGGCCGCCATGGTGCCGCCTCCTGTGTGGGATCCGTATCAGAATGTGCGAGTAAACGAACAACTTTCAACGCAGACCACCGTGAGCCAAACTCTGCCGGGTGCGGATGTCAAGGCACCGTTTCATCACGGTCCATCCCCCCGAGCGCCGGAAATCCCCCGCGATCTTGGAGTTGTGGTTGGAGCAAATTCCTTTGGAACGGACATAAGGGCCACCACAACTCCAAGATCGCGGGGATTGTGCGCAGCGGACTAGAGGTCGAGAGCGTCGCGGATGGTGGTCACGTGGCGCGCGGCGTTGATGCCCAGCCAGCGCAGCGGCTCGGGCTCCCAGCGGCGCGAGCGGTGCCCTACCCATGGCAGGCGCGTCAGCTCGCTGTCCGTTCCCGTTATCAGATCGGCGAGCGTCCGGCCGGCCAGGTTGGTCGCGGCCACACCGTCGCCGACGTATCCGCCGGCCCACGCCATCCCGCCGGCCAGGCCGACCGACGGCATCCAGTCGCGCGGGATGCCCAGCGGACCGCCCCACCGGTACGCGACCGGCGGATCGACGCCGAACAGGTCGGACAGCGACCGCCGCAACGCGCCGAACACGGCCGGTACCCAGTCGTACGACGGACGTACCCGGGATGCGAAGTGATACGGAGCCCCTCGGCCGCCGAACGCCAGCCGGTCGTCGGCGGTGCGCTGGCCGTAGATGATGAGGTGCCGGTGATCGGTGAACGTCTCCCGCCGAGCCAGCCCGATCCGATCCCAGACCACCGGCGGCAACGGCTCCGTGGCGATCATCAGCGAGTAGACCGGAGCCAGCACCCGCCGCTGCCCGGATATGCCGGCGGTGTAGCCCTCGAGTGCCCGTACCACCACGCGCGCGGTGACCGTGCCCTGGTCGGTGACCACCCGGCCCGGAGCCAGCCGCACCGCCCGGGTGTTCTCGTGGACGGTGACACCACGCCGCTCCACGGCGGCAGCCAGCCCGCGCACCAGCGCCGCCGGCTGCACGGCCGCGCAGTTCGGGCTGTAGGTGGCGCCCAGCACACCGGACGCGCCGCACCGCGCGGTCGCCTCGGCCGCGGACAGCAGCGTCACGTCGAGACCGAACGCGTGGTCGGCCGCCGCCGACGCCCGGGCGCGGCGCAGCTGTCCGGGTGTGCGGGCCAGCGCCAGCGTGCCGCCCTTGGCGTAACCGCAGTCGATGCCCTCCGCGGCGGCCACCCGGCCCACCTCGTCGACGGTCGCGGCCAGCGCCCGATACTGCGCCACCGCCCGCTCCCGCCCGTACCGTCGGGCCAGCGTGGCCACCGAGACCGGAAACAGCCCGGAGCACCAGCCGCCGTTGCGCCCGGACGCACCGAACCCGCAGGTGGCCGCCTCCAGGACCACGACGCGCAGCCCGGGGTCGGCCGCGGCCAGGTAGTAGGCGCTCCACAGCCCGGTGAAGCCGCCGCCCACGATCACGACGTCGACCGTCCGGTCGCCGTCCAGCGGCGGCCGCGGCGCGACCGGCCCCAGCTGGGCCAGCCAGAACGAGGGGCTCAGATCCGCGTCCACGCCTCGCTCAGCACGGCGCGCAGGATCTGTTCCATCTCGGCGAAGTGGCTCTCCTCGCAGATCAGCGGCGGTGCCAGCTGCACCACCGGATCGCCGCGGTCGTCGGCCCGGCAGTACAGACCCGCCTCGAACAGGGCCTGGGACAGGAAGCCGCGCACCATCCATTCGGACTCGTCGTCGTCGAAGGTCTCCTTGGTGACCTTGTCCTTGACCAGCTCGATGCCGAAGAAGTAGCCGTCGCCGCGGACGTCGCCGACGATCGGCAGATCCAGCAGTCGTTCCAAGTACGACCGGAACAACCCGGTATTGGCCCGTACGTGCCCGTTGAGGTCTTCGCGCTGGAAGATGTCCAGATTGGCCAGTGCCACCGCGGAGGCGACCGGATGGCCGCCGAAGGTCACTCCGTGCGCGAAGGACGAGTGACCGCCGAGGAACGGCTCGGCCAGCCGCTCGGACGCGATCATCGCACCCAGCGGCACGTACCCCGAGGTGAGGCCCTTGGCGCAGGTGATGATGTCCGGGATGTAGCCGTACCTGGTCGAGCCCAAGTACTCGCCGAGCCGGCCGAACGCGCAGATCACCTCGTCGGAGACCAGCAGCACGTCGTACCGGTCGCAGATCTCGCGGACCCGGGCGAAGTAACCGGGCGGCGGCGGGAAGCAACCACCGGCGTTCTGCACCGGCTCGAGGAAAACGCAGGCGACCGTGTCCGGCCCCTCGAACTCGATCGCCTCGGCGATCCGGTCGGCCGCCCAGAGTCCGAACTGCTCCTCCGTCATCGACTCGTCGGGGCGCCGGTAGAAGTTGGTGTTCGGCACCCGGATCGTGCTCGGCACCAGCGGCTCGAACTGCTGCTTGAGCAGGGGCAGGCCGGTGATCGACAGCGCGCCCATGCTGGTTCCGTGGTAGGCGACAGCCCGGGAGATCGCCTTGGTCTTCATCGGCTTGCCGGTTTGCTTGAAGTAGTTTCGGGCCAGCTTCCAGGCGCTCTCCACCGCCTCGGATCCGCCGGTGGTGAAGAACACCCGGTTGAGATCGCCCGGGGTCATCGCGGACAGCCTCTCCGCCAGCTCGATCGCGGCCGGGTGGGCGTACGACCAGAGCGGGAAGTACGCGAGCTCAGCGGCCTGCTTCGCGGCCGCGTCGGCCAACTCGCTGCGGCCGTGCCCGGCCTGCACCACAAAGAGGCCGGAGAGCCCGTCCAGGTAACGCTTGCCGTGCTGGTCCCAGATGTACGGTCCGGAGCCGCGGGTGATGACCGGCACCTCGGGTGCGCCGGCACCCGTATACGCCGACAGCCGGGTGAAATGCATCCAGATGTGGTCGCGGGCCGCTGCGGACAGGTCTCGACTCATCTCGTCCCCCATGCATATGTCTGCTTGGCGAGCTTCAGGTACATGAACGTCTCCGTGACCGTGACGCCCTTCACCGCCCGGACGGCGTTGTTCAACAGGTCGAGCAGATGGTCGTCGTCGGTACACACCAGCTCCACGAGCAGGTCGTAGCCGCCCGCGCAGACGACGACGTAGTCGACCTCGGGAATGGCGGCCAGCTCGTCGGCGACCGCGCGCAGGTCCCCGACGGCCTTGATGCCGACCATCGCCTGGCGGGCGAACCCCAGCGTCAGCGGGTCGGTGACCGCGACGATCTGCATGAGACCCCCGTCCAGAAGGCGTTGTACGCGTTGCCGTACGGCCGCTTCGGACAACCCGATCGTCTTGGCCAGCGCGGCGTACGACATGCGCCCGTCCCGCTGCAGGTGCTCGATGATCAGCTTGTTGGTGTCGTCCAGCGCCGAGTCCGTCACGCTGCGATTTTTCGCTACGGATCGGGCGTTGGCAATGGAATCCGTGGTCAATATTATGCCGGTCGATTGAATCCGTGGATTGGGAGGCACCCTACCCACTCATCGACGCTGTGGGAAGCATTCGCAGCGCAGGATCGAGTGGCGGAGGGGCATGGGGGATGCCTGAATCCGTATCGATACCGGAATTTGCTTCGGATTCCCTTGTCTTCGGTCATCACCGTGTGTCAAGGTCCACCACATCGTCTGGACGTTCGTGGTTGCCGGATCCGGAGGTAGGGTGTCTGATGTCCACTTCGTCCCCGCCGAGCGTCGCGACCGCGCGGCCGGGCGGCCGGTCCGCCACCGAGCATCCGGCCATCGAGCTCGTCGGTGTGCACAAGGAATACCTGTCGCACGGTGATCGGGTGCACGCCGTCCGGCGGATGGATCTCGCCATCGACCGGGGCGAGTTCTTCTCCCTGCTCGGCCCGTCCGGCTGCGGCAAGACCACGACGATGCGGATCATCGCCGGCTTCGAGGAGCCCACCGCCGGGACGGTGTTCCTGGACGGGCGCGACGTGACGGGCGTGTCCCCGAACAAGCGCGACGTCAACATGGTCTTCCAGTCGTACGCCCTGTTTCCGCACCTCACGACGTACCAGAACGTGGCTTTCGGGCTGGAACGCAAGAAGGTCAACAAGTCGGAGATCCGGCGCAGGGTTGCCGAGATCATGGACATCGTCTCCCTGACCGGCATGGAGAAGCGCGCCCCCCGCGAGATGTCCGGTGGTCAGCAGCAGCGCGTCGCGCTGGCCCGGGCCCTGGTGAACCGGCCCCGCGCGCTGCTGCTCGATGAACCGCTCGGCGCGCTCGACCTGAAGCTGCGCCAGCAGATGCAGATCGAGCTCAAGCGCATCCAGCGGGAGGTCGGCATCACGTTCGTCTACGTGACGCACGATCAGGGCGAGGCGCTGACCATGTCGGACCGCATCGCGGTGATGGACGCCGGCGTGATCGAGCAGCTCGGCACGCCCCGGGAGATCTACGAACGCCCGACGACCCGCTTCGTCGCCGGTTTCATCGGCACCTCGAATCTGATCAGCGGACGGGTCGACAGCGTGGCGGAGAACCGCGTCGTGCTGAGCTACGGCGACCAGGGCCGTGTTGTCGTGTCGATGGCGCGCACGGTTGCGCCGGGCGACGCCGTCGAGATCTCGGTACGGCCGGAGAAGATCGACCTGCACCGTGGTACGCCACCGGCGACTGACGGCAGCGTGCTGACCGGCGTGGTCACCGAGGTGGTCTACCACGGCACCTCCACGAACTACACGGTGTCGACCGCGGCCGGCCCCGAATTCGTGGTCTTCGACCAGAACGCCACGACGGCCGACGACCTGGCCGAACGGGGCGACCGCGTCGTCCTCACCTGGGCCCCCCAACACTCGTATCCGATCGGAGCATGATGTCTGTCCCGAACACTCCTCCCCACTTGATCCGCGGTCTCACCCAGCGCCGGCTCGGCCGGCGCGACGCCCTGCGACTGTCCGGCCTGTCGGCGCTCGGCCTCGCGCTTTCCGCCTGCGGTGTCAAGGGCCAGGGAACGCCCCAGGCCAGCGCCGCGCCGGACGCCGTGGCGAAGTACTGGACCGGCAAGACGAAGAACGGCAAGGTCAACTTCGCCAACTGGCCGTACTACATGGACCCCAAGAAGCCGGAGCTGAAGAAGTTCACCGCCGAGACCGGCATCAAGGTGAACTACCAGGAGGTCATCCAGGAGGATGCGTCCTGGTTCGCCAAGGTGCAGCCGCAGCTCAAGGCCGGCCAGTCCATCGGCTACGACCTCATGGTGATCACGAATGGCGTTCAGTTCAAGCAGTTCAAGGAGTCCAACTTCCTGGTCCCGCTGGACCACGCGAAGCTGCCGAACTTCGCGGCCAACGCGGGCGCAAAGTACAAGAACGAGCCGTTCGACCCCGGAAACGTGTACAGCGTCCCATGGACCACCGGGATGACCGGCATCGGATACGACCCGGACAAGGTCAAGCGGCCCATCGCCAAGCTGACCGATCTGTGGGATCCGGCGTTCAAGGGCAAGGTCGGGATGTTCTCGGACACCTCGGAGCTCGGCAACTTCGGCATGCTGGTGCTCGGCATCAACCCGGAGAAGTCGACGCCGGACGACTGGGACAAGGCGGCCGCCAAGCTCAAGGAGCAGAAGAAGCTCGGCGTCCTGCGCAATTACTACGACCAGAGCTACATCGACGCGCTCGGCAAGGGCGAGGTGTGGATCACCCAAGCCTGGTCCGGCGACATCTTCCAGAAGAACGTCTCCGACGGCACGAACCTCAAGTTCGTCATCCCGGAGGAGGGCGGCACGATCT
>Ga0081539_10001852_pt2 | contig 10858 bp, 7 predicted proteins | sample TabmetS4T2R2_FD_71023 | JGI IMG/M metagenome (GOLD analysis project Ga0081539, IMG submission 71023) | Tabebuia heterophylla rhizosphere microbial communities from the University of Puerto Rico - S4T2R2 | ecosystem: Host-associated > Plants > Roots > Rhizosphere ... | reverse complement strand
CCGAGCGAGGTCAGGCGCTGCGCGTAGGCCGCCTTGAGGGCGCGCGCGAGCGCGACGTACCAGGCGGCGTCCGGCGCCTTGCCGAATTGGGCGCTCGCCATCTGACGCAGCACGTCGGAGGCGGTCGGCGCGGCGGTGAGAGGGCCGGTCAGCTGCAGCGTCCGTCCGCGCCAGGAGAGCTCGTTCGCCGGCATGACGCGCGCGCGGCAGCCGCGCAGGTCGTCGGCCGAGACGACACCGCCCAGCTCCTTCACGTCAGCCGCAATGTCGGCCGCAATCGCGCCTTCGTAGAAATCGCGCCAGCCGGATGTCGCAAGCCGCTCCAGCGTCTCGGCCAGGCGCCCGAGCTTGAAATAGCTGAGCGCGCCCTGATAGGGCGCGAGCGGCGGCAGGCCATCGCGCAGATAGATGCGCGCGCTTTCGCCATAACGGCGCAGGATCGCGGCCGAGTTCGCGACCTTCAGTGTCGTGTGCCAGTCCTGCGGCAGGCCGCGCTTTGCGAGCGCAATCGCCGGCTGCGCGATCTCGCTTAGCGGCAGCTTGCCCCAGCGCGTGTGCATCTCGGCATAGCCCGCGACGGCCGACGGGATCACGAACGAGAGCGGGCCGTGGATGTTGGTGTCGCCTTCGACCTCGGGCCAGCCGAACAGATCGGCCGCGACCTTGCCGGTGAGCCGGAACCGCGACGCATCGAGCCGCGCCGGCGCAGTCGGGCCGAAATCGACCGCGTCCGCGCGCGCTTCCCCCGTCCGATGGATCAGCGCATGGCCGATGCCGCCGAGCCCGGAATTCCACGGCTCGACGGCCGCGAGGCAGAGGGCAGTCGCAACCGCCGCGTCGATCGCGTTGCCGCCCGCGTCGAGCACCGCGACGCCGGCTTCGGCCGCGCTTTTCACTTGCGCGACCACGATGCCGCGGCGGCCGGATGCGGCCGGCTTTTCGAGTTTCCAATGCTGGGTGGTGTGCGGCGACGGCGTGAACTGCATGGCCGGGATGATAACCAGGGTCAGCGATGCCGCAAGTGCTCTTGGATCATGGCCGTTCGCGGTGCTAAGCACCTCGCATGCAAGACCAGACCACCAAACCCTTCGATCCCGCCGCGCATGGCTGGGAAGCCTATACGGATGACGGGTTCATCGGCCTCGTCGGCCCGTTCTGGCAGAAGTTCGATGGCGAAACGCCACACTTCGCGTTCCTGGTGGAGCCGAAGCATCATAACCGCCGCAATGTGCTGCAGGGCGGCATGCTGATGACCTTCGCGGACCGGTCCATGGGCATGACCTGCTGGTACGCGAACGGCAAGCGGCCGCAAGCGACCGTGCATCTCGACGTGCACTTCGTCGACGCGGTGCAGATCGGCGAATTCGTCGAGGCGCATTGCCGGGTCGTGCGTCGCACCCGCTCGCTCATCTTCATGAGCGCCGAGCTCATGGTCGGCGAGCGCGTCGTCGGCACCGCGAACGGCGTATGGAAGACGCTCGGGCAAGGCTGATCTGAGCGCCGCGCATCGAGACTTGCGCGCCCCGCTATTGTTAATCGCTCAAGTTATTGGGAGCATGATCTTTCCGAAAACCGGTCCCCACTTTTCGGGATCATGCTCTACCCGCTACCATCGCGGCAAGACATAAGGGAGCGAAGCTCATGGACGGCGGCGACGAGCGATACGTAAAGACCGGCATCTTCCTCGCGCCGTTTCATCCGCTCAGTGAAAACCCGCTGCTCGCGCTCGAGCGCGACATGGATCTGCTGATCCATCTCGACAAGTTGAACTATCATGAAGCCTGGATCGGCGAGCACCATTCGGGCGGCTTCGAGATCATCAACTGCCCGGAAATGTTCATCGCCGCGGCTGCCGAGCGGACGCGCCACATCCGACTCGGCACTGGCGTCGTCTCGCTGCCCTATCACAACCCGTTCACGCTCGCCGGCCGCATGCAGCAGCTCGACTACATGACGCGCGGACGCGCGATGTTCGGCGTCGGCCCCGGCTCGCTCGTCTATGACGCCGCCAAGATGGGCCTCGCCGCGGCGGATCAGCGCCGCAAGCTCGACGAGGCGCTCGACGTCATCATGGAGCTGATGCAGGGCCGCTTGGTCACGCGCAAGACCGACTGGTTCGATCTGCGCGAGGCGCGATTACAGCTGAAGAGCTACTCTCAGCCGATGATGGAAATGGCGGTCGCCAACGCCCGCTCGCCCACCGGTGCGCTGCAAGCCGGCAAGCACGGCATCGGCATGCTCTCCCTCGGCGGCACCTCGGACGAGGCACTGAAAGCGCATGCCGCGAACTGGGGCGTCTATGAAGAAGCCGCGCGTCAGAATGGCAAAACGCCCGATCGCCGCAACTGGCGCGTCGTCACCTTGGCGCATGTCGCCGATACGCGCGAGCAGGCGCGCGCGGACATGAAGTTCGGCCTCGAGGAATACCGGCGCTATTTCAGCGAGGTTGCGACCTTTCCGATCATCCCGCCGGACGTCACCGGCGATGCGGTCGACTATCTCGTCTCGATGGGCCTTGCCTGCATCGGCACGCCGGACGATTGCATCCGCCATTTCGAGCGGCTCTGGAAGGGCTCGGCCGGCGGGCTCGGCGGCATCCTGCTGCTCGCCCACAACTGGGCGGACTGGCCGGCGACGCTGCGCAGCTACGAGCTGATGGCGCGTTACGTCCACCCGCACTTCCAACGCAACGCCAATGCGCTGCGCGCCTGGAGCTATGACGATGCGGCTGCGAAATACGCGAGCGCGGGCCAGCAGATGAAGAACGCCGTGCAGGCCGCGATCGACAAATATCAGGCCAGCAAAGCGTAGGCCTTCGCGCCGTTGACTTGCGCTGTCCCGATCCGGCATGGACTATGCGGCGGGGAGGAAGGGTCGAAACGGGAGGGCTGCGATGAAATTCCTGTTGCCGATTGTTTTCGCAACGCTCGCACTGACGTTGATGACGTCAGAGGCATCCGCCTGGTACTGCCGGGCCGTTGGCTATGGCGGATCCGGTTGGGGCCGCAGCGAGTCGCCCGAGCGCGCAAGATATCTTGCGCTCTATCAGTGCTCACGCTTCGGCACGCGGTGCCGTATCCGCAGCTGCGTGTATTGACGAAGCGCTGAATCGGCTCCCGCGCGTTGCGGCTCGACTATTCTGTAGGGGCGGGCAAAGGAGCGTAGCGACGTGCCCGCCACGGCGCAGGCTGGCGGGCACGGCGCTGCGTGGGGTTCATGCGGAGAGGCGAACATGCTGGCTCGCGCCTTTGCCCGCCCTACACACCCCTACGCGCCCTCGCGGCGTCATTCGGCTGGCGCCTCCTGCCAGTGCGCGGCCTTTTCGATCTTTCCGCCGCCGTGCTGCGCCAGCGGCCGGTTGCCCGAGAGCGCACGCAGCAGCACGTAGAACACCGGCGTCAAGAAGATGCCGAACATCGTCACGCCGATCATCCCGGCGAACACCGCGACGCCCATCGCGTGACGCATCTCGGCACCGGCGCCCGTGGAGATGACGAGCGGCAACACGCCCATGATGAAGGCGAGCGAGGTCATCAGGATCGGCCGCAGCCGCAAGCGGCTCGCTTCGACCGCAGCCTCCATCGGTGAGCGTCCGGCGAACTCGAGCTCGCGCGCGAACTCCACGATCAGGATGGCATTCTTGGCCGAGAGGCCGACCAGCACGATCAGGCCGATCTGGGTGAAGATGTTGTTGTCGCCGCTCGTGAGCCACACGCCGGTCATCGCGGCGAGCAGGCCCATCGGCACGATCATCAGGATCGCGAGCGGCAGCATCAGGCTTTCATAGAGCGCCGCGAGCACCAGAAAGACCAGCAGGATCGCAAGCGGGAACAGCACGATGGCTGAATTGCCGGCGAGGATTTCCTGATACGTCAGATCGGTCCATTCGAAGTCAAAGCCGTTCGGCAGCGTCTCGGCCGCGACGCGCGCGATCGCATCCTGCGCCTGGCCGGATGAGAAACGCGGCGCCGGGCCACCATTGACGTCGGCGGCGAGGAAGCCGTTATAGCGCATCGCGCGCTCCGGCCCCGCGCTCTGCTTCACCCGCAGCAACGCCGCGAGCGGAATCATCTCGCCGCTCGCCGAGCGGACCTTCAGCTGACCGACATCGTCCGCACGCGCGCGGAACTTCGCATCGGCCTGCACGCGCACCGAGTAAGTACGGCCGAATTTGTTGAAGTCGTTGACATAGAGCGAGCCGAGATAGATCTGCATCGTCTCGAACACGTCGGTCACCGCAACGCCGAGCTGGCGCGCTTTCACGCGGTCGATGTCGGCATAAAGCTGCGGCACGTTCACCTGAAAGCCGGAGAACAAGCCGGCGAGTTCGGGCGTCGCGCGCGCCTTGGCGAGGAACGCGTTGACCGCGCCGTTGAGCGCCTCATAGCCGCGCCCGGCGCGATCCTCGATCTGCAGCTTGAAGCCGCCGATGGTGCCGATGCCCTGCACCGGCGGCGGCGGGAACATCGCAATGAAAGCTTCCTTGATGCCGGCGAATTTCTGATTGAGCTTGCTGGCGATGGCGAAGCCGCTGAGGTCACGTGTCTTGCGCTCCTCGAATGGCTTCAAGGTCACGAACACGATGCCGGCATTCGACGAGTTGGTGAAGCCGTTGATCGACAGGCCCGGGAATGCGACCGCGCTCTCGATGCCGGGCTCCTTCAGCGCGATGTCGCTCATGCGGCGGATCACGTCCTCGGTGCGGTCGAGCGTCGCGCCGTCGGGAAGCTGCGCGAAGCCGACGAGATATTGCTTGTCCTGCGTCGGCACGAATCCACCGGGCACGGCGCGGAACATGAACACCGTGACGCCCGCGAGCACGAGGTAGACCCCCATCATGATGGCCTTGCGGGAGATCACGCGCGCGACGCCGCCGCTATAGGCATCGGAGCTGCGCTTGAAGGCGCGGTTGAAACGGCGGAAGAACCATCCGAATGCCACGTCCATCACGCGCGTCAGCACGTCCTTCGGCGCGTCGTGCGACTTGAGCAGCATCGCGGCGAGCGCCGGCGAGAGCGTCAGCGAGTTGATTGCCGAGATCACGGTCGAGATCGCGATGGTGAGCGCGAACTGCCGATAGAACTGTCCGGTCAGGCCGCTGGTGAAAGCGAGCGGCACGAACACCGCGACCAGCACCAGCGCAATCGCGACGATCGGGCCGGACACTTCGCTCATCGCCTGATAGGTCGCAGCGCGCGGGCTGAGGCCGTTCTCGATATTGCGCTCGACGTTCTCGACCACCACGATGGCGTCGTCGACCACGATGCCGATCGCGAGCACGAGGCCGAACAGGCTGAGCGCGTTGATCGAAAAGCCGAACACATACATCACCGCGAAGGTGCCGATGATCGATATCGGAACCGAGAGCAGCGGAATGATCGAGGCGCGCCAGGTCTGCAGGAACAGGATGACCACCAGCACGACCAGGGCGATCGCTTCCAGCAGCGTGTGCACCACCGCCTCGATCGAGGCGCGGATGAACTGCGTCGGGTCGTAGACGATCTGATAGTCGACGCCTTCCGGCATGTTCTTCTTCAGATCCGCCATGGCCTGGCGGACATTGTCGGAAATCGCGAGCGCATTCGAGCCTGGCGCCTGGAAGATACCGATCGCGGCCGCCGACTTGTTGTCGAGCAGCGAGCGCAGCGAATATTCCGAGGCGCCGAGCTCGATGCGCGCGATATCGCGCAGCCGCGTGATCTCGCCGTTCTGACCGGTCTTCACCACAATCTCGCCGAACTCTTCCTCGGACTGCAGGCGGCCCTGGGCATTGACCGAGAGCTGCAGGTCGACACCCGGCAGGTTCGGCGAGGCGCCGACGACGCCGGCTGCGGCCTGGACGTTCTGCGCCCGGATTTCGCGCGCGACGTCGCTCGGCGAGAGGCCACGCTCGGCAACCTTTTGCGGATCGAGCCAAACGCGCATCGAGTAGTCGCCGCCGCCGAACTGTTGCACGTTGCCGACGCCTTGAATGCGCGCGAGGCGATCCTTGATGTTCAAGAGCGCGTAGTTGCGCAGGTAGGTCGTGTCGTAGCGGCCATTGGGCGAGAGAATGTGCACGACCATGGTCAGGTCGGGCGAGCTCTTCACCGTCGTGATGCCGAGCCGCCGCACATCTTCGGGCAGGCGCGCCTCGGCCTGCGCGACGCGATTTTGTACCAGTTGCTGCGCCTTGTCGGGATCCGTCCCGAGCTTGAAGGTAACGGTCAGCGTCATCAGCCCGTCGGTCGTCGCCTGGCTGCTCATGTAAAGCATGCCTTCGACGCCGTTGATCTGCTCCTCGATCGGCGTTGCGACGGTTTCGGCGATCACCTTCGGGTTCGCGCCCGGATATTGCGCGCGCACCACGACCGAAGGCGGCACGACTTCCGGGTACTCCGAAATCGGCATCGCCCGCAGTGCCAGCAGCCCCGCGACGAAGATCAGAACCGAGATCACGCCGGCGAAGATCGGCCGATCGATGAAGAATTTTGACAGATTCATGAGAAGTCTCGACGTGTTCGTCTTGTTATTGGGGCCGATTATTGGGGCCGACGGGCGCGCTGGACGATCAGCGCGCCGTTGCCCCCGAGGCGTTCTGCGCCTGCAGCTCGGAACGCGCATCCATGCCGACGAGCTGCGGTGCAACCAGTGCGCCGGGGCGCACGCGCTGCAGTCCATTCACCACGATGCGCTCGCCGCCTTTCAGGCCGCTATTGACCACGCGCAGCGTGTCGACCGAGGCGCCGAGCGTCACTTCGCGGTATTCGGCCTTGTTCTCGCCGTTCACGACCAGCACGAATTTCTTGTTCTGATCCGTGCCGATCGCCCGCTCGTTCACCATCAGCGCCGGCTCGGGCTTGGGCTGCCCCATGCGCAAGCGTGCGAACTGACCCGGAATGAGCCGACCCTCGGCATTGTGGAACGTGGCGCGCACCCGCACGGTGCCGCTACGCGCGTCGACCTGGTTGTCGATGAGCTGCAGCTTGCCTTCGAGCTCTGCGTCAGTCGCTCCGACGGTCATGCGCACCGGCACGCGCTCGACCTGGCCGACAGCGCCTTCATCGGCGAGCGTCTTCAGCGCGCGCGTGACCACTTCCTCGTCGGCGTTGAAGCTCGCATAGATCGGGTTGACCGAGACCAGCGATGTCAGGACCGGCGCGCCCGGCCCGGCGGCAACCAGATTGCCGACCGTGACCTCGAGCCGCCCGACGCGACCCGCCACCGGCGCGCGCACCTGCGTATAGTCGAGGTTGAGCTGCGCCGACTGCAGCGCGGCGCGCGCGGCCTTGACGTTGGCGTCGGCTTCGCGCGCCGCATTGAGGCGCTGGTCGAGTTCGCGCTGCGAGATGATGCGCGAGCCGGAAAGCTGCTCGCCGCGTTCGACGTCGCTCTTTGCCAGCAACGCGCGCGCTTCCGCGGCGACAAGCTGCGCCTGCAGGCGATCGACTTCCGCCGCATAGGGCGCCGGATCGATCGTGATCAGAAGGTCGCCCTCCTTGACCAGCGCGCCTTCGCGGAAGTGCACGGATTGCACCGCGCCGGCGACGCGCGAGCGCACCTCGACGCGTTCGACTGCCTCGAGGCGACCTGAGAACTCATCCCAGATGTCGACATTGCGCTGCTCGACCACCGCAACCGAAACCGGCGCGGCCTGCGGCGCCTGGCTCGCCGGCGCGTTCGCTTGCGCGCCGCCGCTGCGCAGGATGTAGTAGGCGGCACTGCTGACCGCGATGGCGACAGCGACGATGATGACTGCCGCAAGGAGACCGCGTGAGAGTCTTTTCATTGTTGTGATCCTTGTTCTTCTTAGACCAGCATGGCGTGAGCCGAGGCCGTGGCGCGCCGTGACGCCGCGACGCTCGCGAAAAACTTCTTCAATTGATCGACCACCACTCCGGCCCAGACCGACTGCGTCGCGTCATTGGTCGGACCCAGGAGCGCGAAAGGCCAGTTGGTCGGCCCAGGCAGCATATGATGCTGCACCCGGACACCCGCTTTCCGCAGCTGACCGGCATAAGCCTCGCTTTCGTCGCGCAGCGGATCGTCTTGCGCCGACAGCAGCAACGCGGGCGCGACGCCGGCAAGACGCGTGGCGCTGAGCGGCGCGGCGTAGGGATGCGCCGCCTTGTCGGGCGATCCGAGATAGGCATGCCAGCCGTCCGCCCAGGGACAGCCGACCGTGCTGACGTCCGCACTGCGCAGCGAGCAGGTTCCCATCACGGGATCGAGCATCGGAGACAGCAGGATCTGCCCGGCGAGCGGCGCGCGACGATCGCGCGCCATCAGGGCCAACGCGGCCGCAAGATTGCCGCCCGCCTCCTCGCCGGCGACGAAAATCGACGAGCGGCGGCTCGCCCAATTGGCACAGCAGCGCTGCAGCGCACCCAGCAGGTCGAACATCGTCTCGAGCGCATCCGGAAAGCGGCTCGCCGGCGCGAGCGGATAATCAGCCGACACCGCGACTGCGCCAGCCTGTGTCAGCAGCGCCGGGAGGCGCTCGCTGGCTGCGGCCGAGCCCCCGGTGAACGCCCCGCCGTGCAGGTGCAGCGCGACCGGCGCGCTCCCGGCGCGCTTGCCATAGACGCGCACCGGCACGCGCGTGCCGCGCGCCGTTTCGATGCTGTGCTCGGTCCATGCCGTCATGGTGACGTCCGCCCCGGAGTCGCGCATGTTGCGCTGCGGCGGAACTTAAGGATCGGATCGAAAACGAAAAGGTGTTGGGAAACGGCTTCTTTGTTTCTATATGTGAACAATCACTATCGCTGATGCCTGTAATCGTTCGAATGGTTTATAATGTGGCGTCGCGCTCGGATTCTCCTGAATTTCTGCGGAATTGGCCGAGCCGCTTTGTTGCATTGCGATAGGTCACCTGCAGGAGCCGCGCGATGGATCAGCTAGCCGCGATGCGTGCGTTCGCGCGGGTGGTCGAGGTCGGCACGTTCACCCGCGCCGCACAGCTGCTCGACACGCCGAAGCCGACGCTGAGCAAGCTCATCCAAAATCTCGAGCAGCATTTGCGCACCAAGCTGCTCAACCGCACCACGCGCCGCGTCACGGTAACGGCCGACGGCGCCGCCTATTATGAGCGCGTGGTGCGCCTGCTCGCCGACGTCGACGAGCTCGACGGCAGCATGACGCTCTCGCAGGCGAGCCCGAAGGGGCGGCTGCGCATCGACATCAGTGCGCCACTCGCCATACTTATCATGATTCCGGCGCTGCCGCAGTTTCATGCGCGCTATCCCGACATCCAGATTGATCTCGGCGTAACCGATCGTCCGGTCGATCTCATCGGCGAGAACGTCGATTGCGTCGTGCGCGGCGGCGAGATCGCGGAGCAATCGCTGATCGCGCGGCGCATTGCAGAAATTCAACTCATCGCATGCGCCGCGCCCGCCTATCTGGCGCGCCACGGCCACCCGCGCCATCCGGCCGAGCTCGAGCGCACGCACCACGTGGTCGGCTATTTCGGCGCATCATCGTCGCGGCCGTTTCCGCTCGAGTTCAAGCAGGGTGATGAAATCGAAGAGGTGAACGGGCGCTACATCCTCTCCGTCAATGACGGCAATACCTATGTGGCGGCGGGCCTTGCCGGCCTTGGCATCATGTACGTGCCGCGATTCATGGTGGAGGCGCATCTCGCGTCCGGCGCGCTGCAGCCGGTGCTGCGCGACTGGCGCATCGATCCGGTGCCGCTCCATGTCGTCTACCCGCCGAACCGCCACCTCTCGACCAAGCTGCGCATCTTCGTCGACTGGGTCGCTGAGCTGTTCGGCACACAGCTGGGCGGGCGGCGTTAGACTAGCCCGATCGGAAATGTCGGTGCGGTTCTCGTGGAACTTCAGATGCTACGCCTTGCGAGTGGACCGCTCACGATCCTGGCTTTGATCGCATTTGCCAGCGGTGTTGCGGTTCGCGCTCACGCGCCGACGAAATCCGCGCCATGACGATGCAGCGGCAGAGTTGAGCTCTCTTCTCTTCACACCGCGCAAGTTCCGCGCGCTGACCGCGGAGCATTACGGATGCGCGCGCAATCGCTTTTGAAGTTTAGTCACCCTTAATCCGACTCGCGGCGATGTCCCCGTGTCGCGCCGGCGCCATTGCGACGGCGATTTGTATCAGAGGTCGCGAATGATCGGGGTGAATCTCGCCGGCGCCGAGTTCGGCACTGGCAACAGGTACGGCTACGACTACATCTATCCCAACAGCGCGGAACTCGATTACTACAAGGCGCACGGCATCGAGCTCGTCCGGCTTCCATTCAAATGGGAGCGCATGCAGCCGACCCTCGGCGGATCGCTCGACTCGGCCGAGTTGCAAAGGCTGACGACGTTTCTCTCCGCCGCACAGGCGCGCGGCATCGAGGTCATCCTCGATGTGCATGATTTCGGCCGCTACAGCGGCAAGGTGATCGGTTCGACCGATGTCCCGATCGCGTCGTTCGCGGACTTCTGGACCAAGCTCGCCAGCGCGGTCAAAGGCTTCGCGAATATCTGGGGCTACGATCTGATGAACGAGCCCCACAACATGAACGGCCAATGGGCCGCCGCGGCGCAAGCCGCCGTGAACGGCATCCGCACTGTCGACACGACGCACACCATCCTGGTCGAAGGCGACGCGTGGTCGACCGCCTCGACTTGGCAGGCCTACAACGCCAACCTCAACGTCAACGATCCGGCGCACAAGTTGATGTACGAGGCACATCAATATTTCGACGCCAACAATTCCGGGACCTATACGCAGAGCTACGACCAGCAGGGCGCGCACGCCACTATCGGCGTCGACCGCCTCGCCCCATTCGTGACTTGGCTGCAACAGCATGGCGCGCAAGGCTTCATCGGCGAGTTCGGCGTGCCGGGAAATGATCCACGCTGGCTGA
>Ga0081539_10006702_pt1 | contig 10861 bp, 2 predicted proteins | sample TabmetS4T2R2_FD_71023 | JGI IMG/M metagenome (GOLD analysis project Ga0081539, IMG submission 71023) | Tabebuia heterophylla rhizosphere microbial communities from the University of Puerto Rico - S4T2R2 | ecosystem: Host-associated > Plants > Roots > Rhizosphere ... | reverse complement strand
TCGTCCAACTGCATGCCCCGCCAGTAGGACCGGCCATCGATCCAGAAATTCTGATAGAAGCCGCCGTCCTCGCGCTGCGCCATCGCCAGATAGATGAGCGCGCGCAGCGGCGTGCGCACGTCGCCGACGGCCAGCAAGGCGGAGACGGACTGCACTAGGTCGCGCGTCCACACCAGGTGATAGCCGCCAGGCTCGTCGTCGCTTTTTTCATCGCCCCACGGAATACTGAGGGCAGCGATCATCGCGCCGGGGTACGTCTTGTCCTCATGCGCCAGCAGGAGATTGACGCTGCGCTCGAACAGCTTGGAATCGGTCGCAGTGGCTGCCAGGACAAACCGCGTGGACGTGCGCTCCCATTGGCGTATGAAGGCTTCGCGCGTCTCGTCGAACGGCATGCTTAAGGACTGGACGAGCGTGCTGAGCGCGTCGTGTTGGGTGGTACCGAAGGTCAGACCGAGGGTGAACGCCGTGCCTCGCGACAGATCGAGGCCGCCGGTCAACGCAATGTTACCGGCGCGGGCTGAGGCGTAGTGCCAGTCCAGGCGATAGTTGTCAGCCAGGTCCGTCCAGCCGTCGTTCACGCCGACATAGCCGCACGAACATTCCGTAAACGGGATGCTGGCGCCGATCACGAGCCGCGTATTGCCCTTGTAGGCCGCGAGAAAGGTGTGTCCTCGTATCTGCAGCACCTCTCCGTTGTTATGCCACCCGCCAATCTCGAGGTGCGGCGCACACAGGACGTACAGCCGCAGCTTCGGCAACAACGCCGCCGGCGCCTCGAGACGGGTACGCACCAGCAGACAGTTCTGGTGCGGGTCGCCCAGGACGGTCTTGTGGATGCTGTAACGACCCTCCTTTTCTCGGTTGAGCACGTCAAAGCCGAGAGCCGCCTCTGTAATGCAGGCAATCTCCTCGACAAAATGCCTGCGCTCGTCGTGGAAAAACGTTTCACCGTCCGTGATCAAGAATTGCAGGTCACGGATCTGTGGTGAGTCGATGGTCGGGTAGTAGACTTCAGTGATGCACCCGTCATCGAGCGTGTACCAGACGCGGCTGGATGTGGAATAGGCGGTTCCCACCGCGACTTTGGCGCCGCGGGTCCACTGCGGCTCGATACCTGGGCCGCCGGGCGCGAGACCCGAAGAACTGGGGCGCGTCATGCTTGCTCCCTCCACACATTGCTGAGTGCCTCTGCGCGGTGGTCAGCGCACGGCTCCAGGCGATCACCTGATCTAGCATCGTGTGCCCGTCCCGCTCCTTCCGCGAGGCGGGCACGCACGTCGAGAAGTGCGCGAAATCTGTGACCAGCGAGAGCAGCACCTATGCGCGGACGTCGGCGACCAGGAGCTCGCCTATGACGAGCCGGAGCTGCACCATCACACGGGCGCCGTCCGCACCGCCGTAACGCACGCATCCTGCCGCGGTGGCGTTCCACTCGGGATACAGAGAGTCGATGGCGTTCTTGAGCGCGCCCGAGGGGCCGTGAGTGGACCCCGGTGTGACGACCACGCAGGTCGAGCGCCTCGATCGTCGCCCATTGCGTCATGTGCGGCTGCGTATCCTGGTCCCTCAAGGGTGGCAGGGGCTCGTCGAGCAACGGGAGCGCGTACGCCTCGATGTCGACGAGCGCGAACTCAGCATCGGTACGCTGCCGTGCGACCTCGAGCATCCAGCGCGCGACCTGCTCCCCGTTGCGCCCCGGGCGCGTCCTTCCCATGATTCCCATCCTGATCATGCTCCCTCCATGTGTTGGTTCGTGGTATGCCGCCCCCTGCGACGGTGTCGGCAGAGGGGGAGCGCAGCCAGTAGCTTCACGGGCGCCCGTTCCCCGCGACGGCGTCAGCGGAGGGGGCACAGGTTAATGTGCCCCCTTCCGTTGGTCCCAGCGCCACGGGGTGCGACCATGTCGGTACTTTCCTCCATCCATGCTTCATCCGCTGCGGATGAGCCTGCTGCGTCACGATCGCACCACGGTGCCCGTGGTGTCCGTCGTCACTGACCCCTTTGGCCAGGCCGCGTCCAGGGAGAAGGCCCCGGCACCGTCGGCGAACAGCCTCAAGAGTCGCCCATGATCGCCAGGTTCTGCAGCACTGCAACCATCTGCTGCTGACCCTGGGCCGGGTCGCCTGGTACAGAGGGACTGCCTCCCTGGGCCATCTGCCTCACCCTGGGCTGGGACCGGCACGACAGCGTCGCTCCCAGCGGTAGAGCCCGGATGCTGGACCGACAGAATGCAGGTTCCATGCCAATGCTCCACCCGACCTGGTACCCGCCCGCCCTAGTGGGCAACCTCCCGCCTCGGCAGCACCCCGTGACGTGCTCTGCGGGGGGCGGCGGCGCGGCCCGCACCGGCAGACCGTGTCGGCATAGCGACAGTGCCGACATACCGGCATGGCAGAGGGTGCGCACGGCCGCGTGACGCCCCCGACAGGTCTCTCCGGACCTGCACGCACGCACGGGCCTCATAGTTGGCACGGCAGTTGCAGTGGAGCCGTCCCGCGGTGCGATGGCCTAGGTTGGACCACCGTTGGGGTGACCGCTCCAACGGTGCAGGCGCCCATCCAACGTCCGCACAGGAGAGGACAAGGGCCAGACCTCCCTCATCAACAGGCGCAGGGGCAGCGCGCCGTGACTGCGGGATCGGCGACGCTGGTCTGGGAGCCGCCACCGCACGGCCGGTGATCCCGGGAGCCGAGGCCATGGCGGCGCTGTCGCCTTCCGCCAACTGTCCATGCAGGAGACGCTCCCATGCGCACGATAAGGTCCTCGGGGGCGACTGGACCCGCACCGATGTGGAGTGGACTACAGGCGCAGAGCCAGGAGCAAGAAGGAGATGCTATGCAATGGAGACAATGGTTCGTACGCCGGATAGGGGTGCTGCTCAGTATGGTGGTCGTGCTCGCCGGGTGCACGTATGACGCCGCGATACAGCGGCTGTCCCCTGCAGAGCAAGCCGAGTTTGTGCGCTATCGGCACATCTTGACCGCAAGCCAAGTCCACACGTACGTCGCACAGCCCACCGCCGCGGGCCGCACTGCCTACCTCCAGCAGTTGGGACTGGTGCAGCGCTTCCAGGCGCTTGATCCCCTGGACCAGGAAGCCATCCAGAGTGGCGTTCCCAGGGTCGGGATGAGCGCGGACGCACTCCTGTTCCTCTGGGGGGAACCCTACTACACGGCGGGTGATGCCCGCCGGTACGCGCACTGGTACTACCTGGGCTCGTCCGTCATCCGGAGTTCCTCGGGGTATCATCCGTGGGATTTTAATAATCGCGTGGATGTCTATCTCGTTGGGGGCAAGATTGTGGGGTGGGTGGATGTGCCCACGAGTCGCTTCGCGATGAACGACGGTGCGAGCGGCAACTAGGGGGCTGGCAGGTTTTGTCAAGTTGCTGAGGCTGAGACGCGGGATCATCATCCACCACAAACACGACGGCATCTGCCTCACTCATCCCCGACCCTCCGCACCCGTCGGCAGGGTAAAGAGAAAGGTGGCGCCGTGATCGGCGTTGGGGATGGCCCACAGCTGGCCGCCATGCGCCTCCACGATGGCGCGGCTAATCCGCAACCCCATGCCCATGCCGCCCGGCTTGGTGGAAAAGAACGGCTCGAACATCTTCTCGACCTCCTCAGCGCGCAGCCCGATGCCGGTGTCTTGCACGCTGACCAGCACACCGCCCAGCGCATGCCGTTGCGTCTGGACGAGCAGGTCACGCGGGCGGTTCTCCACGGCACGCATCGCCTCCATACTGTTGCGCACGAGATTCAGCAGGACTTGCTGTACCTGGACCCGATCGCCCAGCACGGGCGGGACATCGTCGCCGAAGACGGTGTGCACGGTGATGTGCTGCCGGCGGGCCTCCGCCTGCACGAGCATGAGGACCTCCTCGATCGTCTCATGGATGGGCAGGGGGGTCAGCGCGGCTGGCGCTCGCTGGACGAGGCTGCGGATACGCGTCATCACCTCGCTGGCGCGACAGCCCTCGCGCACGACCCGCTGCACGGCGGCGCGGGCCTCGTCCAAGTCCGGATGATCACGCTGCAACCACCGTAGGCAGGCAGCGCCGTTGGTGACGACCGCGGTGAGCGGCTGATTGATTTCATGGGCGATCGAGGCCGTCAGCTCGCCCAGCGTCACCACCCGCGCGATGTGGGCCAGCTCCATCTGCGCCTGGTGCAGCGCATCTTCGGCGCGCTTGCGCTCGATGAACTGGCCGATCTGGCTGCCGATGGATGCCATCGTATGGAGCAGGTCCTGGTCAGGTTGCCTGATCTTCTGGCTGAAGAACTCCATGACTCCCAGGACATCGTCGCCGAGCAGGATGGGAAAGCCGCAGGCCGTGCGCGGCCCTTCGCATGCGGCGATGGGCGCGCGGAGGAACTGCGCGTCCTGCCCGACATCGGGAATGAAGACGGGTGCCCGGCTGGCCCAGACGCGGCCTGGCAGCCCACATCCGGGGGGGAACGTGCTGGCGCGGCTCGTGGCCGCAAAGTGCGGGGCCGCGACGGCGGCTCTCTGCCACAGCTCGACGCAGCGCAGCACCCCCACCTGGCGGTCGAGGCTCCACAGTGTGCCCAGGTCCCATTCCAGGCACTCGCACACGGCCCGCAGGATGTGTGGCGTGGCTTCTGGGAGCGTCGCCGCCCCCGCCAGGATCTGGGTGATGGTGTATTGCGCCACGAGACGTTGCTCGGCCCGCTTGCGCTCGGTGATGTCTTGCACCATACCAAACATGCGGCGGGGCCGCCCCGACTCGTCCCGCCTGACATCGCCCTGACTGTGGACGATCCGCACCTCGCCAGTGGGCCGGACCACGCGGTACTCGACATCGTAGCGCCGGCCACCCCGCAGCGCCTCCGCCACTGCCTGGATCATGCGCTGCTGATCTTCGGGGTGGATCAGGGCCGACAATTGCGCTAGGCCGAGGATCTGGGCTTGCGGCTGCAGTCCAAAGATGCGATAGGTTTCGTCCGACCAGGTGAGGCGATCCGTCTCGGGGTCGTGCTCCCAGTAGCCGACGTGCGCAAGGTGCTGGGCCTCTTCGAGTTTGCGCTCGCTGTCACGCACGGTGCGCACCATCAAGAGACTGGTCAGGGCGTCTTCCAGCCGGCGGCCGATCTCCTGGAAGAGCCGCTCCTCCTGCGGCGTCCAGACGCGCGGGTACGCGCACTGGCTGAGGCCAAACATGTATGGCTGATCGCCCTTCGGGTACAGGGCCATGGCAATCCAGGACTGGATGCCGAGGCGCAGCGCCTCGGCCGGCAGCGGATGGGGCGCGCCCGGCCCGAAGCGTACGGGACCGTTCGCCGCCCGCACGGTGCGGAGGACGTCGGCCATCTCCGCGTCCACGGGCAGGTCGAGGTCCACGCTGACGAGGCCGGGAAATTCCGGGCGCGTCCGGTACATCTTCGCCCCGTGCCAGCGGGCCTCCGGGTCGCACGGATAGACCAGCCAGGCGCGATCACCCTGCAACACCGTCAGCACCGCATCGAGCACATCGCTCATCATCTGCTCGAGGTCGTTTGTCCCCTGGATGGCCCGGTTCACCTGATCCATGGCCTCCAAGAACCCGAGATGCGCCTGGCGCTCCTCCTCGGCGCGCTGGCGCTCGATCGCGATGCTCGTGAGAGCGGTGAGCTGTTCAATGATCGTGTGCTGCTGGGGCGTCGGACTGCCCGGTACACGGGCGTAGATCGCGAAGGTGCCCAGGACCCGACCATCCGAGGCGAGGACCGGTGTCGACCAACACGCGCGGAGCCCGTGTGGTAAGGCCAATTCGCGATACTCGGCCCACAGGGGATCATGGGCGATATCGGCCACCATGATGGGGGTTTTGCGGTACGCGGCCGTGCCGCACGATCCCGCGGCAGGACCGATGCAGCCACCGTCGATCGCGTCGGTATAGCTCTTGGGCAGGTTCGGCGCGGCGCCGTGCCACAGGCGCTGGCCATCGGGATCCAACAAGAGAATCGACGCGAGAGCACCTTCGGAGAGCTCTTCGACAAGCCGGCACACGGCATTGAGGATCATCGAGAGGGCATCGCCTGTGGCGATCATCTCGAGCAGCCGTTTCTCGCCTGCCAGCAAGGCCTCGGCGCGCTTGCGCTCGGTCAAGTCGAGCACGAACGCGACGCCCTCGTCCTGCCGGCCCTCGAACACGGCGACGCCGACCAGGACTGGCACGCGACGGCCGTCTTTGCGGACGTATTCCTTCTCGTAGGACGCACAGCGCCCGGTGGCGGCCAGCTCTGCCAACGCCTGTTCGGTGGCCGCGCGCCATGTGTCGGGCGTGATCTCCCGCCAACTCATGTGACCTGCCACGAACTCCTCGCGGCTGTATCCCACCAGGCGGAAAAAGGCGTCGTTGGCCTCCAGAATCTGACCGTCGCGATGCCAGAGGCAGATCCCGATGATGTTGGCGTCGACCAGACGCCGGATCTTGGCCTCGCGTTCTTTGAGCTCACCGTACAGACGGGCATTCTCCAAGGAGATCGCGGCCTGGGACGCCAGCAGCGTCAGCACCGCGATCCGGGGCGGCGTGAAGACGTGGGGGGTGAGATGGTTTTCGAGGTAGAGCACCCCGATGAGTTTGGCCTGATTGATCAACGGTATACAGAGCAGGGAACGGACGTGATGCTGCCGGAGGTACGGATCCGCCGAAAAGGGGTGCGGCACGGAGGCATCGCCGAGCATCACGTGCTCGTGCGTGTGCACTACATAGTGGACGATCGACTCCGGCAGCGCAGCCGTAGCTACGGACGCGCCGCGCAGACGCACAATGACCGTGTCGCCACTGGTCGTGGCTTCTGCCTCGATCCGCTGCTCCGCCCCCTGCGGCAGCAGCAACAGACCGCGCTCAGCGCCGGCGTGCTCAATGGCGGTACGCATCAGCGTGTCGAGCAGTTGCTCGAAGACGATCTCGCCCGACACGGCTTGCGAGACTTTGAGGACGGTCGCGAGATCCAGCGATGCGACCGGGGCCTCGATCGTGCTCGTCGGACCGGGGAAGGGCCCGTCGTGTCGGAGGTGCGGATAGAGGGTATCAAGTTGCCGTACCTTGCCATCGGCACCCCAACTGAGGTAGCCGTGTCGGGCATTTCGGAGATAGAGCTGCGCGATCTGCTCGAAGCCCCGCGCCGTGTAGAAACGCGCTGCCAGTTCATAGGCGAGCGCCTCGTTGTGGACGAAGCCGTTGGCGCGCGCCGAGCGGATGGCCTGTTCGTACAGACGCTCAGCGTCGAGCTCACGTCCTTGTATGCGTGCGATCTCCGCGCCGACCAACGCGGCACGGTTCTCGAAATTCTCCGGGCAATGCTCCGCCCATAGTGCGAGCTGTCTGTGGTGGGCGGCCAGAGCCGCGCAATGCTGCGTTCTTTGGTCTGGAAATGCGGCATCCCAGGATGCCGCGTGGGAAAGAGCGCCATAGAAGCAAAGCTCTGCCGCTTCGAATTGTGATGGTGATGTCCAAAGCTGGCATTGCGCGGTCAACGAGGCATCGACGGCGCAAGCATAGTCTCCCGCAAAAAAGCGAGCCTGCAGTTTTCGGACCCAATACCAACACGCAAGTTCCGCCAAGGCAGGGTTACTTGCTAGATAGCGCTCGAACCGAAGCTCATCGAATTGATCATCATTGAAGGATCCAAATTCTGGAGTCAGGCCGCGAAGGGTCCGGATAAGGGCGAGCTGCGCTTTGATGTGGTCGACGACAAGACCGAACCGAACCTTTTGTGCAAACTGGAGACCATGCCCGGCTTCACGTTGCACCTCAACCAACTGATCTCCTGCTGCTAACAGGTTTTTGATCAGGTGGTCGCAGCAATAACCCGCAAAGGTCACGTCACCGATGTCGTTTGCGGCATCGAAGGCACGGCGCACCAGATCGCGGCCGGCCCGGACATGTCTCGTCCATGGCAGGACGATATCTCCGAAGGACATATAGGTTCGAGCCTGAAAACGCTTCAGTCCGCGTTTTTCGACCAGGTCATAGCCGAGCTGACCAAAGCGAAATCCGTCCTTGTAGTTGCTGAAGCGCGGCCCGGCTATGATGGCAAACCACACATAGGCGAAGCACGACCCGTCGCTGTTGCCATGCTCGAGGCTGAGGTTCACCATGCGGCAAATAACGAGCGACGACAAGTTCTCGTCGCAAAACAATGCCGGCGTCACAGCCTCGCCTAGGACATCGAGAGCGTCGAGGACGTCCGGGTTGGTCATCAACGGCAAGTCAATGAGGTCCTCAATCTGCCGGCTTCCAACCTGGGACCAGATGCGATCGTATTCGCGCTGCACCTCATCGCTGCTCGGATGCGGCGACCAACCAGTGCCGCCGTGGCGGAGGTATTCAAGGCATACCTCCACGGCGCGGTTGCTCCGATCTAAGGTCGTGTACAGCGTGAGGCGCAAACGTGTGACGACAGCGATGTGGTGCGCGCTTCGAGCTCGTTGCGATAGCATCGAGAGCCGATGTTCGGCCGCCACCATATCTGCGGTCAGCAATTCGCACTCGGCCATCAGATATTCGAGAGAAAAGATGAGCTCGTATTGATGGTCCCAGCTCTCTTCCGTTAACAACGCCCGGCCAGCCGCAAGGTACGAAAGCGCCGAGGTGTACGCTGTCGAGATCTTCGCCCGCCTGCCGGCAATGAGATTCAATGCGGCGAGATGCTGACGTTCCTCGGCTGCCGTCATGAGGTGAGACCCACGATTAAGCTGATTGACGATTTCGAAGATCGCCTCCTCTCGTTTCTCCGGCGAGATGGATGCTGCGAGCAACCTTCCTATGCGGAGATGGGCCTCGGCGCGCACGTTTTCTGGGATCAAGGAGTACGCTGCCTCCTGGACCCGGTCATGCAGAAATCTATAGGCACCTTCCGCATGGAGAACGAGCCCAGCTTCGACTGCTTCCCACAGGTCACTGTGTATTGCATCTTCTGCATCCTCATACACCATCGTGAGGAGTGCGAAGTCCGCGCTGTTGCCGAGGCAGGCAAGTTGCTGCAATGCTTTCTGGGTTTTGAGCGGCAGACGGCTGAGCTTCCCGACCATGAGGTCCACCACGTTATCGGTGTACCCCTTGGCATGAATCCGTTTGAGGTCCCATGACCATCCCCCTCGGCGATGATCGAAGGTGAGTAACCCCTCTTCCGCAAGCGAGGACAGGAACTGAAGGGCAAAGAATGGATTACCCGCCGTCTTTTCGTGCAGCAGGCGCGCCAGCGAGGCGGTGCGCTCCGGCTCGCAGCGAAGAGCATCCCCAAGCAACTGTTCCAGGTCTTCACGGGCCAGCGGCGCCAGGACGAGCTCCTGCACTGCCGCTCCAGCTTTGCGCATCACTGCGAGCTTGCGCATCAGCGGATGGGTGGAATCGACTTCGTTGTCTCGATACGCACCAATCAACATCAGATGCCGCACATCCGGCTGCGTCAGCAGGTCCTCGAGCACATCGAGTGTTGCCACATCAAGCCATTGCAAGTCGTCGACGAAGAGAGCAAGCGGATGCTCCGGTCGTGCGAAGACGCTGAGGAATCGCCGGAAGACCAGCTGGAAGCGGCGCTGCGCGTCCTGTGGCGGAAGTTCCGGCACCGGCGGCTGTTCGCCAATGATGAGCTTCAGGTCGGGAACCAGGTCGGTCATGAGCCGCCCGTTTGGCCCCAGCGCTTCCCGGAGGGCGTTGCGCCAGCCCCCCAACTCGTCATCACCCTTCCCCAGAAGCCCTCGGATCAGGCTCTGAAACGCCTGCGCCAGGGTTGCATACGGGATGTCGCGCTTATACTGATCGAACTTGCCGGAGGCGCAGAGCCCGCGCGGTGCCACCAGCACCTTGTGCAGTTCATTGACGACCGAGGACTTGCCGATGCCGGCATAGCCGGAGACCAGCACCAGCTCCGGCGCGCCGCTTGTGACGATGCGCTCAAAGGCGGCGAGCAAGGTCTCGACCTCGTGCGCCCGCCCGTAGAGCTTCTCGGGCATCAGCAGCCGGTCGGGCGTGTCCTGTTGGCCCAGGGGGAAGTCGTCGATGGCACCCCGGGCTTCCCATACGGCCAGGCAGCGTCGCAGATCGCGCTCGACGCCGCCCGCGGTCTGGTACCGCTCCTCGGCCGTCTTGGCCAGCAGCCTCATGATGAGGGCCGATACAGGCGCTGGTACATTGTGCACCCGCTCGCGTGGCGGCACCGGCTGTCTGGCGATATGGCAATGCACCCACTCCATGGGCTCGGCCGCTGTGAACGGCAGGGCGCCCGTGAGCAGCTGGTAGAGCGTGACGCCGAGCGCGTAGAGGTCGCTGCGGGCATCGATCGCGCGGTTCATGCGGCCGGTCTGTTCTGGGGCCATGTAGGCGAGTGTCCCCGCGATGCTCTCGGGCGGTTCGGGGGACTGGCGCTCGCGGGGCAGCCGCGAGGCGATGCCAAAGCCCATGAGCCAGACCTGGCTCGTCGCCCAGTTGACCAGGACATGGGTAGGCTTGAGGTCCTTGTGGATCAGGCCCCGCCCGTGGAGGTGGCGGAGCGCCGCCGACAGGCCGACGGCCAGGCGTAAAAACTGGGGCAAGGCCATCGGGCTTCCCAGCCGTCGATCGAGGGGCTCGCCGCCAGGGTCGGTGAGTACAAGCATCGCCCGCCCGTTGTGGAGTGTGCGTGCGAGAGGCCGTACGGCCCACACGGGATCGAGCTCGGCCCTTAAGAAGTATTCGTGCTCCATTCTCCTGAGGCTTCCCAGTGTGGGGCGTCCCGAGACAGGGGTCACCGCGAGAATAGACGGGGGACTCGCGTCGGTGTCGCGCCGGTGCTGGCCCCGATACAGGAGGAACTCCTCATCCTGACGCAGCGTCTCGAGCACGTATTCTGCAAGCTCCATCACACTG
>Ga0081539_10006701_pt1 | contig 10861 bp, 7 predicted proteins | sample TabmetS4T2R2_FD_71023 | JGI IMG/M metagenome (GOLD analysis project Ga0081539, IMG submission 71023) | Tabebuia heterophylla rhizosphere microbial communities from the University of Puerto Rico - S4T2R2 | ecosystem: Host-associated > Plants > Roots > Rhizosphere ... | reverse complement strand
CGCCGCTGCACCGGTCGGTCGGCGGATCGACAATCCCGCAGTTCCCGTCGCAGGGACGCTGGAAGCTGACGAGGCGGTAGGCGCCGGGATCGAGGCGAAGCGTCGTCTCGGGCGTCTTCGTGCCTTTCAGCCGCACCTGCGCCACGGTCTCCTCACAGCACAGCCCAAGGTGCCCACCGCAGCGAGGGTCGACCGCGTCGTCACGTGCCGGTTATACGCCGCAGCCGGGCCGATCCGGCACGCCGAAGGCCTCGAGCAAAAAGACTGTTACCTGGTCGCGGCCTCGTCGATTAGCGGCGGCGCGGTCGCGCGGGCCACCAGTCGCGGTTGCCCTTCGCCGTGAGGCGCGAGTCAACGCCGAAGAAGTACGCGAGCGGCCCGACCAGGACCAGCGCCCAGAACGCGACCGGCGGCACGTACTCCAGCGGCGTGTAGTCCGCGACCACCCGCCACAGCGTGCGGCCCAGCGCCATCCCGAGCGGGATGCCGAACAGCAGCCCGACCGCCGCCAGGACGCTCGCCTGGGTGACGACGACGCCGCGGGCCTGCCAGCGGGTCATCCCCAGCGCGCGCAGCACCGCGACGTCGTGGCGGCGCCGGCGCACCGCCGTCGCCAGCGCGTGCCCCACCGCGCCCACCGCGAGCAGGACGAGGAAGGCACCGAGCGCCTCCGGCAGCGTGCGCACCTGCCGGATCTCGGCGAGCTGGTCGGGTGGATCCGGCGGGGCGAACTGCGCCGGGGGCAGCCCGCGCCGGCTCAGCTCGCGCTCGATCGCCGCCGTCACGGTGCGGGCGTCGGCGCCCGGGGCGAGCGCGACGTGCCCCACGTGACCCTTGAAGTCGTCGGGTGCGAACCGCGCGTCGTACCCGGCGCGGGTGAGCCACCCGCCGGTCGCGTACCCGTTGTGCCAGGTGACCGGGACGAAGCCGATGCCCGTGACGAGCAGCGGCGGCGCCGTCCGCGACCCGGTCAGCGCGACCCGGTCGCCGACGCCGACGTGGAGCTCGGCGGCGGAGTCAGGCGCCAGCGCCACCTCGTCCGGGGCGGCCGGCAGCCGGCCCTCGGCGAGCACCACGTCGAGGGGGCGGCCGACGGGGTCGTAGCTGTGCAGCGAGACCGGCCGCCCGCCGCCGGGCGCCTCGGCGACGGCGAACCGGGTGTCGTTGACGCCGGCCACGCCGCTGACGCCGGCCACCGCGGTGAGCACCGCCGCGGACGGGAAGTAGTCCTGCCCTTGCTCCCCGACGAACGTCTCGAGCTGGTGGGTCTGGCCGAATCGGCGCGGGTTGTCCGCCGCGTCGGCGACCGCGCCGGCGAAGGTCAGCGCGCCGATGACGCCCAGCACGCCGACGACGGCGCCGAGGAGCGCGGGGCGCACCGGGACCGCCGTCCGGCCGCGCCCGCTCTCCAGCGCGAACCTCACCCCGACGACGACCGGCACCGCCGCACCCGTGCGGCTCACCGCCGTGGCGACGGCGGAGGGGCGACCGGACTGGCCCAGGCGGCCGGCGGAGACGGTGGCCCAGGCGGCGACGGCCGCGCCGGCGAGGACCAGCAGCGGGACGGCGACCAGCCCGCCGAGGTGCACCAGCGGGTCGAACCGGACGCCGGGGTAGGGCTCGAGGGCCGCGGCGCTGCCGATCGGGAACCAGCGCGAGGCGGCGACGGCCACCAGGACGCCGAGCGTGCCGCCGACCAGGGCGGCCAGCAGGGGCCCGGCCGCGGCCGCCCGCACCACCTGCCGCGGCGTCATCCCGAGCGCCTGCAGCACCTGGAGGTCGGCGACGCCGGCCCCGGTGTACCGGGCGATCGCCTGACCGACGAGCAGGAGCGCCGCGAGCAGCGCCGCGCCGGCGAAGGCGAGCAGGCAGCGCGCCTCGAACGCGACGACGTGCTGCTGGTGGCGGGCCTGCTCGTGCAGGTTCCAGACGTCGACGGTCCGGCCGGCGAGCCGGTTCAGGCGGTCCTGGAACGCCGGGAGCCCCGCCTCCCCGTCGCGCAGGCGCGCCAAGGCGTTCGCGTCCGCCGCCATCGTCTCCCGCGGGTACCGCTCGGCGACCGCCGCCGACGGGCTGATGCCGCCCGACTCGTCGGGCCGGTCGTACAGCCACGGCGAGACGCCCACGCCGACGATCCGGAACCTCAGCTCGGGACCTTCTCCCGTCGTCGGCTCCGGCTCGCCGCGCTCGACGGCCTCGATCTGGGCCAGGCTGGGGAGGCGCGCCGTGACCGTGTCGCCGATGCCCAGCCCGTATCTCGCCACGAAGCGCCGGGACACCACGGCCTCGTCGATGCGGGACGGATCCGGGACGCGGCCCGCCATGACGGGCCGCTCGACGGTGTGCATGAGGTTGCGGTCGCACGGCAGGATTACCCCGTACCCGCCGGGCAGCCCGACGAGCCAGAGCACCCCGCAGAACCGCGCCACATCCTCGACCTCCGGGAACGCGGCCACCGCGGCCCAGTCGAAGCCGCGCTCGTTCGCCAGGACCACCGCCGTCGCGGGGCGCGTGTCGTCGGCCCACAGCCGGGACAGGGCGCTCTCGCCGCGGCGGGCCCCCGCGACGGCGGTCAGGACGGTGCCGGCGGAGACCGCGACGAGCAACGCGAGCACGACCAGCGAGCGCCGACGGCGGCGAAGGTCGACGCGGAGCCAGGCTCCCGTGACACTCGCGACGGCCATGGCTACTCGGCCCTCAGGACGTGGCCGACGCGCAGCCGGGCGGCCAGGTGGCCCGGCCACGCGGCGAGCGCGTTCGCCGCCAGCAGGGCGAGCGGACCGACCAGCAGCAGCGCCCACAGGGCGAGCGGCGGTACGTAGTACACCGGCGTGTAGTCCGCGACGACGCGCCACAGCGTGCGACCCAGCGCCAGCCCGAGGGGGACGCCGAAGGCCAGCCCGACGGCGGCGAGCACGCTCGCCTGGGTGACGACGACGCCGCGGGACTGCCAGCGCGTCATCCCCAGCGCGCGCAGCACCGCCACGTCGTGGCGGCGCCGCCGCACCGCCGTCGACAGCGCGTGGCCCACGGCGCCCAGCGCGAGCAGCACGAGGAAGGCCCCGAGAGCGATCGGCAGTACCCGCACCGCGCGCAGCTGCGTGATCGCCGAGGGTGGCGCCGGGCGCTGCAACGGGAACTCCGCCCCGTCCAGCAGCGTGGCGATCCGCCGCGCCAGCCGGGGTTGCACCACGTCGACGTCGGCTCCGGGGCGCAGGGTGATCTGCGCCCCGTGGAACTTGAAGCCCGTGAACAGCGACTCGTAGCCCGCGCGTGTGAGCAGGCCGCCGCCGTCGTAGTCGTTGTGCGGGCCCTGCGGTACGAAGCCGAGCCCGACGACGGTGAGCCGCCGAGCCTCGCGCGAGGCCTCGAACTCGACCCGGCTGCCGATCCCGGCGTGGAGGGCCGTCGCGGAGTCCGGGGCGAGGACGACCTCGTCCGCCGACGCGGGCAGCCGGCCGGCGGTGAGCACCACCCGCAGCGGCTCGCCGACGGGGTCGAGGCTGTAGAGGCTGACCGTCGTGCTCCCGGTGCCGGCGTGCGCGACGCCCAGCCTCGCGTCGTTGACGCCCGCCACGCCGGGGTCCTTCGCGAGCTCCTCGAACACCTGCCGGGCGGGCAGGAAGTCCTGGTCGTTGAGCCCGGTGAACGTCTCCAGCTGCCAGGTCTGGCCGAACCGTTCCAGGTGGGTCGCGGCGTCGCCCACGCCGCTGGAGAAGGTGAACGCGGCGAGGATCCCCAGGACGCCGGCCACCGCGCCGAACAGGGCCGGCCGCACCGGCACCGCCGTCCGCCCGCGCCCGGACTCCAGGGCGAATCGCGTCCCGACGACGACCGGCACCGGCAGCCCGGCGCGGGCGGTCGCCGTGGCGATCGACGACCGGCGACCCGCGTCCGGCACCCGCTGTGACCGCAGGGCGAGCCACGCCGCCGCCGCGGAGCCGACGGCCACGACGAGCGGTACCAGCAGCCAGCCGCTGCCGAGCACCACCCGGTCGAGCAGGATCCCCGGCTCCGGCTCCTCGCCCGCCGCGGTGCCGATCGGGAACCACCCCGACGCCACGCCCGCCGCCACCACGCCGAGGGTGGTGCCCGCGATCGCCGCGAGGAACGGGCCGGCGGCGGCCGCGAGCATGGACTGGCGGCGCGTCATGCCGAGCGCCTGCAGCACCTGGAGGTCCGCCACGCTCGTGGCGGCGTACCGGGACACCGCCTGGCCCACCAGGAGCAGTGCCGCGACGAGCGCCGCGGCGCCGAAGGCCAGCAGGCTCCGGGCCTGGAAGACGAACGAGCGTTGGGATGCGGCCATCAGCCGGAGGATGTTCCAGACGTCGATGTCCCGGCGTCCGGTGACCTGGGCCAGGTGCTCCTCGAAGGCCGGCAGCGCGCCCTCGCCGCCCCGGAGCCGGACCAGGGCGTTGACGTAGTGGTTCTGGGGGTCGAAGAGGTTGGCGTGGTACCGGACGAACACGCCGGGCGAGACCTGGAGACCGACCCCGTCGCCGCCGCTGAGGCCGGCGCTGAACCAGACCGAACGGATCACGCCGACGATGCGCAGCGTGATCCGGAGCCCCCGCGGCGGCCCCGGGTCCCCGGTGGCGGCGGCCTTGACCTGCTCCGGCGTGAAGAGCACCAGCGTGAGCGAGTCGCCGACGCCCTTGCCGTAGTGCTCGACGAACCCGGGGGACACGACGGCCTCGTCCGCCCGGGACCGGTCGTACATCCGGCCCTCGAAGAGGACGGGTCGCTCGATGGAGCGCATCCCCTCGCCGTCGGCGGGGACGAAACCGACGTGCTGCGCGTCGATCCCCTCGATGACGGGGTCCATGCCGAGGGTGAACCGGGTCAGCGTCTCGACCTCGGGGATGGCCCGCACCTTCTCCCAGTCGAACCCCGGCTGGTTGGGCAGCACCGCCGCGGTCGCGGGCAGCGTCCGCTCCGCCAGCCGCGGCAGGGCGCTCTCGCCGCGGCGGGCGCCGGCGACGGCCGTGAGGACGGTGCCGGCCGCGACCGCGATGAGCAGCGCGAGGACGGCCAGGGAGCGAGAGCGGCGGCGCAGGTCGATGCGGAGCCAGGCGCCGACAGCGCTCATGGCGAGGCGGGGGCGGAGCCGGGCAGGACGCCGTCGCTCACCACCAGGCCGTCGCGCATGCGCACCTGGCGGTCGGCGCCGGCCGCGACCTCGGGCGAGTGGGTGACCATGATGATCGTCTGCCCGTCGTCGTGCAGCCGCCGGAACAGCTCCAGCACCTCGAGGCCGCCCTCGGTGTCCAGGGCGCCGGTGGGCTCGTCGGCCAGCAGCAGCGTGGGCTCGTTGACCAGCGCGCGGGCGATCGCCAGCCGCTGGCGCTGCCCGCCGGACAGGACGGCCGGCACCTGCTGCGCCCGGTCGCCGAGGCCGAGCAGGTCGAGCAGGTCGCGGGCCCGCGATTCGGCCGCGCGGCGGCGCATCCCGCCGAGGACGCCGGGCAGCACGAGGTTGTCCAGCGCGCTGACGCCGTCCAGCAGGTTGAAGAACTGGAACACGATCCCGACGTGGTGACGGCGGAAGCGCGCCAGCCAGTCCTCGTCCTGCCCGTCGACCCGCTGGCCGGCGACCTCGATCGAGCCCTCGTCGACCCGGTCCAGCCCGGCGACGGCGTTGAGCAGGGTGGACTTGCCGCAGCCCGAGGGGCCGACGACGGCGATGAACTCGGCCGGGGCGACGTCCAGGTCCACCCCCCGCAGCGCGCGGACCGGCGCCAGCTCGGCGGCGAACGTGCGCCGGGCGCCCCGGATCCGGACCGTGGGAGCGGGCCCTCCGGCGCCCGGAGCGGCCGGATCGGGCCCAGTCTCTGGCATCCCGGCCATTCCGGCCGTCCCGGCCGTCCCGGTCATTCTGTCCTCCGGCATCTCGAGCGTTTCCGGTGTACCGGTCATCGCAGAGCCTCCGCCTCAGGGGTCACGGCGGGTGCCTCCGCCGGTGTGGTCGACGTCCCGGTCGACATCCGGTAGGCCACGATCGGAGTGGCCCGGCCCTTCACCTCCTGCGGCCCGAGCGGCTCCCAGGACCACTCCGCCGCGCCCTCGGCGTCCGTGCCGTCCCTGCCGTCCGCCGTGCTCGCGTCGAGCGTCGCCTGGCTGACCACGGTGGTGCCCGCGGGCCGGGCCAGGTCCTGCAGCCGCTGGGCCAGGTTCACGACGTCGCCGACCAGGGTGTACTCCAGCCGCTCCACGCTGCCGAGCAGGGCGGCGGCGACCTCGCCGGTGGACAGCCCGATGCCCAGCCCGAACGGCGCCAGCCCGCGCTCGGCCCAGGCGGCGTCGAGCTCGCGCTGCCGCGCGTGCATGTCCAGCGCCGCGCGGATCGCCCGCCGCGCGTGGTCCGGCTGCGGATCCGGCGCTCCGAACACGGCCATCACCGCATCTCCGACGTACTGCATGACGGTTCCGTCCTGGCTCAGGATCGCAGCGTTCATCGCCTGGCGGTGGGAGTTCAGCTGATCCGCCAGGGCCGCCGGGTCCGAGCGCTCGGCGATCGCCGAGTACCCGCGGACGTCGGACATCAGCACGGTGACCGTCAGCCGCTCGGTGCGTCCGGCGGCCTCGCGGTCCGTGCGCAGCTTGTCGGCCAGGCCGCCGGGCAGCAGCCGGGACAGCGTCTCGCCCTGCTCCTCCCGGGTCGTGATCGCGGTGTGCAGCATCCGGAGCCTGCGCAGCGCGTCCTCCTGCCCGGCGCTGGCGCCGCGGGCGAGCGTGAGGAAGAGGTGCTCGATCGCACCGTTGACCGCCTCGGGCGGCTCGCCGCGGGTGGTGGCGATCGCCTTGACCGGCCGCCCCTCGGCGACCTGGCGGAGCAGGTCCTCGTCGTCCGCGCCGAGGGTGCCCTCGGGCCGCGCCGGCGACATGAGGGCCTGGACGATCTCCGGGTCCAGCATGGACCCGCCGGTCGCGACCTCCCGGATCGCCCGGCCCAGCCGGTCGGAGTCGCCCACCCGGTCCTTGAGCAGGTAGGCGTACCCGGCGGCGCCCTCGGCGAGCAGGCCGACCGCGTACTCCGGGCTGTCGTACTGGCTGAGGACGACGACGCCCGTGCCGGGGAGCCGCTTGCGGACCTCCTTGGCGCCCTCGATCCCCTCGTCCTGGAACGTCGGCGGCATCCGGATGTCGGTCACGACGACCTGAGGGTGCAGCTCCTGAGCGCGGGCGACGAGCTCGTCGTAGTCACCGGCCACCCCGACGACGTCGACGTCCCGGTCGCGGGCCAGCAGGGCGCGCACTCCCTCACGGACGATGAGGTTGTCGTCCGCCAGCAGGACGGTGATGGGCTTCACGGGTCAATTGGGCCCTGTGTCGCGCCGTCGATCAAGGGTGGCCAGGACGAGCGCTGCGGGGGTGCTGGCATCCCCGGGACCGGTCGGTTGGCGCCCTTGGGACTCCCCGCCCCGCTTTCTAGCGTCGAGATCACATCTTCCCCGCACCCGGCGGGGACAAGAATCCGGCACAAATCCGGCACGAGGAGCCAGCGATGCGAGTCGAATCCGCCGCGACGTCACTGTCGTGGATCCCGTCCGAGGCCGTGACCGGCCTGATGCGCTCGTCGTTCTCCGTCGGCCTGGCGCACTACGACACGCCGCCGGCGGCCACCCTGACCGACGTCGCCGCGCTTCCGGCCGAGAGCTTCCGGTTCGCCAACCGGATGCAGGTGTGGGCCGAGTTCGACGGCGACCGGGTGGTCGACCACGGGCAGGACGGCGGCGTCCGGATGGGCGACACCTCGGTGTGGATCGGCAAGCTGGGGATGAGCTTCGCCGCCGTCGCCATGCCCGACCTGCGGCGGGCGGAGACCGGCGACGGCTGGGTCCGCTTCACCCAGACCTGTGGCGGGCGGACCGCCGCCCCGCTGCCGCGCCGCGTCTCCGGTGCCCCCTTCGTGCGGCTCCAGTCGCCCCTGGTGTGGACCACCCTGTCGATCACGCTGTTCGCCGACGGCCGCAGCGAGCTGGACCTCGCCGGCGCGAGCGCCTTCCCCCGGCACTGGGTCTACGACGCGGCGGGCGAGCTGGTGCTGAAGGCCGGCCTCACGGACTGGGCGAGCTGGCTCGCGCAGCCGTCCTGGAACGTCACGCCGTGGGGCGACGCGGACTCGCCCGTGGTGGTGACCGTCGCCGAGACGGCCCTGGAGCGCGAGCTGTCGACCCGGCTGATGCACGGTGGCGGCAAGCCGGCCATCCGCCGGCTCGAGGCCGGCTCCGTGCTGGCCGAGCAGGGCACGCCGGGTGACTCGCTCTACCTGATCCTCGACGGCGTCGTCAGCGTGACCGTCGACGGCGAGTCCCTCGGCGACGTCGGACCCGGCACCGTGCTCGGCGAGCGGGCCGTCCTCGAGGGCGGCATGCGAACCGCCACGCTGACCGCGGTCACCCCGGTACGGGTCGCCGAGGCCGCGTCCGACGCGATCGACGTCGACGCGCTCGCCCGGCTCGCCGAGGGCCACCGGCGTGAGGAGCAGCGCGCCAGCCTGCTCGGGACGCCGCCGGGCGACCGGTGAGGCTCGTCCTGCTGGGAGTCCGCGGGTCGACGCCCGCGCCGGGCGCCGAGTTCGTCCGGTACGGCGGCCACACCAGCTGTGTCGCGGTGCTCGCCGACGGCGCCGCCGCGCCGTCGCTGGTGCTGGACGCCGGGACCGGGCTGCGGGAGCTGTCCGGCCTGCTGGACGGCCGGCCCTTCCGGGGGACGCTGGTGCTGAGCCACCTGCACTGGGACCACGTCCAGGGGCTGCCGTTCTCTCCCTCGGTGGACCACCTCGGGGCCCGGGTCGACGTCCTCGTCCCGGGCCCCTGGGATCCGGCCGGCAACGGCGTCGGCGACGGTCCGCGAGAGCTGCTGGCCAGGGGCATGTCGCCGCCGAGCTTCCCGATCGGGCCGGAGGGCCTGCAGGGGGCGTGGCGGTTCCTGCCCGCCCGGCCCGGCGTCCACCACCTCGAGACACCGGCCGGCGGGCAGCCGGCCGCCACGGTGACCGTCGCGCCCGTGGCGCACAAGGGCGGCGTCACGCTCGGCGTCCGCGTCGAGCTGGACGGCGCGACCGCGGCGTACCTGCCCGACCACACCGTGTGCGACCCGTTCGAGACGGATCCGGCCGCGGAGGCGCTGGTCCGGGGGGTCGACGTCCTGCTGCACGACGGCCAGTTCCGGCGTCGCGAGGTCGGCCTGGCCCGCGACTACGGCCATTCGACGGTCGAGGACGTCCTGCTGCTGGCGGACCGCTGCGGCGTCGGGCGGCTCGTGCTCACGCACCACGCGCCGCAGCGCACCGACGACGAGCTCGACGAGCTCGCGGCGACGTTCGGCCGGACTCCGGGCGGGCGCCCGGTCACCTTCGCGCGCCAGGGGGCCGTCATCGAGGCCCGGCACGGCGCGTACGCACGATCAAGAACCCTCGAACCGGATGGAGAACAGTCATGAGAACCGTGTACCGGGTGCTGGCCTACGCCGTCGCCGTGGAGGTCGTCGTGCAGGCGATGGCGATGGTCTACGGCGTCGCCGGCCTGGGCAAGTGGGTCGAGGACGGCGGCGTCTTCGACAAGTCCGTGATGGAGAGCGAGGAGAACCCGTTCCCCGAGGTGGTCGGGCTGATAATCCACGGCATCAACGGGATGCTGGTGATCCCGCTGATCGCCCTCGCCCTGCTGGTCGTCTCGTTCTTCGTCCGGATCCCGGGTGCGGCGAAGTGGGCGGGCCTGGTGCTCCTGCTCGTCGTGCTGCAGGTCAACCTGGGCTTCTTCGGTCACGCCGTCCCCGCCGTGGGTGCCCTGCACGGCATGAACGCCCTGCTGCTGTTCAGCACCGCGGTGATCACCGCACGCCGCGCCCGCGACGTCGCCGCACGCCCGGTGTCCGAGCCGGCCGCCCACCTGGTCACGACGGACTGACGTCCGATGCTCCGGCCCGCTCCCCGCACCCGCAGGCTGCGCCTGGCGGTCTCGTTCGCCGCGACCGCCGTCGTGCTCGGGCCGCTGGCCTGGCTCTGGCAGGCCAGCCTGGTGCCCGGCACGTACTCCGCCGCGGACCTGGGGTACGTGGACCACGGCGGCGGCCCGGCGGGGGACGCGACGCACGCCGGGCACCACGGGGGCCCGGCGGCACGAGCCGTCACGGACCTGACCGCCGACCCGGACCGGCCGGCCGACGTCGCCGTCACGCTGACGGCGCGCCGGCAGCAGGTCCGGTCGGCGGGCGGGCGGCTCGTGGAGCGGTACACGGTCAACGGGCAGTCGCCGGGCCCGACGCTCCGGGCGACGGTGGGCCAGCTGGTGCAGGTGCGGCTGGTCAACGAGTCGGTGCCCGAAGGCACCACCCTGCACTGGCACGGCGTCGACGTGCCGAACGCCGCGGACGGCGTCGCCGGCGTCACGCAGGACGCCGTCCGCGTCGGTGCGGACCACACCTACCGGTTCGTCGCCGACCGGGCCGGCACCTTCTGGTACCACTCGCACGAGCAGTCCCACACCCAGGTGGCGCGGGGGCTGCTGGGTGCGCTCGTGGTGACCCCGGCCGTCCCGCCGTCGGGAAAGCCGGTCGCCGACGTCGACGTCGTCGCGGTGGCGCACCTGTACGAGGGCGTGCACACCGTGAACGGCCGGGCCGGCGACGCGCCGGTCACGGCGGCACCGGGCGCTCGCGTGCGCGTGCGCGTCGTCAACACCGAGAACGGGCACCTCTCGGCGTGGGTCGCCGGCGCGGCGTTCCGGCTGGTCGCCGTCGACGGGACGGAGCTGCGCGGGCCGGCGCCGGTCGAGGGGGTCGCCGTGCGCGTCGCGGCCGGCGGGCGCGCCGACCTCGAGGTCGTCATGCCGCGGGAGGGCTCGCAGGTCCGGGT
>Ga0081539_10006700_pt1 | contig 10863 bp, 7 predicted proteins | sample TabmetS4T2R2_FD_71023 | JGI IMG/M metagenome (GOLD analysis project Ga0081539, IMG submission 71023) | Tabebuia heterophylla rhizosphere microbial communities from the University of Puerto Rico - S4T2R2 | ecosystem: Host-associated > Plants > Roots > Rhizosphere ... | reverse complement strand
CTCAAACTTGTGGGCCACGATGGCGCTGCCGCACGCGCGTCACCTGGCCAACATGCTCGAGCTCGCGCGCGTGATCACTCTAGGCGCACTCAACCGTAATGAATCACGGGGCGCGCACTTCAAACCGGAGTTTCCCGAAAGAGACGACGAGCATTTTCTCAAGACAACCATTGCTGAGTACTCCGGCGAAGGGCCGGTGCTCTCCTACGAGCCGGTCGACATTTCCCTGATTGCGCCGCGCAAGCGCGACTACAGCAAAGGCAAGAAAGAAACAGCGAAGGTTTAAGCATCCGTGCCAACTACACCGAAGACAGTCGAGATTCACATTCGCCGCCGCAAGGATCCGGATTCACCGCAGTACTGGGAAGAGTTCGAGGTTCCCTACCGCCCGAACCTGAACGTCATCTCCTGCCTGATGGAGATTCAGAAGAACCCGGTGACCAAGGCGGGCGAGCGGACCACGCCGCCCGTGTGGCAGATGAATTGTCTGGAACAGGTCTGCGGCATCTGCACGATGATCATCAACGGCCGTGCGCGCCAGTCGTGTTCGGCGTTGATTGACAAGCTCGAACAACCGATCAAGCTCGAGCCGATGTCGAAGTTTCCGAACGTTCGCGATCTCGTCGTCGATCGTTCGCGGATGTTCGATCACCTGCGGCGGGTGCATGCGTGGATCGAGCTGGACGGCACTTACGATCTCGGGCCCGGCCCGCGCATGGATCAGGACGACGTGATGGAGCGTTACGCTTACTCACGCTGCATGACGTGCGGCTGTTGTCTGGAGGCCTGTCCGCAGTATGAAGACGACCATTACATCGGCCCGCAGGCAATCGCGCAGGTGCGTCTCTTCAACATGCATCCGTCAGGACAGATGAATCGCGGGGAACGTTTGGAAGGGATCATGCAGGAGGACGGCATCACTAATTGCGGCAACGCGCAGAACTGCGTGAAAGCCTGTCCGATGAATATCCCGCTGACGCGCGCGATTTATGAAGAGAACCGCGAAACTGTGCTCCACGGTCTCCTCGGCTGGCTCAAAGGCTAACGCGCTAACGGGCTAACAGTTCGTCCGTGTACTCTGTGTAAGTTCGTGGCCTAGATTCCCAAAACATCAACCAACTCCTGCACCGCCGACGCGCTCTTGTGCAGCGCGATCCGCTCCTCAGCAGTGAGGTTGATCTCGATCACCTGCTCCAATCCGCGCGCTCCGAGTTTGCACGGCACGCCGACGTAGAGGCCGTTGATGCCATACTCACCTTCCAGATAAGCAGCGCACGGCAGGATCTTCTTCTTGTCTTTCAGGATCGACTCAGTCATCTCGACGGCGGCCGCCGACGGCGCGTAATAAGCAGAACCAGTCTTCAACAGGCTCACAATCTCCGCGCCCCCGCCGGCAGTGCGCTTCACGATCGCGTCGATCTGGTCCTTCGGCAGCAGTTCGGTAATCGGAATGCCGGCGCAGGTGGAGAAGCGCGGCAATGGCACCATCGTATCGCCGTGTCCGCCGAGCACGAAGGCGGTGACGTTCTCGACGGAAACGTCGAGTGCTTCGGCAAGGAAGCAACGCATGCGCGCGGAGTCGAGCACGCCGGCCATGCCGACCACGCGATGCTTGGGAAAACCGGAGCGCCGGAGTGCTACCTGGCACATCGCGTCGAGCGGGTTCGAAACGATGATCAGAATCGTATTCGGCGAGCGTCTGACGACTTCATCAACGACCTTCGACACGATGTCGGCGTTGGTCTTGAGCAGATCGTCGCGGCTCATGCCGGGTTTGCGCGCGAGGCCGGCAGTGATGATCACCACGTCGGAATTGTCGGTTTGGTCGTAATTGTTCGCGCCCGTCAGGCGAACGTCAAAACCCTCGATTGGCGCAGCCTGAGCGAGGTCTAAGCCCTTTCCCTGCGGCACCCCTTCGACGATGTCGACGAGTACAACGTCGCCGAGCTCTTTTGCCGCGAGCCAGTGAGCCGCAGTTGCGCCGACGTTTCCCGCGCCGACAACGGTGATCTTCTTTCGCGCACCCATAGCGTTATTTCCTTTGGATTAAGATGTTAGGATTTGAAAGAACGCGAGTCTACAAGCGGGTTAGTGAGGTGTCAAATCGAGTATGGATCCGGAAGATCCGTTTCCTGAGCCGATCGAGATCGAGATTACGGGCGTGTTCGATCTGCACACGATTCCGCCGCGCGACGTGAAGCGCGTGGTCGAGGAATATTTGCTGCTCGCGCATGAGAAGGGTTTCCAAGTGGTGCGGATCATTCATGGGAAAGGCATCGGCGTGCAGCGTGAGCTGGTGCGGTCGATCCTGGCGCGGACGGAATTTGTTATGGACTGGACCGACGCGCCACCCGACGCCGGCGGACTCGGTGCGACCATCGTGCGCTTAAGACCTACATAATCCGTGGCGCGGGCAACGACTGTGAAGCTTAAGGTGCGCTGGTCAGGAATACGTCCCACGCCCACCGTCCGAGCTGGCGACCGTGAACGTCCTGGACTTTTGCTCGAAAGCGAAAATGGTTGCCGTACTGATCGACGCGTTCCGAACTCTTGTAACTGAGATCGATGCTGGTGAGGCCGCGCTCCTCCAGACTGTACAGCTCGGATGCTTGGGACACGCCGTCGTGGTTGACGTCTTGCCACAGCCGCAGCGAGCGAAAGATTCGATCACGTGCGGTGAGCCAGCCGTCACCGTCTCCACCAAACGCGATTTCATCAAATACGGCCAGGGCGTTAAAGCCGTTCTTCGGGATTCCTTCGGGCGGTGGCCGCTGAGGAGTGAAATTGCCGAACATTTCGCTACCGTCATCAATCAAACCGTTGCCGTTGCGGTCGAGCACCAGCCACGCATCGTCCGAGGCTGCGCTGGACCAGGCGAGCCGTCCTTGCTTGATGCCGTTGCCGTTCAGGTCAAACGCGACTCCCTCCTCAGCGCTGGTCAGGCTGAACCCGTTGCCGTCGACGTCGACAACGATTGGCGTGCAGGGGCAGCAACCTTCGCAGATAAACCAACTGCCGCACTCGACTGAACTCGGATGATCCGGACAGCCATCGGGATCTCCTCCTCCCGTACCCAACGTCATGCAGAGGCATGATGCCGGTTCGAACGCGTACGGCGAACACGCAGCGGCGCTGAGACTGCACTGATACTGACTGACAGAATTGATGCGTTGATTGTCGCAAGGCTGCACTGACGTGGGCATGTTGTTGCCCCAATCGTTGGCGCCGCACATTCCGTTCATGACGGTCGAGCCGGGCGTTTGTCCGTCCGCGGCGCAGGCGCCGCTGGTTGGCTGATTGCGATTTACTACACCTTCGCCAAATCCCATGCTATGGCCCAACTCGTGTAGCGCGGCCTTCAAGAAGCCCGTGCTGGAAACTTTTTCGTCCAACTGCGGCACTTGATTGCCGAACTGATCAATGTTCTTAACATTCAAATTGAAGCTGACGGTGGCGCACTTCAGACTCCCTTGATTGTCGACACAACGCTCAATGTCGATCTGCGATGCAGGTATCTGGTTAGTGTCTTTGTCGACCTTCGTATCGCCGATTTGGAAAGTGAGTTGAAAAGGGTCCGGTACAGTTGGGGTGTCGAATGAAAAATACACATAAGAGCCATTCGTTTGGTTGGCCTGGTTCCACGCGGCGATGGCCGCGGTTACTTGCCGGCGTTGCTCGGTGTTTAGATTCGAGAGATTGACGTAGACCGTTGAGTTCCTGGGCCATGCTGGAACATTGGGCTGCAACGGTGTGCAGCTCTGTACGGCACTTGGTATGGTCGTTAGCATGGCCGCAAGGAAATAACACAGCAGTAACAGCCCGAGAAGTGAAAAGGAACGCTTCGTGAGGATCATCGATCCAGCCTCCTAGTCGTCGCATGGTGCAGCGACGGCATTACGCACTAACGAGAGATATGCGTTTGCGTCGTTGCCGGTTTTTAGCTCCCGTTCATAGTAGTCGCCGTATCTCGGTGAGACGATCTTGCCGTTCCTGAGCTCGTGACTGATGCTATCCGCGACGTACACGCCTTTTTCGGGAATAAACATCACGTACAGCAAATACGTACGCGCGCTTTCGAGGGGTAGTGAACCTCTGTAGGTCACGCTCACTTTTCGACCTTTGACTTCGAGCGTGCCGCCGTCGCGCAGAACGTTCAGGTGGTCACCAGCCTTGATCGGTTGGGCTACGTTATCTTTCAAGACCGTCGTTACATCCATTTCGTTGATCGTGTAGATAAACGTCTCGTCTTCCGTCAGCCGCGCCGTTTGGCTTCGCACGACACCAATCACTACCGCATCCACCTCGCAGGCACGGTCGTGAAGGACCTGCGCTGCGGTGGGCGGCGTAGCGTAGGGAATGAGGCCAGGCAATCCGATGTCTATTGCGCCATTAAGGTCTTGGTCCAACCTGGCTACCGCGTCGGGTATTTTCTCTTTGGTCGGATCGAGCATCCCGCGATACACCTGACGAGCGTACCACTCGTTCTGGCGGCGCTTTTCCTCGCGCTCCTGCTGTGTCAAGACTCGCTTTTTGAACTCCTGCGACGAGCTCACGACGATCATTCCGGCGCACACACAAACCATCGAGAGAACCAACAGCACTAACTTCTTCATGGGCGATTTCAACCTCCGCTCACACGTCCACGACTTCCCCGCGCGAACTCAGCACACGGCGATCTGGGACTAAGATTCGATTTATTCGACTCAACTATTCGCTTGCGGCCTTGGGAGTGAGGAGCGAATGAGAGTTATGCGCGGTCAACTTACTCCCAACAGCGGAGGCTGTCAATGAGTGTTTTCCTGAGGGTGATCTACGCAATTGTCCCTGGTGTTTTCACTGGAGGGAGCGTTAGTTGCGAATGCGAAGCGTTCCGGTGTTGCTCTCCTGATCGTGCGAGCGAAGCTTCACATTGCACACGCCCGGAGCGAGGTTGTCGGGCAATCTGAACATAACCTGCATAAACGCGAACCCGGGAACGACCCTTACATCTTCTGCCGCCAGATCGTGACTCTGTCCGTTGCTATCGACGAGATTGACGGTGACGGCTGCACTCGTATCACCGGGTGCGATCTGAAGATTAGTCACGAACACGAGAACGCGCGTGTTCGGATCCGCCGCCGGTCCCAGATTAACTGGCGGAACCAACGGAAACGGATCGCGCAGCAACGTGATCGCGTCCAAAGCCGCAACCTGCGTCAGACTCGCTTCTTCCAACAGCAAGAACAGCGGCGGGCTCTTGATCGTGACCACCGCCGACGAATCGCCCAAAACAGCTCCGCCGGTTGGGTTACTCAAGGTCAGGTTGATCGTTTCATCGCCTTCGAAGACGTTGTCGCTGATGAGCGGAATAGAGAACGACTTCGACGTCTCGCCTTGATTGAAGGTCAGGGTGCCCGAAGTTGCCGTGTAATCCGCGCCCGCGGTTGCCGAACCGTTGCTGGTTGCGTAATCAACCGTGACGGTATCGGTCGCGCCATTCAGACGGTTCACCACGATCACCACGCTGCCGGCGTCTTCGTTGACACTGATCGCCTGGCTGCTGAATTGCAGCTTGCCGTTCGAATCGTCGTTAAGAATCGTAACGGTGCCTTGTCCGTTAGCGATGGTGGCATTGCTGGGAAATTGCAGGTTGACCGTAAACTGCTCGTCGGGCTCGATGGCAAAGTCACCAATCACGCGAGCGGTTATCGTTCCCGACGTGGCGCCCGCCCGAATGACCAGCGTGTTGGAAAAGATTCGCTGAAAGTCGACACCCGAAGTCGCCGTCCCACCCGCGGTTGAATAATTGACAAATACGTCTTGCACGCTCGGAGCTGAAAGCGTCACGGTCAAAAGTGCATTCTTGAGCCCGGAGTTGCCCTCGGTAACCGAAACGGAACCGATACTCATCGTTGGTCCATCGTCATCGGTAATCGTACCGATTCCCTGGGCGGTGGCGAGGGTCGCATTGACCGCGTTACTCAGGTTCACCACGTACGTTTCGTTCACTTCGTCAACGTCGTCGCCAATCACCTGCACGGAGATCGACTTGGACGTCTCGCCCGGATTGAACGTTACGGTACCCGAGGTCGCAACGTAGTCGACGCCGGCAGTGGCGTTCACGTCGGCAGTGGCGTACGAAACCGTAATCGTCTGATAGGACGGATTAGAAAGCGTGACGCTGAACTGCGCGTCGCTGGTGGTTCCGGACGCACCTTCACCGCGAAAAGACGCGCCGATAGTGATCGCAGGCTGCGGATCGTCGTTCGTGATCGTTCCCTGTCCCTGGCCGTCGGCGATCGTCGCATTCGTGGGATTACTGAGGTTCACGAAGAAGGTTTCATCCGCCTCAAACGTATTGTCGGGAGTGATGCCGATCGAAATGGTTTGCGAAGTAGTGCCGGGTTGGAAATTCAAGGTTCCTGACGGGTTCACGAAATCGGTACCCGCGGTCGCGGTGCCAGCCTGGAGTGCGTACTGGACGCTGATTGGCTTTTCGCTCGGCCCATTCAGCGAGACTGTGAAGACAGCCGCGGCCGGCGACAAAACACTATTTCCTTCAGCGACGGCGACGTCGTTGATTGAGATTGTGGCCGGCGGATCGTTGTCGATGATCGTGCCGAGGCCGCGGCCATCGGTGATCAGCGCGTTGATTGGCGCCGTCAACACCAGATAGAAAGACTGATCGAACTCGTCGATCAAATCGCCTTTCACCGGCACGTTGACCGTCTGCGTGGTTTGGCCCGGCAGAAAAGTGACGGTCCCGGAAACGTTCTCAAAATCAACGCCCCTGGTTGCGCCCGAACCGCCGGCGGTCACAACGAAGTAATTAACGCGCACAGTCTGCGCGCTCGCTGCCGAGAGGGTGACGGTGAAGCTCGCGTCCGTCGTGCCGGTATCGATCTCCGTCACCGTTACGTCATTCACGCTCAAGCACGGCTGCGAAGGCACAGGGGTATTCAACAACAACGCGACGCTATTCCCAGCGAACTGATTAATCAAAACATCATCGCGGCCATCCGTGTCGAAATCGCCGACCGCCAGATTACTCGACAGTTGTCCGACATTGATATTGACGGCGGCGTTGAAGTCTCCATTGCCTTTGTTCGTGAGCACAGCAATGCCGCTAAAACTGCTGCTCAGAACGATACCGCCGCTGCTCACCGCGAGATCCGGATGCGAATCGTTGTTGAAATCACCGACACCGAGGACTCCTGCTGCGTCCGTGGGATAACTCGTACCCGCACTGAATCCCGCGGGTCCATTGTTGATGAAGACCGTAACAGACGTCTGTTGAGTGATGGTTACGGAGTTGACGACTGCAATGTCGGGTTTGCCATCGCCATTTAGATCTCGCGCGATGACCGACACGGGCACACCGGACACCGGCAGCAGGACCGAGCTGGAGAACAGACCGGTACCATCGCCGAGCAGCACGTTCACGACGTTCGCGCCGCTCCTGACGACGGCTGCATCCGCTTTGCCGTCCGCATTGAAATCGGCGACGTCCAGATCATCCGCGAAGCTCGAGGTGCCTTGCAGCGAAGTGCTGGTGGCCACGGTAAACGCTCCCGCTCCGTCTCCAAGCAGCAAGAACAAACGGTTGCTCGTTGGCACGACGACCAGCAGATCCGTTTTAGTATCGTTATTGAAATCACCTGCTTTGATGGCCGAGACTTGCGAGCCGACGAAGTAACTCGGCGCAGCAGACCCGTTACCTGTGAATCCGCCCGTGCCGTCGTTCAAGAGAATCGAAACGGTGCCGTTGCCGGGTTGCGTGGCGGCGAGATCCAACTTGCCGTCGTTGTTGAAATCTGCGGCCACGAGCGCCGAGAGAGCCGAGCTGCCGAAATTAGTTTCGGATTTTTTGCTGAAACTGCCGCTGCCATCACCGAGTGCTACTTCGATGCGCGAACTATTAAAGCCGGAATTTGCCGTAGCCGTGGCGAAGTCTTGTTTGCCGTCGTTATTGAAATCGGCGGCAATCAAATAACGCGGACTTGCGATGCTCGCGTGATAACTAAGCGCGCCGTTGAACGCGCCGGCGCCGTCGCCATCGAGGATGGCAATGCCTGAGGCCTGGACCGCCGCGACGTCCAGTTTTCCGTCCTCGTTGAAGTCGCCGAGAGCGGCAAATTGAGATGCCGAACCAAAGGTCGTGAAACCCGAGGCGTAGGATTTACCTTGCGTCAGATTGCCGGCGCCGTTGCCCAGCATCACAGTTAGACCACCCGGCCCTGCCGCCAAGGCGTCGAGCTGATTATCGTTATTGAGATCGCGCGCGAGCGCGGCGGCACTATTGGCCGGAATGGGTACGGAAATGGGAGTGTTGAAGGTGCCGGCGCCGGTCCCGAGAAGCATCTGGCTGTCGATCAGCAGATCGAGGTGCCCGTCTCCGTTGAAGTCGCCAGACCGCAACGATAGGAAGCCGCTGCCGGCGGAATGCACCTTTGGCCCAAACGTGCCGGCGCCATCGCCGGGCAGAACATCCACGCCACCCGCGACGCCGGGTAAAGCAATGTCTTGTTTACCGTCTTCATTGAAGTCGCCAACTACGAGGATCGCAGCGTTGAAGCTGAAGGTCGCAAACGGTGAGTTGGCGGCCTGAGAAAAACCTCCCGCGCCGTTTCCGAGCAGGACTGCGACCGTTCCGTCCGTGGTGCCGTTGGAAAGTCCGGTCACGATGTCGAGCTTTCCGTCGTTATTGACATCGGCGATGACCGGCTGAATCGGATCGCCCGTGAGCGTAACCAGGCTCGGAGGACCGAACTTGCCGGCGCCGTCGTTGAGCAGGATCGAGAGGTTACCCGTTGCGCTAACGGAATCGTCGAGACTGACGGCTAAATCCGGCTTCCCATCGCCGTTAAAATCTCCCACTGCCATTCGCCGCGGTGGCCCGCCCGCGGGAAACGTGGTTGGTGGGCCAAACCTCTCGCTTCCGCCGCGGCCCAATAAAACGATCACTTCGTTGGAACCGTTATTCGGAGAGACAGCGATATCGAGGTGTCCGTCGCCGTTGAAATCCGCGGCCGCGATTCCGAAAAGACCCGCTTCGAGGTTTATGTGATAACCCGCCTTGAACCCGACGGACGAACAGCCATCGACCGCGTACGTGGCGGTCGGAACAGCAATGCCACAGGCGCAGCCCACAATCAGAACCAGGAGGAAGTGTTTACTGAAGGATTTCACGCGATTAAGTAACTACCGCCGCTCGAAAAAGAACGTATGCGAATATCCCTTGGATGTCGTGCCTCGGAGAGTGGGCCAAACGGGCGAGCATTATAAAACCGAGAACACCGTCGCTAGTCAAGTTTACTCCCCCCACTCTCGCTGTTGCTTTCGACCGCATAGTTGTGGAAGATGCGGGACATGCAGTTCGCGGAAGTTTTTAACCAGGGGGCACAGTGAGCACCAGCGATACCACCACGGCCGCACTCGATTCGAACAGCGGCACGGACGCCATATTAACCGAAGAAATCCCGAGCACTTCCCCAGACAGTTCCGTATTCAAGAGTTTTTGGATGGGCGGCTTTGAATGTTCGACCCATCGCCTGTCCCGGCGTAAAGCGCTCGGACGTTTCGCCGGCGCCCGCCTCGATCTCGTCGCCGCAACCCGGCACGACGAGTTTGCTTTTCAGGACTACGCGCGTCTCCAGCAAGCGGGAATACGCACCGTACGTGACGGTGTGCGCTGGCACCTGATCGACCAGAAGTCTTCGTACGACTTTTCCAGCTTGCGGCCGATGCTGCGCGCTGCGCGCGAGACCGAAACGCAAGTCATCTGGGACTTGCTTCACTACGGCTGGCCTGACGGCCTAAACGTTTGGGGTGCGGCTTTCGTCGATCGTTTTGCGCGCTTCGCTCGCGCGACGGCCGCAGTGATACTCGAGGAGACGGGCAGCCCGATTTACGTCACGCCGGTGAACGAGATCTCCTTCGTGTCGTGGGGTGGTGGTGACGCGGGGTTCCTGAACCCGTTTGGCAAGGGGCGCGGCCCTGAGCTCAAGGCCCAACTGGTGCGCGCCGCGATCGCTGGCACACAAGCCGTGCGCGAAGTCGATCCGCGCGCGCGCATCTGCTGGTGCGAGCCGATCATTCACATCGCCACCGATCCCGCTCACCCTGAGGACGCACCGGCCGCGGAAGGTTACCGGCAATCGCAGTTTCAGGCGTGGGACATGATCGCCGGCAGGTTTTGTCCTGAGCTCGGCGGCCGTCCCGAGTATCTCGATCTGATCGGGGTTAATTACTATTCCAACAACCAGTGGATTCATCAGGATCCCAAGTTGCCGCCTTCACGCCGCCGTCACGACACGCTGCTGCCGCCTTCGCATCCGCTACATCGGCCGATTCGCGAAATGCTGCACGAGGTGTACGACCGTTACCGCCGGCCGGTGTTCATCGCTGAAACCGGGATTGAGGGCGACGCCCGTCCGTCGTGGTTGCGCTACATGGGGCAGGAGGCGCGAGCCGCTGCCGCGGCGGGCGTGCGCCTGGAGGGGCTTTGTCTTTATCCGATCCTCGATTATCCCGGCTGGGGCGACGACCGTCACTGTTATAGTGGCTTGTGGGGCTACGCGGATGATGAGGGCCGGCGCGAAATCTACGAGCCCCTGGCGCTGGAACTCGCTCACCAACAGCAACTGTGGACGACCCAACGTCGGGATCATGTTGCGTTGGAAGAAGCCGTCAATATGGGTACGCTCGACGAAGCCGCGCGGGAGGTGGATGTCGCCGCGACGAAGAGTCGCACTACCCGACGAGAGTGAAAAAACGATCCTGCACGCTTTGAGAATCCCCCGCTAATCTTGTAGACCATCTATGGCCGACGAAACAGCGATCCCCCGCCTCGAATATCCTCGTCCACAATTTGTTCGCTCTCAC
>Ga0081539_10006699_pt1 | contig 10864 bp, 8 predicted proteins | sample TabmetS4T2R2_FD_71023 | JGI IMG/M metagenome (GOLD analysis project Ga0081539, IMG submission 71023) | Tabebuia heterophylla rhizosphere microbial communities from the University of Puerto Rico - S4T2R2 | ecosystem: Host-associated > Plants > Roots > Rhizosphere ... | reverse complement strand
GATCTCGAGAACCTGAGCCATTGGGGGCAGGCGTACTACAAGCTGCCCACGTATTACACGCCGCTCCTCGTCGGCTATTCAGCGGGCGCCTCGATGGCATATGCGTCGCTTGCACAGGCTCCGCCCGGCGTCTTCGCGGGAGCCGTGTCGCTGTCGTTCTGCGCTGACCTCGACCTTCGGAAGCCCCTCTGCAAAAGCGAGTCGCTGCATTTTTCGATGCGCAGGAATGGAGAAGGCGCGCGGCTTCTCCCGACGGCACGGCTGCATGCTCCGTGGGTCGCCTTGCACGGTACGACGGATGCGGAGTGTCCGGCGCACGAAGCGAAGGACTTCGTCACCCGGACACATCCAGCACGCTACGTCGAGCTGCCGGACATGGGGCATCGCTACGGTCACTCCTCGCAGTGGCTGCCGCAGTTCCGGGATGCGTACATGTCGATCCTGAATGCGCAGCCGCTGACGCTGCCCGCTCCGCCGGAGAGTCTGCGCGATCTGCCCATCATCGAAGTGCAGGCCTCACCCAAAGCGAAGAGCGATCTGTTCGCGATACTGCTGTCCGGTGACGGCGGCTGGGCGGGCCTCGACAAAGAAGTGGCAGCCGCGCTGGCCCAGCGCGGTGTGCCGGTCGCGGGCATCGATTCGCTGCGCTACTTCTGGCACGCGCGCACACCTGGGGGGCTCGCGCAGGACATCGATCGCACACTGCGCTACTACGCCGCGCACTGGGAACGAAAGCGCGCGCTGCTGATTGGCTACTCGCAAGGCGCGGATGTCATGCCGTTCGCGGTCAACCGCCTGCCGCCGGCCACGCGCGAGATCGTTGCACTCACCGCGCTCATCGGCATCAGCCAGTCCGCGTCATTCGAATTTCATGTCAGCAACTGGCTGGGTGGCGGCGATGACGACGGGCTGCCGACGCGAGTCGAGACGGACAAACTTTCGTCCGCGGATACCGTGTGCCTGTACGGCGACGACGATGAGGAGTCGTTGTGTCCGACAATCGGCGCCGATCATGCGCGTGTAATTCCGTTGCGTGGGGGACATCACTTCGGCGGAAACTACGCGCACGTCGCCGATCTGCTGGTCAAGGAAGTGTTGTAGTTGGCGCAAGAAGCGAAGCACAGTTAAAGCAAAATCTAGGTTGCATCGGCTGTGCGCTGTTGAGGTGCAGCCCACGCCCCGCATCAAATTTGAAGCTGGAATGTCACGCGCCAGGGGTATATTTTCGCTTCGAAGAACAATTATCGGCAGGATGCTGAAAAAAGTCGCTTGAGGATCGCCTGAAGAACGATCCGCGTGCTTTGTACGGGGAAGCTCGATGCGCATACCGGGACTGAGTCACCTTCGGCTCATGGAAGAATCGGAGGCTCGAATAGCCGACGTCGCCCGCGAGGGAAGCACACCGCAGGCGTTGGTTGCACACCGACTGCTCGAAGACACTCGCCTCTACCAGCGATGGGAAGCTGAGCACAACCGGCTGATGCGCTCGGTGGCCGGCGAAGCCCGTGGCCTGCCGCAGGCCACTGCGCTTCGCCGCGCCTGTTTCGCCCTGATCCATCGCAAAGCCATGTTCGAATACCTGCGGCATCATAAGATCACCGGGCGCGACCGCCATGCGGTGTTCGCGCTCATCTACGGCGAGCAGCACGACTACGCCGCTGACGTCATCCACGAACACGCCAATTATCTGCGTGCTTTTGCCAGCCTCATCTGCTCGAACCACCTCGGCCTCAGGGTCGTCGGGGACCGCTCGTTCGGCGAGCCGCTGTGGCGCTACGAACAGCTCTATGCGGACTATTACCGCTCGTTCTGCGGAACGGCGCTGTCCGACGACCAGTACAAGAAGGGCGACACGTTGCGTACACTGCTGCCGTACCTGAAACGGCAACTGAGCGATTTGCGCCGTGCAATCCTTGCCCTGCCCCAGGAACCGGACAATTCCTTCCTCACCATGGACCTCAAGCAGACTGCGGCCGCCAATACGCAGCGGATGTACAGGCCGCTGCGGGCGGTTTCTTAGCGCAGCTCCCGCCACGGATTGGCGATGAAGACTCGCGCCGCCGCTGCCCACCCCTTCGTGGGCAACAGCGCGCTGGATGCGCTGCTTCGCCGCATCGACTGGGCCCAGACCTCGATCGGCACACCGGACACCTGGCCCGGTACGTGGCGCGCGGCCGTGCGCATGGTGCTGGACTCGTTCGCTCCCATGGTGCTGCTCCTCGGCGAGGAGATGCTCATGGTCTACAACGATGCCTGTGCGCCGGTAGTCGGCGGCAAGCATCCGCGTTGTCTCGGGAAGGGTGCGGCGGCGGAGTGGCCCGAGATCTGGTCCAGCATCATCGAGCCGATGGTGAAGCACGTGGTCACCACGGGCGAGCCCGCTGGTTCGGAGGACCTGTACCTCCCGCTCGAGCGCAACGGCTACCCCGAAGAGACGCACATGGCGTTCGGTGTGAGCGCCGTGCGCGAGGACGACGGGGCGCCCACGGCGCTACTCGTCACGTTGCGCGAGACAACCGAGCGCGTGCTGGTCGCGCGGCTCGTCGAATGCCTCGACGCGTTATCCACGCGATGTTTTCCGGCCGAGACCGCCGAAGAAGCCTGCGCCATCGCCGCGGATGTGATGAATCGCTATCTGCGCGATCTGCCGTTCACGCTCATGTATCTCGTGGAGCGGGACGGGCGCCACGCGCGGCTCGCGGCATCTTCCGGTTGGACCGAAGCCCCGATCTCGATCGCCCCGCCCAGTGTGTCGCTGATGGAAGGGATGACGGGGGGTGTATGGGATATCGCGCGCGTCGTGCAGTCCGAGACCGCAGCCGAAGCTCACGGCACACGTGACAAGCTCGCGCCGTACTTGCGCGACCCGAGCTTCGCGCCGCATCTCGCGATCAGTGTGCCGCTTCCGGATCCTGCAGGCGGCGTATCTGGCGTGCTGGTGATGGGCACGAACCCGATGCGTCCACCGGAAGATGGTCGCAGGCTCTCCACCGCCGTGGCTGCGCGTCTCACCACTGCAATTGCGAACGCGAAGGTCAAACAACAGGAGCGCGAGCGCGTGGCTGCGCTCGCCGAGCTGGATCGTGCCAAGACGCTATTCCTCAGCGACGTCAGCCATGAATTCCGCACGCCACTCACGCTGCTGCTGAGTCCGCTCGATGAAGTGCTGTCGTCCCAACGCGCACTGACGGGCGCGCATCGTGAGCTGCTGCAGACATCGCGTCGGGCGGCGACGCGACTGCTGAAGCTCGTGCAGTCGTTGCTGGACTTCTCGCGCGTCGAAGCGGGCCGCATGCAGGTGGCGTTCGAGCCGACGGACCTTGGCACCGTCACCGCGGATCTCGCGAGCCTGTTCCGCTCGACGTTCGAGCGGGCGAAGATCAATCTGATCGTCGATTCGCCCCCGCTCGCCGAACCCGTCTACGTGGATCGGGACATGTGGGAGAAGATTGTCCTGAATCTTCTCTCCAACGCGTTCAAATTCACGCTGGCCGGTGAAGTGCGCGTGCGACTCGCCATGCACATGGAGTACGTCACGCTCGAAGTGCGGGACACGGGCAGCGGCATCGCAGCCGATGATTTGCCGCATGTGTTCGAGCGGTTTCGTCGTGGCCGCACTGAGCGTGCGCGCTCTGCCGAAGGGTCCGGCATCGGCCTTTCACTCGTGCAGGAGCTGGTGAAGCTCCACGGCGGTGACATCGAGCTGGCGAGTGAGGTGGATCGGGGCACCACGTTCACCGTTCGCCTGCGCCGGGGCGCGAAGCACTTGCCGCCGGAGCACATCGGCGTCGGCACGCGTAAGGCCGTCGCCGCGGGCGCCGCGCCGTATATAGAAGAGGTGTCCGGCTGGATCGGTGACGTCGATGAGCCGCCCGCCCCGAAGCGCGCTCCGGCGGGCAAGCGCGTGAACGCAGGTCCGACGGAAAGCGCGGAGCGCGTACTGGTCGTTGACGACAACGCGGACATGCGGCGGTACCTGAAGCGCATTCTCCAGGAGCACTGGAAGGTGGACACCGCTACGGACGGCATGATCGCGCTGGCCCGCGTCCGCAGGTCTGCGCCGGACCTCGTGATCGCGGACTTGATGATGCCCGGCCTCGACGGTCTCTCGCTCCTGCGAGCACTGCGTGAGGATCCGACGTGCGCCAATGTTCCAGTGATGGTCCTGTCGGCGCGGGCGAACGAGGATGCGTCGGTGGATGCGTTGAGCGCCGGCGCAGACGACTACCTCCCGAAGCCGTTCTCCGCGCGTGAGCTCGTGGCTCGCGTGGCCGTGCAGATCGCGCGTGCGCGCTTGCGTGCGGCGGAGCGCGCCGCACGCGAAGTCGCAGAGCAGACCAGCTTCATGAAGGACGAGCTCGTGACCCTGTTGTCCAGCTCGCTGCGCAACCCGCTCAGCGTCATGTTGAATGCGCTGGCGCTGCTGAAGGATCAGACCTTTGGCACGGAAGAATCCCGACGCGCGATGGAGCTGATACGCGCCAGCACCCGGGAACAGCATCGCCTGATCGACGAAGTGCGCGACGTGTCGTGCATCGCCGCCGGGTGCTTCACCATCGCCGCGCAGCGCATCCCTTCGTTGTCGACGCTCGTGAACGCTGAGGTCGACTCCATTCGTCCCATTGCCAGCGCGAGACGTGTGCGGCTCGAGTCTTTCATCGACTCGGGAGCGGGACCGGTCGATGGGGATGCGGACCGTCTGCGGCAGGTGGTGCACAACCTGCTCGCGCATGCGATCGCCACCACGCCAGCCGGCGGCAACGTCCTGGTCGAGTGTCATGGCCGCCCGGATCACGTCGAGCTCGTCGTGCGCGACAACGGCATGGGCATCGCGGCGGACACGATCCCGCATGTGTTCGATCCGCTCTGGCAGATGCATCACGCGCGGGCGGACGCCGCACGGACCGGCGGCGTTTGGCTCGGCCTCGCGGTGATCCATCGCATCGTCGAATTACACGGAGGTCGGATTGTTGTCGCGAGCGACGGACACAGCATGGGCGCCGTCTTTACGGTCCGATTGCCGCTCGCCTCTGCGGTCGAGGATCGCGCCCGCTCCCCCGAAAAGGTCGCCATGCCACTGCGGGCTGGCGCTAAGATGTAGAAATGAGCAGCGTCACTTCCGAACACCGGCGCAAGGCGGAGCAACTGCTCGCGCTTCACCGCGGGCCGCTGTTGCTGCTGCCGAACGCGTGGGATGCGCTGAGCGCGAAGATCTTCGAGGAAGCCGGTTTCCGGGCCGTGGCGACGACGAGTGCCGGTGTGGCCTGGGCGCTCGGCTTCGCGGATGGCGAGAACGTCTCGTGGCACGAGATGCTCGGCATCGTCGAGCGTGTCGTGGATGCAGTGAAGGTGCCCGTCACGGCCGATATCGAAGGCGGCTTCAGCAGCACGACGCCGGATCTCATCTACCGCATCGAAGAGCTCATCGGCGTCGGAGCCTGCGGCATCAATCTGGAAGACGGGCTCGATCACGGCGCCCGCTTGCGCAGCGTGGATGACGCGGCCGAGCGCATCGATGCCGTGCGTCGCGTCGCTACCAAGCTTGGACTGCCGCTCGTGATCAACGCGCGTACGGATCTGCATCTGCGCGCGGGCAACGATCCAACCGTGCTCGAAGAAACCGTGGCGCGCTGTCGGGCCTACCTCGCGGCTGGTGCGGACTGCGTGTATCCGATCGGGCTGAGCGATCTCTCGCTGATCGAAAGGCTCGTGTCGCAGGTGCCCGCGCCGATCAACATCATCGGGCGTCGGGGCGCTCCGAGCATCGCAGAGTTGCAGGCAGCAGGTGTGGCGCGCGTCAGCACTGCCGTGACGCCTGCGCTATTCATGGCAGGTGCACTGGAAGATGCGATGAAGAAGCTGATCCAGAGCGGCTCGTTCGATCACTTCACGTCGACGTTCGATTACGCGCGCGTGCAGAAGCTATTCGCACACTAGGCGGGAACGGCAGCACCCCGGACGGGCTTCTCTTCACGGATCGGCAGATTCACTACCGCCGCGGCGATCGCAAGCGCCATGTCTGCGTACCACATCCACTGATACGAACCGAGCTGGGCCATGGCGATGCCGCCGAGCCAGGCGCCGAGGAATGCGCCGGTCTGATGAGACACGAGCGTGAGCCCGAATAGTGTGCCGAGGTAGCGCACGCCGAACAGCTTCGCGACGATTCCTGAAGTCGGCGGCACGGTGGCGAGCCACGTGAGCCCGAGCCCTGCGGCGAACAGATACACATTCAGAGCCGTCTTCGGCATCAGCAGATAAATGACGATCAGCGCCGCGCGTGTGCCGTAGATCACCGCGAGCAGGCTCTTCATGCGAAAGCGATGACCGAGAAGCCCTGCACCGACACTGCCCGCGACGTTGAACAATCCAATGAGCGCGAGCGAATTGGCCGCGACGCCCGGGGTCAATCCGCAGTTCTGAATTTCGCCGGGAAAGTGCGTCACGAGGAACGCGACGTGGAACCCGCAGGTGAAGAAGCCCAGGTTCAGGTAGATATAGCTCGGATCGCGCATGGCGATGCGGAGCTGCTCGCGCAGAGTCATGTGCGGCTTCGCATCCGCAGTCTGCGCTACCGGCGCCGAGGCCCGGCGGCGCAAAGGCCACGCTAGCGGAATGGTGAACAATGCGGTGGCGGCAAGCGTGAACATTGCCGTGCTCCAGCTCGCCGCAGCGATCACCGCCTGAATCACTGGTGCAAAGAGGAACTGGCCGAGCGAACCGCCCGCGTTGATCACGCCGGCCGCTGTCGAGCGCTGCTTCGCGCTGACCACGCGCGCAGTGCCACCGATGAGAATCGAGAAGCTTCCAGCACCGGCGCCAGCCGCGCTCAGGACGCCGAGTGTGAGAAGCAGCCCGGCCTCATTGGTAGCGACCGTGGTGAGCGCCAGGCCGACTGCCAGAAGCAGCGCTCCAACGACGAGCACGCGAAACGCGCCATAGTGATCCGCAAGCGCACCGAACACCGGCTGCGCGGCGCCCCAGATGAATTGCCCAACGGCGAGCGCGAAGCTGATCGCCGCGATGCTGACACCCGTCGTCGAAATGATGGGCAGCACGAACAGGCCGGTTACCTGGCGTGTGCCCGTAGTGATGAGCAGGATGGCCGCCGCGGCCAGGACCAATGCGAACGAACCGCGCACTGGTGCGTTGGAATCGGGAGTATTTGCGGACGACGCGCTCATTGACGTTTTATGATGCGGTGTGTTTCCCCGCCGCCGGAATCTCCCTGTAGAGGCAGACCGTGACTGACCCGCGACCTGTCGACGCCCATTACGAAAGCCTGCTGGCCGAGCGGTACACATGGATGATGGGCGGGGCTTCCGCCTGCCAGACCACCGCGAAAGCGCTGCTCGATGCGGCGGGCGTCGTGTCCGGGCTGGACGGCGAGGCGCATCAGCTCGCTCTCGATCTCGGCGCCGGCGCCGGTTTCCATGCGCGGACGCTCGCCGAACGGGGGTTCGAAGTGATCGCGGTCGATTCGAGCGCCGCGCTGCTTCAGGAGCTCGCCACGTTGTGCGCAGGGTTCGGCGTTACTCCCGTGCACAGCGATCTGCTGGACGATCGCGGCTACCGTCGCCGCGCACCTTTCGCGTTGGTTCTGTGCGTGGGTGACACGCTCACGCACCTGGACACGCATGCGGACGTGAATCGGCTGCTCGAACACTCGGCGAGTGTTCTCGGCCCGGGTGGCAAACTCGTCTTGCAGTTTCGCGAACCACCCTCCGACATGTCACCGCAGAACAGTGTGTTCACTACGCGCCACGAGCGGGATCGAATCATGGAATGCGTGCTGCACTACTGGCCGGATCGCGTGTGGGTCACGGACGTGGTGCACGAATGGATCTCAGGGACGTGGCGCTCCATTCGCAGCACGTATCCGAAGCTGCGTCTCACAGCCGAGGAGGTCATGGAGACCGCGCGCGTCGCCGGCTTCGGTTTAGAGCTAAACGAGCCACACGCCCGCCAGCGCCTGCTCGTCTTCACACGTTTGTAGTTGATGCCCTTCGGGCAGCGTCCGGGCGGGGGTTGCCGGGGTGAAGCGCTAGCGCGCGCCGACCCGAGGCAGCGGTGCTGTCCACGGCCAACACGCTAAAGTGGCGGCAATTTCCTGACGGCCTCCGTGCGTGCGTGGCGCCCGTCAGCGCCAGTGCTCACGGGCACCGCGTGCGCGATGCCCGTCAGCACACACTTTCTACTTCGGTTCGGCGCCCGGCTTCGGATCTTCCATCGGGAAGGTGCGGGCTTCCGATGAGGCATGCGGTCCACTCGAAGGCGCTTCGGCTACCGCCGTGCCGCCGTGGGAGTGCTCGGTGCCTGCAGAGGACGGCGTGGCATTGGAGCCGCCCGCGGGTGCCGGAGCGGAGGTGGTAGTGCTCGTGGCCACGGCAGCCAGGAAGCGGCGCGACGTGTCGTCCGTGCTCGTCACGGTACCGTTGATGATCTCCGAGGCCATCACGCCAGGCTTACGGTAGTAAGTCGCGTTGGCTTTGCCGTCCACGCTGATGGACGTGCCGTCCAGGGCGATGCCGGCGAACAGGCCGCGCGAGCGGGAGTAGGAGTACACCTCGGCCGCGAAATTCTGGTCCGTTGCCGCGGAGGCGGACCGGCCTACCGGTCCAGCGGCGACCGATGCATCCGCGCCAAGCGTGAGCTTGCCGCCCGTGATGCCCTCGATGCCCTTGCGCGTGGTGAAGACCAGCACGATGTCCGTGGACTGCCCGCCCCACTGCCAGCCGATGCTGGCGCCGGCGAGGTTGATGAAGATCGGGCTGGTGAAGTTGCCGTTCTTGTCACGTACGACGAGCGCGCCCTTGCCCCAGCGGCCGCCCGCGATGAATGCCACCTTGGTAACGCTCGGCACCACGACGATCCCGTAAGCGCGGTCGAGGAGCCGATCCGGGATGAACTGATCGCGTGAGGCGCGGATTTCTTCCAGCACCTGGGTCGCCATCAGCAGGCGCCCTTCCTCGCGAGCTTGTGCGTGGACGTGAGTGGCCGCGAAGGCCAGGGCGAGTCCGGTGAATAAAACAGAGAACGCGGCGCGATTGCGCATGCTACGAATCCCCTAAGCGTGGCCGCCCTGTCAGTTGGCAGCGACGCAAGCTTAACTCAGGACTAGTTGCCGAAGAGGCATTAATTTGCGCGAGGAGGCCGTCAGGGCAGCGCGAGACCTTTAGCGTGTTGGTCGCATCGTTGCGCACGGACTCAGGTCAGCGCGCGATGAGGCTTCGCCTCGGCAACCCCCGCCCGCACGCTGCCCGAAGGGCATCAACTAGAACCAGATGGACACGAAAAGCTGGTAGATGTTCGCGTTCAGCTTGTAGAGGGGTTCGGTGCCCGCGAGGACGCCGTTGGCGGTATCGAGCTTGGTGGCGTCACGGAAGTCGTCGTAGTTGATGGTCATGTGCTCGATGCGCGCGGTCACCGAGCTCTTCTGCACCCAGCGTATGCGCGGGATGGTGAAGTCGTAGGTCGCCTGGACGCCGACGGTGATGGCGTTGTACGTGGCGAGCTCCTTGTCGCGCGCAAGGAAGTTCTGGGCACTCTGGCGCGGGAACAGGTCCGAGTAAAAGTCCGCGGCGGTCTGGTGGTAGTAGCGCACGTGGCCGTCGAACACCCAGCGCTTCCATATCGGGTGCGTGTACATCAGGTCCACGTTCTGACCGATGACACCCCAGGTGTCCGTGAAAAAGCGGAACGAACCGTCGATGGCGGCGCGGTAGGGGAGGTAGTACTTCAGGCGCACCGAGGCCGCGTTGCTGGTGTGCGTGCGGGGATATATCTCCTGCTCGAGCCCGAAGCCCCCGAGGCCATCCGAGAAGCGCACCGAACGATAGGGGCTGTTGAGGAAGCCCTCGTCCGTGATCACCTCGTAGTTCAAGCCCAGGATGAGGTTGCGCGTCAGGATCTGCGTGAGGCCCAGCGCATAGCCGCGGGTATCGACCTGATCGGCGAACGTGTCATCCCGCACTCTCTCGCCAGCCACCTTCACGTTGCGGAACACGTCGTTCCAGCCGCGCTTGTAGGTGAGCGACACGGTCGTGAGGTCGCCGAACATGTCCTGGCTCAGCGAGAAATAGGCGGTGTCGGCGACGTAGTCCGACTCCTTGCTGTCGATGACTCCCGCGCTGTACGTGGACTTACCGTGCAGGAAGTCCACGCTCATGCTCTTCTGCTTGCGCTTTTCCTCGTACTTGCTGGCGGAGAGCTGCACGTCGATGGACGCGCTGGACACCATGTCCTCGTAGTAGTTGGCAGACACGGCGAAGGATTCGCCGATCTTCTTGCGGATCAGGAGGGACGGCCCGTCGATGGTGATGCCGCCACCCTGGTAGCGGTGGTAGAGGATGTCCGCCCGATCCTCCGGCAGCACGCCCGCGAACGCGGACGTCGCTCCCAGCAGGAGGACGAGCGCCGCAAGCCGCATCGGAAGTTTGCGCATCGTCAGTTGCAACCGCAGCCGCCGCCGGCGCTGCCACTGGCGCCGCGTGCACCTTCGCGCGCCTCGAACACGTGGTCGAGGTACGCCGAGGACACCGGGTTCCGGTCGAACGCCATGATCGGGTCGGCGAGGTGCTCGCGCTCGAACGGCTTCACCCACGGCTGGATGGGGCTGCAGGCCGTGACAGTCGCGATTGCAGCTGCGGCGAACACAATTCTGGCGATTCGCATGGTCCTCCCCTTCCTTCGCAAGCCCGGCTACTCCCGCACGAGCTTGCGGATGTTGTCCTGGTAGACGTTCTCGTCACCCGGCTTGTAGCCGCGATGGATCACGCGAACGTTACCCTTGCGATCGACGATGACCGTGCTCGGCATGCCGGCCACCTCGTACATCTTGCTCACTTCGCTCTTGGTGTCGAAC